>OJBX01000189.1_pt1 | contig 41407 bp, 41 predicted proteins | sample 1590751 | NCBI WGS metagenome assembly OJBX01 (sample SAMN05416780, study PRJEB24817) | seawater metagenome | isolation source: Sea water | place: Canada:Atlantic | collected 2013-07
GGTCATATTCTGGCCCAGCTCAGGGGGCGAATTCCACACCCAACGTCGAAGAGCCCAAAAAAGGGAGTTAGCCTGAAACAGCATTAGTGTTGCTCTTTGTTCGTCTACTGCCAATTGACGTCTTGCCTCATCAACATAACCTATAGGTTATGGCCTTTTTAACTCCTCTCCGGTTTCTCGAACTGTTTCGCAGAAAGCATCAAGCGCTAATGAAGATTGCAAACTAGCATTACGACATAAACCCACTGACCCTCCATGTAGCTCCAGCGAAAGGGCTAATTCGACGGCTTCACCACTCGCTAATGCCTCTTTGACTGCATCTTCTGGTGCAACCCAAACTGCATTGCTGCGTAGCATGTAACCGCGGCTAATGGATAAAGAGAGTGTTTCCAGAAGCTGGGAGGGTAAAGAAAGAGAGTGCCGTACATAAAAACTGTCTACTTGCTGGCGCAAAGTAGTTTGAAGAGGGGGTAAAATCCATGGGTAATGAACTAAGTCTCTAGGTGATAAGGTGGTAGCTCTTGCCAAGGGGTGCTTGCCTCGGGCCACTAGCAATAGCCGCTCATAATAAAGATGCTCAAAAGCGAGATCTTTTATTTCCCGCGCCTCCGTCATACGACCGACGACTACATCCAGCTCTCCTCGATGTAACCTTGACAGCAGGAAAGCACTTGACCCTGTCACCACATTGATACTCACATCACTAAAAGTGGCATCGTCGGCATGCCATCGGCATAGCACCTGCGGTAATAGTTGACTCTCTACCGTCGAAAGTACACCTACTCGCAGCCAGTGTTCTCGTTGATGAGCTTCCTCCACGGCTCCAAAGCCTTCTTCTAAGGCACGCAGTGCGGGACCAGCGTAGCGTAGCAATGTCAAACCCGCTTGGGTTAACGCAACGCCTTTGGGACTCCGTTCAAATAGTGAGGTATCGAGAATATCCTCAAGTTCACGAATGACCTTGGAAACGCCCGGCTGGGTAATTGCCAGGCTATCGGCGGCACGCGCGAAACTGCGCCGCTTGGCGACCTCTAGAAAGGCCTGCAAATGACGCAGCTTGATACGCGAATTGAGCATGGTGAATGATCCACGGTGGCGTAAAAGCGTTACCTTCGCCGATCGGCGGCCAAAACGGAACCGCCCCCTAGCAGATAGGCGCAAGGCGGGTGCTGCAGAAAGGTAACCCCCGATAGCTGGGATGACTTGTGAAGAGCGGAGATCAGTGAGTTTGAGTGAGCGGATCTTTTTAGACGTTACGACAACAACCCTAAACGCTGCAGCTGTTCAAGGAAGCGCCCCTTGCGCCGATGCTCGGCCACTATCCTGTCCAGGCGCTCCCCGAAAGCTGCCTGCTCGCCGCGTTCGATGGCCAACTCACGCAGATCCGCCAGCAAACCGGCGGCCATCTCGTAGCTCTTGGGCTGGCGACGGCCAATCTGGCACAGCGCTTCCTGCCAGGCTCGCTCCCCTAACCTGGCCACCTGGTCCAGGCGCTCTTGGTGCCGCTGCACTTCTGCCGCCGCCAGCTCCGCTTGCTGACGCGCCTTCTCAGCAAGATAGGCTTGTCGATGTCGCTCGAGTGAGGCATCAGCCTGTCGCCTTAATTCGATCACGCTGCGTCTAGGCGGTTGATGCGTCTGGTTATACTGACGAAGGCGGCGCTCAAGCTCTGCGGCCACACCGACGTCGCCCTCCAGCAGGCGCCGCAACAGCGCATCCTTTTCCTCCAGCGGGAGGGAGGCGACAAGGGCCTCGACATCCCGCCCAGCAGGTGCCTGCTCGCCGGACTCGGCGGCGACCTCCACCAGCCTGCTGGCTGGGTGTCATAGGACCGATGCCCGGCAGCGGTTCCAGGGCCTCCTCACAGAGAGAGCCAAACTGCACGGCCCGCAGCTAACAGAGGTAGAACAGCCGCAGATCACCGGCGAGCAACTCCATCACTTGGCGCAACCCCGCCAGCGCCCCATCCAGCCACTTCCATCATCGAATTCGTCCCAAGCGGCCTCTCCATCGGTTTCGACATTGATGTCGATCAACCAACCTTCGGGCGTCTTACGCACCTCCAGCAGATCACACCCATCCAGTTAAAAGTCATCCAGATCCACCAAGCGAAGTGCCTGACGGGGCAGCCGAATCAGCAGGCGTTTCGATCCCCACATCGCCACATAGACATGCAGGTCGAAATAGCGCAGCAACAACCGAGCGGGGTCGGCCTTCAGGCTGCCCCACTCATAATGGTTGGTAAAGCTGGTCGCCGTGATACGCGCTCGGGTGGAAATAGCTCGCAGCGCACGCTGGTCATCCACGCTCAAAGGGCGACCCACGGCCAGAAATTCGTAGTACTGGTATTCGCTCATAGAGAAAAGGGCATGGCCAGTGGACAAGCATCACTTATTGCGGTTTTTATCCTTCTCAGCCTGCAGCACCTGCATCAGTTCCTCAATGCTGTGGATGCCCTGGGCCTTGAGTGAATTTTCTATGTCGAGCTTGGCTGCCACACCGGGCGGTATCCCTCGTTGGGATGCCTTGCGGCCACCCCGGCGAAAGCCGACCTGGATCGGCTCCAGCTCGAACTCGGTCTCGTCTTTATCAAACCTTTGGGGATCAAAATGACCCTCCATGGCCTCCAGCAGCATCTTGCCATGGTCATCACCATAACCGGCGGCAGCTGCTTTGAGAGCCTCGAAACCAACGGTGCCACCGATATCCTCCGGCGGGCAGGCCATGGCGCCATCAAGCAGCCGTGGACAGGGATCAGTCTCGGCGAGGCCAGTCGATTCCACTACGATGCGGTGTGCCCAGTCGTCCCCGAAATCGTAGAGGTAGAGGAAGGCGTTGTCGGTGACCCGCGAGGCGATAGTCTTGAGCTTGGCGTTGCGCGCCAGCGTGATGGGCCTATCGCTCCAGTCGTCTGGCTCGCCGTGGTAGCGACCGTTGCACTCAAACTCGTAGAGGTGGCAGTCACACCAGCCCATGGCGGCCTGGATGACCTCGTGCAGGCGGTGCAGGTTGATCTGCTCTGGCACCAGCAGCCGGCGCCAGACCAGAGGATCAGTGTCGAGCAGTTCGATACGTAGGCGGATGTCAGGCATAAGAATACTGGCTGTCAGTGGAAAGAAGGATTACTGCCAGGGTACCTCATGTGCTGCCTTCGCAAAACGGCGGTCGAGCGCTCCCTCTCGGCAAGGCGCTAGCTCAGAGATGAAAACGCCCCGCAGAGGCGGGGCCATCGTCGCGTACACATCGGCAGAGCTTAGTTTTGGCCTTCGTTATCCCCCCAGCCCAACTCTTTGGCAAGGGCAAAGGCGTGGTTGGCCGCCGGAACGCCACCGTAAATTGCCACGTGCATCAATACTTGACGCAGCTCGGCTTCCGTTAGGCCAATCCGTTTAGCGGTTTTTAGGTGCAGCGTTAGCTCTTCACGGCCGAGCGCAGCAAGAATCCCGGTGGTGATCATGCTGCGTTCGCGGCGAGTTAAGTCGTCATTACTCCACAGTTCGCCCCAGGCCAGGCGGGTAATCATCTGCTGGAAGGAAGCATCAAGACTGTTGGCATTGGCGGTGGAGCGCTCAACGTGCTCGCCACCCAATACCTGCTTGCGGGTCTCCAGGCCGGTAGCGTACGCCACACCGTAGTTCGCCACGTCGCCCAGATCAGTTGCCAGCACCGCGAGGAGCTTTTGTGCAAACAGCACCGGGGCTTCTACCGCAGGCACGTGACCCACGCCGTCAAAAACCTCCAGCGGTGCGCCATCAAGCTCTGTCGCCAAGGCTTCCAGAGTCGCGGCCGGCGTGGCCATATCTTCGCTGCCGCCAAATAGCTGCACTTTAGTGCGCTTACCGGAAAGCTTGCCGGTAAAGGTGTCGCGGCCCAGCATTTCACACAGCTGAGCGTAGGACTCGTCATCGCCACGGCCCATTTGTACGCACCATCCCGCTTTCAGCGCCGGGCTTGCCTCAAACGCCGCTGGCGCAAACCAGCGCGGCACTATCTCTTCAGACATCGCCGCCAGGCCTTCCTGGCGCACACGGCCTGCGCGGGTGTTCCATAGATCCGGGTTGCCGATCACAGCGCCGGTGTTGGTCAGTGTCGCTGAAAGTAAGCGATCGCTATTCGCAGCAAGCAACTGCTGGCCGACGACACCGCCAATGGACGTACCGGCAAAGTGAAAGCGCTCAGCGCCCGCCAATTCTGCCAATGCCAGAGCCTCAGCGGCTAAATCGGCGGGCGTGATCTGCTCGGCACTAACCGCCTGGCTAGCGCCATGGCCGGGAAGATCCCAGGTCAGCACCCGATAGCGAGACAGAAGCAGGGGGATAACGTCGTCCCATACCGCCTGACTCATGCCCAGCGGATGAGCCAGCACGATAAGTGGATTCACTTCCGCGCCGAGCAGCCGGTAGGCCACACTGCGACCGTTGATGGTATGAAAAGCCATGTCTGCCTCCGTTAAACCCGTTCGATCAGCGTAGCGATACCCTGCCCTACGCCAACACACATGGTACACAGTGCGTAGCGCTTGCCGCTGTTTTGTAGTTCATGAGCAGCGGTGAGCAACAGGCGGGCACCGGACATGCCCAGCGGGTGCCCGAGGGCAATCGCGCCGCCGTTCGTGTTGACGCGCGGGTCATCGTCGGCCAGCCCTAAATCGCGCGTACAGGCCAGCGCCTGGGCGGCGAACGCTTCGTTAAACTCAAACACATCGATATCATCCATGGCGATACCAGTGCGCTTGAGCAGTTTCTGCACCGCCGGTACCGGCCCATAGCCCATGATGCGCGGCTCAACGCCAGCGGTGGCCATACCGATGATTTTCGCCATCGGCTTCAGGCCGTGCTGTTTGACGGCTGATTCACTGGCCACCAGCATGGCGGCTGCGCCGTCTTTGACACCAGAAGCATTGCCTGCGGTTACACTGCCGCCTTCACGGAAGGGCGTGGGTAGGCCCGCGAGCTTCTCCAGCGTGGTTTCACGCAGGTGCTCGTCCTGGTCAAAAATCAGCGGCTCCTGCTTACGGCGCGGGATCTCGATGGCCGTGATCTCTTGGGCAAAACGCCCCGCTTTTTGAGCGGCAGCGGCTTTTTGCTGGGAGCGCAGGGCAAAAGCGTCCTGATCTTCCCGGGAGATATTGAACTGCTCGGCGACGTTTTCCGCCGTTTCCGGCATGGAGTCGATGCCAAACGCTTTCTTCATCAGCGGGTTGACCAAGCGCCAGCCAATGGTGGTGTCTTCAAGCTTTTGACTGCGGGCGAAAGCGCTATCGGCCTTGCCCATTACATAGGGCGCGCGAGACATGGACTCCACGCCGCCTGCCAACGCCAGCTCCATTTCACCGGCTTTAATGGCGCGAAACGCGGTACCGACTGCGTCCATACCCGAGCCGCACAGGCGGTTCATAGTGGTGCCGGGCACTGAGGTAGGAATGCCCGCCAGCAGCGACGACATCCGCGCCACATTGCGGTTATCTTCACCGGCCTGGTTGGCGCAGCCCATAAAGACTTCTTCAATGGCAGCAGGGTCAAGTTCCGGCGCTTCTGCTAATACGGCTTTAAAAATCGTCGCGGCAAAATCATCCGGGCGCACGCTGGCCAGGGTGCCGCCAAAGCGGCCTACTGCGGTGCGGCGGGGATGGCATAAATAAACGTCACTCATAGCAAACTCCTTATTCGCCAGCGTGGGCCCGTTCAGTGCGCGCTTTAAGTTCACGCAAAATCGTCAGTTCTTTTTCACTGGGCTCAGGGGTGCTTTCGAGCTGCTCGGCAAAGCGCACTTCCCAGCCGGTGGCTTCCGTCACGTCTTCGCGACTCACGCCGGGGTGCAGCGATACCACGACCAACTCTTTGGTGTCCGGGTCGGGCTTCATCACGCACAGGTCGGTAATCACGCGGGTAGGACCTTTGCCGATATTGGGCACGTTGTCGCGCCCTTTGCCGTCGCGGCCAAAGCCCAAGGTAGTCACGAAGTCGACATCTTTCACGAAGGCGCGCTTCGAGTGCTTAAGAGTGATAAAGACTTCACCGGCGTTGGTGGCGATTTCCGGCGCACCACCGCCACCCGGTAGACGCACCTTGGGCGCTTTATAATCGCCGATCAGCGTGGAGTTCAGATTAGCAAAACGGTCAATCTGCGCAGTGCCTAAAAAGCCCACATCGACTTTGCCGCCCTGCAGCCAGTAGCGGAACATCTCCGGTACCGCGACAGTGGTGAGCGCTGATTCGCACAGTTCACCGTCGCCGATGGAGAGCGGCAGAATATCGGGCTTGGTCTGCAGCGTGCCGGACTCATAAATCAGCACCACATCGGGGGCATGGGTCAGACGCGCCAAATTCGCGGCTTCAGAGGGCAGCCCGATGCCTACAAAACAGGTCATGCCGTTTTCCAGCGCCCGTGCGGCGGTCACCGACATCATTTCAGAAGAGGTATATTCCAGACTCATCAGGCGTGGCCTCCCACGTTATCGGCGGCATTAAAGACGTTGTCGTCGAGCCACTGAGTGAAGGTGTCTCGATCTCGGGCGATGGCATCCCACTCTTTATAGAAACGGTTGCTGCGACCGTAATAGCCATGAGTGTAGGAAGGCAGCGCGCCTTTCTCGGCCACCGCAATGGCGCTGTTGGCCCAGCTGGGAATCACACAGGCGTTCGGGTGGGCGTTGAGGTCATCGACGATCTCTTCCACTGTGACGATGCTGTGCTTGGCGGCCAGTACGGCCTCTTTCTGCACGCCAACGATACCTTCCACCAGCACGTTGCCCTGGCGATCCGCCCGCTGCGCGTGGATGATCGAGACATCCGGACGCACCGACGGTACAGCCGCCAGCCGCTCCCCAGTAAACGGGCACTCGATGAATTTGATTTGGTCGTTGACGCTGGGCAGCTCGCTGCCGATGTAGCCGCGAAATACCGCCATCGGTAATCCCGCTGCGCCTGCTTCAAAGGCGCAGGCCATGGCGGCATGGCTATGCTCAAGAATCTCGATCTTGCACGGCCAGCCCTTCTCGACCGCATCACGCAGGCGGTGCAGCGATCCTACGCCTGGGTTGCCACCCCAGGAAAAGATCACCTTTTTAGCGCAGCCTGCGCCAATCATCTGATCGTAAATGATGTCAGGAGTCATACGGATCAGGGTCAGGTCGCGCTTTTTCTGACGGATCACTTCGTGACCGGCGGCAAACGGAATCAGGTGGGTAAAACCTTCCATGGCCACGGTGGCGCCGTCTTGGACGTAGCGCGCTACCGCGTCATGCAAGCTGAGAAACTCGGCCATGATGGGTGCCTCTTAGCAGGTCGTTGGCGTACTTATCGATACTTGTTCGTCAATCGAACATAGATTCTCTATACGAACAAGTTACTGCCGAACGCTTTTAGGGTCAAACCCTGCCGTGTTGCTGAACGAAGAACCTTGAATTACCTCATTCTTTACAGTTTTTAAAAAACATTATTTTTCAATTAATTAGCTCTTTTCCAGCCACTTTTTGGTACGTAGGACCTGTTCAATGCTGCTACCAAGGTATAAAGCGGGGTCGCAGGCATTACGCAGCGCCTCGGGGTCTACGGACCCTTTCACATCAGGATGATTGGCGAGCACATCAGAAAAGAGGCGTGCTTCCCGGCGTGAGGTTTCTGCCGCTTCCGCGCTAACCGCTTTGGCTTTCTCCACGCCTAGCGTAGGCGCCAGTAAACGTGCGACTGGCTCGGCCATGATGCCACCGCCGGTGGCCGTCAGGTTGTGCCACATGTTGTCAGGGTTGACCTCAAGCCCTTCCAGCAGCACCGCCACTTGCTCCAGCGCGCCTTCAACCAGTAGAACGCTTTCCATCAGTGGCGCCCACTCCGCGTGCCATTCCCCCAATCCACGCTCAAGGGGTTGAGCGACAGCGTTAATCAACACGCTGGTATGACCATGTACTTGTCGCGCCGCACCCCGAATCAGCGCGCTGCGTACCGGATTCCGCTTATGAGGCATGGAGGAGGACTCCCCCATCCCAGGCGCCGAGGGCTCCGCTACTTCGCCGACCTCGGTTTGGGTGAGCAGCGACACATCCAGGGCGATTTTTTCAGCGGCCCCGGCGACAGCATCTAACGCCGTGCCGAGTGCATGAATGGGGTAGCGGTCGGTATGCCAAGGCAGTATCGGCGCTGCCAAGCCTAATCGCTCGGCCAGCGCGTCCATCCATTCAAGCCCAACGTTATCCCAACCCGAGTGCACGCCCACCGCACCGCCAAACTGAACGGGGAGCTCAATGTGGATTAACCGGCGGCGGCTCTGCTCAAGGCCGATCGCCCAGTGGGCCACCTTGACGCCAAAGGTGATCGGCAGCGCCTGCTGCATTAGCGTACGCCCTACCATGGGTGTATCCGCATGGGCTTCCATCAGCGCTGTTGCCGCCGAACAGCAGCGCAGCAGTAATTCATTCAACGCCGCCAAGCGCGGTTTAAGCAGCAGCATCAGCGCTGTGTCGACCACGTCCTGGCTGGTTGCGCCCTGGTGCCAGTAGCGCTTGAGTTCATCGGCCAGCAGCCCCCGCCCCTGCTTGACGAAGGGGATGGCCGCATTACCACCGCTGGCAATTCCCTCGGCAATATCGGCGGCACTAAACGTCGCGCTTTCCAGTTGGTGGCGCATTTGCTGGCTAACGCCAACGGGGACAGCACCGCTGGCTTCTTGAACCTCGGCCAACGCTAGTTCAAAGGCCAGCATGGCGTTCACCATCGCGTCATCATCGCAAGCTGCGACCGCACGCTGACTCATAAAAGGGTGTTTTAAAAATCCAGCAGGCATGGGTGCCAAGCCTCCTATTAACGTTGCTCAAACCAGCAAAGTAACTGAAAAAGGCACGACCCAGGAAATAATTGTACGGTTGTTCGCTATTCGAACTAACGCTAACCAAGCCTTTACTTATGACTGAGATAGCGTGGCATCCGTGCCCACATAACGCAGCACCATCTCAGTGACATGATCTTCTAACTTACTCTGATTCTCCGGCGCGGCTTGGTTCCAATCGAAAATCCGCGAGAACGTGTGCTGGTTGGAGACATTGAAGAAAGACAGCGCGCTAATTAGCCAATGCAGTTCCCTTGGGTCTAAACCCTCACGAAAGCAGCTAGCCTCGACGCCTCGCGCATACACATTGGTAAGCACATCGATCACTCCAGCATTGAGCGATTGAATCAGCGCTGACTGCGCAATAAACCGCCCATGGTGAATATTTTCGATCATGACCAGGCGAATAAAATCGGGATTCTTAGCGTGATGACAGAAGGTAAAGCGCACTAGTCGGCTAAGTGCTTCAAGCGGGGCCAGATGGTCAAGATCCAACTCGGCCTCTTGAAGGCGCACTTTCTGGTAGGCAGCCTCCAAAGTGTGTAGGTAGAGCGTCTCTTTATCATTGAAGTAGTAATAAATCATCCGCTTGGAGGCGCGGGTTTTCTCGGCGATCTCATCAATCCTTGCCCCAGAGAGGCCCTTTTCTGAGAACTCACGAGTAGCCACGGCGAGAATATCGGCGCGCACGGATTCGGGATCGTTTTTGCGCCGCCGCCGCGTGGCAGGAGGGCTGGCCTTGGTAGAAGTGGCTGTCATAGAGCGTGCTCTTTTATTGTCGTGGTCGTCTTTTGTCTAGTATGCCATAGCTTGACTGAACGTACCATTTCGTACATTGTTGCTCGGGAAAGGGTTAAAAGGCTATGCACGCCACCGCTAGAGGTCTTTTCAACCCCCTGACAACGGCCCAATAAGAGGACAATAACAATGTCTTTACGCCCCCTGTTCACCTTAAAACCTACCTCCGTCAAACGCGCCTTGACGGCGGCTATCGCTGCCGCCGCGCTAGCATCCGCCGCCACTGCTTCCGCACAAACGCTGCGCTTTGCCCATGTGGATCCAGATGACTGGACGACGTCGAAAAAAGGCGCGGCGGGCCAGGTATTCAAAAATCTTGTCGAGGCTGAAACTGACCTCACCGTGGAACTCTACCCTGCCGGCTCTCTCGGCGGTGAAACCGAGCTAATCGAAGGCGCCCAGGATGGCACGATTAGCATCGCCATGGTTTCCGGCGCCTACGCCAATTTCTGCCCAGCGGTGGCCGTGACGGATATCCCTTACACTTTCCCGTCGGCGCCAGTGGCCTGGCAAGTATTGGACGGCGAATTTGGCACCGCACTTGCGGAGCACTGCTTACAGCAAACCGGCCTGCGCACATTAGCTTACGGCGAGACTGGCTTTCGCCACTTCACTAACTCCGTGCGCCCCATCAACTCGCCCGAAGATATGGAAGGCCTGAAATTCCGCGTACAAACCATTCCGCTCTACTTGGAAATGGTCAGCGCGTTGGGTGGCGAGCCTCAGGGTATCGCTTGGGGTGAAGTACCGACAGCGCTTGCCACTGGCGTCGTTGATGGCCAAGAGAACCCTATCTCGGTGATCTATGGCAATAACTTCTACGAGTTCCAGGACTACCTCACGCTTGATCGCCACGTTTATGGCGTGGATCACATCCTGGTCAACGATGAGATATTCCAGTCTCTCTCCGAGGAAGAGCAAGCCGCTGTAAAACGTGCCGCTGTCGTCGCTGGCACCACTGGACGTGCTATCCAGCAATTCAACTCGGCGCAGGGGATCACCAAGCTGGAAGAAGAGGGCATGGAAGTGACCCAGCCCACTGCCGAACAGATGGACGCTTTCCGCGAAGCGGCGCAACCGCCGGTACAGGCGTACCTACGCGACGAGCTTGGCGATGACGCCGAGTGGATTGATCGCCTCTCATCGGCCGTCGAAGAAGCCTCCGCAAACTTTTAATCCCGCCTGTTCAAACGCTTGCGGATGAACCATCAGTGGTTCATCCGCACCCCTGCGTGCCTGACTATTGATTGAAGGTGCTCCTATGCCTGCTCTTCTCACCCGGCTACATCGTGGTCTGATTCTGTTCAATGGCAGCTTGGCAGGGCTTGCCATGATGCTGATATTTCTGCTGGTCGCGGGCAACGCCTTTGCCCGCTACACCTATGGCGGTTCCATTAGCTGGGGAGAAGACACCGCCATCTACCTGATGATTTACGGCCTGATGTTCGGTATGTCCTGGGCATACCTACAAGACAAGCACATCGGCTTTGACCTTATTCGACGCTTGCTGCCGCCGCGCTGGGTGCGCTGGCAAGCCGTGCTCGTCGACCTGATCGTCTTCGTAGTGGGGATTGGTTTGATGGTGTCGGCGGTTGAGTTTATCGCCGCACGTGGCGGGCGCACCTCATCGAGTACCGGCATGCCGATGTGGCTGTTTCAGGCTTCTATGTTGATGGGCGGCGGCTTGCTCAGTCTCTCTGCCCTGGTAATGGGCGCGCTGCGTTGGAACGAGCAGCTTGGTGAGGAGGCTTCGCCATGATTTTCATACTGCTGTTAGCGCTCGTATTACTCGGTGTGCCGTTTGCCTTTGCCATCCTCGGTTCGCTCACGGTGCTCATGAGCACCGGCGATTTGCCCTACCACATTCGCATTGTGTCGCAGCAGTTTTTCGGCGGCATGGAGTCTTTCCCGCTGTTGGCGATTCCGCTGTTTATTCTTGCCGGCGAGCTGATGAACGAAGCGGGCATCACCCACCGTATTATTAATCTAGCCAGCGCCATTGTCGGCCGCCTTAAAGCTGGCTTGGCACACGTTAATATCTGGGCGTCGGTCATTTTTGCCGGGCTTTCAGGGTCGGCGATAGCGGATACCTCGGCGCTAGGTCGAGTATTTATCCCCTCAATGGAAAAAGAGGGTTATCCGCGTGATTTTGCCGCCGCGCTGACGGCCGCGTCCTCGGTGATTGGCCCCATTATTCCCCCTAGTATTCCGGTCATTATCTATGCGCTCACGGTGTCTGGCGTGTCGGTGCCCGGGCTCTTTTTGGCCGGTATCGTGCCAGGCTTTCTGCTGGCGCTAGGGCTTTCGATTTACGTCTACTTTTTTGCTGGCGACATGGTCACCACACAGACCAAACAGCAGTCACGCCGTCATGCACTGCTGCACGGTTTGCTACCCGCACTGATGCCCGTTTTCGTGGTGGGGGCAATTCTCGCTGGTATTGTGACACCCACCGAGGCGGCGGCTTTTGCCGTGGTCTATGCGTTAATTTTGGGTGTCGTGCTCTACCGCAACATCAAGCTGGTCAACCTGCCGGGTATCTTCGCTCGTGCCATGCGCGATAGTGCGGTGATCATGGTCATCATGGGGGCCGTTGCCGCCGCCAACTGGGTGCTAACGTTCGAACGTGTGCCCAATATGCTGACGGACTGGGCGCTGATGAGTATCGATACCCAGTGGACCTTCCTGATTGCCGTCATTCTTCTATTACTGGTGGTAGGCCTGTTCTTGGAAGGCATCGCGGCCATTTTGGTACTCGTGCCCATTCTTCACCCCATTGCTATGGCGCTGGGTATCGACCCCCTGCACTTCGGCATCGTAGTGATTTTCAACTTGATGATGGGGCTAATCACGCCACCCATGGGGCTGTGCCTATTTGTTGCAGAGTCCGTCTCCGGGGTGGGAATGGGGCCGATTATTCGCCGCATTCTACCCATGCTCGGCGTGCAGTTTTTGATCTTGCTGCTGATTACCTTTGTGCCTGAGCTGGTCACCTTCCTGCCACGCCTGGCGGGCTACTGATTCAAAGCACTATAAGGAGCATGTCGCCATGTACTCATCGATTGCCACGGTTTGCCTAAGCGGCTCGCTGGAAGAGAAAGTAGACGCCATTGCCGACGCTGGCTTCGAAGGCCTTGAGCTGTTTGAAAACGACCTCACCGCGTTCACCGGCACACCCCGCGAGGCAGGCGAGCTGATTCGCTCCCGGGGGCTTAAACTGGTCACTCTCCAGCCCTTTCGTGACTTCGAAGGGCTGCAAGGGCGCGCCCGGGAGCGAGCGTTTGACCGCGCCGAGCACAAGTTCGACCTCATGGAAGAGCTGGGTACGGATCTGCTGATGGCGTGCAGTACCGTTCATCTCGACTCATTACCAGGCTTAAGCCGCGCCGCCGATGACTATTATGAGCTCGGCGAGCGTGCCGCGCGGCGACATTTGCGCGTGGCTTATGAGGCGCTGGCGTGGGGGCGGCATATTCACGACTACCGCGATAGCTGGGAGGTAGTCCGCCGTGCCGCGCATCCTAATGTCGGCCTAGTGCTGGATACCTTCCATATCTTTTCCCGCCAGACGGAGCTGGGCACCATTGGGCGTATTCCAGGGGATCGCATCTTTCTGGTACAGACCGCCGATGCGCCGCGCCTTTCCATGGATCACCTATCGTGGAGCCGTCACTACCGCTGCTTCCCTGGTCAAGGTGAGCTACAGATGGATAGCTTCATGGCCATGCTGGAAGAGACCCGCTACGACGGCCCGCTTTCCCACGAGATTTTTAACGACGTCTTTCGCATGGGCCACAGCGACCAGACCGCCCGCGACGGGCTGCGCTCGTACCATTTGCTGCGCAGTATGCAGAGTGACAGCGGGATTCCCGCGCCGCAGCCGATCGAGTCGGTCGCCTTTCTGGAGATCGCCGTTGAGCCCGCGGATTTGGACTCGCTGCGGTCGCTACTCAGCGCGCTGGGCATGGCCTGCGTTGGGCGACATCATACGCTGAATGCCGAGCGCTGGGCCGCCGGTGACGTTAATCTGGTACTCAACACCGATTCAAGCTTTACCGGTCGTGTGCCGGGGCGCGATGCCACCGCGGTCACCGCCATCGGCCTGCGGGTTGGCAACGCTTATGAAGCCTTCAAACGCGCCGATAAGCTCGGATACGATATCGTCGAACCCGAAGAAGTCGGTGCTAGCCATCGCATGAGCGCGCTACGCAATGTGGATGGCAGCCTTTCCTATATCATTGATGATTCGCAATTAAGCCGCACTTGGGATCGCGAGTTCCCTGTTGATGTTCAGCCCGTTCCTCAGGGGGCACTGGTGGATATCGACCACATCAGCGTGGCGCTCTCCTACCATGATTATCTCTCATTGATGCTGCAGTACCGCGCTATTTTCCAGCTGGAGCCCACGCCCTCTTTCGATGTCACCGACCCCCGTGGCTTGATCCAGAGCCAAGTGCTACAGAATCATAATGGCCGTTTTCGCTTGGCGCTTAACGCCAGCGCCTCGCCGGATACTGCCAGCAACCGGTTTGTGCGCCAGTACGGTGGCTCGGGAATTCATCATGTCGCCCTGCGCACCAGCGCTATGCGTGAGACCAGCGCAGCGCTGCAACAGGCAGGGATACCGGTACTGCCGATTCCCGGCAACTATTACCGCGACCTGGTCGCACGTTTTGACCTTCCAGCACAAACGCATGCGTGGATGCAGGATCACCATATCCTCTTTGATCAAGACAGTGGCGGTGACTTCCATCAGCTGTATACACAGCCCGGCAGCAAAGCGTTTTTCTTCGAGCTGGTGCAGCGTGACGGCTACCAAGGGCTCGGTGCACCAAATGCCTTTGTGCGCGTCACCGCGCAGCAGCGCCTGGAAGCTACCATTGACGGCCTTACGCAAGACGCGCCGAACCATGACGCAGGGGAGAAACAAGCATGATCAAACTGGGACTGGTCGGCGAGGGCATCGCCAAATCGCAATCTCCCGACCTGCATGAGCGCTTAGGGGCATCGTTGGGCGTACCGGTGCGCTACGATTTAGTCGACAGCCTGGGGGTCACGGATTTTGATTTTCCCAACGCCATTCAAAAGCTGCGTGAGGAGGGCTACCGCGGCACCAATGTCACCTTCCCCTTTAAAGAGAAAGCCGCGCAGCTGGCCGATATCCGCGGTGAAGGGGTGAAGCGCGTTGGCACCGCCAACACATTACTGTTCGATGAGGCGGGTTTACGTGCTGAAAATACGGATTACACCGGTTTTATCAGCGCCTACCGCCACTCGTTCGGCGACCAGCCTGCGGGTGATGTCTTATTGATCGGCGCTGGGGGCGTAGGTCGGGCGGTAGCATGTGCACTAGGGGAGCTATCGGCCAGCTGTGTTCATATCCTTGAGCACGATGAGCGTCGCGCGCAAAACCTTAGCCATGATCTCAACAGCATGGGCATCAACGCTCAATGCATCACCCCCGAGCAGGCGCAACGCGAGCTACCCCAGTGGCAAGGCGTGGTCAATTGCTCACCCATCGGCCACATCAATCACCCAGGTTGCCCGATCGATACTGCGGGGCTTGGCGCCCAGCACTGGGTGTTTGATGCTGTCTACATTCCGGCTCACACCGAACTGTTGAAAGCCGCCCACCAAGCCGGTGCTAAAACGCTCTCGGGCGTTGACCTGTTCGTGTTTCAAGGCGTCGATGCGTTTCGCTTTTTCACTCATGATCGTATCGCTTCTGAGCAAATCGATCCTCATGTGATACCGCTACGTACGCACTATATTGATCAGCTTGTCTCGCCAACCGCGCAAAGTTAGCCATGATGCCTTGGCAAAATAGCGTACAATAATTCGCCATTCGAACTACGCTATTGACTACCATGAGGCGCTGAAGAGGCTGCTATGCTCGCAATACTCGCGATTACCACTCCTATCTTTCTGCTAATCGGTATTGGCTATGTGGCTCGGTGGAGTGGGGTGATGCAGCGTGAGCAGTTGCAAGGCGTCGGTATTTTTGTGCTGTATTGTGCCCTGCCTGCCCTGGTCATTCGCGCGCTAAACCAGCAGCCTTTGGAGGCTATTTTTCAACCCCACTATTTGGTGGCGTACGGGCTTGGTTCGATAGCGGTGTTAGGGGCCGGGGTGGTGCTTTGTTTAAAGCTGCAGCGCCAGCCCCTTAACGCCAGCGCGATGCAAGCGCTGGGGATGGCCGCAGCCAACAGTGGCTTCGTTGGCTATCCGGTAGCGGCGATGGTCATCGGTTCGCCGGCGGCGGTGCTCTTGGCACTCAACATGCTCATTGAGAACCTGCTTGTTATTCCCGCCGCACTGATTCTTGCTGAAATGGGTAACCAACAAGGGTCAAGCGTATGGAAAACCGTTCGTCAAACGGCACTCAACCTGGCCAAAAACCCGGTACTCATCGGTCTAACGGTGGGTATACTGATTGCAATAACAGGCGTCGCCATACCCGGCCCAATTGAGAAAGTGATCAATATGCTAGCGGATGCGGCGGGGCCAGCGGCGCTGTTCGTTATTGGTGGGTCGCTATTTGGCCTACACGTTAAGGGCATGATGCGCGATGTGGGGCAAATCGTGATCGGCAAGCTGCTTATTCACCCCCTCGCCATCCTGGCTGCGTTCCTGCTTATTCCGGATATCGAACCGATCTACTTTGCCGGTGCGCTCTTATTCGCTGCCTCGCCAATGATTAGTATTTATCCGCTATTCGGCCAGCGTTATGGCTTAGGCGGGGTTAGCGCCACCGCCATGCTAGTGGGGACGATCGCGTCTTTCTTCACGCTCAGCTTAATCATCTGGCTAATGACGCTGTCAGGACTAATAACGTTTTAAGCCTCGAATTCAAACAAAGATAAAATTTTCGCAGCCAAGGATAACAAAATGAGCCAACCTGCTGATCAACAGTCCTGCGCCGTCGTGACCGGAGGCGCTAGAAACATTGGTCAAGCCATCGCCCTGCGTTTACAGCAAGATGGCTATCGCGTGGTCGTTGTGGATATTGTCGAACCCGAAGCGCCGACCCTGCAAGCCGATGCTTATCAGGTCGATCTGGCTGATGCAGACGCTACTCGCCGTGTCATGGCAGAAATCGCCGAGCACCATGCAGTAACTCGGCTGGTCAATAACGTCGGTATTGTCGCTCCTGCGCTGATTGAAGAAGCGCAGCTTGAGGACTTCGACAAGTTAATGCATCTGAACGTACGCTCGGCGCTGATCTGCACCCAGGCGATGCTGCCCAGTATGAAGGCTAGTGGCATGGGGCGTATCGTTCTGAACACCAGCCGAGTGGTGCTTGGCAAAGAGGCACGCACGATCTATAGCGCCACCAAAGGCGCACTGCAATCCATGGCGCGCACATGGGCACTGGAACTTGCCGAACACAATATTACGGTTAATTGCGTTGCGCCTGGCCCCATTGCGACCAGTGCTTTCTGGCAAAACAACCCTCCCGATTCTGAACGCGCCAGGCGCATCGTCGAGAATATTCCGCTAAAACGCATGGGCCAGCCCGAGGATGTCGCGCAGGCCGTTAGCTTTTACTGTGATGAGCGCAGTGGTTTTATCACCGGCCAGACGCTGTTCGTGTGTGGCGGGGTGACCGTCGGCTAGGGGTAGTGAAGCTACTTCACGACCCCTTTTTCACGCAGGGTGCTGATTTCCTCAGCGCCTTTGTGCAGTAAGCGCGCTAACACGCTATCGGTGTCCTCGCCCAAGCGTGGCGGCGGCTTATGATACGCCAAGGGAGTTTTGGAGTATTTGATAGGATTTGCCACCCCCGGTATTGAGCCCTTTTCGGTCTCCAGCGCAATCTGCATTTTGCGCGCTTTCACCTGCGGGTCATCAAAGACCTGGGCAATATTCTGAATCGGCCCGCAGGGAACGCTGATGGCGCTGAGTACCTCTATCCATTCACGGCTTGAGCGCCCTTGAGTGATGATGACCATTTGCGGGATTAGATCAAGCCGATGCTTGACGCGTTCAGGGTTAGTGCTGAACCGGGGATCGCTTGCCAAATCAGGTCGCCCGACGGCCTCACAGAAGCGCCTGAACTGCCCATCATTACCGATCGCAATGATGACTTTTTCGCCATCGGCCGTCGGAAACGGCTGGTAGGGCACTAGGTTAGGATGGTACTCGCCCGTCCGGGTCGGTGGGGTGCCACTGCAAAAGTAGTTCATCGCTTGGTTCGCCAGCCAGCTCACCTGAACATCCAGCAGCGCCATATCGATATATTGCCCTTCCCCCGTCTGGTGCCGGTGGTGCAACGCGCCAAGAATAGCGATGGTAGCGTTCATCCCCGTGGTCAGGTCTGAAACAGCCATACCTACCCGCTGTGGCCCAGCGCCCGGTTCTCCATCGGCGGCTCCGGTAATACTCATTAACCCAGCCTGTGCCTGGATCAAGTAGTCATAGCCCGCCATGGAGGCCATTGGCCCCGTCTGACCAAATCCGGTAATCGAGCAGTAAATCAGTCGCGGATTGATTGCCTCTAACGTCGCGTAATCGAGCCCTTTTCTTGCCAAGCCACCGCTTTTGAAGTTCTCTACCAGAATATCGCTTTCAGCTGCCAGTTCACGCACCAGTGCCTGGCCTTCGGGCTGGCCGATATCCACGGTCACCGAATGTTTGCCGCGATTGGCGGAAAGGTAATAGGCTGATTCCGAGGTGTCGTTGCCCTCCCGGTCTTTTAACCAGGGCGGCCCCCAGTGGCGGGTATCGTCACCCAGCAGCGGGTGCTCAATTTTAATCACTTCAGCGCCCATATCGGCCAGTATCTGCGTACACCAGGGGCCAGCCATTACACGACTTAAATCCAGTACCCGAAGCCCCGTCAGTGGTCCCGCCATTGCACTTCTCCGAAGAACATCAAACTTCTTGTGATTTAGCGGCAGCATTGCGCGCTTCACGGCGCGCGGAAATAAAGCGGTAAAGTGCCAGGGAAATGGAGCCCACCGTCAATGCAATGAAAACCCAGGTAATGGGGCCTCGAACGAAGATCGACAGATCGTTATGTCCGATCAATAAAGAGCGGCGCAGATTATCTTCGAACATTGGCCCGAGGATAAACCCGATCAAAAAGGGCGCAGCCGGTATCGCGGCGCGATTGAAGATATAGCCCATGACGCCAAAGGCCATCATCACCCATATGTCAAAGGTGTCGTTATTAACGGCGTAAGCGCCATAAACGCAGAACATCAATACGATGGGAAAGAGAACTGATTTAGGGATATCAGCAATCAAAGAGAAGTACTTGATGGCCACATTACCCACCAACAGCAATACCAGCGAGCTGAACATAATGCCCATAAACAGGGCGTAGATCAGGGATAGATTCTCTTGGAACATAAGGGGGCCAGGCGTAAGCCCATGAACCATAAAGGCACCAAGGATGATGGCCGTGATGACATCCCCTGGAATACCCAGCGATAACAAGGGAATCATCGTCGCCCCGGCGACGCCATTATTACCAGCCTCGGCGGCGGCAACACCCTCTACCTCGCCTTTACCAAAGTTAGCCTTGTTGGGCGACCGCCTGCGTGCATCGCTATAGGAAATAAAAGCAGCTGCAGTAGCGCCGGTACCTGGAATTGCCCCAATAATCACGCCAATCAAACTGCCCCGCACAATGGTGGTCATGCAGCGCTTCAGTTCAGAAAAAGCAAGACCGGCACCGCTCGCCTTCGCTTTAATATGAGGAAGCGCTTTTTTGCGGTAGAACTCGATAATCTCAGGGATGGCAAACAGACCAATCAACAGCGGGATAAAGGAGATGCTGTCCATCAAGTTGTAGTTGCCAAAGGTAAACCGTTGAGAACCAAAGACTTCATCTAGCCCTACCAGGGAAAGCAGAATACCTAATAGCGCAGCCATCAAGCCCTTGATCATAGAGCCGCTGGCCAAAGAAATAATGATGGTAAGCGAAAAGCAGATCAGCCAGAAAAACTCTGGCGCGCCAAAGTTCAGGGCAATTTTTGCCAAATAGGCAGCAAAAAAGATCAGGGCAATATTAGAGATGAAGTCGGCAATGACCGAAGAATAAAGTGCTGTCTTAAGTGCCTTCTTTGCATGCCCCTGCTGCGCCATGGGGTAGCCGTCCAACAAGGTACAGGCGGAGGCAGGTGAGCCGGGGGTTCTTATTAAAATGGCCGTAATGGAACCACCGTACATTCCCCCTTTATAGATACCTACCAGCAGCAAAATAGCGGCGACAGGCTGCATGGAGAAGGTAAAGGGCAATGCCAGTGCCACCGCCATCGTGGCTGTCAAGCCAGGAATCGACCCCACGACCACGCCGATGACGACCCCCACAGCGATAGCGATGAAGTTATCTAAACTAAAGAATAACTCTATGACTTCCGAAAAATTTTCCATAGATCACCCAGCAGAATAAGTAGCCAATCAGAAGCCGATTGGCGATATCGGAAGCGGCACATTCATGACTTCTACAAATATGAAGGTCACAACGATAGGAAATACAAATGCCATGCTATAGACCCACCACGTGCGAACAGGGTGCGCCACAAACAGCACCAGCGTCGCGAGAATGCCGGTAAACACCGCACCCATCGATTCAAACAAAGCGACATATATCAACAGGGCGACCACCATCAATACAAAGCGCCGCGTCGACCCTTTCTCAATGTTTCTTTCATCCTCCTCACTGCTTCTGTCTAACAGGAAGCCTTGCAGGATGAGCAGGATAGAAAACAGCAGTATCAACCAGCCAACAATTTCCGGCAGCCAACGAGGCGACATCATGGGGTTTTGCATGATGGGCGGTTCATTGATGTAGTTAGGCACCAGATAAAAGACCAGCGCAATGGAAAAGCAAAGCAGAATAACGCCCGCCACTACGTCAGCCGGGTCTTTAACCCTGCGCTTAAAATCCGAGGTAGTCATCACTGCCTTCTCCAAAGAACTACGTAATATAGAACTAAGTAATATAGAGCCAAGAGATATAGAGCTAAGAGACTTTGAAACAAGACAGATCGAAACAAGAGAGGCGAGGACGCTTGCCCTCGCCTCTCCACTGGATCAAAGGCTGCCTTGCTTACTGGCTAATACCCGCCTGCTCAGCTACGTTTTCCCAACGCTCCAAGTCTTCAATAATGAACTGCTTGAACTCTTCACCCGACACTTGACCAGGCTCAGCACCCAGTTGGTCCGCGAAGTCCACAAACTCTTCACGCTCCATTACCTTGGCCAGAGCCTCTTGCATGACGCTTTGAGCCTCTTCCGGGAAGGAGTTGTGTGCTATCAAACCGAACCAGGCAGTCGTGATGAACTGGTCAAGGTTGTACTCACCGATTTCTGACAGTGTCGGGACATCGGGCAGATACTCGGAGCGTTCGGCAGAAGTGACCGCAAGCGCCCGTAGATCACCGGAACGTATGTGCGAAAGCACCGTCGGCATGTTCTCGAACGCCACATCAACATCGCCGCCCAGCAACGCCGGAAGCGCCGCACCACTGCCAGCAAATGGCACCGCCGTCAGGTTGGTTTCGGTCAGTGTTTTGAACAGTTCGCCCGACATATGAATGGAGCTACCCACGCCACTGTGACTGAAGGTCATGTTTTCTTCTTTCGCCGCTTCTACGAACTCAATAACGCTTTCATAGGGGCTGTCTGCAGGGACCACCATGACGTTAGGTATGTCGACCATGTTTTGCAGGAAAACGAAATCTTCGACCGGGTCGTAGCTGAGATCAGGATAGATGGCAGCGCCAATGGTGTGCCCTGGCGAGGCCATTAAAATGGTATGTTCAGCATCGCGGCCACCACGAGCGAGACGACCGGTACCCACGGTAGACCCCGCGCCTGGGCGATTTTCCACGATCACGTTGGCATCAAGCTCTTGCTGGAGAAGGTCAGCAACACGCCGGGAAAGCACATCCGTCGTACCCCCTGGTGCATAAGGCACTACAAGACGTATGTCATCGGTCGGCCACTCATTGGCGCTGGCGGAGGAGACAGTAAGACCAAGCGCCAGAGCGCTAGTGCAGGCAGCCAAGTAAGCAGAGCTAAGGAGTTTGTTCATTTTTCTTCCTGTGCGTGATTAAGTCATTATCATGCTTAATTATTGTTCGTAATACGTACATATATTCGTAACTTGATAGCTGAGATTACTTTGTTGCCAACCTATTAAAAAACACAACTTTAGTAGCAGGCCATGCTAGGCACCGCTTTGTAGCGTCGGCAGAGTCTTGTCAACGTCGCTTTTACAAACGTATAAGTTCGCAATGCGAACTTATACGTTAACCTTTCCCCTAGTGAATATTGAAGTAATGGATGATAAAAATGCCAGAAGAGATGCTGAGTGAAGATAGCCGTGATTTTGTAACAGCGTTAGCCAGCGGCTTGGAGGTTATACAGGCATTCGATCACGAACACCCGCGAATGACACTAAGTGAAGTGGCTACGCGAACAGGGATGAACCGAGCAAAAGCCAGGCGTTTCTTACTCACTCTTCATGCGCTCGGGTACGTCCGTAAACAGCAGCGCTATTTTGAATTAGCGCCCCGAGTACTTCAGTTGGGGTATGCTTTTTTATCGGCTAACAATTATAGGGACGTTATTCAGCACTATTTGGAAGATATAACCGCGGAAACGGGGGAGTCTTCATCGCTTGGCGTGCTAGAGGGTAATGACGTTATTTACCTCGCCCGCTCAGCAGCGAAACATCGCTTAATGGCGATTACCCTATCAGTGGGGACGAGGCTACCTGCCGCGCATACTTCCATGGGGCGCATACTCCTAGCCCAACTCAGCGATACTGACCTTGATCACTTCTTATCTTCGGCTGTGCTTGAGGCCTACACCGATAAAACGGTGACCAATGTTGATGAACTCCGCAGCCAGATAATGACCGCACGACAGCAGGGGTATGCTATTTCAGATCAGGAGTTAGATTCCGGTCTTCGTTCCATTGCGGTGCCCGTCCACGACGCCAAGCAGCATTTAATCGGTGCGATCAATATCAGTACCAACGCTGCTCGGGTCGACCTCGACACGTTGCTCAATGTGTACCTGCCTGTTTTAAAAAATAAAATAGAGCAGATACGGTTACATATTAATTAGTCGTCACCATCACTGCTTCTAACGCAGCTTTGTAGCCTTGAACCCCTAGTCCGGCAATTACTCCATCGGCACGCAGTGAGACATAGGAGTGATGCCGGAAGGCTTCTCGCTTGTGCACATTCGATAGATGCACCTCAATCACTGTGCCATCGAAAGCATTAAGGGCATCAAGAATGGCCACGGAGGTATGGGTATAGGCGGCGGGATTGATAATAATTGCTTGAGTGACATCCAGACGAGCAGCATGGATAGCATCGATCAGGGCGCCTTCATGATTACTTTGCAAACATGCTATGTCCCAATCGGCCATTACCGCTTTCTCTCGCAGCATGTTATTCACATCATCTAACGTCGTGTAACCATAGATCTCAGGTTGACGACTACCTAGCAAATTTAAATTAGGCCCATGTAATACTAATACCTTTCCTTTACTCATAACGTTTTACTGCCCTACTTGTATTGAACATATCAAGAATAATGGCTGTTCTATCGCTCAACCCACTAACTGCGCCAGCGCCTGGTCAAGCGATGCTTGTTGGCGCTGAGTGTAAAGCTCAATTTCATCGATAACCTTAGCGCCTAAGTCCTGCTCGAACTGCTGTTGGCTGGCGCTACTGCCGTAGTTATCGTGACTGCTTTCGCCCAAATTGGACTGAAAAATACCCGCCGCGCTCACCGGTAAGAAGTCTTCATAAATCATCGGGGTGACTGACAGGGCGCCCTGCTCGATCAGTTGATCTACTTGTGCAGCTGAAACCGGCCCTTGCACCGGCACGCCCTTCACCGCCTGGTAATGAAAGAACGCTAGCGCTTCACGACGCAGGGTGGCGTAATCATCGGGAAAGGCGGTAAAGACTTCCGCTAAATGGGCTTGGTGAGCGTCATTATCAGCTCCCTTGGGCGCACTTTCTCGCGCCGTTGCCAGCAGCCGATCATAAAGCTCGCGTCCCTTTTTGGTTAACGCAATACCGCGCTGCTCGATCTCGCCAAAGCGAGCGGTGTGCTTGCCCTCGGCGGCATCTGCGAACGCGATGGTCTCCTCTAACGCTTTGAAACTGGTCTGGCGCAAGAGTATCGGGCAGTCGCGGCGGGGCGGGCCTTCAATGGTAGCTTTAGGATCAATACCCACGCTCGGCATACGCCGCTGTACTTCATCGATATCCAGCGTCCGCGGCGTTAAGTGGTTAATGTGGGGGCCACGGAAACACACCACGTCGGCAATTAGCCGGTGCTCATTATGTAAACGGTCATAAATCGCCAAATCGACCGTAGCGTTATCATGCCAGCGGAACGTTTCCAGGGCTTCCTGAACGAACTGCTCGGCATCGGCGGCATTGAGCCCACCCTGTTGCTCGAAGCGTTCAATGAGCGCTTTCACATTAGCCGTAAAAATATCCCGTGCGCTTAAAATGGCGCTTGCCTGTTCGCGAAGCTCAGCCTTTTCGATGAGTTCCAGGCGTAGCAGCGAGGTAAAGACACGAAAGGGGTTACGCTTGAGTGCTTGATCGGCAACCGGTCGAAACGCCGTAGAGTGCACCGGCACCCCCGCCGCGGCCAGGTCATAATAGCCCACCGGTGCCATCCCCATCACTGCGAACATACGCCGAAGCATGGCAAGCTCGCTGGCACTGCCCACCCGAATCGCGCCGTGACGCTCCACGTTGATGCGCGCCAGCTCGTCGCTCTCCAGAAGCGCACTGTTAAGGGCAGGTTGCGCGGCTAGCACCTCTTGGTTGACTGCCTCGACCAGCGACAACAAGGTGCCGTATTGCGGTACCTCCTGCTGATACATCGCCGACATCGCGCTGGAAAACTGGTCGCGGATTTCATCACTGCTAACGTACGCTGAACTCATGGAATCATCCTGTTTATTAACGGCGGTACCTGCCCACAATGGGTTATACCTACATAGTAGCGCTATCGGCGGCTGAACAATTTCACTTTTTCCTCGCCTGACTACACAGAAAAACCCTGTAAAAGCTGCTGTCACCTTAACGAGCAGCTGTTTTAACCTGTTACATTAGTTCTTGATCTTATGCACCTAGGCGCGCCGCCCATGACGCTTCCGCTTTATTTAGGTTTGCCCATGTGGGCCAACCAGCACTGGCTTGGCAGCCTTTATCCCCGCCATGCCAAAACAGAGCTATTAAACGATTATGCAGCCGTCTTCTCGAGCGTTGAAGGCAATACGACGTTTTATAGCGGGATTCCTAAGCCGGAAACCGTCGCCGCCTGGGCAAGCCAAGCACCGCCTCACTTTCGTTTCTGCTTTAAATTACCGGCAAGCGTTACCCACGATCAACGGTTAACGAATTTAGAAGATGCGTGGGCCTTTCTGGCCGCCCTTGAACCGCTGCATCACCAGCTTGGCCCAACGATGGTTCAGCTACCACGTGATTTTGGGCCGCAAGAGCTCCCTCAGCTTGAGGCGTTACTTGCCGATTGGCCACGCCATTTACCCTGTGCGGTAGAGGTACGTCACCCTGAGTTTTTCCACAAGGGAGCCGCTGAAATTGCCCTTAACCGTCTGTTGATAACTTATTCGGCCAACCGCGTGATGCTCGATGTTCGTCCGGTGTTCGCAACGCCCGCTAATGGCCATGTAGGCCTGGCGCACGCCCAGCAAGAAAAGCCGAAACTGCCACTACACGTGCTTTCCACGGCAAATTATCCGGTCATTCGCTTCATTGGCCATATTGACAAAACCATAAACAGTGGCTACTTCACCGCTTGGAAGAGCCAGCTAAAACTGTGGATAAGTCAGGGGAAAACCCCTTTCTTATTTGTGCATACTGCGGATAATCGCGAGTCTCCCCACATGGCTCGCCTACTTTACAATGCGCTGGGCGAAGTGACGCCATTACCGCCGCTAGCGCCTTTCGCGGGTGAAAAGCAAAGCCAGCTGTTTTAGGCCGCCTTTTTAGGCCAGCTAACTGGCATGCTCGCAGTCGATCAGATAAATTGCGCTTACTTTCGAAAAAGACGCTAACAATGACGCTGTTTTTCGAAAACTAGCGTGCACGCCACGCTGTGACTGACACAATAATCGACTTCATAGGTGATGTATGGCGAAGCTCGCACACGCGCAGTGGTCATCGCGGATGACCTTTGTGCTGGCTGCCGCTGGTTCAGCGGTGGGCCTGGGGAATATCTGGAAATTTCCTTACATGGTGGGTGAAAGCGGCGGCGCTGCTTTCGTCTTTGTCTATCTACTCTGTATCGCGCTGATTGGCTTGCCCATTCTCGTCTCCGAATGGCTACTGGGGCGACGTGGTCAGAAGAATCCGGCAAGTACCATGTCAGAACTGGCGCGGGGGGCGAACAAGCCAAAAGCATGGGCCATCGTGGGGGTTAGCGGCATTATCGGCGCCTTTTTAATTCTGTCGTTCTACAGCGTCATTGGTGGCTGGTCGCTCTACTACACGGTCAACTCGGTCAGCGGTGCCTTTATTGGCCAAGACGCTGACGGCATTGGCGCACTGTTTAATGGCATGCTGAGCAACCCGGGCCTACTGTTGCTGGGCCACTCCGTCTTTATGCTGCTCGTCATTGGCATTGTCGCCCGTGGTGTGACGAAAGGGCTTGAAGGTGCCGTACGTATTTTGATGCCGGTGCTCGCCCTGCTGCTCGTCGTGCTGATCGGTTACGGTATGTCGACCGGGCACTTTGGCGAAGCGTTGACCTATATGTTCAACCCAGACTGGAGCAAGCTCACAGCAGAAACCGTGCTAGCCGCCTTAGGCCACGCTTTCTTCACCCTCTCTTTGGGGATGGGCATCATGATGGCTTACGGCTCGTATCTGGGCAAAGACATCAATCTGCTGCAAACCGCCCGTACGGTTATCATCATGGATACCGTCATCGCCCTTGGCGCCGGGCTAGCCATTTTCCCGATTGTCTTTGCCAACAACCTGGATCTTGCTTCAGGCCCTGGGCTGATTTTCGTCACGTTGCCGTTGGCGTTTGGCAATATGGATGGCGGCTTGATACTGGGCTTGATGTTCTTCTTGCTGCTCACGTTTGCAGCGCTGACCTCAGCGATTTCACTGCTTGAGCCGGTGGTTGAGTTCGTTGAAGAGCGCACACCGCTAAGCCGTGTGATGGCAACGGTTGTGGCAGGTGTGGGGGCTTGGTTGCTCGGCATTGCGGCGCTGCTATCGTTCAACGTATGGAGCGAGCCGCTCATGTTTGGGCTGGGCGTATTCGACCTGCTGGATACGTTGACCAGCAAAATAATGCTGCCGTTAACCGGGCTAGGCGCGATTCTCTTCGCCGCTTGGTGCCTGGATCGTAAAAGCGTCGAGGCCGAGCTTGAGCTTTCCACGACTGGCAAAAGCGTGTGGAACATCATCGCGCGCTATGTAGCGCCCGCTGGCGTTATTGCGGTATTCGTGACGGGGCTTATCTAAGCTAAGCCCTCACTGTTCCGCTGTTTGTTAGCCGCGGTCAGCTAAACTGAGTCAGCTAACCTCAGTGCAATTCGCTCTCTTGCCGATCTTCATCGGGCAAGGGGGCGATATCCCGCGATAGTTTCTGAAACTCCCGATGCAACTCGATTCCGCGGCGTGCTCTTAGGCTACGCTGGGCAGCGCTGCGCTGACGCTGGACATGTTCATCCACTTGCATGCCCATAAAGATATCGAGCAATTCGCTTTTAACCGAGGTGATGCGTTCGACGTTTCTCATAATCGACGTTCCTCCAGGTGAATATGCCTTCGTCCACCTGCATCCGTGACGACTGTTATGATGCAGTGCGGCACTTCACTTATTACTATAACCTACTTGACAAAATGATGACGAATCTTAAAAAAAGGGGCTAACGGCCTTTAAACGCTAACCCCTAACCCGCTTTCCATGCCCATTTGCGCTGCCAGTCAGGCATACTGTCGATATGCTAGCGCTAGCCAAGTGTATGTTTGAGAGCCAAGGAGCTGAACGTGAGTCGCGCCCTGTTCGATGAGATGAGACGCCGCATGGAGCACTTCCGACGCTCCGAGCAAAAAGTGGCGCGGTTTGTACTGCGCAACCCCGAAGAAGTCATCCACATGCGAATTGTGGATTTGGCCACCGAAGCCACCGTGAGCGAACCCACGGTAGTGCGCTTTTGCCGTGCGCTGGGGTGCAACGGCTTTCAAGACTTCAAGCTACAGCTAGCGCAAATGCTGGCTAGCGGCAGCCAATTCGCCCAGTTCTCTATGAACGATAGCGACTCGGTTGCTGAGTTTTCACATAGCATCTTCGACTCTACGGTGGGCACTCTGCTGTCTGTGCGTGATCGGTTGGATAACGAATCGTTGGGGCGAGCTGTGAATGCGCTGGCAATGGCGAACCGTGTGGAGTTCTATGGTTTTGGTGCGTCGGGCGCGGTGGCCTTCGATGCCCAGCACAAGTTTTTCCGGCTACAAATTTCGACCTCCGCCTACGCCGACCCGCATATGCAGAATATGTCGGCGGTGACCCTAAAAGAGGGCGACGTGGTGGTAGCGATTTCTCAAACGGGGCGCACCAAAGCGCTGGTTGCCAGCGTGCGCCTAGCTCGCGAAGCGGGTGCAACGGTGATTGGCCTTTGCCCCAGCGGCTCGCCGCTCGCCGAAGAGGTCAGCCTGCCGCTTTATATCGATGTCCATGAAGACACCGAGATTTACACCCCGCTTAGCTCGCGCATTGCGCATCTGGTACTCATTGATGTACTGGCTGTCGGCGTCGCTAAAACACGCGGACCGAAACTCGCCGAACAGCTCAAAGCGGTTAAAAAGAGTCTTAATACGCTACGCTTTCCTGAAGACTCTTAATCGTTAACCTGTATACACAGCCAGTTAGCTGGCTGTGCTAGACTAGCCGTCTATTTTTTGATCCGGCAGCGGCTACTATGGACGACGTCACGGCGATTCTCGATCAGCTCAACTCCGCCCAGCGCGAAGCAGTGAGCGCCCCCCAAGGCAATCTGTTGGTGCTCGCAGGCGCAGGCTCCGGCAAGACGCGCGTGCTGGTCCATCGCATCGCCTGGATGATGCAGGCGGAAGGGCTGTCTCCCTACGCACTGCTGGCAGTGACTTTTACCAATAAAGCGGCCAGAGAGATGCGTACCCGCCTTGAGGCGCTGCTTAGCCTCTCGATGCGTCATGTTTGGGTGGGCACCTTTCACTCCATCGCCCACCGCCTGCTGCGTACTCACTGGCAAGATGCCCGCCTGCCGCAACACTTTCAGATTATCGACTCCGACGATCAGTTGCGCCTGGTCAAGCGGCTACTGAAAGATTACTCGATCGACGACGAACGCTATCCGCCCCGCCAAGTGCAGCATTTTATTTCCGGCTGTAAAGAGGAAGGACTGCGCCCGCATCAAGTTAACGTCGATGGCGATGGCTACATGGGCCAAATGGTCGAGCTCTACGAGCGCTATCAGCTGACCTGCGAGCGCGGCGGCCTAGTCGATTTCGGTGAACTGCTGCTGCGAAGCCTTGAGCTGCTGCGCGATAACCCAGCGCTTTTGAAGCACTACCAAGAGCGCTTTGGTCACGTCCTGGTGGATGAGTTTCAAGACACCAATACCCTGCAATACGCCTGGCTAAAACTGCTCACCGGCATGCAAACGCCGATGACCGCCGTGGGTGATGACGATCAGTCGATTTACGGCTGGCGTGGCGCCAAGGTGGAGAATATCAGCCGCTTCGAGCAGGAGTTTCCACAAACCCATACCGTGCGTCTTGAGCAGAACTATCGCTCCACCAGCGCGATTCTAGAAGCCGCCAACACGCTCATCAGCCACAACAGCGAGCGGATGGGTAAAAACCTGTGGACTGATGGCATCGAAGGCGAGCCGATCTCGATCTACGCCGGGTTTAACGACCTGGAAGAAGCCCGCTATATCGTTGACACCATCAAAGAAAAAGTCGACGAAGGCTTCAACCGCCGGGATATCGCGATTCTCTACCGCTCTAACGCTCAGTCGCGACTGCTGGAAGAGACGCTGATTCGCCAAGGCATGCCTTATCGTATTTACGGCGGTCACCGCTTCTACGAGCGTTTAGAAATCAAGAATGCCCTGGCCTACCTGCGCCTGATGCTCAACCGCGATGACGACGCCTCGCTGGAGCGGGTCATTAACGTGCCCACTCGTGGCATTGGCACGCGCACGGTGGAGATCGTGCGCTTGCGAGCTCGTGAACAAGGCATTCAGCTGTGGCAGGCACTCCACGATGCGATTAACGACGGCACCTTGAAAGGCCGCGCGGCCAATGCGGTGCAAACGTTTGCCAACTTGATCGAGCAGCTCGATAACGACGCCTCGGGGATGGCGCTGCATGAAATTATCGATCACGTTACCGTACATACCGGTTTGATCGAGCACCACAAAAGCGAGCGCGGCGAGAAAGGCCAGGCACGGGTCGAAAACCTGGAAGAGCTGGTCACCGCTGCCCGCGCCTTCACTCAGGGCGATGTCTTTGAAGCCCCTGAAGCGGGCGAAGGCATGGCGGCGTTGGAAGCATTTCTCTCTGAAGCCGCCCTGAACGCTGGCGACCATGAAGCCGAAGAGTTCGAGGACAGCGTGCAGTTGATGACGCTACACTCCGCCAAAGGCCTGGAATTCCCAGTCGTCTTCATTGCGGGTGTGGAAGAGGGGCTGTTCCCGCACAAGATGTCTATCGAGGAGCCGGGCAGGCTCGAAGAGGAGCGTCGGCTCTGCTACGTGGGCGTGACCCGCGCCATGCAGAAACTCTACCTGACCCACGCCGAAACCCGCCGCCTGCACGGCAAAGAGGTGTTTCCACGCCCTTCGCGCTTCTTGCGTGAGCTACCGCCACACCTGTTGGAAGAAGTGCGCTTGCGCGGGCATATTTCTCGCCCGGTGACCGCCTCGCGTACCTCCTTTGCTCAGCAAAGTGTCGAGAGCAGCGGCGACCTGCCTAGCCTGCACGTCGGCCAAGGCGTCGCGCACCCCGTATTCGGCGAAGGGATCATTCTCAATGCAGAAGGTGAAGGGGCTCGTGCCCGCGTGCAGGTCAGCTTTGAGGGCGAAGGGGTGAAGTGGTTGGTACTTGGCTTTGCTAAGCTAACACCTCTGTAAACAAGCCTACCCTTTCATCTAGTTATCCTTGCTTGTGCGCTCAGGCGCCATTAAGAGGCATTATGAAACAACGCTTTAAACGCCTATTTCCCGAAGTGAGTAATGGCTGGCAAACATTGAGCGGCTACCAGCGCTTTGAACGTTTGATTTCGATGGTGCTCACGCTAGCCATCGGCGGCGCCGTGCTAGTGGCCATGTATTATTTGGTCATTCACGTGATAGAGCTACTGTTTATCCAGAGCCGTGACCCCTTCGATTACCGTGTCTTTCAAGCGCTATTCGACATGATTCTTACCGTCTTAATTGCCATGGAATTCAATAACTCAATCATTCGCACAATGACCAGTGGAAAAGGCTTTATCCACGTCGAAATTGTGGTGCTCATCGCTATTATGGCGCTAGTACGCAAGTTTATGGTGCTGGATATGGAGGTCATTGATCCGTGGCAAATTGGTGCGCTATCAGTAGCGGTCTTGGCGTTAGGCGGCTGCTACTGGCTGGTACGCCACGGCAATAGTATGAAAGACGCATCGGATGATTGATCAGAAGGCTTGCGGGCTAAATTCGCTATAAAGCATACTAATAAGCGAACATGGCGTCCTCAGCGCCCTATAACAACAGTATGATTACTTCTGGAGTTTTGCTTACATGCAACGCCGTAACTTCCTCAAAACCGTTGGCCTAGGTGCCGCCGGTGTCGCTGCTGCCCCCTTTGTAACCACCTCTAGCGCGCACGCTCAAGAGACCTATACCTGGGACATGGTCACCTCGTGGCCGAAAAACTTCCCCGCGCTGGGCACGGGCGCGAATGACTTCGCCCGCCGGGTCGAGCAGCTCTCCAACGGCCGTATGCAGATACGCGTGCACGGTGCGGGTGAACTGGTTCCCGCACTTGAAGTGTTCGACGCCGTGGCGGCGGGAACTGCTGAAATGGGTCACTCTGCGTCTTATTACTGGCGCGGCAAAGTGGCTGCCTCACAGTTTTTCACTGCCGTCCCCTTCGGCATGAACACCACCGAAATGAACGCTTGGTTATACCATGGCGGCGGCCAGGAACTGTGGGATGAAATCTACGCCAACCACAATCTCAAGCCCTTTGCCGTCGGCAATACCGGCACACAAATGGCCGGCTGGTTCAAGAAAGAGATCAATTCGCTGGAAGACATGCAGGGGCTGAAATTACGCCTGCCGGGACTTGCGGGCGAAGCCATGAATGGCATCGGCGTGAGCACCGTCAACATGCCGGGTTCAGAGATTTTCACTTCGCTGCAAACCGGTGCTTTGGATGCCGCAGACTGGGTCGGCCCGTATAACGATTTGGCGTTCGGCCTGCATCAGGTGGCTGATTACTACTACACCTCGGCGTGGAACGAGCCAACGGCCGTGCTGGAAGGCACGATCAACCTGGACGCGTGGAATGCGCTGCCGGAAGACCTTCAAGACGTGATCCGCGAAGCCGCGCGTGCCTCTAACCTTGCCATGATCAGTGAATTCGCATTCCGCAACGCGCAGGCGTTGGAATCACTGGTCGATGAGCACGGTGTACAGCTGCGCACCTTCCCTGAAGACGTGATGGCCGCGCTGTATACTTCCTCCCAGGAAGCCATTCAGCGTCAGGTCGATAGCGATGAGGAGTCTCGTCGTGTGTATGAGTCCTACTCAGCGTTTCAGAAACTCGTCCGTCCGTTTAGTGATGTCGGCGAATACGCCTATCTCAAGAACCGGGACAATGTAGGCGCCTAATCATTTAGGCAAATAAGCGGCAGTTACGGCAAAAGGGCGCACTTAGCGCCCTTTTGCTATTTTAAGCCGGCATCGCCTAACGGCGGCTAAGAAAGATGCTAATCGCTATGGACAGCTCTTATGCGCCCATTATCGTCTAAGGCGACCATGACGAAACGCGCCTCAGTGACTTTTTGGCGTTCCTCTATCCGCTGCCCATGGGGCGCACGTACCCACACTTCTACCTCAATTTTGATAGAGCTATGGCCGATCTCTTGAACCTGAGTGTAAACGCTGACCATTGAACCAACGCGTACAGGGCTTAAAAAATCCATGGCCTCAATCGCCACGGTCGCCGTTCGCCCACCCGCTTCGCGGCAAGCTGCCAGCTCAGCGGCCTGATCCATTTGATTGACTAGCCATCCACCGGGTATGTCGCCATAAAGATTGGTATCTTGGCGGGAAGCCAGTAATTTTAAAGTAAGCTGCCCTTGCGGGGCCGGTACGTCATCCAAATCGGTTTCCAGAAGAGTCATGAGTTAGTCGCTTAGTCAGTTTATTGTTGTAAACGTTGCAGTGAGGCATATTGCCAAGGGGCGTTGCTGCATCGCAACACAAGTGAATGGATTCAGTTAACCATAAGAGGACGCTTGTTTGAATACTCCCGTGCATACTCTTTCGCCTTATCAGCGCTCCCTCTTGTCATTAAAGCGTGCTTTCAAAAGGGGGGCGTTGGCGTTATTGCTGCTGGTGGCGCCGCTTACATGGGGACAATCACCGTCGATAAGTGGCACGTTAGGGGCTGTCGGTTCTGACACCATGGCTGGGCTAATGCTGCGTTGGGGTGAAACGCTGACCGCCCGTTATCCAGACGTTAAGCTGCAATTTCAAGCCAGCGGCTCTGCCAGCGCGCCTACCGCCTTGGTGGCCGGTACGACTCGGCTAGGGCCGATGTCGCGTCCGATGAACACGGAAGAGCGGGGTAATTTTATTGAGCGCTACGGCTACCCGCCACTGGAGCTAAAGGTGGCCCGTGATGCCCTCATCGTTGTCGTCCATCGGCATAATCCTTTACGTGCACTCACCCGCCAACAGGTTGATGCCATCTTCTCAACCACGCGTACCTGTGGCGCCGATGCGCCCATCAGGCGCTGGGATCAGCTACCCTCTACACAGGACTGGGCATTTGGCAGGATTGCACTGCATGGGCGAAACCTTGCCTCGGGTACCCATGGGCTATTTCAAAAACGAGCCTTATGCGGTGGGCTCTTTCGTAACGACATTAGCGAGCACCCGGGTTCGTCGGCGGTGGTCGCCGCGGTAGGCGAATCCGCTAATGCCATGGGTTATGCGGGGTTTAACCACCTCACTCCCGCGGTACACGCGGTCAGTCTTTATAACGATAATGGCACCGCGATACCGCCCGGAGAAACAGCGATACAGCGGGGTGATTATCCACTGTCACGTTACCTGTATCTCTACGTCAATCTACCGCCCGGCGAGGCATTGCCCGCCCCCGAGCAGGCACTGTTAACACTGATTATGTCCGAGGAAGGCCAGCAGATAGCACGTGCGTCCGGCTTTGTTCCTCTAGCGCAGGACGTTCTGAACGCACAGAAAGCGCTGTCATCTAATTGACACATTACTGTCTTAGAGTATGCAATCACTGTATGTACCTTGTTCTACGCACACTGGTCAGTTTTGTGACCACCCTGGTTTTGCCATGATAGCGACATGACCCCACCTCGGTTAACCTCTTCTCGACAGCCGCTAAGGCTGCTGCAAGATCGCGTGGCCACCGGGTTAATTACCGCGGGCGGCGTCGGCGTGCTGCTGGCGATTCTGGCTATCGGCATCTTTTTGGTGTGGGAAACGCTCCCACTGCTGGCCATTGGCGATACCTTGGCCCTGGCCAAGCTCTCTCCCCTGGCGTGGGGCACACTCAAAGCCGCACTGGCTGCGCTGCTCTTCGCTATTCCCGTTGCTTTAGGTGCGGCTGCCTACTCCGCCATGTTTATGTCGGCGAGCCTACGCGCGCGTATCAAGCCAGCGCTCGAAATGATGGAGGCTATCCCTGGTGTGGTGGTGGGCTTTATTGCGGGGCTCATTTTGGCCCCTTGGGTAGAACGCCACCTCGCCAGCGCTTTATTGATGATCGTTTGGCTGCCACTGAGTGCCGCATTGGCCGGGTGTCTCTGGCAGTTAGCCAAAACACGCCTGCGCCGCCGTTTGCCGCTCTCCTGGGCAGGGGTTTGGCTAGTGCCCTGGCTCGCATTGATGGTGACGATCGTTCTATGGCTCGCCCCCTGGATCGAGCAACAATGGCTGGGTGGCGATTTACGCCAGTTACTCGATGAACGCTTTGGTATGGATTACGCCACGCGCAACGCGTTGATTGTGGGCATTGCCATGGGGTTTGCGGTTATCCCCAGCATTTACTCGTTGGCAGAGGATGCCCTGGCCGACGTCCCCACCACGTTAATAGAGGGCGCTCAAGCGCTAGGGGCCAGCCGCTGGCAAGCACTGTGGAAAGTCGCTTTGGCAGCAGCAGGCCCTGGAGTTTTCTCAGCGGTCATGATCGGCGCCGGCCGCGCGGTGGGCGAAACCATGATTGTGCTAATGGCGAGTGGTAACACCGCCCTGTTTAGCGCCAGCCCCTTTGAGGGTATGCGTTCCATGGCGGCCGCTATCGCCATTGAGTTACCGGAAGCGTCACCTGGTGGGCTAACCTATCATTTACTGATTTTGGCTGCCCTGGTGCTGTTTATTTTCACGTTTTTAGTTAACACGCTGGCCGAGGTGGTTCGCCAACGCTTACGTCGGCGTTATCGCCAGATGGGAGGCACGTCATGACCTCTGGCGCAGCGAACACCGCCTCTCGACACGCTCGTTTTCACTGGCTCAATACCGTTTGGCCCTGGCTATGTGCCGCCAGCGTGGCGCTTTCCCTATTGATGCTCGGCGCGCTACTGGCGCTCCTGCTCGCACGCGGGTTGGGTCACTTCTGGCCCGCGGCGCTTGAAGAGGTGACGCTCCGTTCAGGGGAGACCCTGGCAGGCGAAGCCGTACGTGAGGTGGCGCTCCCGCAACAGGCGGGGACTGAACAGCTCTACTTTACCGGTAATCAAGACATCGAGGGAGTGCGTTGGCGCTGGGTGGCGGTTGAGGAGATTGCCGAGCGCGCGCAGCCTGACGACTTGATTCGCCTGGAGCGCAGTCCCTGGGGCGATTTTATCGGCCGTTTGGTCGCCATCGAGGAAAACGATCAACGCTTGGAGGGCGATGCCGCCTGGCAACGGCTAACGACGCTTTTGGCGCTGCCTGCCAGCCAACGTCAGGCGAGCGATCTGCTGCTCACCACCGTAGACGGCCAACCCTTGCGCCAACCGCTCGCCAATGTGATCAGCGCTCAGATGCCCAATGCTATGCCGTGGTGGCAGAAAGCCACCACCTGGAGCAGTGGAGTATGGCGCTTTCTCAGTGAAGGTCCACGCGCCGCCAACACCCACGGCGGGGTATGGCCAGCCATTTTTGGCACGGTGCTGATGGTCATTTTGATGTCGGTGATTGTCACGCCGTTTGGGGTGCTGGCGGCCATCTACTTAAACGAAATTGCTCACCAAGGTCGGCTGACCCGCCTGGTACGCATCGGTGTGCGTAACCTCGCCGGGGTGCCTTCCATCGTCTACGGCGTCTTCGGCTTAGGCGTGTTCGTGTATGGCATTGGCGGTTCGCTGGATGAATGGTTTTTCAGTGACACGCTGCCCTCGCCCACTTTTGGAACCGGCGGCCTCCTATGGGCGTCCTTAACCCTCGCCCTGCTCACCCTGCCCGTGGTGATTGTGGCCACCGAAGAGGGGCTGGCGCGTATTCCTGAGGCCCAGCGCGAAGGCGCCGTAGCACTCGGCGCCACGCGCTTAGAAATGCTTACCCGCATCGTGCTGCCCATGGCGGCGCCCGCCATGCTGACAGGGGTCATTTTGGCGATTGCCCGCGCCGCTGGGGAGGTAGCCCCCCTGATGCTCGTAGGCGTTGCCAAGCTAGCGCCACAAATGCCCATTGATGGTGAGTTTCCTTACCTACATTTAGAGCGCAAGTTCATGCACCTTGGCTATCATTTATTTGATACCGCCTTTCATGGCGAAGATGTGCAGGCAGCCATCCCACTGGTTTACGCCACGGCGCTACTTTTAGTGTTAATTGTGCTGGTGCTTAACTTAACTGCCATATTTCTGCGTCATTATCTTAGGCGTCAACGGGGAAACGAATGCTAGCGTCATTACATTCAGCCAATACCTCTCAGGCACCAGTGGCGCACTTTTCGTCCGAGCACAGCTGCCTGAGCATCGATCATTTAAGCCTCGCCTATGCGGGGAAAGCGGCGTTGCGTGACTTAACCCTTAGCGTTCCTCGCCATCGTGTGACGGCTTTTATCGGCCCCTCAGGGTGCGGTAAATCCACCCTGTTAAGAGCGATTAATCGCCTTCACGACCTGAATGAATCGGTAACGCACAGCGGTAAAATCACACTGGAAGGGCAAGACATTCACGCCCCGCAAACGAATGTGACCGAGCTGCGGCGGCGAGTGGGAATGGTTTTTCAAACGCCCAACCCGTTCCCTATGTCGATCTATGAAAACGTCGCCTTTGGGCTGCGCTTGCAGCAGCGTCTTCCCAAGCGCAAGCGGGATGACATTATTGAGTGGGCATTAACCTCCGCCGCCCTGTGGGATGAGGTTAAAGACCGCCTGCACCGCTCCGCCTGGCAGCTTTCGGGCGGTCAGCAGCAGCGTCTCGTCATCGCTCGCACGTTAGCGGTACAGCCCGACGTACTGCTGCTGGATGAACCAGCCTCGGCGTTAGACCCCATTTCAACGCTTAAAATTGAAGAGTTGATTCGTAACCTGAAGTCAGAGCTGACGTTAGTGCTGGTTACTCACAATATGCAGCAAGCGGCACGTGTATCGGATTACACCGCCTTTTTGCATCAAGGCGAGCTAATCGAATACGGGCCTACCGATCAGGTCTTCACCAACCCTCGTTTGCAACGCACCGAAAACTACATCACCGGCCGCATCACCTAGGCCTAACCGACTGAAACGTCAGGAGTGCTCCATGGATATTACGAGCGATACCCACAGCCAGCATATCTCTCGCCAGTTCAACCAGGAGCTGGAAGAGCTGAAAACCCATCTGATGGCCATGGGTGGGCTGGTCGAAAAGCAGGTTCAGGATGCCGTCTTTGCCTTGCTGGAGGGCGACACACGCTTGGCTGAGCAGGTGCGCGACAATGACCGCCAGGTCAACGATCTGCAGCTGCAAATTGACGACGAGTGCACCCGCGTACTCGCGCGCCGTCAGCCTGCGGCGTCTGATCTACGCCTAGTACTGGCCGTTATTCGTGCCACGTCTGATCTTGAGCGCATCGGCGATGAGGCCAGCAAAATCGCCCGTAACGCCCTACTGCTGAGTGAAAGCACCAGTACGATTCGTGGTTTAGTGGAAGTACGGCACATCAGCGAGCACGTTCGCAAAATGCTGCGCGACGCACTCACCGCCTTTGCCCGCTTTGACACCGACCTAGCCATGCAGGTAGTACGTGAAGATGAGTTGGTGGACGACGAGTACAGCAGCGCGATGCGCTCACTCATGACGTTTATGATGGAAGATTCTCGCTCCATTACCTCTGTACTCAGCATCATGTGGGTGCTGCGCGCCCTCGAGCGTGTCGGTGACCATGCCGACAACCTTGCCGAGTACGTGGTTTATCTTGTCAAAGGGTTGGATATTCGCCATAGCGACCCCGACAACCTTGACCCGCAGGTACTAAAAAAGTCTTGACCTGAAAGGGGTTTCCTCCTGCAATACGTCCAGACCGCTGAGCGGTCTGGACGTTTGAATCACAAGGAGTCTCCCCACCATGCTGGATGCTGTCACTGCGCTTAGCCGAGGCACACGCTGTGTGTATCAACCGGGCATGCGCCGCTATGTGTTTCTGCCCATTTTGGTCAATTTGATTGTTTACGTCAGCATGTTCAGCTTTGTGCTTAACCGCTTCGATGGCTGGTTAGCGCACTGGATGAACATGGTGCCGATCTGGCTTGATTGGCTATCGTGGCTTATCTGGCCTGTTTTTGTGATCAGCCTGTTAGTGGTGGTGTTTTTTACCTTCACCCTGGTGACCAGTCTCATCGCAGCGCCGTTTTATGGTTTTTTGGCCGCTAAAGTCGAAACGCAAGTCACCGGCAACGAACCGATTGATGACCGCAACCTTACGAAAACAGCCATTGATGCTGTGGGTCGCGAGTTCGTAAAGCTCGCCTATATTCTTCCACGGGCGGCCGGCCTGTTTGTGCTTAGCTGGATCCCTGGGGTGAATTTAGCTGCCCCACTGCTGTGGGCGCTCTTTTCCGCCTGGATCATGGCGATCACTTATTTAGATTATCCCATGGATAACAACAAGGTGACGTTTGCTGATATGCGCCAGCGGCTTTCGAAACGCTGGTGGCAAAGCCTCAGCTTTGGAGGCTTAGTCACTCTCATTACGTGGATCCCACTGGCCAATCTCTTTCTGATTCCAGGTGCAGTCGCAGGTGCCGTACTGCTCTGGGATGATCACTACAGAGACGCAGGTAGTGATGCACGTGGCATCACGCCGCAGTAGGTATTTGTTAACCAGGCTGCGCCACTTTGCTACCTTTACGTTGTGCGGGTCTAGCAATAACGTCTATCAATAACAAAGGAACAACGGCATGTTAAAACCTATGGCTTGGTTGGGTGGCGTACTATTAATGGGCACTGTTGTGTCGGCGGCGCTTGCCCATGACGTCCAAACAGACGCTATGCGCATCGCACACCCCTTCGCGACACCTACCCCCCCTGGCGCAACCAATGGCGCTGCCTACGTCGATATTACCGCCTTTTCAGCCCCCGTCACCCTTGTTAGTGCCAGCAGCCCAGTGAGCAGCAACGTGGAGCTTCACGATATGCAAATGGATGGCGATATGATGCAGATGCGCCATGCTGACGAAATTCATATTGAGGCTGAAAACACCTACACCATGCGCCCTGGTGGTGGTTTCCACTTAATGCTGATTGGCCTAACCGAGCCGTTAACAGAAGGGGATAGGTTTCCCATGACACTCACCTTTGCCGACCACGGTGACGTTGAGATTGAAGTCTGGGTACAAAGCGCCCAGGAAGGCAGCGAAGCCGCGGATGGACATCACCACCACTAACAGCCGTTTTGCTCTATATAAACCACAAAAACCCCGCTTGCGCGGGGTTTTTGAGTATTAGCAATGGCCGTGTAACGCTTACTTACCAGTCGGTGCTATCACCTTCATCACGGGTTAAATCTTCGGGACTAATATTGGCACCTCGGTTTGCTCTTTCCCCTGAATCAGAAGCGCTGCTAGAGGGAGAAAAATCCAGGCTATCGCCATCATCACGGGTTAAGTCACGAGTAGCGGGTTGTTGAGTACCCTCGGACGAAGATTGTGGTTTGTCGATGACGCCCTGCCCAGCTGAACGATCCTTGTTCAACTCAATCGATGAGTGCGCCATAGCCAACGGGCTAGCGATTAGACCAAAAGAAATACCTAGAATAGCGACTTTTTTGCTCATCTCTTTTAATAACATGACATTCTCCTCATTACTGCTGGATACCGCTCATTAATAGTAAAAGCAACCAGGATAGCATTGCTTCATAGCGGCGATTGGTTTCACTCTAACTATACGCATGGGAGGTGCATACTGGATGCCAAAAAAATAATAATATTTATAATCATCGATAAATCAAAAACTTATTCTAAATAAATTGCGCACCAAAAAAGCTTCAACAATCTTTTATTGCCAAAAATAATTGTGCATTAACTACACATGTGGCGTTTTATCAACCCGTAGACCGTTGTCTGAAACATCGTATCCGGGCGGGCTGGTGGATCGCGATACAAGGAGAGAACATCTAACGAAGGAGTTTTGTGTGTCGCAAAAAATCAGACCCCGCATCAGCGGGGTCTAAGGACACATAATCGGGACAATGACTAACGCTAGCTTCCTATCCGTTTGAGGGGCTCCAACCTTGGAATTTAACCCTGACCAGCGCTCTGATTGTCGATTGATTCACTCCTTGAATCGATCTGCATCCCTATCGGTGTGACATGCAATTGCATGAATAGCTCACACATCAAGTGTAATATATTCCCATAAAATTGCAATTTTTTGTTACCAAACGTTTCCATCGCCTACGTCATGCGTTAAATCTTTGGCAGTATAGTCGGCCTGAACGCTAGTACGGCTAGACTCTGACTTGATAACGTTAGGACGGTCACCTTCGTCGTACATGAGATCTGATGGGCTAAAGTCTGCTTGATCATTTGTACGGTGTGACTGGGCTTGAATCGGCTCATCATCAACGGTCAAATCTTGATTAGCTTCGATAGAGATATTGGCAAATGCCAACGGGCTAGCCAGCAAACCAAGTGATAGACCCAAAATGGCTGTTTTTTTAACAAGTACGTTAAACATAGTATTTACTCCGAATGACTGATTAATCCCGCTAAGTGAAATAAGAAAAGCTCAGTGGCTCGTTTCTTACCGCGGTTGCTTCACTGACCAGATAAAGCACATACGATGCCAAACAGAACGATATAGAATTTATTTAAATAAAATCAATAATTTATAAAATATAAATTGCGCACAATAATAAGCCATAAAAAACAAATTTACGCCAAATAAATGCGCACAAACGACACATGCGCAAAATTGTCTGTGCCTTTTTGACACACTGAACAAATATCTAAGCTAGCGGAAGACCTTAAGCAATTAGCCGACCCTGTCGATACAATCCAATTGTGAAGTGACCCCCTCCAAAGCTGCACAGGCTATAGTGCAGCTATCAGGAGGACGA
>OJBX01000195.1_pt1 | contig 40312 bp, 32 predicted proteins | sample 1590751 | NCBI WGS metagenome assembly OJBX01 (sample SAMN05416780, study PRJEB24817) | seawater metagenome | isolation source: Sea water | place: Canada:Atlantic | collected 2013-07
CACGTAAGGAGTCGTCGGCAGCGTCAGATGTGTATAAGAGACAGCTCCAACTATGGGATACTCCCAGTCTACGCATCGAATACATAACAATCTCCACCTGTTATGACAACCGCTATGAGGGAGTAACATGGCCAAGACAGCAACAGAGGAACGCATCAAACGCCTGAAAGCCCATCTGGAGCGAGAGAACCCGGCGCTCGCCGAGGTGGTTGAGCAGTTCCAGGAACTTGATATCGTGGCTCGCAAGCTGGGTTTCATGAGCGAAGACGATTCGTATGCAACACAAATTTCATGGTGGCCGGTTGTGGCCGTGCTGGGAACGTTTTCCGCGGGAAAATCGACCTTCCTGAATGAGTACCTCGGACATCAATTACAACGCACCGGCAACCAGGCAGTAGACGATAAATTCACCGTTATCTGCTATGGCAGCGATGAAGCACCAAAACAATTGCCCGGGCTGGCGCTGGACAGCGATCCACGATTTCCGTTCTACCAGATCAGTCAATCGATCGAGTCCGATGCCACCGGCGAAGGCAAACGCATCGACTCCTATCTGCAGCTCAAAACCTGCAATGCTGAAGTGCTGCGGGGTAAAATCCTGATTGATTCCCCCGGTTTTGATGCCGACAAACAGCGTGACGCCACGCTGCTCATTACCGATCACATCATCGGCCTGTCGGATCTGGTACTGGTGTTCTTTGATGCACGTCACCCGGAACCAGGTGCCATGACTGATACGTTGGAGCACCTGGTGGCCAACACCATCAATCGGCAGGATTCCGACAAGTTCCTTTATATCCTGAACCAGATTGACAACACCGTACGCGAAGATAATCCGGAAGAAGTTGTGGCTGCGTGGCAACGGGCAATGGCCCAGTCTGGTCTGACCGCTGGCCGTTTTTTCCGCATTTACTCAGAAGAAGCCGCTGTTCCCATCGACGACCAGCAGATCAAGGAACGCATGAAGGCCAAACGTGACGAGGATCTTGGCGACATTAAAAACCGCATACAACAACTGGATGTCAATCGGGCCTATCGTGTCACCGGGATGCTGGAGCAAAGCGCCAAGCATTTGCGTGATGTGCTTGTGCCAGAGCTGATCAAGGCGCGACGGTTGTGGTTCAAACGGTCACGCTGGCTCAATGGTATCGTCTTTGGCGCCATGATTATTGCATTCGCCTACTGGAGCCTCAGCACTGGTTCATGGGACGGGGTCATTTTCAGGCCACTGGCAGACATGGCGCCTCTGGTTCAGTTGGTGCTTGTTGGTGCGGCAGCAATCGCCCTGGCAATGTTGTACGGACACCTTCGGCTAATGGCCGGTCGTTCGGTACTGCGAAAACTTAAGCGCGAAAGCTCCCCCGGCGTTGATGGTAAACGACTGACAATGGCTTTCGAACGAAATCTCGACTCCTGGTCGAAACACCTGTCAGCAGGGCATCCGCATAACTGGTCTGGTCGTTTGCAGCGCAGACTGGACAAGCTGATTGCCAGCGCAGATACATTGGTGCAAAAGCTCAATGACCGCTTTACGCGACCATCAGGCGCCAATGATCAGTGAACGCCAGTGATCAGTGGCCCAACCATAATCGTTTGGTTTTGGCGGTCTGAACTCTTACACTGAAGGCATGGAAGCTCTCTCTGTGCTTGACATGTTCAAGATCGGCGTCGGCCCCAGCAGTTCGCATACGCTGGGGCCCTGGCGCGCCGCTGCACGTTTCGCCGAAAACCTGGGCGACAAGCGCACTGCTGTTGAATCTCTGCAAATCAGTTTATATGGCTCCCTGGCAAAAACCGGACGCGGGCACGGGACCGATATTGCGCTGATGCAGGGGCTGGCCGGAAAAGATCCGGTTCATTGTGATATTGAGCAGATCGAACCCGACGTCCGTGCCATACGCCAGACAAACCAGCTGGTGCTACATGGCGGTCACGGAATCGAGTTTCATGCCGACACTGACATCCTGTTTCTCGACGACAAAATCCTGCCGTTCCATCCCAATGGCATTAAGTTTCAGGCCCGCCTGACTAACGACGATGTGGTCAGCGAGACCTGGTACTCGGTGGGCGGAGGTTTTGTGATTCAGGAGACCCAGGATGACGGCGACTCGCAGGATCAGATCAAACTGCATTATCCGGTCGAGTCGGCACAGGAGCTATCCCAGTGGTGCCAGCAATCCGGTCTGCCAATTTCCGGTGTGGTGGCAGAAAATGAAACCGCCTGGCGATCGCCCGCAGCAACGCGCGACGCCGTGATGCAAATATGGCAGGTCATGGCTGACTGTCTTTATAAAGGTTGCCACACAGACGGGGTTTTGCCCGGCGGGTTACGTGTCACGCGACGGGCAGCCACCCTGAATAGTCGTCTGTTACCGAACGCAACTTACTCCGATTATGACAGCTGGCGACAGGCTATCCGTGATGGCGGCGAGGGTTTCGCCTATACCCTGGACTGGGTCAGCTGTTTTGCACTGGCGGTGAACGAACAGAATGCCGCTTTCGGTCGCGTAGTAACGGCGCCGACCAATGGCGCTGCTGGCGTGATCCCGGCCGTGTTGCAATACCTGCTGACATTCGTCCCCGGCATCAGTGAGTCGACTCCTGATCCGGACCTGATCAGCCGCTTTCTGTTCACTGCCTCCGAGATTGGCTGCATCTTCAAAAAACGAGCCACCATTTCTGCAGCCATGGGCGGCTGCCAGGCCGAGATAGGGGTTTCGTCAGCGATGGCGGCGGCAGGCCTGACCGAGTGCCTGGGAGGCAGCCCCGCGCAATGCCTGATGGCAGCAGAAATCGCCATGGAACATCACCTGGGCATGACCTGCGACCCCATTGGCGGCCTGGTTCAGGTACCCTGCATTGAGCGCAACACCATGGGCGCGATCAAAGCCATTACCGCCTCGCAGCTGGCACGCCATAGCGATCCATCACAAACAAAAGTGTCGCTTGATGTGGTGGTAAAGACCATGTGGGAAACAGCACAGGACATGAATACACGCTACAAAGAAACCTCGGACGGTGGCCTGGCTGTCAACATTCCGATCAACGTCAGCGAGTGCTAATGTCTGCGAAGGCGAGACTTTTATGACTATTGATCTATACTCAGGCAAAGTCGATATCTAAAGATAACTTAACTGCGCACTTCAGGAGTACATTGTGAAACTCGAAAAATGGTTTTTGTCGGCAATATTCATATTCAGCGCAGCACCACTGAGCGCGCAGATTGACATTGAAACCAGCGACCAGGCCGTGGCGTGGCTGCAGGAATTTGTACAGATCGACACCATTAATCCGCCCGGTAACGAGTTTCGGGCGGTCGAGTTTTATGCCCGCATTTTTGACGCTGCCGGCATTGAGTACGAAACCGCAGAAAGCGCTCCGGGACGTGGCAACATCTGGGCACGCCTGCCTGGCGGCAACGAACCCGGTCTGATTTTGCTGCAACACACTGACGTGGTGCCTGCAGATCGGCAATACTGGTCATTCGACCCGTTGGCGGGCAACCTTAGCGAGGGTTATATCTATGGGCGTGGCACTCGCGACATGAAGGGTCTGGGCATCGCCCAGCTGGTTGCGTTTCTACAGCTGCATGCCTCAAACCGGGAATTGAACCGAGATGTCGTGTTTCTGGCCACCGCGGACGAAGAGGCGGGCGGCGCCTTCGGTGTTGGCTGGCTGATTGACAATCATCCGGAAATTTTCGACGGTGCTGGCATCCTGCTTAATGAAGGCGGGGGAGGCAGCCGCAGTGACGGTGAGGTCGTATTCGGTGTTGAGGTCACACAAAAGGTACCGGTCTGGTTGCGCCTGACTGCAGTTGATGAGCCCGGTCACGGCTCCTCACCACGCACAACCAGCTCAATGACACGCGTTGTACGCGCCCTGAATACACTGCTGGAGAATCCGTTCCCGCCGCGAATCATCCCGCCGGTGGAAGATTATTTTGCCGGTATGTCACTGGCTCAGGGCCCGGCCTGGGCAGACGATTACGCCGACATACGCCAGGCTATAAAGAACCCCGCGTTTATTCAGCGACTGCATGAAAACCGGCCAGGTCACCACTCATTGATCCGCGACACCTGTTCCATGACCCGCATGGAAAGTTCCAACAAAATCAATGTGGTCGCCCCGGAGGCATGGGCTGAACTGGATTGCCGGATTCTGCCCGACAAACCGGCGCAGCAGTTCATCTCGGAACTAACCGAGCTGGTCGAGCATACCGGCGTCACTGTTGATGTGATCATGGCGTTCACACCTGCCATTTCCACGACCAATTCACGGCTGTTTACCGCCATCCAAAATGTAACGGCTGAACTTCACCCCGGATCCCGGGTGTTGCCATCGGTCAGCACCGGGTTCACCGACAGCCACTTCACTCGTGACCTCGGCATCATCAGCTACGGATTCAATCCGCTGATTACCGACGATGGCGAGCATACCGGCGTCCACGGCAACGATGAGCGGGTGCCGGAAGCTGCGTTCCGGCGGGGCGTCAGTGACTATGATGCGGTCATTCGCAACGTCGTTTACGACTGACACCAATCCGCTAATGTTAAAATATTAACACAAAGGGCTTGACCTTTAGCTCGTAATGCTATTTTATTAGCAACATGCTAATTAATTGGCACCATCCAAAATCAGTCTCACACGACAAGGTAAGCACAATCATGGCACGTCCCGATCAACTCAGCCGACGCGAACGTCAGATAATGGACATTCTGTATCGACTGGGTAAAGCCAGCGCAAAAGATGTCATGCAGAACATGGAGGACGCGCCCAGTTATTCGTCAGTGCGTACCCTGTTAGGAAAGCTTGTCGAGAAAGGCCATGTTGATCATCGCGAAAGCGGATTGAAGTATGTCTACTTCCCGCTGGTGGCACACGAGAAGGCATCCCGCTCGGCGCTGGGCAATGTTGTAAAAACCTTTTTTGAAGACTCACCGTATCTCGCGGTCAACTCACTGCTGGATATGTCGATCAATGACCTGAGCGATGAAGAGCTGAACCAGCTCAAAACCATGATACAGACACGTAAACAGCAGAAGAACAAATAATAAAACAGGTGAGCACCATGACAATTCCGATCATGCTGACAGACACATTTTACTGGATCACATCGGCGCTGCATCAATCGCCGTTACTGATGACGGCAATCGATATCGTCCTGAAGTCGATTGCGGTGCTGATACCGTTTGCACTGATTGATGCACTCTTCGGTGCAAAATTAAACAATACCAGCCGGCACCTGCTCTGGTTGAATGCGCTGTTGTGTCTGGCCATTCTTCCCTGGCTACCCGCCTTGTTGTCACTGCGACCGGACGTGTTCGGAGGCGGTCAGAGCGCTGCTGCCAGCGCATGGTTTGAATTGACCGTGTCGTCGCAACAGACGCCCGCAAGCAGTCCGTTCAACGCCGCAACAATATTGCTGACGGCTTACCTGATTCCCGTGTTTTTGATGCTGGCCAGGTTGCTATTCGCGTTGCAAATTTCGCGCAACATTTTTAACAATGCCGTTCCGATACGGCACCATGACACAACAGACCTGCTTGCACGTCTACGCAAGCAGCTTGCCATAACCCGCCAGGTAACCCTGCGTGTCAGTGACAGGATTGAGTCGCCGGTTTCGTTTGGACTGCTAAGGTCCACCATTATCGTGCCGGCTCAGGCCCGCGACTGGACTGCGTCCATCATGACCGACGTGTTATTACATGAGCTTTGCCACATCAAACGGCTGGACTGGCTGACAACTGTCATGGCACATGTGCTGGGCTGTGTCTTTTGGATGAATCCACTTGTGTGGCTGGCAGTCAAACGTTTACGCGAAGAGTCGGAACACAGCTGTGATGCCGCTGTACTGAACTCTGGACGCAGCGATACCGATTATGCCGAAAGCCTGCTGGGTGTGGCCACGCTCTGCATACAGGCGCGGCGCAACACAGGCAGAAGCCACGCGCTAATGCAAACCATGCTTGACCAGAACACTTTAAAAACGAGAATAAGCCGAGTGCTTGAGGAGAATAAAATGCAAGCGAGCGAAATGCAGAAACAAATCAGAAAAACCATAGCATGTTTGTTGATGCTGTCCGCTGGCGTGTTGGGCGTACTGGGGGCAACCCAGGTGCTGTCTGCGCAGGAACAGAGAGATCCGCCAGCAACCAGGGCCGCTGGCGATGAGGAAATGTTACCGCTGCACAACGAGCAGCCGCTTTACCCCAGAAGCGCAGCCGAGGCAGGCATTGAAGGCTGGGTACATGTAAGATTCACCGTCAATGCCGCCGGCAGCATTGATGAAAATTCACTGGCAGTGGTGGATGCCGAACCGGCCGACACCTTTAACAACAGCGCGCTGGCGGCTGCCAGAAAATTCAGATTCAAGCCGCGAATCCGTGGCGGCGAAGCGGTTGCCGTGCCTGATGTCCAGTATGTCTTCCGTTACAAATTGCAAGCGGATCCAGCGGACCTGCTGGATTCAGCAAACCCGGCTACGTCAACAGACTGATTCACAGGTTAACCACCAGGTGCCCCATTAAATTGACTATGACTCAAGGCAGGGCACCGAACTCACGCAGAACGTCCCTGGTAACTGACAATCGCGCCGGAATAAATCCTGAATCCGGTGCGGTTGCGGTCAGTACAGTCGCAAACATGATTACGTTGTTGTCGCGTTCAACCCAGCCAACCCACCAGCCGGTGTTTTCATCTCCGTCCAGAATCGCCAGACCGGTTTTCGCCCGCAGAACATAATCATCGGTGGCGTCATTCACCATGATATCTTTCACGGTATCCTGAGTAGCGTCAGAGAAGGGAAGGTCGCCACGATACAGCCGGCGCAACACATCAATCTGCTGCATGGGTGATATACGCAGAGCACCGGTCAGCCAGAACTGATCGATACCGCCGTTGATATTTTCATTGCCGTAGGCAGCTTCCGACAAGGCATGTTGCATGGCCTGTTCACCAACAGCGCGCACCAATGCCTGATAGTGGGCCACAGAAGACAGTCGAAATGCATCACGCAATGTCAGGTCGGTATTTGTTTCTGTGCGGCCTCGCGTCACACCATCCCAGGGCAGTACGGTATCTGCATTCGCTACCAACCCGGTTTCGAGTACAACCAGTGAACTCATGATTTTGAATGTGGAGGCAGGAATATGTTGCAGCAAAACGCTGTCTTTATCGGATGCGTAATACTGATCGTCATTCAGATCATAGATCAACAGAGTGCCGTTGTAGCCTGTGGCATCAATGGCAGCCTGAGCGTAAGGCAGATTCGCAATTTTATTGTCGGCCGGCATCTGCGCTAAACCTGCTGCGGCCATCAGCGAACTGCAGAGCAGGGCGGCACTGAGGCAAACAGCTTTAACATTCCGCACGAAAATGCGGCCGATTGAATCAGGACGTTTTATCAGAATCGATTTCATGGATACCCTATATGTCGGTAGCAACCCGCCAAAGCCTACATCGTAGCATCATTGTCGATACCGGCACTTGTCGATTTTCGACGGTTTGCGGTAGTCTAACGACATTCGCACAGACTGCATCAACTGCTTGGATACAACCATGGCCAAATCACTATCAGAACAATTGCTGGGCGCTGGCCTGGTAGACCAGAAGAAAGCAAAACAGGCACAGCAGGAGAAGCGCAAGCAGACCCGCGCCCAACATAAACTCAAGCAGCCACCTGCCGATGAGACCCAGGCCAGACTGGCCAAGGAGCGCGCCGCCAAAGCCGAACATGATCGTGAGTTAAACCAGCAACGACTGGCCGCCGAAAACATAAAAGCCATGCGAGCCCAGGTGAAACAGATGCTTGATCACAGCGGCGTCACGGCGGACGGGGATATCCGTTTTAATTTTAATGACCCACGCAGCAACAAGATCAAGTCATTACACGTCAGCGCCAGACAGCAGACTCAACTGGCGCAGGGGCAGCTGGCAATCTGTTCGGATAGCGAACGTTATGTACTGGTGCCGCGTAATATCGCTGACAAAATCGCCCAGCGCTTTCAGGAAGCCGTGATTTTTGTCGCTGACTATAAAAATGACACATTGGCTGATGACGACCCGTACAAGGATTATCCGGTGCCTGATGATCTGATGTGGTAGCACTGATGTCGCCGTTTGCTGTCGACAGACTGTTCTGGCAATCAGCTATGCTGGCTACCCGATACGTCAAACACCCTAGATCTGGCAAAATCCGGTAATCCGGGGTTGTAAAATGCTGTGTTATAGCATTATTATGCTATGCTATATCATATTGAGTAATCGCCGGAGTCACTTCATGTTCGCCAGACGCAAGAATCTATCAGTTATCATATCCACCCTAATGAGTTCAGCCCTGTTGACCCTGGTCAGCGGCAATGCCATTGCACAATCTGAGGACACCAATAGCACACTGCATTATTCCGACGTTGAGGAAATTGTTGTGCGCGCTCTGCCTCTGGGACGAACGCGACTGCAATCGGCACAACCGGTTGACGTCATGGTTGGGGAAACACTGGCCGATCGTCGCGGCATGACGCTAGGCGAAACCCTGCAACAACAACCTGGCGTGCAGTCGAGCTTTTATGGCGCAGGCTCCGGCCGCCCCATCATTCGAGGCCTCAGTGGACCGCGCGTGCGCATTCTGGAAGACGGCCTGGCAACTGCAGACACCTCAACCCAGAGCGATGACCACGCGGTTACCGTTGACCCTCTGCTGATAGATCAGATTGAGATCCTGCGTGGACCAGCCACCTTGCTGTACGGTTCTGCTGCATCGGCAGGTGTGGTCAATATCATTGATGGTCGCATCCCGGAGCAGCATGCAGAAGAACCACTCAGTGGGCGATTTGAGATAAGAGGCGACAACGTTGCCGACGAACGTAGTGGCGTACTGCGACTTGATGGCGGCGCTGGCAATATTGCCTGGCACCTGGACGGTTCCTGGCGTGAAGCCGACGATTATCGCATCCCTGGCGAGGCACGATTTGCTGGCAGTCACGACGATCATGATCACGAAGATGAGCATGACGAAGGTGAACACAACGAAGACGGCAGCAGCAACCGGCTGTTCAACAGCTTTGTTGAATCGCAGTCCGGTACCGCCGGCCTGAGCTGGATTGGTGACAACAGTTTTGTGGGTGGTTCATTCCGCGCCTTTAACTCCGAATACGGCATCCCGGCGCCGCATTTCCACGCCGAGGAAGAGCATGATGAAGCGCATGACGAGGACGATCACGAGGCCCATGCTGAAGAAGAATTCGCCTACATCGACATGGAACAGCGCAGCTGGGACATTAAAGCAGGCCTGATGTCACCGTTGCCCGGAATCAGGCGGGCCACAGTCCGCGTGGGTTACAACGACTACACGCACAGTGAAATCGAACTAAGCGGCGCACATGACGACGAGCACGACGACGAAGATCATGACGACGACGATCACGCCGGCCATGAACACGGCGACGGTACCGTGTTCGACGTACAGACCCTGCAAAGCCGACTGTCTTTCGAAACCACTCCGATCTGGGGCTGGGAAGGGGCGTTTGGTTTACAGCTAGAGCAGGAAGAGTTCAAGGCGGAAGGGGCCGAAGCATTTGTACCCGACAACAAGACCCGGTCGATCGGTGTTTTTGTGCTTCAGGAACGTCAATTCGATGCATTGACGCTCAGTCTTGGTGCACGCGTAGAAAATACCAAGGTGCATTTGCAGGGTGACGCGCATGCAGACGATCATGACCACGACGACGAAGAGCACGACGATGATCACGGCACTATCGCCGATATAGACAGTCGCACGTTTCGCAACGTCTCTGCCAGCATCGGTGGCATTTACGAGTTCAACGAAACCTGGCAGACCTCGGTCAATTTCTCCCGCGTGCAGCGTGCTCCATCGCAGACAGAGCTGTTTGCCAATGGCCCTCACCTGGCGACCTTTAGCTATGAAGAAGGCAATGCCGGTCTGCGCACTGAAACAGCCAAGGCCTGGGACCTGACCCTGCATCGCCATGCTGATTTCTTTGATTTCGAGATCAGTGTGTTCCGCAAGGACGTGGCTGATTTCATCTACCTCGCGACAACCGAAGAGGAAGAGCTCGGTTTTCCAGTGCGTGAAGCCGAGCAGCAGGATGCCAAGTTTACAGGCATGGAAGTGCAGGGCGTATGGCAGCTTTTTACCAGTGACTGGGGACACTTTGACCTGCACGCCGGCTATGATCGTGTGCATGCAAAACTGGCCGACAACAGTTACCTGCCACGCATATCGCCCGAACGGGTCAGCGCCGGCCTGGACTGGCACCTGGCTGGCTGGCGAGGCGGCCTGGATGTGTACCGCATGATGAAACAGGACAAGGTACCGGCACTGGAAACCGCCACACCCGGTTATACCATGGTCAATCTGCGCATCGCGTACGAGTTCGACATTGGCAACAGCACTCTGGAAGCCTTTGCGCAGGGCCGCAATCTGGGCAATCAGGAGGCCCGTGTCGCCACCTCCTATCTGCGAGACTTTGCGCCATTGCCAGGCCGCAATGTCATCGTTGGTATCCGCGGGCGATTCTGAATGCCGTGACCGTACCAATGACGTCGTAAACCCCGTCAGCTCAGTATCTGGCAAGAAGCTTGCTTGTTTAATCAAAAAGCAGGACGATTGACTGAGTGACTGACGGGGTAGAGCATGATCTGTGACTTTCTGATTATCGGTGGCGACGGCGATCTCGCCTTCCGCAAACTGTATCCGGCGCTCTATCACCTGGACCGCGATCAATGCCTGCCAGCCTGTCTTAAAATCATCAGTGTCTCGCGCACCCGCCATACAGCAAAGGCCTTTTCGCAAAAGACGCGTGACATGCTCATCGCGCAGCTGGGTGACAACAAACCCGATGCCCCAACCTGGAAACGCTTCAACGCCAGACTCAGCCATTATGCGCTGGACGCCAGCAACGAAGCGGAGCTGTCCCGGCTGGCACACACGGTACTGAACGACCGCTCTCGCGACCTGGTTACCTACCTGGCAACACCACCTGACATTTTTGCACCCATCTGCCAGTCACTCTGGGCAGTAGGACTGGTGCGCGACAATATGCGCCTGGTCATTGAAAAACCGCTGGGGAGCAGTCGCGAAAGTTTTAATGCAATCAACAACAGCCTGACTGACATATTCGACGAACATCAGATCTACCGCATTGACCACTACCTGGGCAAGGAAACCGTACAGAACCTGCTGACACTGCGTTTTGCCAACTCCCTGTTTGAGCCACTGTGGAGCAACAACTATATTGACCACGTTCAGATAACTGCAGCTGAGACCATCGGAACGGGCGGACGCTGGCCGTTCTATGACGAAGCCGGCGCCTTGCGTGATATGGTACAGAATCACCTGATGCAATTGCTGTGTCTGCTGGCCATGGAACCGCCGGCGTCACTGGATGCACGTGCCGTCCATGATGAGAAACTCAAGGTTCTTCGCAGCCTGGCACCATTGACTGGCCGTGATGTCGCTGACCACACCGTACGCGGTCAATATGCGGCGGGCACCATTGAAGGTCAGTCGGTTCCATCCTATCAACAGGAAAGCGATGCTACCGGCACATCGGGCACAGAAACCTTTGTTGCCATCAAGGCTTCCATCAACAACTGGCGTTGGGCCGGTGTCCCTTTTTATATGCGCACGGGTAAACGCATGCAACGGCGCTTCTGCGAGATCGTTGTACAGTTCAAAAAACTGCCTCACGCAATTTTCCCGGAACAGGCTCATCAAAACAGCGCCAATCGCCTGGTCATTCAGTTACAACCGGAAGAGGGCATACGACTTTACCTGCTTAACAAGGTACCCGGACTCGACGAAAGTTTTCCCATGGAAAATGTTTCACTGGATCTGGCATTGTCAGAGGCATTTACCGGGCGCCGGGTGCCGGAAGCGTATGAGCGATTACTGTTCGACGTCATGCGCTCCAACTCAACTTTATTCATGCGGGCCGATCAGGTTGAAGCAGCCTGGCAGTGGGTTGATGATATTGCCGATGGCTGGAAACAACAGAAACAGAAATCGCTACCATACATGGCGGGCTCAAATGGACCTGCCGACAGTATTGCCCTGATTGCCAGAGATGGCAGGCGCTGGCAGGATTGATTCTAATTCCGGTTAACACCGAACCAAGGCTCAGGAGCTTGCACGATGTGGGAGTTGCATGAATACAAAAATCAGAGTGCGCTGCTCAACAATCTGACCGTACGAATCAGCGATTTGTTGTGCAAACAAATACAGCAAGGCGGCAAAGCGTCAATCGCGCTTTCCGGCGGCAGCACGCCGAAGACACTATATCAACAGCTGTCCGGGCAATCGTTACCGTGGCAATCAGTTATGGTCAGCCTGGTTGATGAGCGCTGGGTAGCTGAGGTCAATGCCAGTTCAAACGCCCGTTTTATAAAAAACACACTGATCCAGAATCAGGCTGCACGTGCCACTTTTATCGGCATGAAAACCTCACATCGCGATGCATTTGCCGCAGCTGAGAGTTTGAGCAATATTCTTGAGCGACATACGCTACCGTTGGACCTGGTGCTGCTGGGCATGGGCCTGGATGGCCACACGGCATCGCTTTTTCCTGACGCAAAAGGACTGACGGAAGCACTGTCTGATACCTGCAGACCGGTCTGTTGTGCCATTCAGCCGCAACCATCGGCTGACGATGCAAATCCGACTGCACGCATGACATTAAGTCTTAACACAATACTGTCAGCCTCTGTGCGCATACTTTACATCAGCGGCGCCGCCAAACGAGACGTGCTGGAGCAGGCGTTTATCCCCGGCTCCGTGACCGACATGCCGGTTCGCGCGGTATTGCACGACAGTCAAACCATGACCGAGATTTATTATGCCCCAGATGATTAATACAACAGTCGAAACCGTCACCGAACGTATTCGCGCACGGAGCAGACCCTTGCGCCAGGCTTACCTGCAGAATGCGCAGCGCACCATGGAAACATTTCCACCGCGCAAAACCCTGTCCTGCGGCAATATCGCGCACGCGTTTGCAGCCTGTTCACCAACAGATAAAAACCGCATCGCCGGCATGCAATCTTCCAACCTGGGTATTGTGACGGCCTACAACGATATGTTGTCCGCCCACCAACCGCTTCAGTATTATCCGGATATCATCAAGGCGACCGCTGGCGAACTTCATTGCACGGCTCAGGTAGCGGGCGGTGTGCCCGCCATGTGCGATGGTGTCACGCAAGGGCAGCCCGGCATGGAACTCAGCCTGTTCAGCCGCGAAGTGATTGCCATGGCGACCGCGGTCAGCCTGAGTCACAATGTCTTTGACGGCATTCTTTGCCTTGGCGTGTGCGACAAAATTGTACCCGGGCTTTTAATCGGTGCATTACAGTTTGGCCACCTGCCAGCCGGTTTTATTCCCGCGGGCCCAATGGGTCCGGGTGTCCCCAACAAGACCAAAGCCGAAGTCCGGCAACGCTATGCACAGGGGCACGCCGACCGTGAAGAACTGCTGGCAGTGGAGTCGGCGTCCTACCACAGCCCAGGCACCTGCAATTTTTACGGCACCGCCAACAGCAATCAGGTCATGGTGGAAATGTTGGGTGTGCAATTACCCGGCGCGTCGTTTGTCAATCCGGATGATCCATTGCGTGACGCGCTGACTCGGGAGACCGTGCGGCGGGTTCTGGCAGCAACCGGGCAGGGCGAGACACCCAGGCCTTTGACCGAGTTGATCGATGAAGCATCCCTGGTCAACGCCGCCGTGGCGTTGCTGGCCAGTGGTGGCTCCACCAATCACACACTGCATCTGGTCGCCATTGCACGCGCCGCCGGAATTATCCTGACCTGGCAGGATCTGGACGAACTGTCTCATGTGACGCCGTTACTGGCTCGCGTTTACCCAAATGGCGAAGCTGATGTTAATGCCTTTCAGCAGGCCGGTGGTATGGCCTACCTGGTGCGCGAACTGCGCTCAGCAGGTCTGCTGAATGAACAGGTCCGCAGCCTGATGGGCGAGGGCATGGCCTGCTACGCCCAACAACCTGTGCTCACAGACAGCGGCGGCGTCGAGTGGGTCGATTTTGACCGGCCTTCATCCATGCCTGATGTTCTGCGCCCGGTGACCCGACCATTTTCCGATCACGGCGGCCTTAAACTGATACACGGCAACCTTGGCGAAGGCGTGGTGAAAACCTCCGCTGTCAAGGATGAGCATCAACACATCAGCGCTCCATGCCGAGTGTTCGACAGCCAGGATGACATGGTGACGGCATTCCGGGCCGGTGAATTACAACAGGACGTTATTGTTGTTGTCCGCTTTCAGGGTCCCAAAGCCAATGGCATGCCCGAGTTGCATCAGTTGACGCCGTGTCTGGGTGCGTTACAGGATCAGGGGTACCGGGTGGCACTGGTCACTGACGGTCGTATGTCAGGCGCCTCGGGTAAAGTTGCCGCCGCCATTCATATGAGCCCGGAAGCGCTGGATGGCGGGCCGCTTGCCAGACTGCATGACGGTGATCTTCTGTCACTGGATGCCGCCAGCGGTCATCTTCAGGTTATGCTGGATGAAGATGTCATGGCAGCACGTGAACCGGCGCATTACACGCCAGCCGAAACTTTGCTGCCGAACAGTCTGGGACGAGGCCTGTTTGCGACGTTTCGTCAGGCAGCCGGCGTCGCCCATGACGGTGCCTCGGTTTTCAAATAAACCCTCCAGGGAGATCTGGCCTGATGTCTTATCTGCGCGAACAACTCGGTCGACTGACAATCCTGCCGGTGCTGGTAGTCAACAGTGAAGAGGAGGCTGTCGGTATCAGCCAGGCGCTGTTTGATGCCGGTATTGAGGCCGTTGAAATAACCCTGCGCACGCCGTCCGCATTGTCAGCCATTGAGGCGGTAAAACGGGCCCTGCCATCGTTGAGTGTGGCTGCAGGCACCGTCAATACGGTTGACGATATGGAGGCAGTGGCGGCAGCAGGTGTCAATTTCGCGGTCAGTCCAGGCTTGACCCGTAAGCTGGCAGATTGTGCACGGGCACTGGAGCTACCGTTCTTACCTGGCGTCAGCACGGTATCAGAGGTTCTTGACGGCATGGAGCAGGGGTTTGACTGCTTTAAATTGTTTCCGGCCTCGGTCTGCGGCGGAGCGGCCCTGCTCAAAGCCTGGTCAGGGCCGCTGGCGGGTGTCAGCTTCTGTCCGACCGGTGGCATCAATGCCGGCAATGCCGGAGATTATCTGGCATTGCCCAATGTGTTGTGTGTAGGCGGCTCCTGGATGTTGCAGGCGGACACTGTTGCTGCGGCTGACTGGGTGTCAATCCGCAACAGTACCCGCGACAGCCTGGCGCATCTGTCGCGATTCTAGGTACGCGGCCGATCCGCTATTCCTGCAAAAAATCGCTGTCGCATCCGGCCGGCGCACTGACCGGATTGCAGCGTCCAGCACCTTGCGTATCTGGCAGCACTACCTGATAGTCCGAGCCCAGATCCGAGGGCTCGGCATAGTCAGTACTGATGTATTGAGCACCACTGGCAAACGCCAGGTCTCGCCGGGTGGTATCACCGGTGCGGGCTTCGTGACTGGGCACATCAGAGCGAGTGCGCACAAGGTATCCCTGCTCGACATAGGACCTGATCGCCTTCGCATCGTCGAGCACATTGTTCATTTTCAGGAATGCGGAAGCCGGGTGCCCGGGTTCCGCGCTGACAAACAACGCACGATCAGTCAGACCTGGCGCGTGCGATAGATAATCGTCAAGATGACGGCCGGTATTATCCAGGGCAAACAGTACCTTGCCCCGGCTCTGCGCCAGTGTGGGCCAGCCTTGCTGCAGTATTGCGGCATTAAGCGATTGATAGTCACCGCGCACATCGTCAGGTGTAATGACATGCGAACGCTCAAATACCTGCCAGATTTCACCATCCACAGACAGAATATTACTGGCATCGATCGTCACCGGGGTCGTGTATTGCACCGGCCCCCAGTCCTGCCGCGGCGAGTCTTTTAACTCAAGCATGATCATGATGGGCAAATGTGACGGATTCTGCTTTGACCAGTCCCGAATCTGGGTTAGACAGCTGATCAGTGTCAGACAGGTTGTGCGGTAATCAACGTCCTGCGAATGCAGTACCTTCAGACCCGGTACCTGCAGCACCCGTCGATTACTTGCCATATCAGGGTCGGCGACCAGTTCTCCGCCGGCAGGGTGGGCAAACAGGCCTCCCTCTGGGTCGGCAAACACATCCAGTTCGAACTGACGGATATCGAGCCTTTGCAGTTGTTCGGCCAGGGGGCGATGCTGGTAACTTATGTCGTTGGCCCAGCCGTCGCGATAATCGTTGAGGTAGCTGATCAGGTCTGGTGATGGCAATAGCTTGTAGCTGTTGTGACTGCCCAAAACCTGAACCTGATTGAGACGCAGACATTGGTCGGCATTGTCGGCAGTCAAAGCTGAGCACTCAGGGCCGGCAGCGTGTAGCAAAGCCGCTGGCAATAACGTCAGCGACCACAATGTGAACAGTAGCCCGCCAATGGGCAGGGCAGGAAGAGCAGCTTTCATACATCACCTCGATCAGAACGATTCCTGTCGAGTCTGAGACATTAAGACGACGGTTTTATGACAGCCGCATCTGCCGGTTCGGCGCTCACGCGTGCAATCCTGATACGCGCCCAGGCAAAAATCAGTGTCATCGCCGGGCTCAGCAAGCAGAAAAACGCCCACGGCGCATACGCCAATGTTGCGACACCCAGCACGCTGGCATGATAGGCACCACAGGTATTCCACGGTACCAGTACGGAGGTGACGGTACCGGTATCCTCCAGGGTACGACTCAGGTTCTGCGGTGCCAGATCCTGTTTGCGATAGGCTTCGGTAAACATGCGACCGGGCACCACAATAGACAGGTATTGATCAGAGGCAGACACGTTGGTAACGACGCAGGTGGCGCCGGTTGCTGTCACCAGACCGGCATCGGATCTGACGCGGCTGATCAGGGCCCGGGTAATACGAGCCAGGAAACCACCGGCCTCCATCGCACCGCCAAACACCATCGCCGACAGAATCAGCCAGATGGTATTGAGCATGCCGGCCATGCCGCCAGTGCTCAGTAATTCATCCAGCACGGGGTCACCGGAAACGATCGCCGTGCTGCCATATAGCGCCTGCATCACACTCTGGTACAGACCACCGGTGGATTCCGCCAGCTCAGCCAGCACCGATTGCTGAAACAGAATTGCGCAGACAACGCCCACCAGCGCGCCCATAAACAACGCCGGCAGCGCTGCAACTTTTTTGACAATCAGGAATATGACGCCAACTGGCACCAGCAACAGCAGGGGCGACACCCAGAATTTTTCATCAATCAGGTTTTGATACTGCTGCGTGTTATCGGCATTGACGGCATCGTTACCCATGAACAGACCGAGTACAAAATAAATCAACAAGGTGACGGCAATGGAGGGCAGGGCAGTCAAACTGAGGTAGCGAATGTGGGTAAACAGATCGACACCGCTGACACCCGACGCCAGGTTTGTGGTGTCAGACAAGGGCGACATCTTGTCGCCAAAATAAGCTCCGGACACGATGGCACCGGCCACCAGACCAGGATTGAGACCCATGGCGTAGCCAATGCTCATCAAAGCGACACCCAGCGTTGCCGACGTTGACCAGGAACTGCCAATCACCACGGCGGCGATGGCAGTGATCAGGCAGGCGCTGGCAATAAAAAAAGTCGGACTGAAAATCTGTAGACCGTAGTAGATCATGGCCGGCACGATGCCGCTGATCAACCAGCTGCCGGTCAGAGCCCCCACCATCAAAAGAATCAGAACCGCAGGTGTTGCCGCTTTGATATTGTCGATGATCTTGTCCTGAATCTCCGACCAGGGTTCACCCCGGTACAGCCCCAAAGCCGCCGCCAGCGCAGCCGCAATGATCAAAGCGCTCTGATTGGCACCACTGAGCGAATCATCGCCATACACGGCGACGTTGTAACCCAACAGCGCGAACAGAACCAGAAGCGGAATGACGGACATGAATAGTGAGGGGGTGGTACGAGACGCTGTCATCCGTCAATGAATCCTTTTGGTAATGGTTTTTGCAACTTTAACCGGTTATCCAACAGAATCCCAGCGATGACAGAAAATATCCCGCATGTTCAGGTGTTTGGACCTGATAACCGGGTAGTCCGGCGCAAACCTCCCACCGTCTCTGGACCCGTAACTTGTTTGCGTCTGGCCGCTGATTTATGCTGTTCAAGCGCAATTTTTATCCATTCAGGGAGATCTGACTCAAATGAAATACCACAAACGCTTGTTGCCCGGCACGAGCCTGGGCGCGCTTGCGCTGGGTATCAGCGCTGCCATGCTGCCGGCTCCGGCGGCACAGGCTGCAGAAGCCGTTGATTATGCTGACGCCAGCAACTGGCTGTGCCGGCCAGGCGACCCACGCGCCTGCGAAGTCGATATGAGTACCACGATTGTTAATGCCGATGGCACCGTGCGCCTGGAACCCTGGACTGACAACCCGTTTGCGGCTGTCGACTGTTTCTATGTCTACCCCACCGTATCGCAGGATACTACCGCCAACAGCGACATGATTGCCGGACCGGAAGAGTACAACGTAGTACGCAGTCAGTTTACCAGACTCGGTTCCCAATGCCGGACCTTTGCCCCGTTGTACCGACAGGTGACCCTGACAGCGTTGCGCGCCAGCATGACAGGCAATTCAGAACTGACGCCCGACAGAGCGCTGGGTTATCAGGACGTCCTCGATGCCTGGAACTATTATCTGGAAAATGACAATGAAGGTCGCGGTGTGGTGCTGATTGGGCACTCTCAGGGTGCCGGAGTTCTGACCCAGCTGATTGCCAATGAAATCGAAGGCAAGGACATTCAGCAGCAGATCGTGTCAGCCATGTTGCTTGGCACCACCATTCAGGTACCCGAAGGCGATGTCGTTGGCGGTACATTCAAACATATGCCGTTATGTGAAAGCGGTGATCAGACCGGATGTATTGTCACTTATGCATCCTATCGTGACACCAACCCGCCACCCGCGATGGCGCTGTTCGGACGTAATGGCAATGGCACTGTCAGCGCCTGCACCAATCCTGCCCAGCTTGCCAATGGCAGTGACGATCTTCATGCCTACCTGAGCAACGTTGCACCCGAGGGTTTTTCCACCACTGGCCCGTCACCGTGGTCGTCCAGTGGCGAAAGTATTCATACGCCCTTTGTCAGTGTGCCAGGCCTGCTCAGCGCAGAATGTGTCAGCAATGACCGTTTTTCCTATCTGGAGATTACGGTGAATGCCGACCCGGAGGATCCACGCACAGATACCATCACCGGTGATGTGATGAACCCCGATGGCAGCATCAACGAAGGCTGGGGCCTGCATTTGATTGACGTCAACGCCACCATGGGTAATCTTGTCGATCTGGTCGAGCGCCAGATTCAGGCGTATCGCTGGGAGTAGTTCAGATACTGTAATAACAAAAACGGGAGCCTTGGCTCCCGTTTTTGTTTCAGCTCAATGACAGTCCTGATTACTGTTCTGACAGTTCCAGCGTGTTCACGGCCGCATGAACGTGCGTGGAATCATGTGCTGCTGTCATCGGATTGCCTAGCAGCTCTGCCATATCAACCAGAATGCGGCCGCTTTCCAACAGCAACGGGTCATCCTCTTCCTGTTCTTCCTCGTCACTGGCATCATCCAGTGCCGCAATATCTTCCGCCGCGTCCGCTTCAGCATCTTCTTCTGCGGCTTCATCGCGCCAGATTTCCAGCGGCAGACCTTTCGCCTGCAGGCGCGCATTATTGGCATCAAATGCTTCGCGCCGATCGGCGTCGCGTCGCGCTTTCAGCATGTCGCGCTGCAACGGTATGGTCTTGCGTTCACGCGCCTCAATCATGCGCTGAACTGTTCCTTCCAGGTAAATGAAATCAGGATCCGCTTCAGCCCGCAGTTCGTGACGTTCCTGCAGTTCCGGGATGATCTGTCGCAGCGGATGGTACGAGCGGAATTCAACAGGGCGCACGGTATCCCAGGGCAGGGCGCCGTCCAGGTTACTTTCACCCATGGTTTCAATTGCCTGGTAGCGATCCGGAAAGTCTATGTCCGGCAACACACCACGGTGCTGCGTGCTGGCACCTGAGATGCGATAGAACTTGGAGCGGGTCAGTTTCACCTGCCCATAATCCATGGGAATGATTTCCTGTACCGTGCCTTTGCCAAAGGTCTGTCCACCCAGCACAACGCCACGCTGATAATCCTGAATGGCGCCAGCAAAAATCTCCGAAGCTGAGGCACTGGCGCGGTTCACCAGTACAGCAAGCGGGCCGTCGTACACCATCTCAGGATCGGCATCGCCATAGGAGCGAACAAACCCGTTTCGCTGCCCGGAATAACGAATCTGTACCGTTGGACCGGATTCGATAAACAAACCAACCAGCTCATTGGCTTCATTAAGCGAACCACCACCGTTGTAGCGCAGATCAACAACCACTGCTTCAACGTCGTCCTGTTTCAGCTCTTCCAGCAGAGCCCGCACATCACGCGCTGAGCTGCGGTAATCGGTAAGGCCAGCAGACGCCGCTTCAAAATCAAAGTAGAAAGAGGGCAGTGTAATCACACCGATGCGGTACATTTCGTCGTCGATATCAACTTCCAGTACCTCGCTGCGCGCGAACTGTTCAGACAACTCCACGGTGTCGCGAACGATGGTGATTTCACGTGCGCCCACTTCACTGGTGGCTTCCGCCGGCAGAATGTTGAGTCGAACCAGTGTGCCTTTTTCGCCACGGATCTGATCAACCACATCGTCCAGGCGCAGACCGATGACATCCTGCATTTCGCTATCGGTGCCCTGGGCAATACCAATGATGCGATCACCGGCTTTCAGTTCACCTGCCTGCTCCGCAGGACCGCCTTTAATAAGCTCGGCTACCTTGGTGTATTCGTCTTCCGATGTCAGTTGCGCGCCGATACCCTGCAATGAACCGCGCAGGCCCATATTAAAGTTTTCCGAATCGCGGGGAGAGAAGTAACTGGTGTGCGGATCCACGGTACGGGCAACCGTCGCCATGTAGGCCTGAAAAACATCGCGTTCATTGGTTTTGGCAACCTGGGTCAACTGATTGCGATAACGCTTGCTCAGACGCTCCTCAATCTTCGCCATTTCCATGCCGGTCAGAGACAGACTCAGCGTGCTGTTCTTGATACGTTTGCGCCATAGCTCGTCAAGCTCGGCTGTTGACGTCGCCCAGGCGGCATCTTCACGGTCAATAACGAGCTCTTCATCAACAGTGAAGTCGAGAGAGTTCAGCTCATTTTCGACAAATTTGACTGTCCACACCAGGCGCTCCAGCACCCGACGATGGTACAGATTGTAAATTTCATAGGCGGGCTGCAGGTCACCGTTTTTCAGGCTTTCGTCCAGCGTTTCACGCATGTCGTTAATCGCGTCGATGTCGGACTGTGTCAGGTACAGCCGCGATCCATCCAGTACATCTATATAGTTATCAAAGACTTCAATGGAAAAATTATCGTCGAACGTAACAGGCGAGTAATGTTTGGTTTCCAGCTCGCGCAACAACTCGATGGCGGTACGCCCGTAAACCGGCTCTGGCGCCATCAGTTGATACAGGCTATCGACATCCAGCACGGCCAGCAGTTCTTCGTCTTCGGTCGCTGCATCCTGCGCCAGCGCAGGCGAACTTATCATCCAGGTCAATGACAACAGCAGGCTGAAGGCAACACCGGCCTTACGCAGGATGCTGGGCAAAACTTTCAGCCACAGCAGGTTTTGGGTCGCCGGTTTGAACTCATGAGTCGCAGTATTCAACGTCATACCTCACACAATTTATTGCCTGAATTTCAGATCCTTGATATTACGATTTGACGCGTTATGTCAAGGTCACCTCAGAATTTATCAGTTAAACGCCCGTGTAATTGTGTTATTTCGTGACAGGCTTGTTGCGGGCACTGGCATGGCGTTCCGCACGCTCCACATCGATGTAGCGATCCGTGATGGCGCTGGAGCCATGTCCGGCATCATCACGAACGTGTTCACGCGGTCTGTGTTTGACGTCCTCCGAGATGCCTGTGTGGCGCAACCAGTGCACGGTGGCGGTCGCCAGCCGTTCGGCCTCCTCAATAGACCCTTCAGAGCGCAGCTTTGCTTCAGCCTGACTGAAACATTTTTGCACGATGCTGCGAATCTGGCGGGTACTGGTGATACCCCCTTTGCCGCGGGTCTTGTGGATCAGGGGTGTAGCCTCTCCTGGCGAAGGCATCGCGGACAGGTCGCGTGATTCGCGATAGCGCCGCAGGGCGTGCAGCATGGCGTTGCTGACCGACACCTCACGCTCCTTGTTGCCCTTACCGACAGTCAGAAACCACCAATTGCCTTCCAGGTCACGCTGAAAGTGCCCCATTTGCGGAATCCAGCGCTCGGTTTCCACCAGTTCCGAGATTCGCAGGTACATGGCAAACAGCGCCGTCATAATAAACAGCGTGCGCTCGTGCGTATCCGGATCTTCAACGGCCATGGCTTCAGCCGTTTCGATCACAACATCCCACTGAATCTGCGACAGACGGCGAATTTTGTCCTGTCCCTGACGTTTGCGCAGAAATTTACCTTTCTGCCGGATACGTGCGACCGGATTGGCCGGGAGCTGATTTTCCTGAACCAGATAGTTAAAGAAGCTGCTGAGGACGGCAAACATGGCCTGTAATGCCGATTGCGACAGCGCGTAGGGCTGATCGGCAGGAGCCTGGTAGGGTCGCCAGTCCGGGTTGGCGACGCGCTCGCCCTGGCGCTCAATGAAGCGGGGCACCTGCTTGCGCCCGATCCAGGCATCGGGTGGCTGGCGCGAAAACTCCACGTAGGATTCCAGGTGTTCGCGCTGCACATCGCACAGCGACAGCCCCGCTACCAGCCAGGTCCATTGCAGGAAATGTTCAAGTTCGCGACGATAGGCCGTGAAGGTGTCGGGACTTCCGCGATAGCTGTACAGAAACTCACTGGCGCTGCGATAGTCAGCGCCAGCACTGTCCGGCAAGGTGTTTTTGCACGACGCCAGCACGGCTGCACTGATCTGCGGCGGTTCTCGCCACGGATTGGGCATTTGCTCAAGCGTATCAAATAAAGGGTAGGGTGATTTCATGGCCTGATATTTTCGCTGTTATTGGTCGTCGATGATAGTTATGCTTGATACCAATCCCAAATAAAGTTGCAAGAGAAAAACACAGATCATGCAAGAGTTGCTCGCCTGGTTACAGGAACGCTCACAACAGGTTATCGCTGCCCTGCAAAATCCGGAATACTGGTGGCAGTTTCTGGTGTTGTGTGCAGCTGTGGCATTATCGGCACTGGTTAATTCCCGGTTGCAATCCGTGCTGGAGCAGAATAATACCCGTAGCACCGGACTGCGGCATATTGCTGTGCGCGCGGCCCAGCGTATCGTCTGGCCGTTAACGGCACTGGTGTTTATTCTTATCGCGATCGGCATACTTGAGAATTATGGTCTGCCCACCGCCATTCTGAACCTGGTTTCGCCAATTCTGGCAGCACTGGCGCTGATCCGGTTGTGCGTTTACATACTGCGCAAATCATTCGCTTCAAACCCCATCATGCGCTCATCCGAGAATGCCCTGGTGCTATTGGTGTGGTCCGTCGTCATCATGCACCTGCTGGGCTGGCTGCCCGGTGTACTGTCCCTGCTTGACAACATGGCACTGACCGTCGGTGAGACCCGAATCAGCGTTCTGTCGACGGTGCAGCTTCTGTTTATTGTGGCATTGGCGTTCATTCTGGCGGTCTGGATTGCCGACCTTATTAACCGCCAGGTCGCCCGCGTGCCCGGTATTACTCCCAGTATGCAGGTCGGCGTCAGCAAATTGAGCCGGTTCCTGCTGCTGACACTGGCGTTTTTGCTCGCACTCAATGCCGTCGGCATTAACCTGAGTTCGCTAGCGATATTTGGCGGGGCATTGGGTGTGGGTCTGGGTTTTGGCCTGCAAAGTATTGCGTCGAATTTCATCAGCGGGTTTATTCTGGTGCTCGACCGTTCCATCAAACCCGGCGACATCATCACCGTGGGCACCAAGTTTGGCTGGGTGCAGGAGCTCAATGCCCGTTATATCGTGGTGCGTAACCGGGAAGGGGTGGATACCCTGATTCCCAATGAAAACCTGATTACCTCGCAAGTGATCAACTGGAGCTACGCCGATCCGAATGTGCGAGTCACTGTGCCGGTGCAGATCAGTTACGACAACGATCCGGAAGAGGCCATGGCGTTGATGCTGGAGTGCGCCTTTGCCTCCTCCCGTGTGCTGGAGGATCCGCCTCCCACTGTTCGACTGACTGAATTTGCCGACAGTGGCATCGCTCTGGAAGTCAGAGTCTGGATTAACGACCCCAATAATGGTTTCACGCCGGTGCGCTCTGATATCAACGTTGCCATCTGGCGGGCCTTCAAGAAGGCCAACATTACCATTCCGTATCCGCAGCAAGATGTTTATATCAAATCCATGCCGGATCGCCCCGGCACCATGCCTGCCTCTGATAAAGCCAAAGCCAGCGTCGCCGCAGATATAGCGTCGCAAACAGACGCTGCTGAGCCAGCGCCTCCTACCTCCGAACGCTGATGTGTTGCATTAGGTAACACTTACCTGCTAGACTCGCGCCATCTACTATACCAACCAGACGGTAAAGTCATGGCGCAACTCAAGTCCAGTTCACGCGACAATATTCTCGATGCGGCCCAGCGCGTAGCCTCGCGCGAAGGCGCGGGCAAGCTGACGCTCGACAAAGTGGCCTGCGAGTGCGGTTTGAGCAAAGGCGGGTTGCTTTACAACTATCCCAATAAGGAAGCCTTGCTGAAAAGTATGCTGGATCGCCTGCTGGAGCAGTTTCTCAGCATTGCCGAAACCGAAGAACGGGCCATGGCCGGCGAACCCAACGCACACCTGCGCGCCATGTTACGGGCCGTTGCCGGCCATCAGATGGTCGACCCCGGAACCTATATGTGCATTCTGACAGCATCGGCGGAGAACCCCGAGTTGCTGGAGCCCATGCGTGCGGTGTTCCGCGACAGTTACCAGCGGATCAGCTCTGAATGCACCGACCCCGACCTGGGCCTGCTCTTGTGGTCCGCCGCCGATGGCATTCTGTTTCACCATATTCTGGGCATTGCACCGTATCCGCAAGCCGAGAAAAGTAAGCTTTTTCAAAAACTTCTGAAATTATCCGAGGAAATGTCATGAACCGCTCCTTACGGTCGCCGCTGTTTCGCGTCACGTTGCTGTTGAGTCTGTTTGCCATCGTTAATGCCTGTCAGGAAAGCACCGCCGAGCAGGACACCGGGCGTGAACTCCGCACCGTACGTCTGGAAACCATTGGCCAGGAACGGGCAGACGGGGTACGTCGTTTTGTCGGTGTTGTCGATGCCCTGAGTACTGTCGATCTCGCATTTCAGGTGGGCGGACGCATTACCCGGATGCCAGTTCAGCAGGGCACCATCGTGCCCCGCGGCGAACTGATCGCCGAGCTCGACAGCAGTGATTATGAGCTGGCGGTGCGTGAAGCCAGAGTCGCGCTTGATCTGAGCACGCTGGATTTTGAGCGTAACCGCAAGATGCTCGACAGCGGCGCCATTCCGCGCGCGACCTTCGATCGCGCACAATCCGATCAGGAATTGCGCCAACTGGCTCTTAACGCAGCGCAGAGGAACCTGGACTACACCCGCATAGAAGCGCCATTCGACGCCCTGGTCACACGACGAATTGTAGATTCTTTCACTCAGGTGCAGGCTGGTACGGCCGTGGTGCGAGTGCAGGACGTGACCGAACTGCGCGTCCACATATCAGTTCCGGAAAGTCTGATGGCGATGCTGCAAACGCCGGAACGCTTTGCCGTCAGCGCAGAAATATCGGCCTATCCTGGTCGCCAGTTTCCACTGAGCTATCGCGAGCACGCGACCGAGGCGGACCCGGTGACGCAGACCTATCAGGTCAGCTTTGGACTGCCACGCCAGGATGGCATCAATATCCTGCCGGGCATGACGGCAACCGTGTCGGTACAGTCCGGGGACGCCTTCCTCGCGCCGCGTATTGATGTGCCGGCGGCAGCGCTTGATACCGCTGATGATGGCAGCTTCAGGGTCTGGGTGTTTGAACCTGGTGAGGGCACGGTCAGCTCACGCAGTGTCACCGTTGGCGCGCTGGGCAGTAATCGGGTTGTGATCAACTCTGGTTTGACACCGGGTGAACAGGTGGTCACCGCAGGCGCTCACATGCTGTATGAAGGCATGGCCGTGACACCGTTTAAAAACGCGCGCTAAGGACGAATCGAGATGGACTTTGCACGCTACGCCATTAACCGGCAGGTCAATACCTGGTTGTTCATACTGATTCTGGTGCTGGGCGGCATCTGGGGCATTCTCACCCTGGGTCGCCTGGAAGATCCGGCCTTTACCCTGAAACAGGCTGTGGTGGTGACGCCATACCCCGGGGCCACCGCACAGGAAGTTGAGCTGGAGGTCACCGAGCACCTGGAATCGGCCATTCAGCAATTACCGCAACTCAAACGCATCACATCCAAATCTGTGCCTGGCCGCTCGGAAATTACCGTCGAGATTCAGGACACCTACGATGGCAATGAGATACCCCAGGTCTGGGATGAACTGCGACGCAAAGTGGGCGATTTCCAGCGCAACCTGCCCGATGGCGCCGGTCCGTCGATCGTCAACGATGATTTCGCCGACGTATTTGGTATTTTTTATGCGGTCACTGCACCGGCATTTGATGACAGTGAAATTCGTGATATCGCCTCCTTCCTGCGTCGCGAACTGCTCACGGTGTCCGGCGTGGCTAAAGTGGAAACCCGAGGGTTGCCGGAAGAGGCCATCTATGTCGAACTGCCCAACGACCGACTGATTGCCACCGGCCTGCCTCTGGCGCAGATCATCAACAGCATTCAGGCGGAAAACACCGTGCAGAGCGCCGGTGCGGCGCGCGTCGATGATCTCAATGTGCGTATCAGCTCCCAGCCCGGGCTGGACAGTGTCAGCAATATCGAATCTTTGCGAATTGGCAGACCCGGCAGCACCGATCAGATTGCCTTGATTGATGTCGCAACGGTGTCCCGGCAAAGTGAGGAAATTCCTGATCACCTGATCCGTCACAATGGTCAGCGCGCCTTTACCCTTGCCATTGCGGGGGTTGCCACCGAAAACATTGTTGAAGTAGGGCAGGCCGTTGATGCCGCGCTGGAGACACTGGCGCCGCGAATTCCGCTGGGTGTTGAGCTCGACCCCATCTATGCACAGCACGTGGTGGTGGACGAAGCCATCGGGGATTTTATTATCAACCTGGCCATGTCGGTGGCCATTGTTGTGGGCGTGCTCTGCATCTTCATGGGCTGGCGGGTCGGCCTGGTGGTAGGGCTCACGCTATTGCTCACTGTCATGGGCACGGTGTTCATGATGCGCGTGTTCACGATCGAGATGGAACGTATCTCGCTGGGGGCACTGATCATTGCCATGGGCATGCTGGTGGACAACGCCATTGTCATCGCCGAGGGCATGCTGATCAACATGCAGCGTGGCATGCAAGCTCACAAGGCGGCCAGTGATGCTGCGGCGCGCACCCAGTGGCCCTTATTGGGGGCGACTCTGATCGGCATCATGGCATTCTCCGGTATCGGCCTGTCGCCAGACACCTCTGGCGAATTCCTGTTTTCCCTGTTTGCGGTCATCGGCATATCATTGCTACTGAGCTGGATACTGGCCATCACCGTGACGCCGCTGTTCGGCGCCTATCTATTAAAAGTCAGGCAGGCCTCCGCTGATGCCGACCCTTATCGCGGTGTGTTTTACACCCTCTATCGCAGCGCATTGCGAGCCAGTCTGGCATGGCGACGGCTGACCATTGCTTTACTGATTCTGATCACTGCCAGCAGCTTCTGGGCCTTTGGTTTTGTCAAACAGGCGTTTTTCCCGGACTCCAATACGCCCATCTTTTTTGTCGATTACCGTCTGCCGCAAGGCAGCGACATCCGGGCCACCGCTCGCGATCTGGCGCAGATTGATGAACTGGTGATGGCCAAACCCGGTGTCGAAGCTGTTTCCACGTTTATAGGGCAGGGTGGCAGTCGCTTCATGCTGACCTACGAACCACAGCAGCCCAATTCCGCTTACGGTCAGCTTATCGTCCGCACAGAGAACCGTTTTCTGATTGATGAACTGGCGCAGCAGCTTCGTGCCGAGCTGGGTGCCGCCTATCCGGCAGCGGAAATACAGACCCGGCGCCTGGTGTTTGGCCCCGGCGCGGGCGCCAAGATTGAAGCCCGCTTCAGTGGCGCAGATCCGGAAGTCCTGCGTGCCCTGGGCAGCGAAGCCATGGCCATCTTCAATGATGAGCCGGGGCTGATTGATATCCGGCAAAACTGGCGCCAACGCGAACTGGTGATCGCGCCCCAGTTCAATGAGGAACGGGCCAGAGTCGCCGGCATTGCGCGCTCCGATGTCGCCCAGACACTGGAGTTTGCGACGACCGGCATACGCGCCGGCACCTACCGTGAAGCCGATGAACGCATTCCCATCATTATTCGCCCGCCAGCGGCAGAGCGATTACAGGTGGAGCGATTGCAGGAACGGCTGGTGTGGAGTTCGGGTGAGCAACGTTATGTACCCATCACTCAGGTCCTGGACGGTTTTGATACACGGGCTGAAGAAACCCTGATCATACGTCGAAATCGCACCCGTACACTGTCGGTGCAGGCAGAACCAGCGCCGGAGCTGACGGCGGATGAAGCGTTGCGCCGAGTGCGCAGCGATATCGAGGCCATGCGTTTACCTCCCGGTTACCAGCTAAGCTGGGGAGGGGAGCTGGAAGCCTCCGGCGAAGCTCAGGCCTCGCTCGGTGCCCAGCTACCGCTCAGCTTCCTGGTGATGTTGGTGATCTCGGTGCTGATCTTTGGCAAGGTCCGGCAACCACTGATCATCTGGCTGGTGGTGCCCATGTCCTTGTGCGGCGTTGCTGTAGGGTTGCTGGCCAGTGGCCTGCCGTTCAGTTTCACGGCCTTGCTCGGTTTCCTCAGCCTGTCTGGCATGTTGATGAAAAATGCCATTGTACTGGTGGATGAGATAGACCTGCAGATCGACGAAGGCAAGGTGCCGCATACCGCCATTCTGGATGCCAGTGTCAGTCGTCTGCGTCCTGTTTTTCTGGCTGCAGCGACCACCATCCTCGGCATGATTCCACTGCTGGCGGATGCTTTTTTTGCCAGCATGTCAGTCACTATTATGGCCGGTCTCGCCTTTGCGTCGGTGTTAACACTCATTGCGGTGCCGGTGCTTTATGCGGTATTTTTCCGCATCCGGCCGCAAGTTTCAGGCGTATCACAACCCGGGACCGGCTCTGCAACAGCCTGAGCCTATATTTGAAAGACTATTAAAAACAGAGAGCAAAACAATGATTAAAAAGAGCTTATTCTTTGCTGCATCAATGTTAGTGAGCACTTCGTTAATAGGGACTTCAGTTATGGCTGCTGATCTGACACCCGCCAATGCGACATTGGCCGAGATTACCAATTTCCGCGAATACAGCGATACCTTTGCCAGCGCTGGCCAACCATCAGCGGAACAGTTTTCCGCCGTTCGTGATGCCGGTTATGAGCGTGTCATCTATATCGCATTTACCAATAATCAGAATGCCGTCGCCAATGCTGACCAGGTGGTCAAGGGCCTGGGCATGGATTACCTCCATATCCCGGTGGACTGGAACAATCCCACTAAACGTGATTTTTATGCGTTTGCAGATGCCATGCAGCGCGCTCCGGATATGAAAACACTGCTGCATTGTCAGGTAAACGCGCGCGCCACAGCCTTCAGTTTCCTGTACCGGGTGATCTACGAAGATGTGCCGGTTGCCGAGGCCAAGGCCGACATGAACACGGTCTGGCAACCGAATGAAACCTGGCGCGACCTGATCGTTGCTGTGCTGGAAGAAAACGGCAAGTCGGCCGAGTGTGAAGGTTGCGACTGGACCCCATCTAACGCTGGTAATTGATCCAGCACGTATTGAGCGCTCATTGAGCGCTCAGACAGTAAAAGCATGGAGTGGTACAGAAGGCCAAGGAAAAGGGTTATTGCACGGATCTGTTTTTCCACTAATTCCGGTAATCTTTATTACTGATTAACCCAAACAGCCTCCGATAACGCTGTAGCCTCTGGCCGAATCGGGGTCACACCAATAGCCAGGCTATGCGCCTGATTAACCACTACCACTCTTCAGCCGGTATACCTCCTCAGCCGTTAATCTCTCGAGACCTATCCTCAAAGACAGATCAAGCACTTCTGATGCTTTCAGGGGAAGTTTAGTCTCCACCACCAACTCGACCATCTTTTTCTCTACTTTTCGCCATGTGGCTTCTGGGATGTGTTTAACAGGCATTTCCGGTCCTCCGGTGATTTATCGCTAATAATACGCTTATAACCTAATAATTGTTGACTCTTAGATTATTAGAGTGATATATAACTGCCTGAAAATAATTATTAAGATTCTTAGCTTTAAGTTAAATGAGAACCATTATCACGGGAAGGGGCGCAGCCCCTGACCTAGACTTGAATTTAGGAACACTTAAGGGAAAAACACCATGCAGAGCGCTTACCCGACCGCAAACGGACTAGCAGGATTGATCACACCCGGGAGAACTACCGGCCCGGGTTATCACGTCATATCTCGGGCTTACCCGTCTGGTGATGCTGAAGTATGCGCGGTCAAACTGGAATCTGACGATCTGATCAGAAGGGGAGGCGGTGCAAAACGCAATCATGAAAAAAGGGAAGATCAAGACGAATCTGTTATGTATAAATCCTTTAGCAGATCTCGTAAGTCGATAAAACGACTCTGCCAGAGCGCTTGTTTCGACAGAATGCTTACTCTCACATTCCGCGAAAATCTCACTGACAAAGATCAGGCTTGGAAGTGTTTTCACTACTTCAGCAAACTCATGCGCTGGCGTTTTAAGGATCGCTGGTTATATATAGCTGTACCAGAGTTTCAAAAGCGTGGCGCTGTTCACTTCCACTTAGGCGTCAAAGGTTGGTTTCACATTCAGACCGTTCGCAGATTCTGGTTAAGAGCGGTCGGCCAGTATGGCGGCAATGTAGACATAACTTCACCACGGAAATCAAACAACAAAAATTCGTGGAATCCTCGCCACATATCAAACTATTTAGCTAAGTATGTCGCCAAAGAAATGGTTTCAGAATTTAACTCCAGGCGGTATTCATCAGGCGGCAGAATTGAAGTACCTCCACCCATTCGCGGTTGGCTGGCTTTAGGGTGTCCAGTCATACCCGTGTTGACAGATGTAATGTCATGTTTGACCCGCGTACCTCATCACAAAGTCTATGAGGGCGAACACCGCTTTTATATTTTCTATTTATCAACTTAAAGGATTCAAAAATATGTTCTATGCAAAAGGTACTTGTCTGGGTGTAAAAACAGAAGTGATCACGCCTCGCGACAAAACTAAACCACCATTTGAGCAAATGCAGATTGGCATGACAGCTCAAAAAGTAGGCGGCTTTCCCGGTGAGACTGAAACACTGGTAATGAATCTTTCCAAAGAACTTGTTGAGCATGGTGCGGTAAAACATTTCACGGACCAGAAAGGCAAAGTAATAAGTGTGCCTTTCTTCGTTCGCAATCGAGCGTACAACAACAACGTTTATTCAACGTACTACGTGTCTAACGACGCTCTCGCGTCCTAGTATGTGGGAAGTTACGCTCAACGATATTTTTATGCTGGGCTGTTGCAGCACAGCTATCATAGTCTTTTGGTTAGGCCGGATTGCCGGTCGCCAGAAGTAGGGGGTTGACATGACATCAGCCGCTTTTGTAACGCTGTTCGGTATATATCTCACTATTAGCGTTATCGGCTATAAATGGGGTGCAACTGAACGGCACTTAAATGACTTTTTTGAGGATAGTATAAGATGAAAATGAATAAAAATAATGTAGTTGGGTTCGTTGCGGTTCTGTTGACCATGGCTTGTGGTGCGGCTTCGGCTGAACTGCCAGCCGCAGTCACAACGATGTTCACCGATCTTGCCGCTGACGCTGCTCTGATCTTTACAGCCGCCGTCGCTGTCTGGGTCGCAATCCGCTCTTCTGGCGCGATCATGCGTTTGGGTAACAAGTTCATCGGCAAAGCAGGTGCATGATGAAAATAAGCAGAGTTATCAAAATCTGCTTTCTAATCTGGGCGGCTTCGGCCGCCCAGTTTAGTCACGCTCAGTGGTCGTCTAACAATTACTTTAGAGACCGTACCACAGCTTTAGAAACATGCCGATCAGAGAACGGTGGGACGAACTGTTCACACTCCACTCCCCGCTACTTTTATAACGACGGAACTGGCAATCAATACTTCCATTATTCGGCAGGCGGTAGCGGCTCCTTCTGTCCTTCGCAAATGTTCGAAACATCATCAGGCTATTGCATCGCAACGTCTATCTGTCCAGTCGAATGGGACGACGACGGCAATCACTGCCAAACCGGAACAAACACAGACCTTCTCGGGTTCCACGAAGGCGGCTACGACGAAAACAACTGTATGCCGTCGGGCACTTGTCCTGGGGATAACGGCTGGACCGACGTGGACGGTTACGACCTCGACGGGTTTAACGGATCGGGCTTTGACAGAGGTGGAAAAACCAGAGCACAAGGCGGTGGATATGGCGGTTCGGCAGGTACTGGCGGCACACCACCAACCGGCTGGACGCCACCAGAAGACCCAGACTTTCAGAACGGTGAGAACGAATCAAACAACGGAATTATGATGTGTCACAGGGCTTACCCCGTCACTATATCCAAATCACTACTACCCGGAAGCGTAATCGACGGTCTAGCAGGTTGCGGCAACGGCTGCCAGTACCAACCGTCTGGTACACACTATGACTTTGACTATGATCAAGAAGTTGTTTCGCTTACCCCAAACGGAAACACATGTACTGGCGCAGAACCAAATATCACCGGCCTCGATGTGTCTACCTATACAGAACCAGAAATACCAGTAGACGCAAACGACACACTAAACCACTGCTATCTGCAAGGTGGGCGTTTTTTCTGTCAAGGTCCAAACGATTCGAATCCAACTTGCTACAACAAACGGTCTAACGGAACCATAGGTCTCGCAACAGGGTGCGGCAGTACACCAGATTCAAACAGGCTCTGCGGAACGTACAACGGTATTTACCAATGTTTCCCACCTAACTCGCAGTGCGAGTCATACAACGGTGTGATTTTGTGTGTAAACCCAAACACTGGCGGCGTCATAGACCAAAGTGATCCAGACCACGTTATCAACGGTGGAAACACGGACGGCAACAGCAATAACGATGTTTTTGCAGACGCTAACGACGTAACTAATAACGGCCAGCCTACGCAAGACAGAATCGTCAACCAACTCAATTCAAGAGAACTTGCAAGACAAATCGCCAGAGACTTACAGCCAGAATTCGACAGAATTACTGATTCGCTAAACTCCACTGTCCAAGTCCCAGACGGCGTATCCACTGCTAACGACGCGCTAACTAGGGTGACTGATGGCCTTCAGGCCGTCAGTGACCCTAGTTCGGCGCTTTCGTTTGACGGTAACGGAATATTCAATCCATTAAACGATTACAGCGACTTCATTCCTACTGGCACATCTTGTGCAAACTTCGATTTCAATATCTACCCTGAGTACGGAATGACACTATCTATCGATACTTGTCTACTGCACGATATACGAACTGTTATGGAGTACATGCTTTACGCATTAACTTTGATAGCTCTGTACTACATGCTGTTTAACACAAGGAAAGAATCCTAATGGCTGTTCAATTTCTCGCACCAGTAGCCATGTCGATAGGCGGGGCAATCGCAGCCGGCTTTACGTCCCTGATAGGGTTTCTCGCCACAATGGCAACTGGCAGGGTACTGATCGTTACCGCTGCGGTCGCAGCCATTACGGCGCTAACCGTTGGCTTCATCGCGTTCATTAACACTATGGCCGGAAGCATGTCTCAAGCATTACCCGCCGAAGTACTCGCGTTCGCACAGGCGGTGATGCCCAGAAACATGGCTACCTGTTTATCCGTTATATTGACCGCGAATATCGCAAAATGGATTTATCAGAAAAATATTGAAGTCGTTAAGATGCTGGCGAAATAACATGGCAAAAGTATATTTCATTACTGGCACTCTTGGCGGCGGCAAGTCTCTCTGCGCCGTGGACATGATTCGCAAATATCTCTCCGACGGTAAGAAAGTCGCAACGAATATGAATCTGAATCTCGAGTATCTCTGTTCACCCAACAACAAGCACAGCCGGGTTATAAGAGTGCCGGACGCTCCGGAAATTTCTGACTTAAGAGCGATCGGTTACGGTTCTGACAAGCAAGACGCCAACACACACGGTTTGCTCATTCTGGACGAACTAGGCACATGGTTTAACGCTCGTGACTTCAGCAACAAGGGCCGCATGGCAGTCATCAAATGGATGATCCATATGCGCAAAAGACGTTGGGACGTTGGTTTTCTCGTTCAAGATTTTTCGATGGTCGATAAACAAGCGCGGGGTAACATTGCGCAATATCTAGTTAGTTGCAAATCATCTAAAGATTTCTGGCTCTTTAGGCCGCTTCCCAAGTTTCACATAGCCAACGTTTTACACGGTCCCACCAAAACCAATTCAGGTAACTGGTATTACAAAGGCAAAGATGTATACAACGCATACGACACGGAACAGCTTTACCACACTGGAGACGAAGACGACATCGTGGACAGCGACGCTGAGATGTCAACAGCGGAAAAGCGCTACAGAGAATTAAACGGGTTGTATTCAGTACTACCAACAGGCTACTTAGGCACTGAAGGTAATCTGGTGGCGGAAAAGCACTTCAGCAAGATAAACAAAGGCAAGGTATATATTTCCATTGGCCTTGCGGTCGTGATCGCGTTGGCTGCTACGTATTCTCTTTGGCCAGCCAGCCAGCCAGTACAAGCGAATACTGAAACAATTGAACAACAGGAATTAAGTCACACCGTTGACCTGGACGAAAACCGGACTACTCGCGCCGTGTCTACCAACGACATAACAGAACGGTTTGATGCGTTCAGGATAATTAGATACACAAACTTTGGCGGTAAGAAATCGTACACAGTCAGTGACGGTTCAACCCAGTACGACACAGATCAACTGGCACAAATGGGCTACACAGTCACTCCCAGAAGCAGAGACGAACTTTTACTTGTAGATGAAAATTATGAATTCACGTCGATCAACTGACCCGAACACTGACCACATCTGGCTGGCTCTACTTCACATTGCAATAAAACGGCTCTCAAAAATCGGCCAATTCAACAACAAGCGATATGAAAGGGCGTGCGTGTATACCATCATTGGCTGCAACTATCTTGCGATGGAGCTGGTGTCTACCGGCGTGATCGGAACGTGGCAGGGCGGCTTCAGGCGCTTAAGCCACATCGAGGCACTCGCCAAACATAAATACCACCACGCTCATTCCTGCTTTCATACTGATCCCTGATAAATCAATGCCTTCGGACTTCCGGTAATCTTTATTACCGGAATTAGTGTTTATAGGTAGAAGTATCCGTTTTCAGCCCGTGGCGCGCTCAGTGTCCTCAGTCCTGGTCGCATCCAATTCCCCGTTCTCAGATTCGAACTCGCCATCAAAACAGACCCAGTTGCGTCCCATCGACTTGGCTTTGTATAGCGCCTGATCGGCGCGATTGATCATATTGTTGGTACTCTCGTCAGCGCGCAGTTGTGCGACGCCAATGGAAACCGTGAGTGTGCTCTCAGCGTTTTTATGTTCGCCTTCGTAATCAGCCACGCGCTGACGAATACCTTCTGCCAGATACGACGCCTGACTCAATGTCGTGTTCTCAGCCACCACAATAAACTCTTCGCCGCCATAACGGTAAAGTGAATCTGTGGGACGCAGCCGTGTCTGCACCAGATCGGCAACCCGGCACAGCACCTTGTCGCCCTCAAAGTGGCCCAGCGTATCGTTGATAACCTTGAAATGATCCAGATCGATCATGATCACCGTGGCCGGCGTGGCATAACGATCAAAATGGTTTTTGACGCGCAGCAAGGTTTCGTCCATCGCCGTGCGATTTCCAACCCGGGTCAACGGATCAATGGTCAGCATCCGATCCAGTTCATCATTTTTCTTTTCCAGTTGAGCAGAAAATGTGTACAGGAAAATATTGATCATGGCGAATGCGGCACAGTAGCGCACGATGTAGGTCGGATCATCAAATGCCAGGGTTACCGCAAGCAGACAGGCCAGCGTATTGACCAGCAACGCGGGGCGCCGATCGAGAATATAGAAGTTGGCAACCCCACTGGCGTATAACCAGTAGCTTGCCATCATGCCGACTTCCATCACAAAAAATATGTTCGCACTGATCTGTACAACGCCAATGGTCCAGGCCGCGAACGCGTTAAAACCGCGCCTGAGCAGTGAAATCAATGCAAAAATCTGCAGCACGACAACAGGAAGCAGGATTGCTGAGATCGTCAAACTTCCCCAGAGCAGATGATAGAGCGCGAATGGCAGCCCGAAACTGATGCCACAGGCAGCTACAGCAATCATTACCCGGATATAGAACTCACGATCCCGTGACTGGGCAGTAAAAATATTATTCTGCCTCATCGACTTTACTGGTTTTTCTGACATAGATAGTCATCTTGTTATTGTAAAATTATCACCGGTCGAATGACGTTAATCTGTACTATCCTCAACCGGTGTCCGCATGGTGACGAACTCTTCTGCTGCTGTCGGGTGGATGCCAATGGTCGAATCAAACTGCGACTTGGTTGCACCTGCCTGCAATGCCACTGCCATGCCCTGCATGATTTCAGCCGCATCGGTGCCTGCCATGTGCATACCCACAACACGGTCGCTTTCCCGATCCACCAGCATTTTCATCAAACTGAACGAATCACGACCAGTCAATGTATGTTTTAACGGCCGAAACCGGCTACGGTACACATCAATGTTCTTATGACAGCTACGCGCTTCCGCTTCCGTCATACCCACCGTTGCAATTTGCGGTTCGCTGAACACGGCAGCGGGAATCAGGTCATACGATACCTGCTGCTTCGGACCACCAAACAGTCGCCTTGCCAGCGCCTGCCCCTCAGCCAGTGCAACCGGTGTCAGTGTTACCCGATCAATTACATCACCGACGGCGTACACACCTGGCATTGCTGTCTCAAAGTTCTTGTCAACAATGATGGCACCAACATCAGACAGCTTGATGCCAAAATCGGTCAGTCCCAGTTTCGCGGTTGCGGGCACGCGTCCGGTCGCATACAAGACCGCATCGAAGGCTGCTCGTGTACCATCGGAAAAAACGACCTCTTTTTTGTCACCTGAGCGTTCGATACGTTGAATGTCCGAATTCAGTTTCAGGTTTACATATGATTTTATCGAGTCGGAAAAAAATGACCGAATGTCCTCGTCAAAGCCATTTAGCAGCAAATCGCCTCGATATGCCAGTGTCACCTGCGAACCCAGGCCTGAAAACACACCCGCCAGCTCCGTCGCAATGTACCCACCGCCGACAATCAGTACGTCCGTTGGTTGAGCGCTCAGCTCAAAAAAGTCGTCGGAATCCAGAGCGTTTTCAATCCCTGGCACGGGCGGCATAAAGGACTGCCCACCTACCGCAAACAAAATGTGCTCTGCGGTGATTTCCCGGTCACCAATTGCGACGCGATTGGGACCTGCCAGTCGAGCATGCCCCTCATGAATATCGACATCAGCCGAATTCAGCAGGTTTTTATAAATACCATTCAGTCGATTGATTTCTTTGTCTTTATTTGTTTTTAGAAGCGACCAGTCGAACGTGGGCTCAGAGGCAACATGCCAGCCGTAGGCGGCGCTGTCGGCAATGTCATGGCGAGTGTGGGCGGCATAGGTGTACAGCTTTTTCGGTATGCACCCTACATTGACGCAGGTGCCACCAAAAAAGCGTTCCTCCGCGATGCCAGTGCGCGCCCCAAGTGCCGCGGCCGTTCTTGCAGCTCGCACGCCACCGGAGCCTGCACCAATAACAAAAAAATCATATTCAAAAGTCGACATATAAATCTGCTGTTCCTTGTTTACCCTGCAACGTTCGCTCTGCAAAAAACCAATGGCTGAGGGGCGGGTCATGACCGCAAGTGAATGCTTTATGATAGGATAGAAGTCACATTCAATGCACTGAAAACCGACATAAATCAGAGGCGCCAATCATGCTGAACCGCTCATATCTTCCCTGCCTGCTCGCATTGGCACTGGTGTTTTCATCCTTATCGCAGGCAAACACAGTAGCAGGCACCAACGGTGTGGTCACGTCACGCTCACAGATTGCATCCGATGTCGGGGTGGAAATTCTTCAGCAAGGTGGCAACGCCGTTGATGCTGCCGTGGCGGTGGGGTTTGCACTGGCAGTGACCCACCCTTCTGCAGGCAATATTGGTGGTGGCGGTTTCATGGTCATCAAGCTTGAAGATGGCACCGTTGTTACCCAGGACCACCGGGAAAAAGCGCCAGGCACCGCGTTTCCGGACATGTTTCTGGATACCGCCGGCAATGTTGACCGTCGCAAGTCGCTGTACAGCGCCCAGGCTGCCGGCGTTCCTGGCAGTGTTGCCGGCATGCTCGATGCACTTGAACGCTACGGCTCGCTGAGTCGCGAAGCTGTCATGGCCCCCGCCATCCGATTGGCCGAACAGGGTTTCCCTCTGACCGAAGACATGGCCAGTGATTTTGCCCGCGTCGCTGACAGCATGAGCGCATATCCGGCATCCACAGCCATCTTCACCAACAATGGTCAGGCATGGCGAGCCGGCGAGCTGTGGGTACAGAGCGATCTGGCTGAATCTCTCAAACGCATTTCCGATCAGGGTCGTGACGGATTCTACCGAGGCACCACAGCAGATCTGCTGGTCGCCGAAATGCAGCGCCTGGGCGGCATGATTTCTCATGACGATCTGCAGTCCTATAACGTGGAATGGCGCCAACCCATCAGTGGCAGCTACCGCGGTTATGACATCTGGTCCATGCCCCCGCCCTCCTCTGGCGGTGCGCTGGTAGTACAGATGCTCAATATGCTGGAACCTCATGATCTGGGCAGCCTTGGCTGGGGCACCGCCGACACTATTCACTTGATGGTGGAAGCACAACGCCGAGCCTATGCCGATCGCGCTGAACACATGGGTGATCCGGATTTTTATCCGGTGCCATTGGCAATGCTGACAGACAAAGCGTACGCACGTGAGCGTTTCAGCGACATGAATCCGGAACAGGCGTCGCGTAGCGAAGATGTTGGTGCCGGCAACTGGCCTGCAGAGAGCACCGAAACCACCCACTATTCCGTGATGGACAAAAACGGTATCGCCGTGTCTGTGACGACTACGCTGAACCTGGGTTACGGCAATCGCATTGTGGTGCCCGGTGCCGGCTTCCTGCTCAATAATGAAATGGACGATTTCTCCGCCAAACCCGGCGCACCCAATGCCTATGGTCTGCTGGGCGATGAGGCCAATAAAATTGAGCCGGGCAAACGCATGCTCAGCTCCATGACACCGACCATCGTTACTCGTGATGGGGAAACCGTGCTGGTTACCGGCTCACCGGGTGGCTCGACCATTATCAACACCGTATTTCAGGTCATTCTGAACACACTGGATCACGGCATGGGCATCGAGGAGGCCGTCGCCAGTCCTCGTATTCATCATCAGTGGCAGCCTGATATTGTGCGCTATGAACCCAACGCCTTTGTCGACGGTGCGCAGGAAAAACTGGAAAGCATGGGTCACACCGAATTGCGCCCCGGTGGTTACGGCATCGGCGACGCCAACTCGATACTGGTCAGAGACGGGGTCATGAACGCTGCGTCCGACCCCCGTAATGACGGGGGCGCAACCGCTTATTAACACCGCACCCCGACAACCGTTTGATGTCTGTATTGTTGGCGCGGGCGTTGTCGGCCTGGCGCTGGCCCGGGCATTGTCGCTGCGCTGGCCCAAAGCATCCATACTGGTGCTTGAACAGAACAGCGACATTGGCCAGGAAATCAGTAGCCGAAACAGCGAGGTCATTCACGCGGGTCTGTATTATCCACCCGGCAGCCTGAAAGCACGGCTGTGTATCCGCGGCAGCGCCCTGCTCTACGAATATTGCGCCAAGCATGACGTACCGCATCAACGTCCTGTCTCTTATACACATCTCCGAGCCCACGAGACAGGCAGAAATCTCGTA
>OJBX01000197.1_pt1 | contig 40176 bp, 39 predicted proteins | sample 1590751 | NCBI WGS metagenome assembly OJBX01 (sample SAMN05416780, study PRJEB24817) | seawater metagenome | isolation source: Sea water | place: Canada:Atlantic | collected 2013-07
CGAGATTTCTGCCTGTCTCGTGGGCTCGGAGATGTGTATAAGAGACAGCGTTTGCCACCGAATCGCCCGGCAAAAACACCGGCATACAAAAGCAAGGTTAAATATCCCATTGCGGTCACGGTGCCCAGGTTGGCCGCCTCGGCATAGCTCAGGCCCAGATCCGCACGCATGGTCGGCAGTACCAGGCCGTAAGCGAGGCGGGCGAAAACTACTGTGACCAGCGTGCACAGAATACCCAGACCGCTGAGCAGGGCAATGGGAGGGCGCCGCAGGGCGGTTGAGCCCGGCGGTATCGGCGTATCAGTGGCTGGAGTGGACAAAGATGGCGATTCCCGATTTAAAATGATGATGTGCTGCGTCAGACACTGGACATATTTGGTAAAACAGAACTCAGTTTAGCAGAAACCGGCGGATGACGGTTCTCTGCAGAGTGGCGGGCTATCCTGTTCATCGACGCAACAGGGTAGACTCTATGTCAGTATTGCCGACCAGGCTTTTGCTTTGTCAGCCACCGACATCGCCGCATGTGCCGGACTGGTTGAAGGCAGTCTGTGCAGTGTCATGGTTCCGCTCCGGTCCGGCAGGGTGGGGGTGACGTGTTTCACAAAGACTGATTCTGCTTTGGCGCCATTAAAGTAGATATGCCTGATCTGATCATGATGAATAAAAAAGTCACTAAAATTGTTGGGGACAACTGACTCGGGAACAATGTCCGAATCCAGGCTGCCGGTGCGCGTGCAGGTTTGCAACACATCCCACAGGGCGATGTGATTTTTCTTCAGGGCAATCAGTCGTTCGGCATAAGGAGCATCAACGGGTATAGCCAACATGGCACACATCACTGTCCAGAAACTGTTACGTGGATGTGCGTAGTATTGTTGTGCTCGCAACGATGCAACCCCGGGCATCGACCCCAGAATAAGGACACGGGCGTCACTGCGGGCGACCGGCGAAAAACTGTGTATTTGCGGGCTCATTTTAGCTTTCCTGAGTCTGCGCTCTAATATGGGGCGTGCACCAATAGCGTTAGCACGGCGTGCAAGCGAGATTTTGCCAGTTACCTGTTTGTCATGGTTCTGTCATGACTGGCGGGTAGTCTAGCCGACTGTTGTATTCAATCCAATTGAACAGTATTGGCAGCTCTGATGACAGTTAATGAACAACGGGAAGCCTTACTTGCTATCCTGAGAAACGATACAGTAACAACGCTATTTCAACCCATTGTATCAACTCTGGAAAAAAGAATAGTGGGTTACGAGGCGCTTACCCGCGGGCCCTCGAACAGTCCGTTGCATTCCCCGCTGACATTGTTTGCCACGGCCAGGCATTTTGGTCTGTTGACCGATCTGGAAATTCTGTGTCGGCGTCGCGCGATACAGGGCTTCTGTGAACAGGCGTTTGAGGGACAGCTGTTTCTTAATGTTTCACCGGAAAGCCTGCTGGAACAACAGCATTACCCGGGCCGGACCCTGGCCATTCTTAAACAGGCAGGCCTCAAACCAGATCAGGTTGTCATTGAACTGACGGAACACTCCCCGATTGACAATGTCGGGTTGCTGCAGAGTGCTTTACACCACTATCGTGACATGGGTTTCTCTATTGCGCTGGATGACCTGGGGGCTGGTTACTCAAGCTTGCGCCTGTGGACCGAGCTACAGCCTGAGTTTGTCAAAATTGATAGACATTTCATTGACGGGATTCATCGCGATCCGATGAAACGCGAATTCGTCGGTTCAATACTGAATATGGCCAAAGCCTCTCGTTCTCATGTAATTGCGGAAGGTATTGAGCTGCCCGAAGAGCTACGGGTGCTTGAGGGTATGGGCGTTGACTGGGTGCAGGGTTACTGGCTGGGTCGACCCGAACCAGCACCCGTCGCCAGTGTTGGCACCATGCTGGCTAAACTGAACCCGGAAGAATCCGAAACCAAGGACCGCGGCCTGCACAGTCTGGTCATTCCGGTGAACGGCGTACATGTAGAAGAACGCGTGAGCCAGGTGTTGCAACGTTTTCAGCAACAGCCCAGCCTGAACAGTCTGGCGGTTCTGGATGATGACAACGTGCCCGTGGGTACGGTGCATTGCCACGCACTCAGCCAGGCGATGCTGAAGCAGTATGCCCATGAACTGCACGCCCGCAAACCCATCGGCCATATGATGGACAAGGACTGCCTTGCGGTCGATGTGCATCAAAGCCTGCAGCGTGTCAGTCGTCTGTTGACCAGCCGTGCGCGCCAGCGTCTGGAAGAGGACTTTATTATCACGCAGGACGGCCAGTATCTTGGCCTGGGTCGTGTCATTGATGTCCTGCGTCAGATTACCGAACTGCAGGTGCGCCAGGCACAGTTTGCCAATCCACTGACACTGCTGCCAGGCAATATTTCCATTCAGGAGTGTCTGGATCGCCTTCTGAGCAACGGTCTGACCGCACATCTGTGTTATATCGACCTCGACTCCTTCAAACCCTTCAATGATGTTTATGGATACGGCAAGGGTGACGAAGTTCTGCTTGGTCTGGCCCATATTCTCAAAGACTGCTGTGACCCGGATCTGGATTTTGTCGGCCATATTGGTGGCGATGATTTTATGCTGGTGTTGCGCTGCCAGGACTGGCGCGAACGCCTGGATGTGCTGAACACCAATTTTCAGGCCTTGTGTCGGCAACTGTACAAAGCTGAGCACATTGAGGGCGGTGGTTTCCAGGCGCCGGATCGTGATGGTAACTGGCGCTGGTACGACCTGCTAAGCCTGTCAATTGGTGTACTGGCGCTACCAGACGATGCCAGTGAAAAAGTGAATGCCAGCCAGCTGGCTGAGCTGGCATCCCACAACAAACATGAAGCCAAAAAAATCCGTGGCTTCAGTGTTGTCTGTCATTACCTGGATGACTTACTCGACAGTTCCCTGGTTGCCCTGTCTGCTGAGCCGACCAGCCTCCAGAATTCTGACCGCCCGAATCAAGGGTAGCATGACCACCAGGAAAGCCAGCACCGACCATATCCCCAGAAGGTTAAGGGCAGCGCTGATACCGTGCATGTCGGCCAGGTAACCAACAAAGGGGCCAGTCAAAATAAAGCCAAACCGGAACAGCAGACTGTTCAGCGAGTTCACCGTTGCCCGAAAGCGACCGGGAATTCGACGATTCAGGGCGTTGGCCAGAATCACCTGATACAGCCCACGGCAGAAGAACAGCACAAAACACAATGCCACGCCGCCCCAGCCACCCAGCCAGGCCATGCCGAAGGTGCCGATCACCGGCAACACACCAATCACAACGAGCGCAAACACAGCACCTCTGGTCCTTTCCAGCAGGTATCCACACTTGCTGGCGAGTGCGACGGTCAGACTCTGCGCGAACCAGAGTGCTCCGAACAGCGCCAGCGACAACCCCATATCGTCCCAGTAGGGCTGGATCAGCCAGGCCACATGAATGGTGGCAAGGTTGTATACTGGCAACGCAATAAACACCATGCGCAGGATACGATCACCTCTGGCGACATGTTGATATATCTCCTTCAGGCTGACCACACGATTGCCAGGCTCACTGACATTATCAACTGGTGGTTCTATAACAAGAAACGCCATCCACAGACAAACCCAGGCGGTGAGAGACTGCACCAGAATCATCACATCAAAGGACCACATGGCAAGCAGGCCACCGCACAGCGCCCCCAGGCCCTCCGCCAACGATTTTGTAAACCCCAGTTGCGACAGGCTCTGGGCATGGTCGCTTTCTTCATTTGCCAGCGCTCGTTCACTGTCATACAGCAGCGCAAGGTCAGCCCCTGACAGCATGCTCACCGCCATACCCAGTATCAATTCGAAAATCACCAGGCCCCAAAAACCATCGGCGAAATTGAGCCAGAAAAAACCAAGCCCGTGTGCAAGTGCACCTATCAGCAGCGCCAGGCGTCGACCCATAACATCGGCAAAATACCCGGACGGCGCCTCCAGCACAACAATCGCGCCAGCGTAAATGGCCTGCAGGTAGAAGATCTCTGCAAGCGAAAGACCCTTGGACTGAAAGAAAGGCACCAGTACGGGCACAATCAACAGAAACATGTGGAAGAACGCCAATGCGTAAACGATATTTATATTTCTTTGCAGTTTCTCAACCACAATACACTCCTTCGCGGGCCTTCTTAGCCGGCACTTTTTTCCCTTTTCTCCAGACAAAGAAAAAGGCCCCTGAATTCTTTCGAAACTCAGAGGCCTTTGCTGTACCTGATTTGTAAGTTTTGTTTTTACAAATTACGTCGGGCAGACCCCCAGTTTCATTTCATGAATACGCACACTGTGCTTATAGCGCACAGGCATGCCTGTGGCTGACGCCCAGCACACAGCTACCGGTAGCAGAACCGGTTTGACTGTGGACAGCGCATTGCGTTGTCGCGTTGTGGTTGACGTTGAAATGAACATGAAGTACTTGCCTGAAAAAAAATTTGTCTCGGGAAATGCCGTTGGTCAGATCGCGAGGAAAAAGGATTTTATGCTCTTTATTCTGAAAGTCAAGAAGGTGCGTAGAATAAAATCCGAATTTATCGCTTTGCCTCGCTTTGTGATTCGGTACAATGCAGCGCCAAGATTAAATTAAAGTCTGGAGACTTCGATGTGGTTTAAGAATATCCGTCTGTATCAATTTACCCGGCCGTTTGAACTGTCTGCCGACGAGCTGGATAAAAAATTGTCTGAATTTGTGTTTCAGCCCTGCAACACATTTGAACGCAGCCGATTTGGCTGGATCAGCCCTCTGGGTAAGGAAGAAGAGGCGCTGACTCACAGTGTTGGGCATGCGGTCATGGTATGTGCACGCAAGGATGAAAAATTGCTGCCGGCATCGGTGGTCAATGACGCGGTCAACGAAAAGATCGAAGAGCTCGAAGCCAAACAGGCTCGCAAAGTCTATCGCAAAGAAAAACTGCAGATAAAAGATGATGTTATTGCGGCTTTGTTACCCCGTGCGTTTTCACGAACCCGTAAGGTCTATGCCTATATTGATAAGCGGGCTGGTTTGTTGATTATCAACACCAGTAGCGCCAGCGCTGCCGAAGAACTGATCTCGGGGTTGCGCGAATGCCTCGGTTCGTTGCCAGTCGTGCCGGCCGATGTTCAACATGCGCCCGGGCCTGTCATGACAAATTGGCTGCAGTCGCAGGCAGCCGAAGGACAATTCGAAATCAGTGAAAGTTGTGAGTTGTTTAATCCGGCGGAAGACGGCAATTCGATCCGCTGTTCCGGGCAGGATCTGACGGCGGATGAAATCAGGGTCCATCTGGAGGCGGGGAAGCAGGTGAAAAAGCTGGGTGTTGTCTGGAACCAGAGCCTGAGCTGTGTGTTGGCTGATGACCTGACCATCAGCCGTTTGCGTTTCGAGGACATGGTACTGGATAAGGCACAGGAGGCTGATGCCGAAACGGCTGCTCAGCAATTCGATCAGGACTTTGCCGTTATGTCACTCACCCTGTCAGAACTTTTTAATGCCGTGTTTGCGGTATTTGGTGGTGCCCGGGAGCAAGACGTCTGATCAGGTATCGGATGCAGCGGCGCCAAGTTTTTCCAGGGCGCTCTGCACCTGCTTGAGGACATCAGATCCACTGTCAGCGGATTGCATGCCTTCCGACTGGGCGGTCAGCAGCAGGCGGGCATCATCATCCCAGCGCCGCAATATCCTGATCTTCTGTTCCCGCGACAGACTCCCGGTCTCAAGGACCTGGTCAGGAGAGTCGAAAGCGTTGGCCGGATCCAGCAACATATCGTCGAATTTCATGGTCTGCCTCCTGCAATTGTTATCGTCGACCTTATTCTCGCATGGCTTGCTATCACGCACAAAACCCCTTCTGTTTATTATTATATCAGGGGTTGTGCTCCTGGTTAGTGGTTCAGACGAGCGTCGCATCCAGCGTAATGTCTGCTTTTAATAACTTGGAAATGGGGCAGCCAGCTTTGGCTTTGCCGGCAATTGTGTCAAACGCTGCCTGATCGATGGTCGGAATTTTTGCCCGCATCACCAGATGTACCGCTGTCACGGCAAAGCCATCGTCTACTTTGTCTAGCGTGACGGTGGCTTTGGTGTCGATGAGGTCGGGCGTAAAACCTTCCTCTCCCAACAGCATGGAAAACGCCATTGAAAAGCAACCGGCATGCGCGGCACCGATCAATTCCTCCGGATTGGTGCCTGGCTTGTCCTCAAAACGTGTATTAAAGCCGTATGGACTTGCGGATAACGCGCCGCTCTCCGTGCTGATCGTGCCTGTGCCCTGTTTCAGATCTCCTTGCCATGTTGCCGATGCATGCTTGTTCATCGTTAATCCTCCTGAAAAATTGAATTGCCATAACAGGAGAACATATTGCATGGCGATGGTAAAGAATGACTGGGAGTGGAAGGGGGCGCTCACTTGATTTTTTTAAGTTGATTAGCGACGATAGCCTCGTCACCTGTTTTATCGCAGCGTTTATGGATGAATTAATTACGATAAGGAGGCACTGAGTATGGTTACTCGACACGATTTATACCCTTCGCGAACGACTCGCCACCTGGACCCGATACCCCGCCAGGACCCGGTCATACATGCCCGCAACCAACACCGATGGGAAGGACCGCTGGACGAAACCAGTCTGTCGCGCTACGAGCGAGACGGATTCCTGTGGTTCAAAGGTTTCTTTTCCCAGAGCAGGGTCAGTCAATTCCTGAATGTGCTGAAAGAGCTCGAAAAAGACGCTGAATTAATGAAATCTGACCAGGTGATTCTCGATCCTGGCAGTGGCGGGCTGCGATCGGTATTCGCCATGCACAGGATTTCTGCCGCCTTTGATGAGTTGACCCGGGACCCGCGCATTCTGGGCATGGTCCGGCAACTGCTGGGCAGTGAAGTGTACATCCATCAGTCTCGGATCAACTATAAATTCGGTTTTCAGGGCAGTGGTTTCGACTGGCACTCAGATTTCGAAACCTGGCATGCGGAAGATGGTATGCCGCGCATGAGGGCCGTCAGTGCATCGCTGATGTTGACTGATAACAATGAGTTCAATGGACCCTTGATGTTGATTCCCGGTTCGCACCAAACGTTTGTGCCCTATAAAGGTAAAACGCCCCCGGCAAACTGGAAAAAGTCCCTCAAAGCACAGCGTGTGGGCGTGCCCGGCATGGAGGCACTTGCTGAACTTGCCAACTGGGGTGGTATCAAGGCGCCCAAAGGGCCCGCCGGGTCTCTGCTGCTTTTTGAGTGCAACACCCTGCATGCGTCCAACGAGAACATGTCGCCCTGGCCGCGTTCCAACCTGTTTTTTGTCTACAACAGCATTGAAAACCGTCTGCAGGAACCTTTCGCCGCGTCAGAGCCGCGCCCGGAGTATCTGGGCGCACGCCACAACATTCAACCGCTGGATATGCATGACGAATTTCCGGAAATTGCAGGGCAGGGCGTGCCCAGTCTTTAAACTGGCGGGCCTGCTCAGGTGGCCGGATTCCACTTGGACCATTCGGCCATGATGTGATCGGCGCATGCACTGGCCACAAGTTCAGTGCTGAACTCGGCCTGATCGACAATTGCGATCGCCTCATTTTGCCACAGCAGGGTGTGCACATCGGTTGATCTCAGGTTCCAGTACTCCGGTGTCGTGGTATAGGCGACCAGACCGTTGCTCTGCGTCGCCCGGACATTGCATAGCAGGTAATCGCGGCTCGCAGACCGGCGGGTGATACCGACCGAGGCAAGACGGGTTGCCAGTGCCTCCAGGGCCTGTCGGCGAAACTCGGTTTGATCTGCGTTTATGTCCTGCCAGTCGCTTAGCTGCACATACAGATCGAACTGATTGACACCCGACAGCGATAATCCGTTTCCGCGCGGGAAAACCTGACTGCTGACAGGCACCGACAGCAACAATGTCAGGCCGCTAATCAAGGCCGTGAGGTGGTATCGGGTGATCATTATCAGCGTTCCTGTCAGTGGTAAACGTTTTACAGGCGAATAATAGCGTGTTCAGACCCTGACGTTAAGTCACTTTAGCGCGCCGCGGGACCGGTTGGTAGGCACCGCCGCCTGCGGCAATGACCGCGCAGGCACGCCCGCGACGTTTGGCATCGTATAGCGCGTCGTCAGCGCGGCGCAGGAGGTGATCAGAGAGCTGCAGCGCGTCTGTGCCGGTCTGACTGGCAATGCCAAAGCTCGAGCTGACACTGAGCCCCTTGCTGAAATGCGCAGCAGCCAGCGCTGTATGCAATTTGCTGGTGATGGCGGCGGCAGCATCGACCGGGGTGTCGGGACAGATAATGAGGAATTCCTCTCCGCCCCAGCGCCCGCAGATATCGTTGGCTCGTGTATGCTGGCGCAATACCTTGGCAAACTCCCGCAGTATGATATCCCCGGTCAGGTGACCATGCTCATCGTTAATGCGTTTGAAGTGGTCAATATCGCACAGCACCAGGGTCAGTGGCTGGCCGCTACGGCTGCAGCGTTCAAGTTCGTATTGCAGCAGAGTATCCAGGTGGCTTCTGTTAAGCAGCCCGGTTAGTTTATCCGTTATCGACAATGTTTCCAGCTCGGCAAAAGCTTCGGCGCGTGAGCGTTCGTACAGACGGAAAATGAACCACTGAGCGGTCAGCACTTCAACAATGTTCAGCCACGCACCCAGCGTCATCTGCGCGGGTGGCCACTGCGGCAGGTACAAGTACACAAAACCGATAACGTAAGCGAAGATCAGACCGCTTAACCAGGCGCCGGCACGGCGACCCAACAGAAAAAATGCCACGGGCGGCAGTACCGTAACCCAGATGACCGAGTAATTACGCCCCTCAGCCATATGTATGAAACTGAGCAGTACGCCAATCAGAATCAAGACAACCAGCCACGATGCAATCAGCAAATTACCCGATCGATGAAAAAAAACCAGTGCTGCCAACACGCCGATTGCACCGGCGTAATCCAGCAGAGCGACCGGGTAGTCAGCAAAAACAATGACGTTGAGAGTGCCAATCACAGCAAAATACAGTGCCATGACGATCAGAATGGCATACACAAGCCGCTGTTGATGCCTTATCGGACCGGTCACCCTGGCCGAGCCCGTGCCAGCCGTGACGCGTGACTGTGTTAAAGCCGAGCGCAATTTTGCCAGCATCGTGTCAGGCTCCGGGTGGAAACGCGAGCACGTCGAGATGCCCGATGACAGCGTTGCCGCTATTAACGTGGGACACACGAAAAGACTGCCACTGGTCCAGCTCTGTTATGGACAGCGTGCCGCCATTGCCGGCGGCTGCCCGGATTCCCGCAATCAATTCAGCTAGCAGCGAGTGTTGATCAGGGCCCAGTTGCCACGGGCTTGCCGCTTGGTAAACAGTGTAACCAGCGGTTTCCAGTGTAGTTTTTATGTATTCGGCCGCCTCCGGTCCCAGTGCAGCACCCAGCCCTTTGTCGCGGCGCTGGTCCTGATTAAACGCCTTGAGCACAGCGTCATCCAGCGGATGTGGCGGTGTCCATTGTGTGTTGCCGTCATAGTTCAGGGCCGCATAAAACACCGCCGACTGGCGGCGCACACGCGCCACCAGCGCGTCAATGAGCTGTGTTGAAGCCAGATCAAAAAGAGCCGACGCCGACAGCAAGGTCAGTCCGCCCAGCGGTAAGGCATCGACGTCGTTCAGGTCGGCTTCGTAATCCTCGACGATTTCGCTGTGGCCGTGTCGCCGCAGAGCCTCGTTAAGCAGTCCTGGATCGTGATCCACCAGGCGCCAGACACAGCGCTGTGCGCCCAGCGCCGTCAACGCGCGAAGTGTCGAACCGGTGCCAGAGCCCAGGTCGACAATGATCGGGGAAATATCGGCATCGGCCTGCAAATGGCGCACCAGCTTGCTGGCCAGTTCCTGGTCGCGTGCCGCGTGGTCAGCCGGTTCACGCAGGTCCAGCCAGCTTACAGAAAATCCGCTCACGACAAGGCCCTGACGTGTCTGCCTATAGGTTTGGTAATCATGTCTGTTGGTTCACCTGTTGTTGGGCAACGGTCTGCAAAACCGCTATGAGTTGGTTGGCGGTATTCTGCCATTGCGGTAACTGTGCAGCCGCCGCCTGGGCACCACGCCGCAAGGCGGCAAAATGTGACGGCGTTGACAGTATAGCGTGAAGTGCCGCTGCCAGCTTGTCTGCATCATCAGGCGCGACCAGAATGCCGGCACTGTCAGGTACCACATCTGGCACGGCACCCGCATGTGCGGCGATGACGGGCAGGCCATAGGACAACGCTTCAGCAAATACCATCCCGTAGCCTTCAAAGCGTGAGGGCAGGACGAATACATCGGCGGCGGCATATTCAGTGTTCAGGTCGTCGACACTGCCTGCAAATTGAATGCGCTCGCCAAGGCCCAGGTCGGCAACCTGTGTCCTGAGCTGCGCTGACCAGGCCGGGTCAAACTGATCGCCACCGACAAAGCGTGCGCGCCATGGCAGCGCCTCAACGCGTGACAGAGCACTGATCAGGACGTCATGTGCTTTGCGACGAGTCAGTGTCGCCACTGTCAGCAAACAGGGCGGCTGTCCCCGGCACGGTGCAAACGCAGGTCTGCCAGTGCCGGGCAGGGCAACCGTGATTTTGTCGGCAGAAACATCAAAGCGTTCAGTGAGCAGGGAGGCGGTGGCTGAGCTGGTGACAACAACGGCGCAGGCCAGGGTCAGTGCTGTTCGTTCTGACTGCAACAACGCGGCTTTGACATCTTCAGTCAGACCCGTCTCCAGCGCCAGTGGGTGGTGGCACAGCGCAATAATTCGCAGGCGGTGGTGCTCCCGGGCCGCCAGGGTGTCCATGACGCCATAAGCAAGGCCATCAATTAACACCAGAGCCTGATCGGGGATGGCTGCCAGCTGTGCACCTGCATCGGCCAGTGCGGATTCGTCCGGCGTCGGAAACTGTCCAGACAATGTCACGTGATGGACGATGATGCCTGCATGTCTCAGGGCAGTCATCAATTCTCGATCGTAGGCGTAGCCACCGGTCAGCGTCTTTAACTCCCCGGGAATGACAAAATACAGTTCTGGCGTCAAGTGCACATCCGTTAAAGGCAAGTGGACATTCATTGTAAGCAATTGCCGATCCGGATTGAATGCATGGGCCCATTTAAATGGGCACCGCCAAGACAACGCTGTGACAGGAAAGTTACCGGCACATAAAACCGGTTTGTTGCTACCAGCGTAGATTGAAGTGGATATCAGCCAATTCAAACCAAGGCGGCAGCTTGCCTATTGCAGGGCGGCACCGTAATATTTCGGACTATGACAAGCATCAGGACGCTCAAGACAGACAAAATCCAGGCCACGGTGAAACGCGTGACATCGGGACGCATTCCGACCGAGCATGGCGATTTTCAGTTGCTGTATTATACCAATTCGATCGACAACAAAGAGCATCTGGCATTCTGTCTGGGTGACGTTGCCGGCGAAGACATATTAACGCGTGTGCATTCTGAGTGTTTTACCGGAGACGTGATGGGATCGAGGCGCTGCGATTGCGGGGAGCAGTTGCAACGTTCCATGGCGCTGGTGGCCGCCAAAGGCCAGGGCGTCATAGTCTATCTGCGACAGGAGGGCCGGGGCATCGGATTGATGGCCAAACTTGATGCCTATAATTTGCAGGATCAGGGCTATGATACCGTTGACGCAAACCTGATGCTTGGGCACGAGGCCGATGAACGCGAATACTCACTGGCGGCCTGCATCCTGGAAGACCTTGGGGTGGCGTCCGTGCAACTGATGACCAATAACCCGTTAAAAATTTCGGCACTGCAGGCATCGGGCATCAAGGTCAGCTCGCGGGTTTCACTGGAAGCCCCTGTCAATGCTGACAACAAAGCTTACCTGCTGGCCAAGGCCACACGTATGGATCACATGCTGGACATGTCGCAAAATGAAAGAAATATAAAAGCGACAACGACAGCTAACGTGAGCGCCAGGGAAAAGAATGAATCTGAACCAGCAAATTGAAAGCTGGCTGCTGTCCCAGCGGACACAATTGGTTGCCCGCGACCGTCCCTTTGTCACCCTGAGTTATGCCCAGAGCTGGGACGGCAGCATCACGTTGCAATCCGGTGAGCCGCTGGCCTTAAGCGGTGAGCCCGCTATGCAGTTGACCCACCATTTGCGAAGTCTGCATGATGGCATTCTGGTCGGTATAGGCACCGTGCTGTCCGATGACCCAAGGTTGAATGTCCGGCAATGGCAGGGGCCTGATCCACAGCCAATTGTACTGGACGCGCAATTCAGAATTCCGCCCGGTGCGCGATTGTGCCACCTGTCGGACAAGCGGTGCTGGGTTCTGACCAGTGCTGAGACGGCCTGCCCGGTTGACTCCGCTCTGGAAGTCATTCGCCTGCCGGGTGACAGTGCGGGCCGGGTGTCATTGCACGACGCTCTCGGTGAACTGAAGCAACGTGGAATCAACAGCCTGATGGTGGAAGGCGGCGCCAATGTCATCACGGGCTTCCTGAAACAGAAGCTGGTGGACGCCATCGTGCTGACAGTTGCGCCCCGACTGGTCGGGGGTTACAAGGCCGTGGGGGATCTTCAGTTCAGCGACAGAGCTGCCTTGCCGAAGATTGCGCCGGTGTTTACCGATACGCTGGGCAGCGATGTGATCATGTGGGGCAAGGTGCAGTATGATAATGTTGCCGGCGACGAAGATGCCGATCACGCTGGAGCAAGCTGATGGAAATACAGCCAGCACGCAATCAGCAGATTACAAGCCGGCAGCTGTGGTTTACTGCGCCGCAGCAGCTTGAAGAAAGATCTGTCGCATTGCCTGCGCCGGGCCCAGGCCAGTTGCGCGTAAAATCGTTGTGCTCTGCCATCAGCGCCGGGTCTGAGTTGCTGGTCTATCGGGGCGAACTGCCGGAAGAAATGTCACTTGACGCTAATCTGGCGTCACTGTCATCTGCATCGACGTATCCGTTGCAATACGGCTACGCATGCGTGGGCGAAGTCATGGATGTGGGTGAGGGTGTTGACCTCGCCTGGGTTGGTCGTCGGGTATTTTCCTTTCAGCCGCATGCCTCGCATTTTATTAGTACTGCAGAGCAACTGACACCGGTGCCCGAGGATGTAGACACTGAGGCCGCGGTTTTTCTGCCCAATATGGAGACCGCGGTCAATCTGGTTCAGGATGGCGCGCCCATGATAGGCGAACACGTGGTGGTGCTCGGGCAGGGCATTGTCGGGTTGCTGTTGACCGGTGTGCTGGCCAGACATCCACTGAGCGGCCTGTATACACTGGATACCCAGGCCAGGCGACGGCAGTGTTCACTGAAGCAGGGTGCCAGTGCCAGTTTAGATCCGCTGGCTGATCTGGCCAGCATCCAGTGTGATGTTCTGGGTGGCAAGGGCGCTGATCTTATTTACGAAGTCAGCGGCGTGCCGGATGCGCTAAACCAGGCCATTGCGCTCAGTGGTTTTGACGCCCGCATCGTTATTGGCAGCTGGTATGGTAAAAAGTCTGCCGCCATTGCGCTGGGTGGCGAAGCCCATCGTAATCGTCTGAAGATTACCACCAGTCAGGTCAGTACCCTGGCTCCGGGCCTGTCCGGGCGCTGGGACAAAACCCGACGATTTGATATTTGCTGGCAGATGATCCGGCACCTGCAACCACAGACATTGATCAGTCATCGCCACGCACTGGATGAGGCGGCTGCGCTGTATCAGATGTTGCACAATAAACACGAAGAGGTACTGCAGGCTGTATTTGTCTACCCATAACTGCATGGCCTGCGAACCTGAAACTGACAATCGATTTTTGTAAGGACGACTTATGTACACTGTTGCTGTGACCAAGGATTTTATCGCCAATCACTATCTGATCGGCGGGGATTGGGGGAGTGAAAACTCACCCCATGCTCATCACTATGTTGCTGAAGTCAGCATTGAAGCGGCAGAGCTGGACAAGCACGGTTACCTTGTCGACATCGTTGAAATCGAAGCCGCACTGGACAGCATTGTTGAAGATTTTCGTGACAGCATGCTTAATGACAAACCCGAGTTTGCCGGTCTGAATCCCAGTATTGAACATTTCAGTCGCATCATCTGTGAGCGCCTGCTGGCCAATATCAAACCACCGGGCAGTGGTCTGTTGAATGTGAAACTGTGGGAGAATGCGACTTGTTGGGCGGCTTACCGGCAGTCATTCTGAGCCGCTGCCATCAACTTCATTGATGTAGCGTCAGTGCTTCTTTCGCAGTGTATACAGGCAGACTGCGCCAGACACCAATACCAGCACATCGCGCAGACGCGTCAATGCAATCAGCCCCAGCGCTGCCTCCATTGGCAATGACAGGGTCTGAAAGCTCCACAGCACCGCGGCTTCCAGGCTGCCAATGCCGCCGGGCAGCGGCAGCAACAGGGCCAGGCGCATTGCTACCATGATCTGCGCCAGCGCAACCGTATCCAGCCTGATATCAAAAAAACTCAGCGCCAACCACACTTCAAAAATCATCAATGCCCAGCCCAGCAAGGATAATAACAGGGCATTCAATAATTCAGCTTTCTGGGTGCGAACAACTTTTTTGATGTCGCTGCCCAGCGAATGCCAATGAGCACCCAGCGCCGCCAGCTTCGGGCTGTCAAACCAGCGTGCACTGACTTTTTCCAACCTTGACGAAATCAGCGCGGGTTGCCTGATCAAAACCCAGGCTATTATCGACAAAGCCACCAACAGTGTCAGCAGGAGCAACAAAATGACATACCAGTCGCTGACCTGGTTATCTGTTATCTGACTGTTGCTGACGATCGTTGCCGCTTGCGGTGCCAGCAATATCAGGCTGACACCCAGCATCAACACCAGAAAATTTATCCACAGCTCGTAGAACCGGTCCAGCGCCAGCGACAGCACCGCGCGATGGATGCTCATCCCGGCGCGTTTGACCAGCCAGTAGATCTGGAAAGGTTCGCCGCCAAAATGTGGTGCCGGAGTAATAAAACTGACTGTCTGTCCGGCCTGACGAATCAGCAGCATCTGCCAGAATCCCGGTGCCTCGCCCAGCATACGACCCAGTCGCCGCCAGCGTTCCGTACTCACGGCAATGACCAGCACGTTAACCAGTGTCCACAACACCCACTGATGCCAGTGCAGTTCTGCCAGAATGCCGCTGAGCCCTGCCAGCGGCATCTGGCTGAGTGTCCAGGTAACCAGTGCCAGGGCCAGCGGCCAGAGTAACAGGGCGATCCAGCGTGACTGTGGCATCAGGCACCATCCTGTCGATTAACCCAATCGTCATCGGCCTGCCAGGCACTGAATCTACCGCAGCCCAGTAGCAGAATGGTGATTGATGCAAAGAGACAGAAAACAGCCGCAATTGAGTCATCGGGTGCCGGACCGGTCCACGCCAGTAGCATCAACACCGCGACCGCGCCTGCCCGACCAGCCAGTCCCAGTAGCATCAGCGACACACCGATAATGAACAGGCCAGTAATCGGCATGAACAAAGCTGGTGTCACAGGGAACCCGTCACTGACAATCAACCAGGCTGACAACGGCAGCATCAGTCTCAGTACCGGCAGCAGCGCATTGTGCGTGACCTGCTGCAACATAGCGTAGCGTTGCGGCCGCCTCTGCAGGCGACCGCTGACCAGCAGCCAGTCGACGGTGAAGCCGATCAACAATGGCACCATGAATCCGAATCCGGCCAGCACTGTGATCTCGGCTCTGAAGGGTGGCCATAATACCACCGCGACATACCCCATCTGGAAACCGGCCAACGTCCGGCGCAACACGCTCGGCGGCAAAGCATAAACCGGTTTGTGATTGCGTTCCCGGACTTTAATGCCGACAACAAACAGGTAGTAGGCGACACTGACCAGCAGGTAGGAGGCGTGAATTTTTCCGTGCTGCAGGGCCAGCACTGGCGCGATCAGCAGGCCCAGGGCATCAAACACGGTGTCGAGTTCGGCGCCCAGCAGACTGGTGCGCTGTCTGCGTCGGGCCAGGTAACCATCGACGCGGTCAAAGATGGCGGCCACCGAGTACAGCGCTGCCGCAATCCACAACAGCACGGGATGGGTTGCCAGTACGTCCGGAATCAGCAAAAAACCGCCAGTGGCGGCTATCAGCCAGCCACGGCCCAGGGTCATGCAGTTGGCGGGTCCCAGGTCAGACTGCAGGGCAGCAGAGGTATTGGCACGGTTCAGATGCAGACGTTTGTTGCTTTGGTTCCAGACCAGTAGCCACAACATCACACTGGCGCTCAAATACAACAACGTGTTCTCTGCCGTGGTTGTTATGAACAGCAACGAAGCACACAGCAGAAGTCCGACAAAACCGGATAAAACAGCTCGCCTCAGTTCGGTCTGCAGGGTTCTGTAGGTTTGGGATTCATTAGTCAATGACGTACGCCGTTGGAATTTTGTGTATTGGCAGCTATGTTGGTGCCGCGAACAGGGTGCAAGCCTGCGACCGCCCCTTGGCAGGGTGACGGTATAAGATCATTCACAATGGTAGCCCACGCTGGCGGGAGGCGCCAGTCGCCGCCACCGTGTCGACGGCAGCTGGCTGTGATAAGCTCAGATTTGTCCAGAGTTGAAAGAGGGTTTGATGTCTTTTCAGAGGCGCTTACATCGTTACGCAGTATCCCTTCGACGGGGGCTCCACATTCTGGCGTCACCGGTCAAAGGTGACAATGGTCGTGGCGGTCTTTTTATTCAGGCTTATCGTGGTTATGGCTCCCGGGACCGGGTGTTCCTGATGGGGCAGGTTTTCCGGCAGCCGGGATTCGGCGCTTCCTGGCGTGAAGACAGACTGCGGCGGGATCTGATTGATCTATTACGCCGACTGCTACGCAAGCCGATTGTTGGTGCCAGCGTCCGGGTCCGGTACAAGGATACCGACACCCTCGTTAACACCGACCGGCATGGCTTTTTCCGGGTGGACATGGCACTGGGGGAAATGCCTTCGGACGTGTGCTGGCATCAGGTGGATCTGTCGCTGGACAACCCTGTCGATGAACGTGCCAGCACTATCGGCGAATTCTATACACCCTTGCCTTCTGCCCGTCACGGTGTGATCAGCGATATCGACGATACGGTGGTTTACACGGGGGTGGCCAACACATTCATGATGATGTGGCGTCTGTTTGCCCAGGGGGCGGAGAGCCGTGTCGTATTTCCCGGTGTGCCTGCTTTGTATCAGGCGTTCCATGAGGGTCGTGAGGGTGGGGCAAGCAACCCGCTGTTCTATGTGTCGCGCGGGCCCTGGAGTATCTATGATGTGCTGGTGGAAGTGTTCCACCGCAACCGGATTCCCGGTGGGCCCATCCTGATTCTGCGAGAATGGGGCATGAAGCGGGGCAGTCTGTTGCCGCGCAGAGCCAGAGATCACAAGCTGGATGCGATTCGCCACATTCTTGCGATTTACCCTGACATGCTGTTTGTGCTGGTGGGGGACTCCGGCCAGCATGATCCGGAAACCTATCATCGTGTCCTGAGAGAGAATCCGGGACGCATACTGAGTATCTATATCCGCGATGTCAGTAACACACCTGAGCGAACGCAGGCCATTGCCGCGCTGGCTGATGAAACGCGGACGGCTGGCTGTGATCTGACACTGGCGGCGGACAACATTGCCATGGCGGAGCACGCAGCGTCGCAGGCGTTGATTGCCGACAGTGCGGTGGCGGCTGTGCGGGAAGAGCAATGTGAAATGGAAGAAAGAGACAACTGAATTTTTGTGTGGACCTGAAGTAGTGGTGCCCCGGGCAGGATTCGAACCTGCGACCTGCCCCTTAGGAGGGGGCCGCGCTATCCAGCTGTGCCACCGGGGCGAAAGGTGAATCTGAGGTCTGACTTGGATAGCGCCGGGGATTATAGCAGACGAAATGGGCAGTGGGCAGGATGAACTCGGTCCCGCTGGCCGCCACGGCGGGCGGCAATGCAGATCTTGTAGCAGCGAAATCCAGCCTCAGGGCGAATCAGGCTCGGCCCAGCGCTCTCTGACTTCGAGAATGGCCGGCAGTTCCTGCAGGAACAGCTCGGCAAGAGTAGGGTCAAAATGTTTGCCGGCTTCGCTGCGTATGAGCTCGACTGCTTTCTCGACCGGCCAGGCATCTTTGTAGGGGCGTTTGGTGACAAGGGCATCAAACACGTCGGCAATCGCTACAATCCGCGCTTCGATGGGAATGGCTTCACCCTGCAGGCCTTCCGGATACCCGCTGCCATCCCATTTTTCGTGATGATACAACGCGATGCGACGGGCCGTCTGCAACAGTTCGGTGGACTGATCGCCGATGATGTGGGCACCAATGGCCGGATGCTGTTGCATCACCTGCCATTGCTCAGCATCCAGTTTACCGGGTTTGGCCAGAATGGCATCGGGAATGCCGATCTTGCCGATGTCATGCATGGGGGCAGCGTGCAGAATTTCTTCCTGTGCGGCTTCACTGAAACCTGCTGCTCGCGCCAGAATGCGCGAATAGTGACTCATGCGGATCACGTGCAGGCCGGTCTCATTGTCTTTGTATTCGGCTGCCAGGCCCAGTCGCTGCACAATCTGCAGACGGGTTTCGCGCAGCTCGTCCATGTGCACCAGCGAAAGATGGGTGCGCACACGAGCGCGGACGATGGCCGGGCTGACCGGCTTGGTGATGTAATCCACGCCACCGCAGTCAAATCCTTTTGACTCATCAGATTCTTCACTGAGGGCGGTCACAAAGATCACCGGAATGTGTTGGGTCTGGCTTTGCTGCTTCAGTTGTTTGCAGGTATCGAAACCGGTCAGGCCAGGCATCATGACGTCGAGCAGTATCAGGTCGGGCCGCTCTGATGTGGCCAGTTCCAGCGCCTTGTGACCGTCCCGGGCGAACAGCAGACGGTAGTTCTTGTGCAGGATTTCCCGCAGCACCTGCAAATTCACAGGTTCGTCATCGACAATTAACACAGTAGCTTGGGTATTCGACAGCTCAGTCATGTTCGTTTAAATGCTCCTGAACAACGGACTGCAGCAAGGCGCTGGCGGATTCAAAATCAAATTCATCCAGAGCGACATTCAACCGCACGCGCTGGTTTTCTGCAAGCATTTGCCTTACGTCACTGACAAGTGCATCTGGTACTTCACCGCGCTGTAAGGCATCGATCAGTCGCTCAATGGTGGCGATATCGATTGTTATTGCGTTAGCGGCTGCAGGAGCCGTCTTTGTGACATCCGATTCGGTGTCAGTGATCTGGTGCGCCACGGCGTCCAGTTCCTTTTCAATGGCATCAACGCTACTCGCGTCGATACTGGATTGCTGACAGTTCTGTTCCAGGTCATTGCAGGCGTTTGCCAGTCGCTCCAGGCCCAGGTTGGCGGCACTGCCTTTGGCCTTGTGCAGCAGTGTGATCATTTTGTCAGTGTCGTTGGCGCTGGCCAGTTTGCGCAGCATGTCGGTCAGTGCTTTGTGTTTGCTGATAAAGGCAGACAATGCGTTGTCCAGGCTTTGTTTGCTGCCCCAACGGCGCAATGCCACTGTTTCATTAAAAACCATAGAGCCGGTTGTTACATTTCGCTCGGTGTTGTCAGGCTCGGGTGCGGGTGTTGCGCCAAGTTGTCCGTTTATCCCCGACTCGGTAACCAGATGGTTGATTTCACGGTTCAACGCCTGCCATTCCAGGGGTTTGGTGGCAAACCCGTTCATGCCGGCATCGCGTGCTGATTGCCGGTCGCGATCCATGACGCTGGCGGTCAGGGCAATCACGGGGGTGGCGGGCCGTTGATGTTGTTGCTCGTATTGGCGGATCGCCCGGGTGGCCTGCAGACCATCCATGACGGGCATCTGCACATCCATCAGGATGACGTCATAGGTGGCCTGCTTGAATAGCGCCACAGCCTGTTCCCCATTTTCTGCCGTGTCCACCTGATGACCGTTTTTCCTCAACGTCAGTTGCAATAACTCCAGGTTTTCCGGAACGTCGTCCACCGCCAGTACACGCAGTCTGCCAGTGATCCTGGTGGTGGTCACGGAGTGGTCAGCAGCAGCCTTCGCAGCAGGCAAGGGCAAGCGCACTGTGAACGTAGAACCCACGTCCAATGTGCTGTCTATTTCAATGTCGCCGCCCATCAGCTTGGCCAGTTGCATGGCGATGCTGGTGCCAAGTCCGGTGCCGCCAAAACGTCGACTCATGCTGGCGTCCGCCTGGGAAAAGGGCGCAAATATTGTGTCGATGCGGTCCGGTGCAATGCCGATACCTTCATCAATGACAGCAATGATCAGTTGCTCATCGTCATCGCGGGAAACGTCCAGTTGTACCGTGCCGGACTCAGTGAACTTGACCGCGTTGGACATCAGATTAAGCAGTATCTGACTGAGTCGGAACGGGTCTCCCAGATACAGATCCTGGTCGGGCCTGAAGTTCAGTTGCAGTGAAATACCTTTGGCAGTGGCTTGAAGCTGCAGCACTTCAATTGTTTCATCGCACAGCGATCGCAGGGAGAACGGCACCTGTTCCAGCTCGATGGCGCCCCGGTCCAGTTTGGCTGAGTCCAGAATGTCATTCAACAGCCGTAGCAGCGAGCGTGCTGAGCGATGGATGGTACGGCTGTGCCGGTACTGAGTCTCATCCATGGGCGTGTCCAGCAACAGCTCACTGAAACCAATGATGGCATTCATGGGGGTGCGAATTTCGTGGCTCATGTTGGCCAGAAACGCGCTTTTGATATCGGCCGCTTTTTCCGCTTCTTCCTTGGCGCTTTTCAGCGAGTCCTCCAGGAGTTTGCGTTTGGTAATGTCAGTGACGAAACCAACGAACAAGGGTTTGTTGTTGATGGCTGTCTCACCTACACCCAGACGAATGGGAAACTGCGAGCCGTCCTTGCGCAAGGCCATCACTTCGCGGCCTGTGCCAATAATACGGGCTTCGTTTGAGCGTAGATAATTGTGCAGATACTGATCGTGTTCGCTGCTGAACGGGTCAGGCATCAACATGCGCACATTCTGTCCGATCACGTCCTTCTCGCGCCAGCCAAACAGAGTTTCGGCGGCATTGTTAAAGGATTGAATACTTCCCGATTCGTCAATGGTGATGATGCCATCAACGGCGGTATCCAGAATCGCACGCACGCGCAGCTCGCTGTTTCGAACCTGATTGAGCAAGTCGCGATAACGTACCGCGCCATTGCTTGCGGCCACCAGCAGAGTCAGCGAAAGCACGGTAAAGCCGATGCCAAATGCCAGCAAGGTGTTGGCCTCGGTCATTTGCAGCTGAGCCTGCTCGAATGCCACAAACTGCGCTGCGGCCATGCCCGTGTAATGCATGCTGGCAATGGCGCCGCCCATGCCGGTGCCAGCCAGGATCAGTGAGATACTGGTGCTCAGATTAAGCGCCCGGCGCACGCCATAGTGTATCCACAAGGCAAACATGGCCATACCGATGGCTACCAGAATGGAGATGGCAAAGCGCAGTGGGTCGTAATACAGCGTGGCATCCATTTGCATGGCGAACATGCCGGTGTAGTGCATGACACCGATGCCGGCGCCAACGGACACGCCGCCCAGGGCAATGCGCAACAGCGTCAGCTTTGGAGCGGACAGAATGCGTAAGGCGATAACCGATGCCAGCAAGGCAGGGAGCACCGAAACCATGGTTAACAGCGGGTCGTAGCCGACTGTTAATGGCAGTTGAAACGACAGCATGCCAATAAAATGCATCGCCCAGATGCCGCCGGCCAGAGTGCCGGCGCCTGAGTACAGCGCGATATCGCGTCCGATTCTGGAAGGAGCTGAACGCGCCAGCGTTGCCTGTTGCAGGGCAAAAATCGACGCAAGTACTGCAATCAGAATCGACAACAGCATGAGGCCGAGTTGATGGTGCCCCTCCAGCAATCGCGATTGCTGATCCGAAGGCATTAAAAAAAGGGAAAACAAACGACAGCTCCAGCAGGTCAGGGTTATGATTGCGGGGGTACTTTAGAGTATATCGTGCGGAGGGACGAGTACTTTAATCAGCGTTGCAGATGACCTGCTTTTAACTGGGCCGGGCCGCGTGACAGGCCATGTGCTGAATGACTCCCGGTTTCTGGCAGGCCAGCTTGCAGATACAGTAAGCATAGGCGCGCGCACTGGGATCCAGCTCGGCAGCTTCATCGATAGCCGCAGCCATATCTGCCTGTGCGGCCTGTTGGGTCAGATAAGGACCCGAGATATTGACCTGAAGGGTGGGCTCGTCAGGGTCAGTGGCGACGATATAGAAATTTTCGAGATTCATTAAATACAACGCGCTGTCTTTCAACAAGAGAACGGCAAAGTAGCCAGTTTATTTCTGCCGATTGCGAAAACAATCAGTAACAATAATGGCGGCATATTATCCTCCTTTCTTTAGCGTTCGCATAGCCTTTGTTGCATAAAAAGCGCGATAATCCTTTGTTCTGATGCGTCAGCCTGTTAAAACGCTTGGGTCCGATCAGCTCTCGCAACAACCCCGGCACTCAACATCGGTTCCAACAAAAAAGGTTCACTGTGTATAAGATCAGTATCATCATCCCGGTATTGAATGAAGCTGACACGCTGCGCCAGCAATTGCCTGGACTGCAACACCTGCGCGAGGCAGGGCACCAGCTCATTATGGTGGACGGTGGCAGCACGGATGACAGCGTTGCGGTGGCGCGGGGTCTGGTTGACCTCGCTCTACATTCCGAGCCTGGGCGTGCGCGGCAGATGAATGCCGGTGCGTTGCACGCGACAGGTGACATTCTGCTGTTCTTGCACATAGATACCGTTTTGCCGCAGCGGGCAGCAGTTCTTGTCAGCACGGCGCTAAAAAGTTCCGTGCATTGCTGGGGCCGTTTTGATGTGCGCCTGGATGGTCGCCAGGCCGCCTTTCGTGTGATTGCCCGGGCGATGAATCTGCGTTCGCGATTGACGGCCGTTGCCACTGGCGACCAGGCAATTTTTGTTGACCGCACTGTCTTTACGCAGATGGGTGGTTATCCAGACGTGCCGCTGATGGAAGATGTCATGATCAGCAAGGCGCTGCGAAAACTGTCGCGACCTGCCTGTGTTGCGGAGCCGGTAGTCTGCTCCAGCCGACGCTGGCAGCAGCATGGCATCATTGCTACCACCTGGCTGATGTGGCGATTGCGACTGGCGTTCTTCTGTGGGGCTAGCCCGGCCAGTCTGCACGCACGTTATTATCCGGGACACGCAAATGGACCAGAGAAACCGGGAAACCCGGCGCATTTCCGTTACCCGCAGGCTCGCATACTGTTTTTTGCCAAGGCCCCGATTGCGGGACAGGTGAAAACTCGTTTGCAGCCGCTGTTGGGGGAAGCGGGTGCGTTGGCGCTGCATCAGAAATTGATTCGTTTTGGCTGGCAGCAACTGGCACAGGCAGCGCTGGCGCCGATGCAGCTTTGGGTGTCGGCCAATGGGAAAAGTGACGAAGAGAATTTTTTTGCGGCAATGGCCGATGGTTTGAAGCTTCAGTACCAGTCAGGTCGTGACCTGGGCGAGCGAATGCATAACGCTACCGTAAACGCGTTGCGTGACGCGGATTACGTGGTTGTGGTAGGTGCGGATTGTCCCTCGGTTGATGCCGTTTATGTGGAACAGGCGCTGACGCTTCTGGCAGCAGGCGAGTCGGTCGTGTTGGGGCCGGCGGAAGACGGCGGTTATGTGCTGATTGGCCTGCGCTCGCCGACGGCACCGGTGTTCCGTGACATCGACTGGGGTCAGTCGTGTGTCATGCAGCAGACCCGTGAGCGATTACAGGCAGCCGGTATCAGCTGGCGTGAATTGGCGGAAAAATGGGACGTCGACCGCCCGGAAGACCTGGTGCGGCTTGATTCCCTGCCAGGTTGGCGGTAATGATTCGACTCAGGCGATACTCTCGCGCTGCAGCTGTGTCACAAAGCGATTGACGGCAACCTGGTCGGCACGGTTCATGTCGCCGAAACGAAAGCCAAGTGTGGTCTGATTACGCTCCTGTTGGTATTCAGCGTAGACCGCCTCAACTGGACAGCTCAGGTCATGGTCAATCAATGGTAGCGATATCACCAGGGCAAACTCCTCCAGCATGGCAGGGGCCGGCTCAACCTTGCCATCAACCTGCAGCCGGAAACCGGTTGCAGACATATTCAGGATGCGGCCTTTGATGCCTTCAGGATGTTTCTTGTTAGTACAGGAGGACGCCACCATCAGGGTACCGGGCACCCAGGCGCGAAAGGCATCGCGACGTTGCAGGTACAACAGGCGTTCGGGGAATTTGATTTCGTAATACAGCCCGTCTGAGTCTTTCCTGACCTTCTCAACAACCAGGTCTTTTGCGTGTACGCGAATACCATTGATTGACGCCCGCAGACTGAAGGGAGTGCCGGCTTGTGCCTGTTTATGCGCCTCGCGGGGAGTGAATTCGTCCAGATGAAAGGAGCGGCTTTTTAATTCGACGCCCAGCACAAGTGAGTTGTACATCTTGCCATTGCCGCTGAACTGGATGCTGATGCCGGAGCGATCAGCCTGCAGCGTGCGCAGAACACTGAAGATATCACCGGCAGAGGTATAATAACGTTCATTATTGAAGTTCGTTGCCATGTGAGTCGCCAACCTGTGAGGAGCAACAAAAAGATCAGGCGCTGCCCAGGTCCCTTTGTTCACTGCTGCCTGTTTTGTTGCCGTGGCTGGTATAAAGCCCTGAAAGTGTTGCCGGCCCGCGAAGTATACTGAGCGCTCTTTCGGTGTTCAAACGGCTGCGATGTACGATGATGCTGTTGGTCTCACTAAGCTCACGACAGTGCTGAAGACGCGACTCAATGCCTTCCAGCAACACCGTGAACTCATTTTCGCCACCTTTGCCCAAGATGCGTTTCAGGTTCTGCAGATTGGTTTGGGCAGCGGGTACGCCGGCCTGAGTGAGTAGCTGGCGTCGAGTATGGTCATTGCGTTCAATTTGCGCGAGCACGCTTTGCTTTTGCGTCAGCAGCGCGTTGAGTTTGTCCAGATCGCGCTGCTCCAGGCAAGTTTTTTCGGACGCCAGCAAATCCGCCAGCGTGTCCAGCTGCAATCGATCATTTTCAAGTATCTGTTGCAGGCCCTGATCGCTCATTCAGCCAATTGTCCGTTGCGCGCGCTGTAGCATCGTTACAGGCTGCGCTCGAAGGCCAGCATCTTGTCAGCAACGCGCTGGCTGTTGACGGCGTATTCACCGGCGTTTACCTGGTCGCGAATCGCATTTACGCGTGACACATCGGTGTCGGGTAGCTGCTTGATGCTGGTTTCAAGGGACTGCAGGTCAGCCGCACGGCTGCTGATGGACACAGCATCGGGCTGGCTGTTTCCGGCTTCGCCCTGGCTGCCAACATTGCTATTGCCGACACCGTTGCCACTACCAGGCTGAGTCCCCGTTTGCCGAACGGTTCCGCGATTGTCTGTTGCTGTCGATGTATTGCTAATAGTAGGAATACTCATAGTCTGCTACCTTGACTCGTAGACTTTTTGGGTTGAATAACCAACAAAACGGTTAGTGTCTGCGCCCGCAAAGTCATAAGTGTTTAACCTTCTATCCGATTTAACGGCCCGCAACGTAGTAACTTTAGTGCCATTTGAGCAAAAAACAGCTAAAACTTGCAAAAATTATCAAAAAGCAGACGCTGATTCCGTCCGTTGGCGACAAAATTCTGTCATATTTTCCTGGCGAGGCCTGTTTCAGAATATGACCTGTGCTTCGCCAGCACCCGTCACAACTGCCTGCACCACACGATTCGAGTTGTTATTTCGCACCGGTATCTGCTTTCCCGCCTCGCCTGCCTGAAGCGCAGTGCCCGTGCCTCGTATGGCAATGCTACCACGCTCTGCTACAAGTACAACTGTGTCGCCGCGCTTGACCAGTGTCGGTGCCTCCAGCAGATCAACATTCAGCACCGTATCGGCGCTGACGGCGCGCCGCACTGCCTGTCCTACGGCCACTTCCGGGTCCCTGATGACCTGTCCACGCAGGGAGCTGATGTCGTGCTCACGCAGGCTCAGGTCGCCGGCGCTCACGATGCTGCCCCGGGCCAGCGCGCGACTACTGATTACCACATCCTGGAAAATGCGCACGCTGGCGGCTACATGCCGGGTCCAGGGGCTGTCGTCGCGACACTCAAGGCGCACCGTGACGCGCCCGCCATTGGCATTGTGCTGGTTCAGACTGGCACTCAGTGGTTCCTGGCAAACCGGTATCTGTAATCTGGGGTCCAGGCTTGCGACGTCAATTTCCACCCGTCCTGGTTCCTGCGCATAGGCATCCTGCAATTCAGACAGTGCTGCCTGCCGCATCTGTTCGTGGCCACTGATGCCTGTCTGCGCGTCAGCAGCGGGCACGCCCAGTCGGGTCACGAACATGATTGCCAGTATTGCCAACATCCGGATTACCGTTGTGGCTGTGACAGGTGGTTTTTGATCGCTGATTGCATGCATTCGTCAATTATCCGGCGTTTGGCGTGTTTTTTCAGTGTTTTTACTGAGTCGACATCGATTTCTACTGTGATAAAGCAATTAATGTGCCGCATTAGTGAAATTAAATAGCTAAACGGGCTTATGAAACTGCGTTTTTGGACGACAACTGTAGCCAATGTCAGAGTTTTTATACCGCGACAAACCTAATTGAACCTGAAGGCTATTTGAACCGGCAGTCCGGAAGATCTGGAAACCGGAACACCTTAAACCTGAAGACCCTGGAAATAGGAGGCTGCAATGGCCGGCGTGCTGGACAGCGTAAATCAACGAACACAACTGGTAGGGCAGAACCGGCTGGAGCTGCTCATGTTCCGCCTCAATGGCAGCCAGATGTATGGTATCAATGTCTTTAAGGTGAAAGAGGTCCTGCCATGTCCTCCACTCAGCGTAATACCGCACAGCAGCCGGGTGGTTCGTGGTGTCGCCTACATTCGGGGGCGTACCATTACCGTGCTGGACTTGAGTATTGCCATGGGCAGTAACGCCCTGCGTGATGAAGGCAAGGGATTCATCATCATTGCCGAATACAATAACTCGGTGCAGGGTTTTCTGGTGCGGGGCGTGGAGCGTATTGTCAACATGAACTGGGAGGCGATTCATTCACCGCCCAAAGGTTCAGGGCGCACGCACTACCTGACCGCGGTGACAGAAGTAGACAAGAAGCTGGTGGAAATTCTGGATGTTGAACGAATTCTGGCAGAAGTGGCACCGGCACCGATGGCGCTCAGCGATAGCTACACCAGTGAAACGGTGCGCGAAGAAGCTATCAATACAGTCCTTATCGTTGATGATTCCAGCGTTGCGCGCACACAGATCAGGCGTTGCTGCGAAGCTATTGGCCTCAATACCGTCGTGCTGAATGACGGCAAGCAGGCGTTCAACCATCTGAAAGCCATGGCTGAAGCTGGTGAGGATCCTACAGACAAATATATTCTGGTGATTTCGGATATCGAGATGCCAGAGATGGATGGCTACACATTGACAGCTTCGATCAAGAACGACCCTCGCCTGAGTGGATTGCATGTTATGTTGCATACTTCTCTGAGTGGCGTGTTCAACCAGGCCATGGTAGAAAAAGTAGGTGCGGATGATTTTCTGGCCAAATTCCACCCGGATGAACTGGCTCAGCGCGTACTGAAACAACTTGAGCAGCGTCAGGCTTCTGCGTAAGCGACTGATCTGAGTAAACTATGGTTGATGAACAACAGTTTGCACTGGAGGACTACCAGGTCTTCCGGACTTTCCTGAATCAGGCCTGTGGTATTGTCCTGGGAGACAATAAACAGTATCTGGTGGCAAACCGTATCCGCCGTATTCTGGAAGAACACCAGCTAACAACCTTGAGTGCGCTGGTTAGCAGGATCAATCAGCGTTCGATACCAGGATTGCGGGAAAAAGTTATTGATGCGATGACCACCAATGAAACATTCTGGTTTCGCGACAATGCACCCTTTGAAACCCTGCGTGACGTCATTCTGCCGCGGCTGATACTGGAAGAAAAACGCAGCAGTCTGCGTATCTGGTCGGCTGCGTGCTCCTCCGGCCAGGAACCCTATTCCATCAGCATGATTTTTGAAGAGTTCAAAGCCAGAAATCCGGGCGTGTTCATGCGTGACCCGGAGATCATCGGCACTGATATCTCGACTTCGATGCTGAATAACGCCAGGCAAGCGGAATACGATGGACTCAGCGTCAGCCGGGGCCTGACTGATGCGCGTCGACGCATGTTTTTTGATGAGTTGCCGCAAGGCCGTTTTCGCCTGAAGCAGAGCATCACCCAGCGAGTCAGTTTCAGACCGCTTAATCTGCAGGACACTTACGGCAGTCTGGGTCGTTTCGATGTGATTTTCTGCCGCAATGTACTGATCTACTTTGCTGCCGATTTCAAGGCCGATATTCTGCGCCGCATGCGCAACAGTCTGAACCCGGGCTCCTATGTTATTCTGGGGGCATCGGAGTCGCTGCCGGCGGCTATCAGTGAGCTGTACAAGATGGAGCGGTTAAGTGCCCACACCAGTGTTTACCGCACCTGAGTGTTGAAACTACCTGCGTTGCCACTACGTCGTTAAAAGCCTGCTTAAAATGCTCATTTACTATTCGTAAACTCCGCTTTCGCGCAGGCTGTTGCCTCGTATTGGCTGCCTCCGCTACGTTTCTCCGGGCCGGTGGGACGGCAAGTGCTGCCGGCCGCGGGCGGCAAAAGCAGGTCAAATCTTCAGGCAATCCCTTGCCGCCGGCCTTTGTTTTATAACCTAACTCTTTGAAAAATAGTCATATTAATTCATGGCACGGGTCTTGCTATTTCTTGCTGAATCGAATCGGCAACGTTAACAGCAGGTAATCACCGATGGCCATAAACTTCGCAAACGCACTGGGTGTTCACGAACATGCCCTCACGCTGCGGACCCAGCGCACAAGCATGCTGGCAAGCAATATCGCAAACGCTGACACGCCCGGATACAAGGCCCGTGATATGGACTTTGGCAGTGTGCTGGCGCAGGCCACCTCCGGTCGCAGTGATGTTGCCATGCAGCAGACCCACACCCGCCATATTACGGGCATGCCGGGGCTGAATGATCCGTCAGCGCTGTATCGCGTGCCATCACAGCCTTCGGTTGACGGCAATACCGTCGACGAGCAGATCGAAAATGCGGCGTTCGCCCGCAACGCGCTGGAGCATCAGGCCAGCTTCCAATTTCTCAACGGCAAGTTCACGGGCATGATCAAAGCCCTGAAAGGAGAGTAAGCATGAGCCTGATGGGAGTGTTTGATATCGCCGGTTCCGGCATGAGCGCCCAGTCCCTGCGACTGAATACCACCGCCAGTAACATGGCCAATGCCAACAGCGCAGCGAGCAGTGTTGAACAGACCTATCGCGCGCGTCATCCGGTGTTCATGCCGGTCATGAATGCGGCGATGCAGGACGCCTTTGCCGATCCGGCACATGGCAATGCATCCACCAGCGTTCGTGTGGCGGGTATTGTGGAAGACTCACGGCCGCTGCAACCGCGCTACGAACCAGGCAATCCGATGGCAAACGAAGAAGGGTACGTTTTTTACCCTAACGTCGACATCGTGGAAGAAATGACCAATATGATTTCATCGTCACGGGCGTTCCAGCTTAATGTGGATGTCATGTCAGCAGCCAGAACCATGATGCAGCGTGTACTGACGCTGGGTCAGGGTTGAGCGGCATCAGGAGTATAGAGCATGGAAATTAACAACAACACCGCATTATCCAGAGTGCTGACCGAATACGCGCCGGCTCAGGAGAAGAAAGAGAATAACAACGAGCTGGGTCGTGATGCCTTCCTGAAACTGCTGGTTGCCCAGCTGGAGAACCAGGATCCGACCAAACCGGAAGAGAACGGTGAGTTCATTGCGCAACTGGCGCAGTTCTCCCAGCTTGAAGAAACCCAGAAAATGGGCGGCAACTTCCAGCAGTTCGCGTCTGCATTCCAGTCGACACAACACCTGCAGGCGACCTCTCTGGTCGGGCGTCCGGTTCATGTGGAATCTGATTTCAGTCCATTGGGAGAAAGCGGTGCGATCAGTGTGCTGGCAGATTTTGACAGCGCTGTGCAGTCAGCGTCCCTGACCGTCTATAACAAGGGCGGCGAAATTGTCGACAGTTTTGAACTGGGACAACAGCCAGAGGGCAAACAGGAGTTTATCTGGACAGGAATGAATGCCAACGATGAACGTTTCCCGCCCGGTAACTACTATTTTGAAGTATCAGCATCCAGCGGCGGTGAGTCCAGCTCAATTCCGACTTACCTGAGCGCCAATGTCAACAGCGTCACGATTGAAGCCAGTGGTGGCCTGACCTTGAACCTGGCCGGTATCGGCAAGGTTGCAATGGATGACATCATCCAGATTAATTAACAACACAACATTCAAAATCAAACAATTTCAGATTAACGAGGTGTCACCATGAGTTTTATTATCGGTTTGAGTGCGCTCAATGCAGCGCAGCAGGAAATCAGCGTTACAGGTAACAACATTTCCAACTCCAGTACCACGGGCTTTAAGTCGTCGCGTACTGTTTTTGGCGACGTTTACGCGGCATCAGTGCTGGGCGGTGGTGGCACGCAGGCCGGTAGCGGTGTCACGCTGCAGGAAATCAAACAGAATTTTAACCAGGGCAATATCAGTTTCACCAACAGTACACTGGATATGGCGATTAACGGTGAAGGCTTTTTCGTGTTGAGTGGTGAATCAGGTGTCAGTTACACACGGGCAGGTGCCTTTGGTACTGACCGAAACGGCTTTATTGTGACCGGCTCTGGCGAACGTCTGCAGGGCTTTTCACCGTCACCAACCGGGCAGCCAACTGGCGGCGGCCCGCTGGAAGATCTGCGCGTGACCACCGGTGAGATTCCACCGCGTGCTACCACTACCGTGTCATCTGTGATCAACCTGGACGCCAGTGCACAGCCTTCCGCGCTGGTTGGCACCACCATCACCAGTAACAATGGTCGCTCTGCAGCGCCTGTTGCGATAGCGGCCGGGGATGCATTGGAGAACGGATATGAAGCCAACTCGATCAGTGTGGTTGGTAGCGATAATGTGACGCGTCTGGTTGATGTTGCCGAGCATTCATCGGCTAACGCGGTCGCGCAGCAGTTCTCCGCAGTTAACGGTGTCACAGCACGCGCAACCAGTGTTGCTTACCTGACTAACTTTAACGCCGGCCCTGTCAACTTCAATATTGGTGGGCTTAACTTTACTGGTGACTTTACTGCCCCAGCGGTGGTGGCTGACGAACTGCAGGCTCTGGCTGATGCTGTTAATGCGACCGTCACCAACGTCAGCGCGCGTGTTGTTGGTGGTACAGACCTGGAAGTGACCCATAATACCGGGGCAGATCTGCGCTTCCATGGCGGAGCAACCGGTGCAGGTACGTTTGATGTTTATGGGTCTGACTACGACAGCACCGATGAGGAATACACACGATCCCCGGATGGGCCTGTGAGCGTCGATACCACAACCGGTGACTCAGTACTGGTCGGCGGTATCGTGAACTTCACGCTGGAAGAAAATGTCACGTTTGCAGCGGCTACGGCAGACAGTGATGGCAATGCCATTGACCAGGCCGTAGTGACCGGAAGTATCTTTGGTGATATCAGCGCGGAAGACGCACTTGATGGTATTCCGTTTTCGACCAATCAGTTTGATCCGACCAATCCGGACACCTACTATCGTTCGACCGCTGTGACCATTTATGACTCCTTGGGTAACCAGCACTCCCTGACCAAATATTTTGTCAAAGAGCGCCCGGATGAAACCGGCAGCAATAACCTGTGGAGTGTTTACCTGCAGGTCGATAATCGCAACATTGGTTATGATCCCAACTCCACCGATGGTGAGCCGGTGCTGGCGCGTTTTGACCTGCGCTTTGACAACAACGGTATTTATGACCCCAACCAGACACCCATTCAGATCACCAACTGGACGCCGGTCGATAACCTGGGCCGTCAGCAGGGTGCCGGTCCGATTCCAGGTGACCCCAACGTGGCCGAGCAATTGACCAACTCCAACTTTACCATTGACCTGAGCGCATTGACTCAATTTGGTGGTGATTTCTCGGTACAGTCAAACAACCAGGATGGTTTTGCCAAAGGTCAGTTGACCGGTCTGGAAATCAACGACCGTGGTCTGGTGTCAGCCCGTTTCTCTAACGGTCAGTCACGTGCTCTTGGCGAGGTGGCGCTGGCCAACTTCTCAAACCCGGCCGGACTGTCGAACCTGGGTGGCACCAAATTTGGTGAAACCAGTGAATCGGGTACGGCGTCAGTGTCGGGTGCCGGCACCGCAGGTCTGGGTGCCATCCAGTCCGGCGCGCTTGAGGACTCCAATGTTGACCTGCCGGCACAACTGGTACAGCTGATCATTTCGCAGCGTAACTATCAGGCGGCTGCCCAGGTGATCTCGGCGCAGGACACTGCGACCCAGACCATCATCAACCTGTAATCACTAACATGACAGTGGGGCAGGCGTCATAACCTGCCCGCGGATCGGGGCTCATCATGGACAAGGCAATTTACATCAGCATGACCGGCGCATCGCAGACCATGCGTGCGCAGACCATTCATGCGCATAACATGGCCAACGCCGGTACCACAGGCTTTCGGGCTGACCTGGAACAGGCGCGCTCCATGCAGGCGTTTGGCCCTGGCATGCCGTCACGTGTGTTCAGCATGGCAGAGAACCCTGCCAGTGACTTTAGCCCGGGCGCGCTGCAGCAAACTGCCAACGCGCTGGATATTGCTGTTCAGGGCGAGGGCTGGATTGCAGTGCAGGCACCCGATGGTTCGGAAGCCTACACGCGTGCGGGCGATATGTCGGTGAGCCCGTTCGGTGAACTGCTGACCGGCAGCGGCTTGCCGGTTCTCGGCAACAATGGTCCCGTGGCATTGCCACCGTATGAGTCTGTCTCTATCGGCAACGATGGCACCGTGTCAATTCGTGAGCTGGGGCAGGGGGCCGAAGTGCTGGCGTCGATCGATCGCATCAAGCTGGTTAATCCGGGCAATGAGCAGCTGGTTAAAGGCGGTGACGGCCTGTTTCGTCGTGCTGATGGCACGGATTCCGTGGCTGATGCCGAGGTGACGGTGGTATCCGGCTACCTGGAAAGCAGTAACGTGAACGTGGTTGATGCCATGGTTGAAATGATCAACCTGGCTCGCAGTTATGAAATGAATGTCAAACTCATGCAGACCGTGCAACAGAATTCCGAAGCATCGGCACGGCTTTTGCAAATACAGTAATCAGATAAGTGACGAACCCGTTGGGGAGTTAACAATATGCACTCAGCTCTTTATGTATCACAGACCGGTCTGGCCGCTCAGGATAAACGCCTGACCGCGATTTCCAACAACCTGGCGAACGTGGCAACCAACGGTTTCAAACGTGATCGTGTTGTGTTTGAAGATCTGCTGTATCAGATCCAGCGTCAGCCCGGTGCCAATTCCACCCAGAATACCGAATTGCCTTCAGGCTTGCAGTTGGGTACCGGTGTTCGGGTTGTCGGCACACAAAAAATACACACCCAGGGCGCGCTGCAGAATACCGGTGAGCCGTTGGACGCTGCAATCAATGGCCGTGGTTTCTTTGAAGTGCAGATGCCCGATGGCAGTACCTCGTTTACCCGTGATGGTCAGTTTCACCTGAGCGCTGACGGTGAACTGGTCACCGCGTCCGGTATGCTGATCAATCCGGGTCTGACCGTACCACAGGGTGCGCAATCACTGACCATCGGCACCGACGGCGTGGTAACAGCTGCATTGCCGGGTCAGTCACAGCCGGTCAATATCGGCAACCTGACGCTGGTGGACTTTGTTAACCCGGCCGGTTTGCAGGCATTGGGTGGCAATCTGTACGCCGAAACGGTGTCCAGCGGTAATCCGCAACAGTCTGCACCGGGAACCAATGGTCTCGGTCTGATCGTGCAGGGCTCGCTGGAAAATTCCAATGTTGAAGTGGTGGAAGAACTGGTGGATATGATCACTACCCAGCGCGCCTATGAAATGAACTCGCGTGTCATCTCCAGTGCTGACCAGATGTTGCAGTTCGTCACCCAGAACCTGTAATCGGAACCTGAAGACAGTCGCCGTAAGTAACCCAAAATGAGGAAAGGTGTGATGCGAAAACAACAACTGATTCAGGCCCTGATTCTGCTGCCCGTGCTGGTTGTGACCGCCTGTGCCTCGCGCTACCCGGCGCCGCCAAGCCCTGATGATCCGCGCTATGCACCGGTGTCTTCCTGGCAGCAGGCTCCGGAACGAACAGCCAACGGTGCCATTTACCATCAGGCAACCGCAGTCAACCTGTATCAACGTCGGGCCCACCGGGTGGGCGATGTACTGACCATCAATCTCAATGAGGCGACCAGCGCCACCAAGTCATCGGGCACGTCCTTCAGTCGCGACAGCTCGGCAAATGTCGGTGATTCGACGCTACTGGGCAATGTCTTTGATACCACCACATCGGTGGGCGGCGGCTCTGACTTTGACGGTTCCGCCAACAGCGACCAAAGCAATCAGTTGTTGGGCAATATTACCGTCACGGTTACCGATGTGCTGCCCAACGGCCTGCTGGAAGTGCGCGGTGAGAAGTGGCTGCAGATCAACCGCGGCAGCGAATTCATACGCATCAGCGGGCTGGTGCGCACGGCTGACATTGCACCGGACAACACCATTGCGTCAACGCGAGTTGCCGACGTGAGAATTGCCTACAGCGGCACCGGCACGCTGGCTGACAGCAATGAGCCGGGTGCATTGAGCAAGTTTTTTGTCAGTCGCTGGTGGCCACTATAAAGCTCTGGCCGGGCGACTGACCACGCACAACATCAATATTTTACACCTGTCGGTAACACAGAATTGAGGCACACCATGTTTAATCAACAACGCAAACAGATCAAAAAGTCTATTGTTGCCAGTATCCTGGTTGCGATGCAGTTGTTGATGTTGGTGGCCCCGGCGCACGCGGATCGGGTCAAGGACATTGCCACGTTGAACGGTGTGCAGTCGAACCAGTTGACCGGCGTTGGCCTGGTTACTGGTCTGGACGGCTCTGGCGACCAGACCACGCAGGCACCGTTTACCGCTGAATCGTTCGCTGCCTACCTCGACCAGTTTGGCATTCCCATGCCCGCCGGACAGACTTTTCAGTTGCGTAATGTCGCCATTGTGTCAGTGCAGGCAGAAATGCCGGCGTTCACCAAGCCCGGTCAGAATATTGATATCACGGTGTCGTCTCTGGCCAATGCCGCGAGTCTGCGTGGGGGTACGCTGGAGCGCACACTGCTCACCGGTATTGATGGCGAAGTGTATGCCATTGCTCAGGGCAATCTGGTGGTGGGTGGCCTGGGTGTCCAGGGCGCTGATGGTTCCAGCATTACCATCAATATTCCCAGCGTCGGGCGTATTCCTGGTGGTGCTCAGACCGTGCGCGAAGTATTGACCGGGTTTAATGTTGGCGATCACATTACCTTTAACCTGAAGCGTGCCGATTTCACCTCGGCGCGTCGACTGTCAAAAGCCATCAATGACTTCATGGGTGCCGGTACTGCCGAAGCCGTGGATGCGGTTTCTGTCAAGGTGCGGGCACCGGCTGACCCGCAGGCGCGGGTTGCTTATGTATCCGAACTGGAGAATATTCAGATTCAGCAGGGCGAAGCGTCTGCCAGGGTCATTGTCAATTCTCGCACCGGGACCATTGTCATCGGCGAACATGTCCGGGTATCTCCGGCTGCGATAACCCACGGCAGTCTGAGTGTGACTATTTCGGAAAGTTTTGGTGTCAGCCAGCCGGCCCCGTTTTCAGACGGAGAAACCGTGGTAGTGCCGCAGACCAATATCAATGTCACTGAAGAGGACAGCCGCATGTTTCTGTTTGATGCTGGCACCACGCTTTCAGATATTGTGCAGGCGATCAATGCAGTGGGGGCGGCGCCGGGTGATCTGGCCGCCATTCTTGAGGCCCTGAAACAGTCCGGCGCCCTGCGCGCTGACCTGATTGTGATCTGAGGATTGGTCATGACCATCAGCATGCAAGATGCATCTGTTTACACCAATGTGGGTGGTTTGAATGCCATCAGCCAGCTGGGGCGTGAGAATTCGCCCGAGGCTTTGCGTGAAGTGGCCAAGCAGTTTGAGTCCATGTTTATCAATATCATGCTGAAAGGCATGCGTGCAGGGGAAGAAGCGCTGTTCTCCGAGAATTATCTGCGCAGCAACGAAACCAAATTCCATCAGGAAAGTTTTGATAACCAGATAAGCCTGGAGATTGCCAACGCAGGCGGTGTCGGTCTGGCCGACACGCTGCACCGGCAGTTGATGCAGCGTTATGAACCGGCAGCGGTCGACGGTCGTGAGCTGGACCGTACACTGAACAATGATCGTCGTTACCCCGGTTCGGCGCGCCAGGTGGTGCCGACATCGATCATGCCTGAACTGTCTGCAGACTCGCGTAGCAAACCGGAAATGGCGCCGGTCAGTCACGAATTTGAGTCACCTGACGCATTTGTTCAGCAATTGTTGCCGATTGCCGAATCAGTTGCCCCTGAATTGGGCGTTGATCCACGCGTGATGATCGCGCAATCGGCGCTGGAAACCGGTTGGGGCCAGAAAATGATTTCGGGTGCTGATGGCAAACCCAGCTATAACCTGTTTGGTATCAAGGCCGGCGACAGCTGGCAGGGTGATCGGGTCAGTGTCAGCACGCTGGAATTCCGCGACGGTGCCATGCAACGTGAGCAGGCCAGCTTCAGAGCCTACGGTTCGTTTGAAGAAAGCTTCCGGGACTACGTTGATCTGCTTCGCTCGCAGCCGCGCTATGCGCCCGCCTTGCAGCATGCCACGAACGCTGATGCGTTTGGCCAGCATTTGCAGGATGCCGGCTATGCGACTGATCCACACTATGCCGACAAGATCAGTCGCGTTTTGCGCAGCCCTGCGCTGGAATCCGGACAGGGAGTGAACTGAGATGAGCAACCTGATCAACACCGCGATCAGCGGCATTCGCCTGAATCAGACAGCCCTGTCGGTCACCGGTAACAATATCGTTAACGCCAACACCGAAGGCTATAGCCGCCAGTCGGTATCGCAGTCGACCACGATTTCAACACGCACCGCTGCCGGCTATCTTGGTACCGGTGTGCAGGTCAATGACATATACCGCAACACCGAAAAACATCTGGTCGACCAGGTGGTTCAGGATATTGGTGCACTCAGCGACTACGATACCTACCTGTTCAATATCTCGCAGACCAATAACCTGCTGGCCTCGGAACAGACCAGCCTGGCGAATGCCATGAATGGTTATTTTGATGCGCTGAATGAAGCCGTCAATGACCCCGGTTCGCTGCTGGGCAGACAGCTGTTGATGTCCCAGACCCAGCAGATGGTGTCCAGTTTTGAAGGCGTGGAATCTCGGCTGCTGGAACAGAACCTGTCGGTCAATAAACAGATGCAGGCGGCCGCTGGCGCAGTCACCTCGCTGGGTCAGCAGATTGCTGAGCTGAACCAGGTGATTGCCGATGCTCAGGGCGGTGGCACAGGTCAGAGTCCGAACGATCTGCTGGATGAGCGCGATACATTGGTTCGCGAATTGTCACAGTATGTCAATGTCAGCACCATCGATCGCGAAGACGGCGGCATGGACGTGTTTATTGGCCAGAACCAGCCGCTGGTGGTGGGGGCTGAAACCCAGAAGCTGATCGCAGGGCCGGGCAACCAGGACTCCAGTCGGTATGAGCTGTTCTTCAGCAAAGGTAACTCTCTGCAGAACATTACCCGGCAGATGGCCGGTGGCGAGCTGGGCGGGCTGGTGCGTTTCCGCAACGAAGCACTGGACCCTGCGCTGAATTCGCTGGGGCGTATCGGGCTCGCCATTACGGATGGCATCAACCAGCAGAACAAGCTGGGCATGGATCTTGAGGGCAGTCTCGGCGGTGGTGTGTTCGCCGACATCAATAAGGCTGACGTTGCCAGCGAACGGGTTCGGGCCGACAGCCGCAACTCACCGCCTTATAACAAAGACATGAGTATCACCATTGACGATCTGGCCGCTTTGACGACCAGTGACTACGAACTGACCTTTCCGGGGCCTGGCGGACAGCAATACAACATTGTGCGTAAATCCGATGGCGAAGTCATGGAAAAGGGCATGTTGAGCGAAGCCCGCCCACAAGAGATCAGTATCGACGGCTTTACGCTGCATATAGATGAAGGCACGTTCACGGCCGGCGATCGTTTTCTGTTGCAACCGACCCGCACGGGTGTGGGCCAGATGCAAATGCAGATTACACGGTCGGAGGAATTCGCTTTTGCCTCGCCGCTACGCATCGATACGGCCAGTGGTAACCAGGGTGGTGCCGAGCTTCTCAGCTCTCAGGTGATCAGTACGGATACGGCGTTTTTTGCCAAAAATGGCAGTTTCAGTCCGCCGCTGGGCATTCGCTTTACGTCGGCCACAACCTACGATGTGCTGGACTACTCCAACCCGGCCAATCCTGTCCAGCTGGATCCGCCGCTGAGAAACCTGCCGTTTGTGCCCGGTTCCCAGAACCCGCTGTTACCGACCGATCCCGATGGCACCACTGTCAGTACCGACACCGCCGTCGCTGGTCTGTTGCAATTGGCATCGACCAACAATGGTTATCCGGGTGAGGTCATAACTCTGGAAACCACTGATCCTGACACCGGTTTTATTAAACAGCAAAGCGTCACGGCTGCTGCCGGCGAAGAGGCTTCAGTCACCGCCCGCAGATTGTCTGCGCTCAGCGGTGTCAGTGCCACCGCCTATACCCAGACCAGCCTGCAGGATTTTACCGCAGGTGGGCCCGGTGAAGCCCTGCAGCTGACATTGAATGGCGTGGATATTACCGACCCCGACTTCGTGCTGCCCGGCGAATCGGTGGCGCAGGACGTGCCAGTTCCATTGACCGCTGATTTTCTGCGCGACCGTATCAACGGTAATCCGGACCTCGCTGCACTGGGCATTACTGCAAAAAGTGATGGCGTTAAACTCAGCGTGTTTGCCAACACCGGTATCGACCTGAACTTCAGTGTCGATGGCGGTGGCTCGCTGACTGTGGGAGACGGGGCTGATCTGATCACGGCACCATTGCCGGCAGATCCGGCAGTGGACTTTACCGTGGGCGGCAAAATGGACGTGCAACTGGCGGCCAATACCGAATTGAGCTCTGATATCAGTACAGGACTGTTTGGTGCCTCGCCCACGGCACAGAAGAACTTTCTGGGCATACAGATCAGCATGACCAGCGGCAGCGGCCCGGATGGACAGCCCAAGGCGGGTGATACATTTACGGTCAGCTATAACAAGAATGGTTCGGCGGACAGTCGTAATGGTGCTGCCATGCTGGCACTGGGCAGCAAGTCGGTGTTGTCTGAAGGTAATCTGACCTATCAGGAAGCATACGGTCAGCTGGCGGAGAAACTGGGCATACTGACCAGCCAGGCGCGTGTCAATCAAAGTGCCAGCGAGTCCATGTTGCGACAATCCATGGATGCCATGCAGTCGGTGTCTGGCGTCAATCTGGAGGAGGAAGCCGCGCGACTGATTCAACTGGAACAGCACTACAACGCATCTGCACGTCTGATCGGGTTGGCACGGGATCTTTTCGATACCCTGCTTAATATGTAATTGCCGAGGTGATCTCTAAATGACTGTCAGATTATCAACCAGCCAGATTTACAACCGCGGCCTTAATGCCATGCTGGACGTGCAAAAAGCGGCCAATCGTACTCAGGAACAGCTGTCGACTGGCAAGAAAGTTTTGTCCCCGGCGGATGATCCGATCGCGGCTGCGCGTATCCTGCAGCTCAAACAGGAAAAAGCCAATACCAACCAGTTCAACAATAGTCTGTCTACGTTGAATAATCGTCTGCAGCGTGAAGAGACTGCGATCGCCGGTATCAGTGATCAGATACAAAAAGCGCAGGAGCTGATTACCCAGTCGGGCAATGCCGCCCTCAACAAGGATCAACGTAATTTTATTGCGGTAGAGTTGCAGTCACTGGTTGATGGCATGGCGCAGTTGATGAACAGCCGCGACGCCAGCGGTGAGTATCTGTTTTCCGGGTATCAGGGTAAAACCCAGCCTTTTGAAAAAGGCGCCGATGGTCGTTATGCCTATCAGGGTGATGAAGGTCAGCGGTTTATCCAGGTGGGCCCGGTTACTTCAGTTGCTGTCTCTTATACACATCTCCGAGCCCACGAGACAGGCAGAAATCTCGT
>OJBX01000202.1_pt1 | contig 39225 bp, 38 predicted proteins | sample 1590751 | NCBI WGS metagenome assembly OJBX01 (sample SAMN05416780, study PRJEB24817) | seawater metagenome | isolation source: Sea water | place: Canada:Atlantic | collected 2013-07
GGTATTCCAGGGTTTCCCGGAAGGAGAGGGTCTGGCGTGTAGCCAGCTCGTGGCCGTTGCGGACCGGTAGTTGTCAAGGAATATGTCGCAGGGTCTTCATCAAGGTCTTCGCCGGCTAGGCTGAGGAGAAAGCCCTTGATTCAGGTGTTAATCGGTTGGCGGCCACTGCTGCGCAGCATGTAACACGCGCAGTATTCGTACCGTCAAGGCATCCTCCTGGTACACGAGGATATAGTTCGACCAGGCGACGAGTTCCCGGGTCCCTTCAACCCGACCAGGGCGGCCTATTGTGGGGAACTCCGGCAGCTTTTCAGCTTTCATCTCGATATCATCTTTTACGCGCTGTGCTGCATCGGGATTGTCATCAGAGATGTAATCGACAATCCCTAGCAGATCGGTACGAGCCAGTTCCAGCCATTCCAGTTCAGGCACGGCGACGCTTTCTGTCGATCAACGCTTGTGCCTCATCCATTACCTGTTGATGAGGAACGGTAGGTCGGGCATCAGCCAGGGCCTCTTTCACTTTATCGCGGAACCAGGCGTCATGGGCTTCCGGATCAGCCGTTAACCCAACGGGCAATCCGCCCTCTTTGGTTACGCGGGTTAGAAGGATGCGGACGGCATCTGATACCGTCAAGCCGAAGCTGGCGAGCTTTTCCGCTGCATCAGCCTTCAGCTCGTCGTCCACACGAACGTGCAGCATTGAAGTGTGAGCCATGATGAATTCTCCGTTTGTCATGCGTAACTCTACTTTGTATCTCAAATGCGATACAGTCAAGCTGTAGATATTAGCAAAATCACTGCGTTTGGTCAGATGCCAGTATTTTATAGATTGTTGACCGGCCTATCTTTAACCTCCTGGCGATCTCCGTAGCCCCCACTCCCTGGCTGTGCAGGGCACGGACTCTATCCTTGTCCACCCTGGGTTTACGGCCAAACTTGACCCCTTTGGCCTTGGCCTCCAGGCGGCCCTCGTTGGTGCGTTCCAGTATGCGCTGACGCTCGGGCTTGGGCCACGGCCGACAGGATGGTGACTACCATCTTGCCCATGATCCCCTCGGTGCTGATCCCATCGTCGAGGAACCGGATAGCCACACCCATGTTGTCGAACTCTTTGATGAGCTGGCCCGGAGTTGCGTCAATACAAGATCGAATAGCACTGGGATGACATTATTCACATTGCCGGTTCGCTCAAACTGGGGACCGTGCAGGCCTCCGTGGGATGCGCTGGAAGCGTAACTGGAAGCGTTTTACCCCAAAGGCGGTGGGCCGGGGGCGCCCACCCATGGGCCTGGGACGAATGTTGCGGCTGTATGTTAGTGGCCCCAACAGTGCTTTGGCTTCTCGGACCAAGGCATCGAGGATGCGATTTACGACAATCAGGCGATCCGGCGTTTCGTTGGCATTGACCTTGGCCGGGAGTCAGCACCGGATGCGACCACCTTGCTCAAGTGTCGCCGATTGCTGGAGCGCGAAGGGCTCACCGGCAAGCTGTTTGAGGCGATCAACGCTCATCTGGCTGGGCAGGGGCTGATGCTACGCGAGGGCACCGTGGTGGACGCGACGCTGCTTGCCGCATCGCCGTCCACGAAAAACCGGGCCAGAAAACGCGATCCGGAAATGCACCAGGCTCGCAGCCTGCTTCACGGCGAAGAAACAGACGTTATGTACCTGTGCTGGGTTGTGTCAGCCAGCGGTTAAGCTAACATCCGGCACAAGCTGATTTTTCTTCTGCTGGCATTGAGCCTGCTGGGGTCCGGATTTGCAGCATTGCCAACACCTGGATCAGCCTGACCGCTGCCAATTGAGAAGACGCGATGAAAAGATATCCTTACGGTTTTTCAGCAGCCTGGGCGCTTACGCTGATGTTCGCGATGGCCAGCCCCACGGTGGCAGCTCAGGCTGCACCGGATGAACAGAAAGAAACCGTTAACTGTGCGTTGATCCGGGACGGCATCCAGCGACTTGCCTGCTATGACGCCCAGAATGACCCCATTGCCGCCAGAAAAGCGGCGGACGAAGACACGTTACAGCAGGCGGATGAGGAAGCCGCTATTCCGGTGGCTGATGATGCCCGGCGGGAGCAGATCGTCAGCGATGCTCTTGAGGACGACTCAGACACCGGTCTGATGACAGCCCTGGTGGATAATTACCTGACCGCGGAGAAGGCAATTTTTTCATTCACCGGCAGTTTTGTGACCCACCGCCCCAACTACATCCTGCCATTCACCTATGTGGACGACCCTAACCCAAGGCCCACCAGCCCGAGACTGGGCCCCGCCGGCTATGACTTCGCTCTGGAAGAGGAAGAGGCGAAATACCAGATCAGTTTCAAGATTCCACTGCTGACTGGCATTTTTGATGATCGAACCACCTTCTGGTTTGGCTATACCCAGCAGTCCTACTGGCAGGTGTACAACACCAAAGACTCCGCTCCCTTCCGTGAAACCAACTACGAGCCCGAGATTTTCTTCCGGCACCGGCTGGACTGGGATCTTGGGCCTGGCACTCTGAGTGCGGTGTCTCTGAGCTTCAATCACCAGTCTAACGGTCAATCAGAACCCCGGTCGCGCAGCTGGAACCGGATCATGGGCACCGCGGCTTACAGCTATGACCGCTGGCTGTTTATGGTTAACCCCTGGTTCCGGCTGCCGGAGAGTGGCAGCGATGACGACAACTCGGATATCGAGAAGTATCTCGGACATGGTAGTTACCACGCGGTTTACAAGCTGACAGAGGACCGCACGTTCTCGCTGAAGCTTTTGAACAATATGCGTTCTACCAATCGGACGTCGGTGGAGTTCGGGTACAGTTTCCCGATGGGGGATACGATGAAGGGCTTTTTCCAGTACTACAACGGGTATGGGGAGAGTCTGATTGATTATAACGAGCGTATCGAGCGGTTTGGCGTGGGGATTATGCTGAATAACTGGTTCTAGTCGGAGTGTGCCCGGCGCAACTCCACGCTGCCATGCATCAGGTCCGTCAGGCCATGGTGCTGAGTGTTCGCCGGAAGCGGGTCAGGGCCAAGGCAAAAAGGGTACTCCCGATAACGGCGATGGCCAGGAATTGCGGCCACACGGTGGCGAGGCCCGCGCTACGATACAGAATGGCCTGGGCCAGCATTACAAAGTGGGTGTTGGGCGCGGCGAGCATGATGTACTGGACGGCCTCCGGCATGCTCTCGCGCGGCGTCGAGCCCCCTGAGAGCATCTGCAGCGGCAGCAGCACCAGCATGAGCAGCAGGGCGAACTGCGGCATGGACCGGGCGACGGTGCCCAGGAAGATGCCCATCGAGGTGGTCGCGAACAGATGCAGCGCCGTCCCGACCAGGAACAACGCGAGCGAGCCTTCGATCGGCACGGACAGCCAACCCTGCACCACCGCAGTCAGTGCGAAGGCGGTGGCGGAAAGGACGACCAGGGCCATCGACCATACCTTGCTGCTCATGATCTCGAAAGGCGTGACCGGCATGACCAGCAGATGCTCGACGGTGCCGTGCTCGCGCTCGCGGATCAGCGCCGCGCCGGTGAGGACGATGGAGAGCATGGTTACGTTATTGATGACCTGCATGATGGCGCCGAACCACGATTTGTTGAGCTGGGGATTGAAGCGTGCCCGGAGCGCCAGATCGACCGGCAGCTGCGGAACCTCGCGATAACGTTGTGCGAAGGCGCGCACCTCGTCGGTGATGATAGCCTGGATATAGCCGCTGCCAGTAAATGCCTGGCTCATGCGCGTGGCATCGACGTTGAGTTGGACCGTGGGCCGCCGCCCCGCCAGTAGGTCACGCTGGAAGTTCGGCGGGATGTCAAGGGCGAAGGTGTCGAGGCCGGCATCCATGCGGGCATCCATCTCGGCCTGGTCGATCACCTCGGGGAGAACAAAGTACGGCGGGTAAAAGGCGCCGACGATGCGCCAGGACAGCGGCGAGCGATCCTCGTTCACCACCGCGATCGGCGCCTTGTTGAGGGTCTCCGGCATGGCCGTGGCCGCCGTGTAGACCGACAGGGTGAAGGCGTAGACAATCAGCACCAGCATGATCGGGTCGCGGACAAGGCTGCGCAACTCCTTGACACCGAGATGGCAAATATTGGCAAGGCGCATGGACTATCGCTCCTGCTTCTTGAGCAGCGCGGCGGACAGCCCGATCAGGACCGGCACCGCCAGCGCCAGAGGGAGAAAGGCACCATGCAGGTCGGAGAAGTTGAGGGCCTTCGAGAAGGTGCCGCGTGCGATCGTCAGGAAATGCGTGGTCGGATAGACCTCGCCGATCAGCCGGCCCATCCCTTCCAGGGACGAGACCGGGTCGATCATGCCGGAGAAGTTCGCCGCAGGCAGGATGGTGAGCACTGCCGTGCCGAAGATCGCCGCGATCTGGCTGCGCATGAAGGTGGAGATCAGCAGCCCCACGGCCGTGGCGGCACCAATATAGAGCAGCGCACCCACCGCCAACGTCAGGAAGCTGCCCTTCAGCGGCACGCCGAAGACGGTCACCGCGAGCAGCGTGAGCAGCAGGAAGCTCAGGAAGGACAGGACCACGTAAGGGAACTGCTTGCCGAGCAGGAACTCGAGCCGCGTAGTGGGCGTGACGTAGAAGTTGGTGATCGAGCCGAGCTCCTTCTCGCGCACCACGCTGAGCGCCGCGAGCATGGCCGGGATCAGCATGAGCAGCAGCGGGATCACCGCCGGTACCATTGCCACCAGGCTCTTGACGTCCGGGTTATAGCGGAACCGGGTCTCGATATTGACGAGCCCCGCCAAAGCCTCGCCGTAGCCGGCCTCGCGCGCCTTGGTCGCCAGCCAGTGGGCGTGAATTCCCTGCACATAGCCGCGGACGGTCTCGCCCCGTGTCGGCATGGCGCCGTCGATCCAGGCGCCGATCTCGACCCGCCGGCCCCGGGCGATGTCGCGCGCGAAGCCCGGCGGGATCTCGATCGCCAGACTGATGTCGCCTTCGCGCATTCGCCGGTCAAGATCGGCATAATCGGTGATCGGCGGCCGCTCGACGAAGTACCGGGAGCCGGTGAGGTTGAGCGTATAGTCGCGGCTGACGGTGGTCTGGTCGCGATCCAGCACCGCAAAGGTGAGATCCTCAACATCGAGGCTGATCCCATAGCCCATCACGAACATGAGGATGACGCTGCCGAGCAGCGCCAGCGTCAGCCGGATGGGATCGCGGCGCAGCTCCAACCCTTCACGCCGGGCGTGGCTGATCATGCGCCGGGGATCGAACATGCGCCGCCAGCCCTGGGGTTCGCCATGGCCTGCCGACGCGTTAACCGTATCGAGCGACGCTGTTTGCTCCTCTCCGCCTTCGCCCTCCCCCGACGCCTCCTCCAGATGCGCGACGAATGCCTCTTCCAGGGTCTCCGCGCCCCGCTGCTGCACGATATTCGCCGGCGTGTCGGTGACCAGCACCCGGCCCGCATGCATCAGCGAGATGCGGTCGCAGCGCTCAGCCTCGTTCATGAAGTGGGTGGAGATGAAGATGGTCACCCCGTCACGGCGCGACAGCTCGACCAGCCTGCGCCAGAAGGCGTCGCGCGCCACCGGGTCGACACCTGAGGTGGGCTCGTCGAGGATCAGCATCTCGGGCTTGTGGATCATGGCGACCGCCAGCGACAGGCGCTGCCGGTGGCCGAGGGGCAGCCGGCCCGGCAGGCTGTCGCTCACAGCCGCCAGGTCGAAGCGTTCAACCATTTCGTCCACGCGCCCTGAAACCTCGGCAGCGGGCACGTGGAACAGCCGGGCATGCAGCTCCAGGTTCTGCCGCACGGTCAGCTCGGTGTAGAGCGAGAAGGACTGCGACATGTAGCCGACGCGGCGCCGGGTCGCGAGGTCGTGCGGATCCACCTCCTGTCCGAACAGCCAGGCGCGGCCTTCGCTCGGCGGCAGGAGGCCGGTCAGCATCTTCATGGTCGTGGTCTTGCCGCAGCCGTTTGAGCCGAGAAAACCGAAGATCTCACCCCGTGGGACACGCAGGTTCACATGATCGACCGCGGTGAACTCGCCGAAGCGCATGGTCAGATCCCGGGCCTCGATGGCGGTATCGCCATCGTCTTCCGGCCGCGGCGGAATCTCGACCGCCCGATAATCCCGGCGCTTGTCTTCCGGCAGCAGCCGGATGAAGGCTGCCTCCAGCGACTCCGCCCCCGTGCTGTGCAGCAGGCCTTCGGGCGTGTCGCTGGCCAGCACCCGCCCATTGTCCATCGCCGCCAGCCAGTCGAAGCGTGCCGCCTCCTCCATATAGGCCGTGGCCACCAGCACGCTCATGCCGGGCCGGGAACGACGGATGCCGGCGATCAACTCCCAGAACTGGCGTCGTGAGAGGGGGTCGACACCGGTTGTCGGCTCGTCGAGGATGAGCAGGTCCGGGTCGTGGATCAGCGCGCAGCAGAGGCCGAGCTTCTGCTTCATCCCCCCGGATAGCTTGCCCGCCGCCCGATCGAGAAACGGCTTGAGCCCAGTGGCCCATGTCAACGCCTCGATGCGGCGCGCCCGTTCGCCGCCGTCATGCCCGAACAGGCGCCCGAAGAAGTCGAGGTTCTCGAACACTGTGAGCGTCGGATAGAGGTTCCGCCCCAGGCCCTGCGGCATGTAGGCGATACGCGGGCCGACTCCGCGGCGATGGCGCGCATCGGCCATATCGCCGCCGAGCACCTCGACCAGTCCCGTCTGGACAGCGCGGGCGCCGGCGACCAGCGCCAGCAGGCTCGACTTGCCGACCCCGTCCGGACCGATCAACCCCGCCATGCAGTTCGCCGGGATGTCGATAGTGACCTCGTCGAGCGCACGCGCCCTACCGTAGTACAGGGACACATTCCGCAGGCGAGCAACCGGCGCGGCAGCCCCCCCGCCATCCTCAATTTGTGCATGTACCTCCCGGCTCATTGCGGCAGTCTCGTCTGCAGTTCAGGCGGCCAATCCACCCGCGGGTCGAGCTGCACATAGGCCATGCCAGGCAGGCCGGTCTTGACCTGGAGGAGGTGTTCTCTGAGCAGGTCCGGGGCGATCCGCGTCTTGATGCGGAACATCAGCTTCTGGCGCTCTTCTTGCGTCTCCACCGTCTTGGGCGTGAACTGAGCGACGTCCGCGACGAAGGAGATTTCGGCCGGGACCACGTATTGGGGAGCGGCGTCGAGCACGAGCCGCGCCTCGGCCCCGAGCGCGATCCGCCCGGCCTGTTCCGTCGGCAGGAAGAAGGTCATGTACACATCGGTGAGATCGACCATGTTCAGCACCACGCCGCCCGGGGAGAGAACCTCGCCGGGCTGAGCGACGCGGTACTGGACACGCCCGTCACGCGGCGATTTCAGCACGCTGTCGTCGATATCCGCCTGAATACGCTGGAGGGTGGCCCGCGCCGCTTCCACCGAGGCCTCCGCGGCAATGACATCCGACCTGGCCCGCCCTATGGCGGCTTGCGCGGCCGCCGCCTGCGCCTCCGCGGCGCCGACCGCAGCCTTCGCCGCCGCAGCCGCGGCACGGTCGTCATCGAGCTGCGCCTCGGAGGCGGCATTTTTTGAGGCGAGTTCCCGGGTGCGGGCTAGCCGTTTTTGCGCGGCGTCGAGCTCGGCCTTCCTCTGGGCTATAAACGCCTCGGCGGCCTGCCTCTCGGCCTCGCGCTGGGTCACCAGGCTTTGCGCGGTCTCGATGCCGATGAGCGCCCGTTGCAACTGCGCCTCGGCCTCCCGGAGCTGCGCCTCCAGGACGGCCGTGTCCATTTTCGCCAAGACCTGGCCGGCGCGGACGAAGTCACCCTCGTTGACCAGGATCTCCCGGATCCGGCCTGCGGTCTTGGCCGCGATATCGATCTCGACCGCCTCGATCCGGCCGTTTCCGGCGGCGAATCCGTCGGGCAAGTCCTGCGGTTGAAAATGCCACCAAGCCCAAACGCCCAGCCCAATGACAATCGCAGCGGCGATGCCTCGAATACCTGCTTTAATGAACTTTTTCACGTCTTGGATTGCTCCACGCCAGTTGGCTCACTCACTCTTGACCATTGTATTCAGGCTGAGCGAAATCTTTGTAGACCCACATCTAAAGCTGTACCTTACGCACGAACCACAGCAATTAGGGTGACCCACATCATTTTTGTCGACAAACAAATCTCCGGGCAAGCTTCCCAGTTTCCCTATTATCCCAGTTTATAATCATGGGTAGTAACTACGCGGACTGCTCAGAGATAGAGTTTCTATCCATGGGTAGTAAAATGGGTAGTATTGAGCGGCGATGGCTGTGAAAAATACACCAAGTAACTGTTTATAAATGCTTTTTAATTTTTATTCGTCGAGCAGATTCAGAATATAGAGTGATGAAGTATTGGCCTTATAAATTGTCTCGGCACTGTCGAGACAATTGTCATGGAGTCATTTTTAGAGCTTATCTACTTAAAAGATACCTTTTATTGCAATTTTTATAGTTAGATGTGCGCGCAAAACCGGTGTGTCTCGCTAACCAGTTCGTAAATTTTGACGGCGGTTAGGTAGATTGGTGATCGGTTAGGATCGCGATGTCAGATATTTTTGCTCTCGACGCCTATTACACGTTAAAGGCCTCTTGCTTCATCGTTTGCTCTGCTCGGCTGATCCCTAATCGCTGTGCAACCAATGGCCACTGCTTCACTGCGTTTAAAACCTCATCATAAATTTGCATTGCCTCGGTTTGAGTCAGCCTAAAGAAATCTTGCACTTCAAAGGCTAGCTGGTAGTCGAGCGCGTTGTCTGTATCGGTAATATTCAGGTGAAGGCCTTGCTTTCCCACAATGGGATTTAAATCGTAAACAGGTGATAGCTTCCAGCCTTTATCGGTTAACAGAAAGCCGTGATTACGTAAGTGGTCATCTGTGTTTGACACCGCAATGTTAAACACAATCCGTCGCCATAATTGGGCAAGATCAGCTTTTGTTTGTGCGCCCTGATTAGAGAGAAATTCTGCGATTTCAAGATAGCTAGCGCCGTGTGAATGCCCACCATCATAGTACTGGAGTTGCGTCATTGCGGATGAAAAATGTAGGCGTTTGTCGCCCATCCGATCAAAGCGCTTGGTCAAAAAGGTATGGTGCTGAGTCGAGAATTTTCGGATATCGCTTGGAAACATCTCAATACCGGCCGCTAGAGCTAGCTCATAACACACCATTTCCCACGCACCGACATCGCAGGTGTCATTTAAATTTGGGAATTTAGCTATCCAAAGGTGATTTTGCTCATCAGTAACACAGGCTTTTGGTCTTGCACCGCCCAAAGATGAGCCGGGAGAAATCAACATTTTCAACCACCGATAGTATTCATCACTGTCGATATTATCGTCTTTTTCAATTTGGATAGCGGCATGCTCTAACTCGCGAAGCGCTGCCATAGGGGGCGCCGAAAATTCGGCATTGTTATCAAGAAAATGAGGAGAGTCGGGTCTTTTAAAGCGAATTCCGCCCATGCGGTAGGAATCATGTACACCAAGCAAATAATCGAGTTCCGTTAATCGATTGCTCGACCGGATACCTCTGCGATTTTCGATAGCCGCCCTGCGCTGCATCAAAATACGCCCCCAGCGATCTGGCGATGAATCTAAAAAGGCACGAAAGTTTTTATCGGCTTCATCATTGTGAAACTCACCGGCATGTAGAGTAAGCAAGGGGTCAATTTGCAAACTGTAGGGGGATTTTAAAAAAGCGTTGTCATAGGCAAAACTAAATACGCCGCCACGGCTTGAGTCGTTATAAGCCAACTGACCAATTAATAGTGGTTGCTCAATGGGATACCAATCCGCATAAACCTCTACCAACTCACGGCTCATTTTGAACCTTCCAGAAGTTTGATGTTTTGCAGTTTGATGCCTAGCTCGTCATGTGCGGCCACTTCAGAGAAGTTACTTTCCATGCCCAACACAGCCATGATTTTCAAATAGGTGCCAATTGCCACACCAGGATCGCCAGCGAACACCTTGTTCACGGTTTTATGATCAAAACCTGTTCGCTCGCAGAGCATTTTTTTGGTCAACCCGCGTCGCTTCATTGCTAGCAACAAATCCTCACCAAAATGAGTGAGAATTTTGCGCTGCTTTGGAAACAGCACGCTGTGTAAGTTCCGCTTTGCCATACGATCACCAATAAAGGGACTATATTCCCATTTTTAGGAATATAGTGGGAATATAGTCCAATTTTAAAAATTGGCAAATCCTTGCACGAAAAAGGACTATGTTCCCATTTTTACAGGAATATGGGAATATAGCCCTAGTTAAAGGCGCTCCAGCTTTGGCTGATAGCTTTTTGCAAATAACAGTCTCGGGCTTGGGTATTCTCCACCCGCATTAGGGTGCGATAGTGCGTCCAACTCAAAACGGTACGCACTGCGTTCCGTTTTGGAAAGCTCTGGTAAAACTGGCGCATATTGAGCAAGTTGTTGACATCAAACCCTTGTCCAGACAATCGGTGAACTGGGGCGAGAGCGGTTCTTGTTAGCCATCAATGGAGGACTCTAACCCATGCCCACCCTACGCCACCTCACCTTAACGCTACTGCTCGGTGTGCTGGGCATGCTGCCCATCAGCGCTCAGGCAAACGACACAACTTGGCAAGCTCTCCAAGAAGGCGGCTTGGTGATTCTCATGCGCCACTCCCTGGCCCCTGGCATTGGTGACCCGCCGGGTTTTGAGATTTCCCGATGCGATACCCAGCGCAATCTTTCGGCCCAGGGTCGCGCCCATGCGCAAGCCGCGGGTCGTGAATTTCGTGCGCGGGATATTCCCATTACGGCCGTGTATTCATCGCGCTGGTGCCGGGCGCTGGATACCGCTGAGCTGATGGCGCTGGGGCCTGTAACGCCTACTCACTGGCTGGGTTCGTTCTTTCGTGGGCGCGGAGATCAGGCGTCCATCACCCAAACGGCTCAAGAGCAGATTGTTGCCTGGCAGGGGCCGGGCAATTTGTTGCTGGTCACTCATCAGGTGAACATCACGGCGTTGGTGGGCGGCGGTGTTGGCTCGGGTGAGATGATCGTGGTGCGTCCAACGGACAATTCTTTTCGGGTCGTGGGGCGATTAAGCGTTAGCGGCCAGTAAGTTGCGTCTGCTCCGCAAGAGCCGTTATAAAGTAAAAAGATTTAGGTTAGGGATTCGTTATGAAAGCCGTTGTTTTTGAGCAATTTTCCGCCCCTCCCTGCATCCAGCAATTACCTGACCCCACCCCTGAGCCGCATGGCGTGGTGGTGAATGTCAGGGCGACCGGCGTTTGCCGCAGCGATTGGCACGGCTGGGTAGGACATGACACCGATATCCAGCTTCCCCATGTGCCGGGGCATGAGCTTGCTGGTGTTGTGGAAGCCGTGGGTAAAGACGTCAAAAAGTGGCGTATTGGTGACCGTGTGACGGTGCCCTTCGTTGGCGGTTGCGGTACTTGCGCTGAGTGCCACTCCGGCAATCATCAGGTGTGCGATAGCCAGTTTCAGCCCGGTTTTACGCACTGGGGCTCCTTTGCCGAGTATGTGGGCATTCACTACGCTGATGTGAATTTAGTCGCGCTGCCGGAAACCCTCGATTTTGCCACGGCGGCGAGCTTGGGTTGCCGTTTCGTCACTTCGTTTCGGGCAGTGGTGGATCAGGGCAAAACAGCGGCAGGCCAGTGGGTGGCGGTTCACGGCTGTGGCGGTGTTGGACTTTCTGCTGTGATGATTGCCAATGCGATTGGCGCCAACGTGGTCGCTATCGATATTTCAGAAGAGGCGCTTAATCTGGCCCGTCAGTTGGGCGCCACTGCCACCGTGAATGCCGCCAAGGTACCCAATGTGGTCGAAGCGGTGGCGGAGATAACCCGGGGCGGCGCGCACGTATCGCTGGATGCGCTGGGCCATCCGACGACCTGCTTTAACTCCATCAGCAACCTGCGTAAACGTGGCAAGCATGTTCAGGTTGGGTTGATGTTAGCCGAGAACAGTACGCCCGCCATTCCCATGAGCAAGGTGATCGCCAACGAACTTGAGATACTGGGTAGCCATGGCATGCAGGCGCATCGCTATGACGCCATGCTGGCGATGATCGAGTCAGGAAAGCTGGCGCCTGAAAAGCTGATCGGTAAACGCATCACGCTCGAGCAGTCGATTGATGCGCTGATGAACATGGATAAGTTCGAAGGAGCGGGGGTGACGGTGGTGACCGAGTTTTGAGAAAACCGCTCAGCTTGTTAATAACAATTTCCTGCAACGAAACGAGGCAAATTATTCGCTCCTCATCGGCGCGTTGAGGTTTTAGGCTGGTCAGTATCGATAAGGAGTTCGTTATGCCGTTAGACACTACCCCATCAGCACGCCGCGTGATCGCCCAGCATCCAGCCAATCGCGATGATATTGGCGATTTAGTCACTCGGCGGCCACTTCCGGGGCCGCAGTTAGAGCAACTCGATCCATTTCTGTTTTTGAATCATCACGGCCCGCAGACGTACCCGGCCAATAACCGTGGATTGCCGTTTGGCCCGCATCCGCACCGTGGGTTTGAAACGGTCACCTTTATTCTGGAAGGCTCGCTGGCCCATGCGGACAGCGCCAGCCATCAAAGCGTGATCCACGCGGGCGGCGTGCAGTGGATGACCGCGGGCAGCGGCATTGTGCATGCGGAAATCTCGCCGCCGGAGTTTCTGCGCGAAGGTGGCCCGCTGGAAATTCTGCAGCTGTGGGTCAATCTGCCAGCGCATTTGAAAATGAGCGAGCCACGTTATGTGGGGCTGCAACAGGCGGACATACCTGCCATTGCGCTGCCCGGCGGCGGTGAGCTGAACCTGATGGCAGGTGAGTGGCAGGGGCACGCTGGCCCTGTCGAAACTCTCACCGGCGTGTTCATGTCGACGCTGAAATTGCCTGCCGGTACCCATGAACAGCTGTCCGTTGCCCCTGGGCGGCAGGTGTTTCTTTATGTTGTGAATGGTGATGTCGAAGTGGGAGGTGAGCCGGTGCAGCTTCATCATCTAATCGAAGTAAATCGCGACGGCGAACGCCTAGATATCGAAGCCAGCAGCGATGCGCGTCTGCTGTTTGGTCACGGCGAGGTGATCGATGAGCCCGTCTACTCCCACGGGCCGTTTGTGATGAATACCCGGGAAGAGATCGTTCAGGCGGTCGACGATTACCAGAACGGCAAATTTGGCGGACTGGATGCTTAATATCTAAAGCGGCTCGCCGCGATAGTAGTGCCACAGAAACAGCGAACCCACGCTACGCCAGGGTGCCCAGTGTTCGACGAGCTGGCGCGCCTGTTTGGGCGTGGGTTTGTCGTCCATGCCTTTAAGGCGGCCTAGCGCTACCCGCAGGGCTAGATCATCCGCTGGGAAAATATCCGGGCGTTTGAGCGAGAACATCAGGTAGATTTCGGCGCTCCAGCGGCCAAAGCCACGCAGCTGAGTGATCGCGGTAATCACTTCCTCATCGCTCAGGTGCTCAAGCCCATCGGCGCTAAAGGTGCCCGCCAGTTCCGCTTCCGCGAGTCCTTTGGCGTACTCGATCTTGCGCCAGGAGAGCCCGGCATCGCGCAGTGCTTGGCTTTCTACTTCCATGACCGCTTTGGCGTGCAGCTCGGGCAGCAGTGTATTGACGCGGCCCATGATGGCGCGAGCCGCCTCCGTCGAGAGCTGCTGGCTAACGATAGTACTGAAAAACGTCGCAAAGCCTTGGTCGCGCTGGCGTGGGCCAGGAGGCCCGACCAATGGGTAGGCGCGGGCAATATCTGGGTCGGCTTGAGCTAATGCTTGCATGGCTTGTTCAATGGTGTCGGGCGTCATCATTGCCTCACGCGTTTAGTAAAAGCTTCACACTAGCAAAGTGAGCGTAGAAGTGGGAAACCGCGGCGCTTATCTTCTTTGCCCGCTAACTTTTTGAGCGCGGTGTGTTTCTACTTTCGTCTAATCCTGCGATCATTTAACGCTAATCGAGATGCCACCAGTGCGATATCCCAAGGAGATAAGCATGCAGGATACGACAGCATCGTCGTCTCAAGGGCTGGCGCGTAACCCGCGTCTGGCCGAGTTTGTATTGGCGTTGGGTGGCTTTGGTATCGGCACCAGCGAGTTTGTCATCATGGGCTTGATGAACCGCGTGGCGGGTGACTTAGCCGTGACCGTTCCCCAGGTGGGTTACGCCATCAGTAGCTACGCCCTGGGTGTGGTTGTGGGCGCGCCGCTGATTTCAGCGCTGGCTGCACGGGCGCCCAGAAGGCTGCTGTTGATTGTGCTGATGCTGGTATTTGCCGTGGGTAATATTGCCAGTGCCATGGCGCCAGGGTTCTGGTCGTTTGTGGGCCTGCGTTTTCTGGCGGGCTTACCGCATGGGGCTTATTTTGGCATCGCGGCGCTGGTGGCGGCGGGGGCGGTGCCGGTCGACCAGCGGGCGCGGGCTATTTCCCGGGTGATGATGGGCTTAACGGTGGCGATTCTGATTGGGGCGCCGCTGGGCACCTGGACCGGCAATCTATTTGGCTGGCAAATTGCGTTTGTGGGGGTCGGTGGCATTGCGCTGCTCACCGCCCTGTTAATCAGGTTTTATGTGCCGGTTCAGCCGGTGGATACGTTTGCGAGCCCGCTACGCGAGCTCTCCGCACTGTTAAAGCAACGCGTGCTAGTGGCGTTGGCGCTAGCCTGCATTGGCTGTGGTGGCATGTTTGCGATTTTTAGTTACGTGATGCCGACGTTGACCCAGCAGGCGGGCATGAGCGAAGCGCTGGGGCCGCTGGTGCTGGTGATTTTTGGTCTGGGTTCCATCGCCGGTAATTTAATCGGCGGGCGCATGGCGGATAAAAACCTGATGCGCGCTATTCCGCTCATCTTAGTGTGGTGTGCGGTGGTTCAGGGGCTGTTCTACTTTGCAGCCAATAACACCTGGACAGGGTTGCTGTTTGTGGGGTTGGTGGGCACCAGCATGGCGTTGGCACCGTCTTTACAAACCCGCTTGATGGATGTGGCGGAAGATGCACAAACCATGGCGGCTTCGCTCAACCATGCGGCCTTTAATGGGGCTAATGCCTTAGGGGCGTGGCTGGCGGGGCTGGCGATCAGCGCAGGGTTTAGCTGGTCGAGCACCGGGTTGGTGGGCGCTGGATTGGCATTGTGCGGGTTAGTGATTTTTGCGGCTGGGCGCTGGCTGGAAAAGCGCACCTATGGGGCCGTGACCCAGCGCGCCTAACGGCGGTCAATGGGGCATCGGTACCAACAGCGTAATTAAATGGCGAATACATCGAAACCTCACTAATGTGTAGAAGCAGTTACCCATAAGGAGATGACCATGCACATGCAGGTAATGACAATGACCCGAATGATGACCCTAGGCGCAGTGATCGCGTTAACCATCGGTTTGGCAGGCTGCGGTACTACCACTGGCGAGCGCGCCTCAAGTGGCGCGGGCGTTGGTGCGGCCGTCGGCGCGGGTGCCGCTGCTGTCACGGGAGGAAGTGTTGTTCAGGGCGCCGTTATTGGTGGGGGTGTGGGCGCCGCCACCGGGGCCGCGACAGATTCAGACGATATCAACCTCGAGTAAGCGCGGTTGATACGTTAGCGGTAGGTTGGTTAGTGACGATTTGGTTAACGTTGATTGCGTTAACGACATAGACGGTACCCGCGCATGCCCATGTGGAAGTGATCGGCATGCGCGGCGTTGTAATCAGGCCCCAAGACGTTGCCGAAGGTGTCGCAGGCGCCGTCTCGAGCGGCACGTAAAAAATCCCCCGTAGCGCCTTCATCATTCCAGTCGTTAATCAGCGTAATACGCTTCCCACTATCGAACTGAAACCCCACCACATCCAGCGCTTCAGCGGTGGCGTGTTCGCTGCGCCTGCCGGTTTCGCGGCCGTAGACATTACGACAGGCAAAACTACCCACGTGGTTAACCTGGCTCACCCGGCTGCCCATGATTTCCTCAGCGGCAGGCTGTAGCGCGTGACGTTCGTACATGACCCACGCCAGGGCCATGGGGCAAGAGGCGACAAAGCGTTGGTTAAACGTAACGCCGCTTGACTGCATGCGCACGATATTACTCAGCGGGCAGCTCGCGGTAGGCGAATAATCGGCCAGTGGCGTGTAGCTAAGCTCACCTTCGGGCACGGTCTCTAGCGCCGCTAAACAGCCGGCGCGGTCATCGGCCAAGCGGCTCAGCTTGAGCTGCGTAATAGGCGTGATCGGGTCGTCCACGTGGAGCGGCGCCCAGGGCGCCCAGTGGCGCGGTATTTCAATAATGCCTTTTTGCAGGGCTACGCCCAGGGCAATCAGCCCGATAATGAAGAGTGTACTGCGCATGCCTACCTCCTTGTATGTCACCGCTAACGCTACAGTCGCAGCGATGGGTGTGCGATACTGCGCAACCTTGCTGCATTGCTGCAGTCGCTCTACTTATTTCCGTTGCCTATTTTCGCTAACTGAAGGGAAAGCGCTTCATGTCCCAAGGTACGCTTTTTATCGTTTCTGCCCCGTCCGGCGCTGGCAAGACTAGCTTGGTCCGTGAGCTAATTGAAAGCTTGGATGGTATTCAGGTCTCTGTGTCGCATACCACGCGTACCAAACGCGAGGGTGAAGTGAACGGTGTTAACTATCACTTTACCGATGTGGCTGAGTTTGAAGCGATGATCGCGCGCGGTGAGTTCTTCGAGTATGCCAATGTCTTTGATAATTACTACGGCACATCGCGCCGAGCGGTAGAGGTGCTATTGGCCGCTGGCCAGGATGTCATACTCGAAATCGACTGGCAGGGCGCCCAGCAGGTGCGCCAGCAAATGCCTGATGCGGTATCGATTTTTATACTTCCCCCTTCCCGGGATGAGCTGGAGCGGCGCCTGGCTAGCCGCGGCACCGATGAGCATGCGGTGATTGCCCGGCGCATGCGTGATGCGATCAGCGAAATGTCGCATTATCACGAATATGATTACTTGGTAGTGAACGATGATTTCACCACGGCACTCCAAGAGCTACAGTCGTTGGTCATTAGCCGGCGCTTAAGCCGCCCCGTGATGAGCGAGCGGCATGCGCCGCTGTTAGCTGCACTCTTGTCACAGGCGCCTGCGGTCGAGTAATCTATCCGGTTCTACTACTTTCTATTGCGTTGCACTATTTTTGTCGCACCACTTTTTTCGCTGGGTCGACCCCGTTCTCTACGGTGTCGGCCTGGTTCTGTCATAAAAGGAAGGCTCCCATGGCTCGCGTAACCGTTGAAGATTGTCTTGAGAATGTTGAAAACCGTTTCAAGCTGGTGATGATTTCCACCCAGCGCGCTCGCCAACTGGCGCGCGGCTCCCGCGATGCGCTGCTGCCATGGGAAAACGACAAGCCAACGGTCATGGCGCTGCGTGAAATTGCCGCAGGCCTGGTGGATCACAACGTACTGGACGAGCCTGTTGAAGCCGCCGTGCGTCCACGCCCGGCGATGACGCCTACTCATATCGACGACTAACGTTTACAACGAAACCGATAGAGGCGCGGTAAATGTTTACCATTGATGACCTGGCCGATCGACTCGGCGGCTATTTACCCCCGGACGAGATCCAGCAGGTCAAACGCGCCTTTTACTACGCTGAGCAGGCACACGACGGCCAGCGGCGGCGTTCCGGCGAGCCTTACGTCACCCACCCACTAGCGGTGGCGAATATTCTTGCCAATATGCACATGGACCATCAAAGCCTGATGGCCGCTATGCTGCATGACGTTATCGAAGACACCGGCGTTTCCAAAAAGGCCCTGGTGGCCCAGTTTGGCAAACCGGTAGCCGAGCTGGTGGATGGGGTTTCCAAACTTACCCAAATCACCTTCGAAGACAAAGCCGTCGCTCAGGCGGAGAATTTCCAGAAAATGGTGCTGGCGATGTCGCGGGATATCCGCGTCATCATCGTTAAGCTGGCCGATCGGCTGCACAACACGCGCACCCTGGGCGCCCTGCGCCCGGATAAGAAGCGCCGTATTGCCCGTGAAACGCTGGAAATTTATGCCCGCATTGCCGGGCGTCTAGGTATCAATACCATCCGCGTTGAGCTTGAAGATCTCTCTTTTCAAGCGATTCACCCCATGCGGGCCGAGCGCATCAAGCGGGCGGTTGTCAAGGCGCGCGGTCATCGGCGCAGTGCCATGCGTGAAATCCAGTCATCGCTGCAAAAAAGCCTGGATGAAGATGGGCTCAATGGCACCGTGATTGGGCGTCAAAAGCATCTGCTGTCGATCTATAAGAAGATGCGCGACCAGCGTAAGCCCTTTGCCGAAATCATGGATGTGTTTGGTTTTCGCATCATTACCGAAGACGTGGCCAGCTGTTACCGTATTTTAGGCGTGGTGCATAACCTTTATAAGCCGGTGCCGGGCCGCTTCAAGGACTACATTGCGATTCCCAAGGCAAACGGTTACCAGAGCCTGCACACCACCTTGTTTGGCTCGCGCGGGATGCCTATCGAGGTGCAGATACGCACCCGTGAGATGGAAGCCATGGCCAATAACGGCATCGCCGCCCACTGGCTTTACAAAGCAGGGCAGACGTCTCACCCGATTGCCGAAGGCAGCCACGCCCGTGCTCGCGCCTGGGTGAAAGGCTTGCTGGAAATGCAGCGCCACGCTGGCGACTCGTTAGAATTCATCGAACACGTCAAAAACGATCTGTTTCCTGATGATATCTACGTGTTTACGCCCAAAGGCGACATTATGGAGCTGCCGCAGGGCGCGACCGTGATCGATTTCGCCTACACCGTGCACACGGATATCGGCAATAATTGCATTGCGTGTCGGATCGATCGCCACTTGGCACCGCTCTCGACCCGCTTAGAGAGCGGCCAGACGCTGGAAATCATCACCGCCCCCGGTGCGCGTCCCAACCTTGCCTGGCTTAATTTCGTGACCACCGCCAAGGCGCGTTCGGCGATCCGCCATGCACTGAAATACCAGCAGCAGACCGAAGCCGTCATGCTGGGTCGGCGGCTGCTTAATAAAGCTCTGGCGCCGTTTGATACCAGCCTCGAAGAGCTTGACGAAAGTACGTTAAAGCGCGCCTTCAAAGAGTTGGATGTATCGTCGGAAGAGTCACTGCTGGAGTCGCTGGGGCTGGGTAATCGCATGACCCACGTGGTGGCTCGCCGATTGGTGGATGCCGCGCATGGCGATGAAACCTATGAACATCCTGCCGGTATCGAAGGCAGTAAAGCGGTCGTGATCAGCGGTAGTGAAGGCATGGTGACCAACTTTGCGCGCTGCTGTCACCCGCTGCCGGGCGACCCGGTGGTCGGCCATCTTTCGACGGGCAAAGGGCTGGTCGTTCACCGCGCCGAGTGTAAAAACTTTGCCGATAAAAACGACCCCGATAAGCTCTTTGCGTTGGAGTGGTCGGACACGATCGATGAGGACTTCCCGGTGGCGCTGCGGATCGAAATCGAAAGCCGTCGGGGCTTGGTCGCCGAGCTTGCCGGCTTGGTCACCGACGCCGATGCCAATATCGAGCGTATTGGCATTGAAGAGCGCGATGCCCGTCTCTCCACGGTCAATTTAACGCTGTCGGTAAAAGGGCGCGTCCACCTGGCACGCATTATCAAACGTATCCGCAATCTTCCCAACGTGGGAAAAATCACCCGACTCGCCAACTAACACCCAATATAACGTCATGCTGATAAAGCGTCGGCAGTGAACACTATTTTTTAGTATTCAATCATTAGGTAGGAATCATTACAGGAGCGAGACATCGCATGAGCAATAAGGCTGTTATTAACACCAGCAAAGCCCCCGCGGCTATTGGCCCTTACTCCCAGGCTATTAAAGCGGGTAACACGGTGTATCTTTCTGGCCAGATTCCGCTGGACCCTGCGACCATGACGATTGTGTCTGACGACTTTGAAGCGCAGGCACGCCAAGTCTTCACCAACCTGCAGGCGGTGTGTGAAGAAGCGGCGGGTTCGTTGAGCGATATCGTGAAGCTGAATCTGTATTTGGTCGACCTGGATAACTTTGCGATCGTTAACCAGGTCATGGAGGAGTTCTTCACCGCTCCTTTCCCCGCTCGCGCCGCCGTTGGCGTGAAAGCGCTGCCCAAAGGCAGCCAGGTGGAAGCAGAAGCGGTGATGATGATTGGCGATTAATCAATAGGTTAGACGTTATTAACCTCTAAAAAGCCGCCCTCTTTAAGCACCTGAGAATAGCCTTCGCGGTAGCTGGGGAAGCGGAACTGATAGCCGGTGCTCAAGATGCGCTGGTTATCGCAACGCTTGCTGGTTCGGCGGCGCAACGGGGACTGCATGGTCTCGGACGCCTCGACTTTCAACTGCTTGGCCAGCCACATCATCACGTTATGCATAGTGACCGGCTCGCAGTCACTGCCCAGGTAGATATCTTCCAGGGTTTCGCCGCTCTCCTGATAACGAATGAGATGGGCAATAATGCCAGCACAGTCGTCACGGTGAATGCGGTTGGAGTAAACCACGGGGGTGATTGCCGCCACACGGCCTTCAGCCACCTGATGAATCAAGCGGTCACGCCCTGGGCCGTAAATGCCAGAAAAGCGCACGACCGTGCCGGGCAGTGAATGGTTGATGAGCGCCTGTTCTGCTTCGCACATCAGCGTGCCCGAGAAGCTGGTCGAGTCGGCGGGGCTCTCTTCGTTAACGACTTCGCCTTCCTGCTGGCCATGTACGCTGGTCGAAGAGACGAAAAATACCCGACGCGGCGGTGTTTTGTGCTGTTCCATCACGCTCAACACGCGCTTTAACCCTTCAGGGTAGGCGGTTTGATAGGCGCTCTCTTCAAAACGGTCAGCGCTGACGGTATAGACGACGTAGTCGGCGTGGGGAAGGCGGTCGGCAGCGGCATCTTCGAGGTCGTTTAAATCCAGCTTCAACGGTTTGATGCCGGTGCCTTTTAATGCCTCGACGTTGCGGCGCATGCCAATCACGTCATGCCCTTCGGCTAGCAACTCGCGCCCAAGGTTGATCCCTATATCGCCACAGCCGATAATCAGTACGGTTAGTTTCACCGTGCTCACTCCTCTTGATTAATATTCCCTATTAGATGCAAAGTCTCTACCAACGATGACATTGAAATGTGACCTTGTCGGATAAGAGGACGGTTGGCAGAGCTTGCGTGTCCTTTTCCATCCCGCGACAAACCCTAGTCACGAGCTGCTACGAGAGGATGCCACTGGCACCGCTATGACTTTAACAGAACTTCGCTACATCGTAACCCTTGCCCAGGAGCGTCACTTTGGCCGCGCGGCAGAACGTTGCCACGTTTCACAGCCTACGCTCTCGGTGGCAGTGAAAAAACTCGAGGAAGAACTCGAAACGCCGCTATTCGAGCGCTCAAAATCTACCGTGCAAGTCACCCCACTGGGCGAAAAGATCATCGCCCAGGCGCAGCGTGTGCTAGAGCAGAGCACCCTGATTTTCGAGCTGGCGAGTAGCGGTAAAGACCAGTTGGCCAACCCCCTGCGCATTGGCGCGATTTATACCATTGGCCCTTATCTGTTTCCCCATTTGGTGCCTGCACTGGCAAGCGCGGCACCGCAGATGCCGCTCTATATTGAAGAGGGCATGACCGGCACCCTGCGCGCCAAGTTAAGAAGCGGTGAGCTGGATGTGATTATCGTGGCGCTGCCATTTACCGAAACCGATGTGGTCACTAAACCGATCTACGACGAAGCCTTTGAAGTCCTGATGCCCGCCAATCACCCTTGGGTTTCACGCGAAGCGATCAATAAAGAGGATTTACTCGAAGAGCGCCTGCTGCTGCTCGGTGAAGGCCACTGCTTCCGGGATCAGATTCTGGAAGCCTGCCCAGCGATTACCCAAAAGCTCAACAGCCCCAACAATACCTTGATTGCTGAAGGTGGCTCGCTGGAAACCATTCGCCATATGGTCGCTTCCCGGTTGGGCATTACCGTTCTGCCGCAATCGGCGCTGGGCACCAATCAGTATGAAAACGCCATGCTGGTCAGCCGCCCCTTTGTGGCGCCAGCGCCCTCACGCACCGTGGCCATTGCCTGGCGGGCAAGCTTTCCACGTCCTAAAGCCATTGAGGCGCTGATTCAGGCGATCAGCCACTGCCAGCAGCCTGCTCAGGCCGTGAATAGCGCCCCATGAGCGACCTCGCCGCCCCCATCACGGCGCTGAAAGGCGTGGGCGAAGCGCTGTCGCTGAAACTTGGCCGGTTGGGGATCGAGCGCGTTAGCGACCTGCTGTTTCATCTACCGCTGCGCTATCAGGACCGTACACGGCTGACGCCAATAGGCCTGCTGAGATCGGGCCAAGAAGCGGTCATTGAGGGCGAAGTGACCGCCTGCGATGTGGTAAAGGGGCGTCGCCGCAGTCTGTTAGTTCGCCTGCGCGATGCCAGCGGTATTCTCAGCCTGCGCTTTTTTCACTTTTCACCCGCCCAGCAGCAACAGATGCGCCCCGGCGCCACGGTGCGTGCTTTTGGTGAAGCGCGCGCCGGTGCCACCGGGTTAGAGATTTATCATCCCGAATACCGCCTCAGTGGCGGCAGTGAAACGCCGGTAGAAGAGTATTTCACGCCCATTTACCCCACTACCGAAGGCTTGAACCAACCCCGACTGCGCGCCCTGGCGCAGCAGGCGCTTGGGCTGCTGGATGACGCCCCTGAAGCGCTGCCAGATGTGATTCCCGATGCCCTTCTACAGCGCTTTCAGCTACCGGGCCTGCACGCCAGCCTTCACCTGCTGCACCAGCCGCCGCCGGATGTGAACATCGAACAACTTAGCGGCGGCCAGCACCCTGCCACCCGGCGGCTGGCGCTGGAAGAATTGCTGGCCCATCAGCTCAGCCTACGAGAAGTGCGCCTGCGCATTCAAGCCGATGGTGCGCCCACGCTGCCGTCTGGGCGCAGCCTGCAGGCGCGTTTTTTGGCCCAACTACCGTTTGCGTTAACCGGCGCTCAGCGCCGCGTGCTGGAAGAGATCAGCCACGATTTAAGCCGCCCGGCACCCATGCTGCGATTGATTCAGGGTGATGTAGGTTCGGGTAAAACCGTGGTGGCTGCCATGGCCGCGCTCTCGGCCCTGGCGGGCAACTGCCAGGCGGCGATCATGGCGCCCACAGAGATCCTCGCCGAGCAGCACTACCGCTCGTTTAAAGCCTGGTTTGAGCCGCTAGGGATCGAAGTGGCGTGGCTGGCGGGCAAGCTCAAAGGCAAGGCGCGGCTGGATGCCAAAGCGGCGATTGCCGATGGGCGCGCGCGTATGGTGGTGGGCACCCACGCGCTGTTTCAGGACGACGTGCACTTTGAGTGTTTAGGGCTGGCAATTATCGATGAGCAGCACCGCTTTGGCGTGCACCAGCGGTTGGCGCTGCGTGAGAAGGGTGAAGCGGGCGGGTTAACCCCCCACCAACTGATCATGACCGCCACTCCGATTCCGCGCACCCTGGCCATGAGCGCCTATGCGGATCTGGATGTCTCGGTGATCGACGAGCTGCCCCCCGGCCGTACCCCGGTGAAAACCGTGGTGGTCCCCGACGAGCGGCGCCCCGAAGTGGTTGAGCGCATCCGTTTGGCTTGCAGTGAAGGCCGTCAGGCCTATTGGGTGTGTACGCTGATTGATGAATCCGAAGTACTGCAGTGCCAGGCCGCCGAAGTGACCCGCGATGAACTGACGGCAGCGTTGCCCGAGCTGGCGGTAGGCTTGGTGCATGGGCGCATGAAGTCGAGCGAGAAAGCCGAGGTGATGACCGCCTTCAAAGCGGGTGAGCTGGATCTGCTGGTGGCTACCACGGTGATCGAGGTAGGTGTGGATGTACCCAACGCCAGCCTGATGATTATCGAAAATCCCGAGCGCCTGGGGCTCTCCCAGCTTCACCAGCTGCGTGGCCGGGTGGGGCGTGGCAGCACCGAAAGCTTCTGTGTGCTGCTCTATCATCCCCCGCTGTCGAAAAGCTCGCGCCAGCGCTTGGCAGTGATGCGCGAAACCACCGACGGCTTCCGCATCGCCGAGAAGGATCTTGAGATCCGCGGCCCGGGCGAAGTGCTCGGCACCCGCCAAACCGGCTTGGCACAGATGAAAATCGCTGATCTGGAGCGCGATGCCGATCTGCTAGAGCGAGTGACCGCGCTGGCTCATACGCTGCAGGGCAACCCCGAGGTCACCGCCGTGCTGGTACGCCGTTGGCTGGGTGAAGCGGCAGGGCGTTATGGTCAGGTCTGAACGCTAGCGCTACTTGAGTCGGGTGCTTCGCTGCCGACTAAGCGATTGGCCGCTTCGCCTAGCGGGGCGAGCTGCCCAGCAATAAGGCGTAGCTGGCTTTGAATAGGGCGATAGAGCGTTACGGCCTGCTCCGTTGTGTTCACTACACTCTGCTCGTCTAACTGGGCGAGCAATGCCGAGGCTTGCTCGGTCAGCGCTGCCACCGGTTGGCGTTTATCCAACTGCTCAGCGATCTGGCCCAGCAGCTCACCAATGCGTTTGGCGACCGGCACTAGCGTGGCGTCGTCTTCATCGTCAGCCAACTGATGACGATGGGCGCCTAGCGCAGAGAGGTGGCTGAGCAGGGTGTTGGAGAGGACCAGAAAACGCAGCCCGTTATCCGCGTCCAGCTTTCGGTAGTGCCCCGGTTCGTGGAGCATATTGGTGAGCAGGGTGGAGAGCGCCGCGTCGGCGTTATGGGCATTGCGCCGCGCGAGGCGATAGGCCAAGTCATCCTGCTTGCCTTCCTCGTACTGGTGGATAATCTCCGCCAGATAACGGCGGTGATTAGTCAGCGTATTGGCGGCTTCGCGGTAAAGCCTGCGCCCCTGCCAGTCGGGCAGAATAAAAAACACGGCTAAGCCCGCAATCAGCGAACCGATCAAGGTATCGAACAGGCGGGGCAAAATCAGGTTATAGCCATCGCCCACTTGGTTGAAGCTGCATAACACCAACAGCGTGATCGAAGCGGTGGCGATCACGTAGTGCTTTTCGCGGTTAGCGAAGAAGGATACGCCAGCGGCCACGGCGATCATGCTCTGTACCAGCGGATGCGGGAAGAGACTAATGGATGCCCAACCCACCACTAAGCCCAGTACCGTGCCCATTATCCGTTGGGACAAAAAACGCCGTGTGGTGGCAAAGTTGGGTCGGCAGACAAACAGCGTGGTCAGCAGAATCCAGAAGCCCTGTTCGGGGTCGATCCATTGCAGAATCCCGTAGCCCGTCATTAATGCAATCGAGAGCCGCACCGCGTGACGAAAAGTGGGCGAGCCAAGGGTAAAGTTCAGGCGCACTCGCTTCCATGCTTCCAACAGACTGGACGGTGAGCGGTCATAAAGCGAGCTGTCGCGCCGTTCATCGCTGACCCCCGGGTTGTGGGCACTGGCGAGCTGGTTTTCCAAGGTGGCCAGGTTCTCTGCCAGCGCGCTGAGTGGGTAAAGCAGCGGTTGCCATTCGGGTTTACCGCGGTCACGCAGGTTCTCGATGGAAGCATGCAGATCGGCCAGGGCCTCTTCGCTCTGCTGATGGTCAAACGGGCGGTTGAGCAGCAGCGATTTGGCTAGCTGCCGGCACGAGCGCCCCTGCTGATCCAGCAGCCTTTGGCAGCGAAACAGCACATCATGATGGAAGAACGCTTTGCTGAGCGCGCTGTAAGGGTAGTGGGTAGAGCTGGCGCGTTCATGGATGTCCTGGGCAATAAAGTAGATGCGCAGGTAGCGGTTGAGCTTGCGATCGCCACGCTGGCCTTCAAGCCGCCTAAAAATCATCTCTTTGGCTTGGTTGAGTGCATCGACCACTTTGCCGTTCTGGCGTGCCAGTGCTACCCGACGGGCCTCCACGTCTACGCCCCGCACTGGCTCGAATAGCGCCGATTTCAGGATCAAAAACTCGCCCAGCGCCTTATACACCCGCGCCATGCTCTGCTTCACCGGCTGGCGTGAAAATAGCGCGCACCACACCACCGAGATCAACCCGTACCAGACGGCCCCTGCCAACAGCAGCAGTTGGCGTGCAGCCACGTCCTCATCCACGCCACCGTGCTGCTCGATGTTGATCATCGAGTAGATCGACAGTATCAGCGTGCCCGAGGCAATGGTGGCGTACCGCTGCCCGATAGCGCCGAGCATGATGAGGGTAAAGGTTGAAATGCCCAGGCCCACCACGAACAGCCACGGCCAGGGAAACAGCCACTGAACAATAAAAGACGCCGAGGTAAAACACACCAGCGTGACCAGCAGGGCTTGAAAGCGACCTTGCCAGCTGTCGTCAGTTTCAGACAGTGCACAGGCGATAATGCCCAGGAAGAGGGGAATCACCAGCGCGACATCGCCCATTAAACCGCTAAACAGCAGCGCACCGCTGAAGGCTATAAACACGCGCAGGCTGTAGGCGAATTTATCCAGCGTCCAAAGGCGCCGCAGCGGTAAAGAAAGGGGCATAAAGGCTCTTATAGGAGTTTGTTAGACTTTAGTATAAATGTGTGGGCGCTAGATGTCGCTACCTCGTCTATCAACGTTTGAGTGTACTAAAAAATAGTGCACTAAAGCTCTATGATTGGAACGGCAACCTTTCGATACTCGGAGTGACACTAAAAAAACAGGGAACACTCCAATGGATCTCAAGCTGCTGCTGGACTGGCGTCTGCACCTGACGGTGATCGTGACGTCGATGTTTGCCGAGTGGATAGGCATTGTGCGCATTCCACTCGGACCGGGAACACTGCTGTTACTACCGCTGCTTTACGCCTTTATCATTGGCGTTATTTTCAATCCCCACCTTTTTTCGGCCATGGGCAAGGTGATTCCCAAGCCGGTCAGCAATGCGGCTGGCCCCATTATCCTTATCGCCATCCTGCCGTTTATTGCCAAATTCGGCTCTACTATCGGGCCTGCCATTGAGCAGATCATCGCCGCTGGCCCCGCGCTGATACTTCAAGAGCTGGGTAATCTCGGCACCATGCTGATCGCGCTGCCCTTTGCCGTTCTGGTGCTCAAAATGGGCCGTGAAGCAATCGGTGCTACTTACTCCATCGCACGCGAACCCAATATCGCCATTATTTCCGATCGCTACGGGCTAAGAAGCGCGGAAGGTATCGGCATTATGGGTGTGTACGTGGTGGGCACCATGTTCGGTACGCTCTATTTCGCCTTGATGGCGGGCTATATCGCTTCGTTGGATATTCTCGATATCCGTGCCCTGGCCATGGCCTGCGGTGTGGGCAGCGGCAGCATGGTGGCGGCGTGTTCGGCGGCGTTGGCTGAAGCGGTGCCCGCCTCTAAAGACGAACTGCTCGCCTTTGCAGGTGCTAGTAACCTGCTCACCTATGCCACCGGTTTGTATGTGTCGCTATTTATTGCCCTACCGGTGACCGAGTGGATGTACAAGCGCTTAAAAGGCCCACGCCAGGAGGTTAGCCATGAAAACTCATGAGAATTCGGCCGATCAGTTCGACGCTGAAGCGCTTAAAGAGCTGCGCCCTGAAAACCAGTTGGGCAAAACCGCGCTGGTACTGGCAGTGGTGTGTGTGGCGGGGTGGTTTAGCAATATCGTCAACGGTTCGCCGCTGTTAGACGCATTACCCGGCATGCTGATTCTGTATGTGATGGTCATTATCGGCTTGGTCATCGGGCGCGTATGCCCTTTTTACTTGCCTAGCGTGGCCTGGGTGTCGCTGATCAGCATTATCGCAACGCTACCGCTCTTTCCGGGCAATGAGTGGATTATCGCGCGACTCGCCGAGGTGGATTTCCTGGCGGTGGTCACGCCGGTGTTGGCCTATGCCGGGCTGGCGCTCACAGGCCGTGAGTTTGCCATGTTCAAGCAAACCGGCTGGAAGCTGGTGATCGTGGCCTTATTGGTATTCACCGGCACCTTTATCGGCTCTGCCGTTGTCGCTCACGTAATGCTTTAAGGATAGAACGATGACTGCCTCAGTACACTTACCCGATAGCGACACATTAAAAGCGTGGCGTCATGATTTTCATCAGCACCCGGAAACGGCCTTTGAAGAGCACCGCACCAGTGCGCGTATTGCCGCACTGCTGACTGAGTGGGGCTTTGAGGTTACCACCGGGATCGCTGGCACCGGTGTGGTCGCCGCCTTGGATGGAAAACAGTGTGAAGGCAAAACGATCGGCCTACGGGCCGATATCGATGCCCTGGATATACGTGAAGAAACGCAACTGGATTACGCCTCGCAAACACCGGGCAAAATGCACGCCTGCGGCCACGATGGCCACACCACCATGCTGCTGGGCGCTGCTTGGGCATTGAAGCAGCAGCCGGATTTCAAAGGCCGAGTGGTGTTTATCTTTCAGCCCGCCGAAGAGAGTGCCGGTGGTGGGCGCGTCATGGTCGAAGAGGGCCTGTTTGAGCGTTTTCCCATGGATGCTGTGTACGGCCTGCATAACTGGCCGGGCCTGCCGGTGGGTGTGGCGGCGGTGCATGACACCGATGTCATGGCCGCGTTCGATATTTTTACCTTAAAACTGATTGGCAAAGGCTGCCACGCCGCGATGCCGCATTTGGGCATTGATACGGTGCTGGCGAGCTGCCAACTGATCAGCCAGTTACAGGGTTTGGTGAGCCGCGAAACGCCGCCGGATAAATCGGCGGTGCTGAGTATTACCAGTATCCACGCCGGGGATACCTTCAATGTGATTCCCGAGGCGGTCGAGCTGCGCGGCACGCTGCGCTGTTTTGATATGACGCTCAAGGAGCATTTGGAAGCACGCTTTAAACAGGCGATTGCAAGCCTGGCCGAGTTCCACGGTTTAACCGTGGAATTGGACTACCAGCGCTGCTATCCGGCGACCATCAATACCCCAGCTCATGCCCAGCACTGCGCCACGGTGCTGGAGAACTTGCTTGGCAGCGACAAAGTAAAGCGCAACCCGCCACCCAGCATGGCTTCTGAAGATTTTTCGTTTCTACTGGCCGAGCGCCCTGGTGCCTATATCTGGATGGGCAACGGCGAAGATTCTGCCTCGCTGCACAACCCGCGCTACGACTTCAACGACGCGCTGTTGCCGCTAGGAACGCGCTATTGGGTGGAGTTAGTCAGGGCACTGCTCGACTAACGGACTCCCTTCTTCTCAACGAAAAGCGTTATGCGCTCTCTAATGCCCACTGGGTAGGGGAGCGTCTACGCCGAACTTCACGTAACAGGACGTTCAAGGAGTTTTACGATGTCTTTTTCAACAGAGTCGTTATCGGTTGTGGTGATTGGCCTAGGGCAGATGGGCGGCAACATGGCGCTGACGCTTAAAGCCGCCGGGTTTGCAGTCACGGGCAGCGATGTATTTGAGCAAGCGCGGTCACGTTTGGCGGCTAAGGGCCTAGCAGTGGTAGCGCCCGATGAACTACCTGCCAGCGACATCTATCTGCTGTCCCTGCCCACCTCTGCCCATGTTCGGGAGGTGATCGAACAATCCCCAGGCTTACTCAACCTGGCACCCAAAGGCAGCGTGATCGTCGATACCTCCACCAGCGACCCCGCCGTGACGCGCGAATTGGCCGATAAAGTAACCGCCGCGGGCCTGCTGTGGTTGGACGCTCCCGTCAGTGGCGGGCCTAAAGGGGCTGCCAGCGGCAAGCTGGGCATGCTGTTAGGAGGCGATGAAACCACCATTGCGCGCGTATTGCCGATGCTGGAGGCGATGTCAGCCAAGCGCACCCATGTGGGCGGCCCAGGCAGCGGCCATGTGGTGAAACTTGCCAATAACTACCTGTGTGCCGCGCACCTGCTGACGACTGCCGAAGCGGTTGCGATGGCCGCCAAGGCGGGCGTGGACCCTGCTGCCTGTTTGGCGGGCCTCAATAGCGGTTCCGGGCGCAGCGCGGTTAGCGAAGTCAACTTCCCCGAGTGGGTGCTGAGCGAGCGTTTTGATTCTGGTTTTACCACCGGCTTGATGCGCAAGGATCTGCGGTTGGCGCGGGATGCCGCTGAGCAATTGGGCCTGCCGTTACCGCTACTGCAAGCCGTTGTCGATGCGTGGCACGCAAACCCCGAGCAGCCAACTGATAGCGATGACTTTAACCATATCACTACGCCGATTTTAGCGCGTGGCAGCCAAACGGAGGGCAACCAATGAACTCACTTAGCCAGCGCGCCTGCGACCATCTTGCACAACTGCTTGAAGGATTCGGCTTAACCGCTGCCACACCGTTAAGTAATTGGATTGATGGCGAATTAGTCGCGGGCGAAGGTGACGACATCACCCTGATCAACCCGGCCACCGGTGAGACGCTGGTGCGCTATCGCGATGCAGGCGCTGCACTGATTGAGCGTGCTACCCAAGCGGCACAGCGAGGCCAACGTGAATGGATGGCGCTCACCGCCAGCGAGCGTGGGCGGTGCATGAATGCGGCGCTGCGTGGGCTAGAAGGCCATGAAGAGGCGCTGGCGCAGCTGGAAAGCGTGGTGGCCGGTAAGCCGATTCGTGACTGTCGGGCTGAAGTAGGCAAAGTGCGAGAGATGTTCGAGTATTACGCGGGCTGGTGCGACAAACAGCATGGCGAAGTGATTCCAGTGCCTACCTCGCACCTTAACTATGTGCGCCACGTGCCCTATGGCGTAGTAGGGCAAATTACCCCCTGGAACGCCCCGATGTTCACCTGCGCCTGGCAGTTGGCTCCGGCGATGGCGGCGGGCAACGGCGTGGTGCTGAAGCCCTCTGAGCTGACGCCCTTCTCCTCGGTGGTGATTGCCAAGCTACTCGAAAGCGGCGGGCTCCCTAAGGGACTGATCAATATCGTCAATGGGCAGGGCAAGTCGACCGGCGCAGCGCTGACCGATCACCCCGCCATCAGCAAGCTGGTATTCGTGGGCTCTCCCCAGAGTGGCCGTATGATTGCCGAGGCGGGTGCCCGCAGGCTGGTGCCCAGCGTGTTAGAGCTGGGGGGCAAGTCGGCCAATATCGTGTTTGCCGATGCCAAGCTGGATGAAGCTGTCGCGGGGGCCCAGGCGGCCATTTTTGCCGCCGCCGGCCAGAGCTGTGTGGCGGGCTCACGGCTGCTGATCGAGCGCTCGGTGTTTGAGCAGGTCACCAGCCGTTTGGCACGGGCCGCGGAGCAAATTGCGGTGGGGTTACCCAGCGATGAAGCGACGCGCATGGGGCCACTACAGAATCGCCGCCAATTTGAGCAGGCCACCCGCATGATTGAGGCCGCCGAAGCGGCAGGCGCGAGAGTGTTAACGGGCGGCAAGCGTCCAGAAGGCTTGCCTGACGAAGCCCAGGGGTATTTTATTGCCCCGACCGTGCTGGTCGATGTCACGCCAGATATGGAAATTGCCCAGCAAGAGGTGTTCGGCCCAGTGCTGATTGCCATGGCCTTTAATGATGAGGCCGAAGCCATTCAGCTCGCTAACGAAACACGCTTTGGTTTGGCCGGTGCGGTATGGAGCCAGGATGTAGCGCGGGCGCATCGCGTTGCCGGTCAACTGCGTGCGGGCACGGTGTGGATCAATAGCTACAAGGCAATCAGCGTGATGTCGCCGTTCGGTGGCTTTGGCGATAGCGGGTTTGGTCGCTCCAGCGGTTTGGATGGCCTGCGCGAATACACGGTGCCGCAAAGCGTCTGGGTGGAAACCGCCCCCGAAGCCAGCGTGGCGTTTGGTTACGGCAGCGGCGTGGGTTGATCGCTTGCGGAGGCCGGGTCGCGAAACGCCTGCATCCAGCGCTGTAAATGGCGCAACAACAGAATGCTGGCCTTGGGCTGTTGGCGACCCACGCGCGTCACCATGTGGGCCTGGGAGCGCTGAAAAAGCGCATTATCTACCGGGCGTGCCACTAGCGTGCCAGCCTCCAAATCGTGCGCGACGGCAAAGGCGGGCAGCAGGGTAATGCCCATGCCGCTGCGCACATATTGCGCCAGAATCACCATCGAGTTGGTATTCATCGCCAGGCGCGGGACGATACGCGACTGCTGAAACGCTTGGTCGACCATTTGCCGAACGCCGTGGGTAGTATCCCACATGGCCATGGGCTGGTCGCTAAGCTGGGTTAGCGTGAGCGGTGACGTTTGGCTGGTCAAAGGGTGGTCGGGCGGCAAAATAGCCATCAGTGGCTGAGGGCTGGAGGCCCAGAAGCGCAGCTGTGGATGGGTACGCTCATGAAACATCAAGCCGATATGGCTGTGATCGCCGACAATGGCGTCAATGATGCCTGAGGTACCTGCGATATGGATGTCGAGTTGGATGCCCGCATAAAGCTGGGTAAATTCATGCAGCGGGGAGGCGACTAAATCGCTGACAAAGCCTTCACCAACCGTCAGTGATATCTTGCCCGTTTCCAGGCGCTGGTAGGCTTCTAGAGAGGCAATAAAGCCTTCATCAAGCGCGCCACGACGTTCGCAGTATTCAAGCAACATTTCACCTACCGGGGTAGGCGAAATGCCGTCGCGCTGACGCTCCATGAGGGTCGCCCCCAGGGCTTCTTCGAGCAATGAAATCTGACGGCTAACGGCCGAAGGAGCAATATCCAAGCGCGCCGCAGCGCGGCGCACTGAGCCAGATTCCAGCGTAACGCGGAAGTAAACCAAGCGTTGATGAGGTATGTCCATCGGAAGCTGTTATACCTCTGACGTGGGCTAGCTTACCGCCGCTACCCTGGGCCAATCGTGAATGGCTACAAATACTTGAGCAGTTTCTGCAGCTTATTCATATCGGCGGAGTCGCCTACTAAACGCACGTTACCGCTCATCATGCCATCCAGAAAGGCTTGCTGAGTTGGCTTTTTGAGCACTTGTAAGGCGGTGGCTTGGTCTCGGAAACGCAGTTCAAGATCTAAGTCGACAGGCAGCCCCTTACCGGTGCTGATGCCTTTTGGCGTCATCCGGTAGTAGCGGGCAATGCTTAGATCTTCCGTCGCAATCCCCCAGTCCAGACCGCGCATGCGTTCTAGCTGTTCACGAAAGCGTGGCTTGCGGCGCAGGGCACGTTTGAGCATGACGCCCAGCAGCCACAGCGTCAGCTTGAGCTTCATTAGGAAACGGCTTCCTTAAGCGCTTTGCCTGGCTTGAAGGCAACATTTTTGCTGGCGGGAATTTGCAGAGGCGCACCCGTTTGTGGGTTTTTGCCGGTACGCGCCGCGCGCTCACGCACGGTGAAGGTGCCAAAACCAATCAAAGCGACATCTTCGCCTTTAGCAACGCTATTGGTGATTTCATCCAAAATAACGTTCAGTACTTGGCCTGCTTTATCTTTAGACAGGTCGGCACTTTCAGCGATAGCAGCAGCGAGTTCAGGTTTGCGCATAAGAAATCTCCCATTATTAATGTGTCATACGTAAAGCAAATGCAGGTTGTTGGATGCGTTACTAAGCATAGGTCAGCTTCTCTAGCCTAGTCGTGAACGCGACGAAAATCAGCCTAGCAGCGTAGGCGCTGCTCTGGAAAGCTCCACTTTCCTTCTCACGCAGCCGCCTGTCAACGCAAAACCAATCAAACGTCCGTCTTTATTTTCGGCCAAGGCACTGATATCGCCGCTTTCACCTTCAATTCGCCAGCGTTCGGGTGTGGTGGTTGGCGGGTAGGCCACCACTGGCAGCAGCGGTGTTTTAACCACTACCGGCCAGGCGCCAAAGCTAACCGGCGTGGGGGTGCCCGAAAGCGTTGTCGCCAGTGCCTTAGCGCTGGCTTGCAAGGGCTGAACGTACATGGCATTAACGCCATCTACGCAGGCTGCATCGCCCAGGGCGTAGATATTGGGGTGCGAAGTACGCAACTGGCGGTCAACGACTATACCGCTAGGCGAGACGCTTAAACCCGCCGCTTCGGCAAGCGCCGAACGTGGGGCAAGGCCGGTGGCCATCAGCACGAGATCAGCGCTGACGGTGTCGCCGTTATCCAGGCGTAATAGGATGTCTTCACCGCTTTCGGCCGCGATGGAATCAATCGAACGACCAAGCTGAAGGTGAATACCGGCTTCGCTAAAGGCATCGCCCAGTGCATTCCCTAAAGGCGGTGGCAGCAAGCGAGGAAGTAGGCTTCCTTCAGGGGCAATGACGCTGACGCGATGACCGCCAGCGTGGAGGTCGTTGGCAAATTCACAGCCGACCAGCCCCGCGCCAATAATCGCCACCCGTGCGGGGCCGTGGCCTAGCGCCGTGTGAAAGTGGCGGTAGTCGTCCAGATCATTAATGGTAAAGCAGCGTGGGGCTATGCTGGGCTCAATGCTGAAGGGCAACCGTGGCGCAGCGCCGGTGGCTAGCACCAAAGTGTCGTAGCCGAGCAGCATGCCGTCTTCAAGAAGAATAGTTTGGTTATCCACATCCAGTGCCTTTACCTGGGTGTGGATAACCATCTGGGCATTTAGCTCTTCGCCTAGTTCAGCGGCGCTGCGCTGGGCTAATTTTTCGGGCGCGAGGCCCTTGGCGAAGCCGGTGGAGAGCAGCGGCTTGCTGTAGTCATCGCCGCTGTCAGCGCTTACCAGCGTGATTGAGCGTTGGTCACCCAGGCGGCGCAAGGCCCGGGCCAGGCCAACACCCGCCATGCCAGTGCCAATAATCACCAGCGCAGCGTGAGAAGACGTTTTCTGTGTTTGGGTTGCGGGCATGCAGACACCAAAAAAGTTGCGAAAAAGGGTGCGAAAAAAACAGGCGCTAAACCGAATCTTTAAAAAAGTCGCTGAAACAAAAGCCTTTCAGTGCCCATGTTACACTAGCCAACCCGTTAATTGCCCTGGAGAACTCGGTGACGGCTGCTGCTTATCGGCAAACTCCTCTATTTTCCCGCTGGCGCCCGATTGATGCGGCACGCCCGGCGATGAGTGCTCCCTGGTGGCAGTGGGTTGCCTCCACTGATTCGTTAACCGCCCGCTTAATGGCCGCCGGTGGTGACAAGCCGTTTCGAGTACGGCTGCTAAGGCAGGGCGTCGGCTGGCCGCGCCAGGATGAGGCTCAGGCGTTGGGCATTGGCACTAAGCGCTATGCCTGGCTGCGGGAAGTAGCGCTGTGCTTGGACGAAACGCCGTGGGTGGTGGCACGCTCGGTTGCCCCCCTCACGCAGCTAAAGGGCCAGCGTTTGGAGAGTTTGGGCGAGCACTCGCTAGGCAGTTGGCTATTTCGACAGCCAGATTTAGTTCGTGGGCCGTTGGAAGCGACGACGCAACCCCCACTTTTTATCAGCGTTAATGGTATAGATGGGCGTTGCGCCTGGGGAAGGCGCTCCGTCTTTTATCACGGCTGCTTATCGTTATTAGTACAAGAGTATTTTTTGGGTGCGATGGCGGATGACCTTGATCTGCCTTCGCGCTAGGCTAGCGCCTGCAACTTATTTTCGTGAGGTAGGCATGGATCGTTCACTGTTGCGGCCAAAAGGGTTGGTTCGCGTGGCAGATTTTCTACAGCTGATGCGTTTGGATCGTCCTATTGGTACGTGGCTGTTGATGTGGCCGACGCTTTGGGCGCTTTGGTTGGCTGCTGAAGGCGTGCCAGGCCGACATACCCTGCTGATTTTTGTAGCGGGTGTTTACGTTATGCGGGCTGCTGGCTGTGTGGTGAATGATTATGCGGATCGTCATTTTGATGGCCATGTGAAACGCACCAAGCACCGTCCACTGGCGACGGGTCGTATAAGCGAAACAGAGGCCCAACTGCTATTTATCGCGCTGGTGGCCACGGCTTTTATTCTGGTCTTGCTGACTAATTGGTTTACGGTGCTGCTGTCGCTGGGTGGCGTATTCCTGGCGATTATTTACCCGTTTATGAAGCGCTATACCCACTTTCCTCAAGTGGTACTTGGCGCGGCGTTTTCATGGGCCATTCCAATGGCATTTGGCGCTGTGCTGGGGCACGTTCCGCTAGAAGCATGGCTGCTCTTCTTTGCCAACGTGCTGTGGACGGTGGCGTACGACACACAATACGCCATGGTGGATCGTGACGATGATCTGAAAATTGGGATCAAATCAACCGCCGTGCTGTTTGGCAGTGCCGATCGCTTAATCGTTGGTTTGCTGCAGGCGGCGACGCTGATGCTGCTGGCATGGGTTGGTTGGCGAGTGGGTTTAGGTGGTTTCTTCTGGCTGGGGCTTGTTGCCATGGCCGCGACTTTCCTGCACCAACAGTATTTGATTCGCCACCGTGAGCGGGATGCTTGTTTCCAGGCGTTTCTCAACAATCACTGGTCGGGTCTGCTGGTTTTTGCCGGTATGGCGCTAAGTTGGTGGCCTGCGGTGGGCCAATGACGGCGATTGTCATGTAACTGTCATCAAGTCGTGGTGTTATCGTCACTGACATGTCATTGAAGAATCTTTTTAAGCTGACTTTCTTTGAACTGGCTTTTTGAACACCGTGAGGCTCTGGTATGACCGCCAAGACCGTTCTGATTGTCGATGATGAATCGTCGATTCGCGAGATGATCGCGGTAGCGCTCGAAATGGCTGACTACCGCGTGCTCGAAGCAGATAACGCCCAGGATGCTCATGCCATGGTCGTTGACCATCAACCAGATTTACTGCTGCTCGATTGGATGATGCCCGGCACCAGCGGTATTGAGCTGGCTAGGCGTTTGAAACGCGAAGAAGCCACGGCTGAGATCCCCATTATTATGCTGACCGCTAAAGGCGAGGAAGATAATAAGATTCAAGGGCTTGAAGCGGGCGCCGATGATTACATCACCAAACCTTTTTCTCCTCGTGAATTGGTGGCACGGCTAAAAGCAGTGCTCCGCCGCGCTACTCCTCGTGGCGTTGAAGATCCGATTGAGATTAACGGTCTCTTGCTAGACCCGGTCAGTCACCGCGTCAGTGCTCACGGCAAAGCATTGGAAATGGGCCCCACCGAGTATCGTTTGTTGCAGTTTTTCATGACCCATCAAGAGCGTGCCTACACACGCAGCCAACTGCTTGACCAAGTGTGGGGTGGCAATGTGTATGTCGAAGAGCGTACGGTCGATGTGCATATTCGTCGCTTACGCAAAGCCTTGGGCGATGTGCATCAAAATCTGATTCAAACGGTTCGGGGTACCGGTTACCGTTTCTCTGCCCGGGTGTAAATGTGCGTCTGTGGAGCCGTGAACTGTGGCGGCTAGCCTGGCTAGCGACACTGGGTACTTGCCTAGGTTGGCTATTGGGTTCGGCAGGGCTGGGGCTTTCGGTAGGCCTTGCCATATGCCTGTTCTATCACCTGCGGCAACTGCGCGAGCTTTACCTGTGGTTAACCCTACACCCTCATGATGAGCCACCTGCCGCACGCGGTATGTGGGGCGAACTCTTTGATCGTTTGTACCGCTATCAAAAAAGCCAGCGCATAACGCAAAGCCGACTGCGCGCTACCTTGGCACGTATTCAAGAGTCGTCCGAAGCGATGCGTGACAGTGTGGTGATGCTTGACCGGCACGGTGACTTGGAGTGGTGGAATAGTGCTGCAACCGCCATGCTGGGCCTACAAACTGCCCATGATCGGGGGCAGCATATTACCAACCTGCTACGCGACCCCAGCTTCATCCGCTACTTCAATGACCGCAACTATAGCGAACCGCTGACGCTCACGTCGCCTATTGATGAGCGGCGTATACTGCAATATCAAATCACCCTCTATGGCGACGATGAACGCCTTGTCATGGCTCGCGACATTACCCGCTTGCATCGCCTCGAACAGATGCGGCGCGACTTTGTTGCCAACGTCTCCCATGAGCTGAGAACGCCACTAACCGTCCTTTCCGGCTATTTGGAAACCTACAGCGACATCGCAGACCAGTTGCCTCCTCGCCTTGGTAAGAGTCTTCACCAAATGCAGGAGCAAACGCAGCGAATGCAAAATCTGGTCAACGACCTCCTGCTGCTATCACGTTTGGAAATTGATCAGGGCGGCAAAGATCACCACCCGTTAGCATTGGGGCCGTTGCTGCACAGCATTTGTCATGATGCGCTCGCGCTATCGCATCAGCGCCATACCATCACTGTCGAACTTGAAAGCGAAGCACGCTTGTTAGGCAGCGAACAGGAAATTCGTAGCGCTATTTCCAACTTGGTTTTTAATGCCGTTCGCTATACCCCCGCAGGTAGCCACATTACGTTGCGCTGGAAAAGCATGGCGACTGGCGGTGGCTCAATCGATGTAGAAGATAATGGCGACGGCATCGACCCTGTTCATATTCCCCGGCTGACGGAGCGTTTTTATCGTGTTGATAAAGGCCGCAGTACCGCGACCGGCGGCACGGGGTTAGGCTTAGCCATCGTAAAGCACGTACTGCTGCGCCACGACGCACAATTACAGATCGAATCCCACCCCGGTAAAGGCGCGCTATTTCGCTGCTTATTTCCCGTCTCACGGCTTGTTTAATCTCGGCAAATCCCGTCGGCGCACAATATTTGTAGAAGTGTGTCATATTGGCAGTAAGTTTGGTAAAAGTATGCTCATGTGTCATTTCTATACACTCGCCAGCGTGCAAAAATGCCTTTACGAAGCATATGCTTGGGTGTTTTTTATCTTTTAAGCAATTGTTTATTAATGGTTTTGTTTCTAATTTTGTTTTTTTGGCATATCCGCTGCAACATCAAGAGTAAGGAAGACGACCGCAGGAAATGCTGGCTTTTAACTAGGCCCTTCTTTCTTAAATAAGCGGTATCAAACAGCGATCGGAGGTGGAATATGATGTCCAAGGATTTTCTCAAGAAAGCTGGCATTTTAGGTGTTTCTTTTGGCCTGATGGCAAGCCCACTGGCATTTGCCCAAACAGATGAAAATTCTGCTATTGATAAAAACCAGGGAATTACGGCTGATGAACAGCCGATGGATCCCCAAGGTTCTGGTAGCACTGGTGACAATGACACCAAAGACATGACAGATGATCTAACCCATGACGAAGGTGATAACACTAGCGGCATGGAGCCTGAATCAAGCGGTCACTCAGATGATGCTGAATTTGAAGATGACGAGCTAGTTGAAGAAAACAGTGCTAGTTAATCACTAATTTTTAGATATCAAAGAATGTCTCTTCAACGGACGAAGAGGTGCTCTACAGGATGTTGTAAAAGCTAGGATGCTTTTCAGATTCAAGGATGAATCACTAGGAAATCAAAACGTTAGTCAGGGTAAATTCCAAGGTTGGAGTCCCGCACAAGGAGTGGAAGCTAACGTTAGTTATTACCTATAGTCTATTCTGATATCGGGCCCCGCAATGCGGGGCCTAATTTTTGCTGCCTGCTTTATGAGTATTCCACATGCTGCATTTGATCGCAGTGTGGGGAATGCCTACCTACCTACCTACCCTCTTTGTACGTAATTTCTATCAACACTTTTACCTATTCGTTGCTAGCAACACCCTGCCCAATTGTAATGACCCCCTGGTTTTTGCTCACCTCAAGCGACTAATGCCGGGTGAGCTT
>OJBX01000203.1_pt1 | contig 39040 bp, 30 predicted proteins | sample 1590751 | NCBI WGS metagenome assembly OJBX01 (sample SAMN05416780, study PRJEB24817) | seawater metagenome | isolation source: Sea water | place: Canada:Atlantic | collected 2013-07
TCTCGATCCTACCAAAACTTAGCCGTCAGCGGGGTTTTTCTACAGGCTCAACGCTGGCAGCACGCGCGTATGTAGAAGTAGGCGAAGCCGCAATGGAGCCGCCATCGCCGTGACTGTGTTGGTTAGGTCATTTCAGTCATAAAAGATATTGGATGGAACGCTCCGATAATGAATGAACGCGTCTGGCTGTCTTTGCCGGGAAGTCCGCTTAGGGTCGAAACCGGAAGATCACCAATAGCTTGCGCTTTGGACACTCCGTATCCCTTCCTCTTTAAATGGCAGGATCAGCAGTCTGTGCGACCTCCGATCCTGCAACAATCTCCAGTACTTGTCCCAAGTATTGCCTCGCCTCTTTAGGCTCTGTTGACTTCCGCAGGTACTCGGGAATTACCTCGACGAATTCGGACGTAGATACAGGTTCGAGCTCAACCAAAGCCTCTATCATCGCAGGCCGCAGAAGGCACCTATCTTTAGGTGTATTTGGGAAATGCTTTGCGATAACAGTTTTGCTAAAAGCTTCAAGGCGATCACGTAAGCTAAATTCGCTGCCTAATATTGATGACACTTCTTCATTATTCGCTTCTACCTCAACTTCGGCCTCCTCGAAACGATCAGCATCATGTTCGTAGAGATCCTCATCGACAGACATATCAGTTTTCAGACTGTGCAATTCTCGAATAATCGGCTCAAGCTCACCTTTGGGATTACTAAACCAATCCGTTGACCAAATACGCCGAATCCGCCAGCCGAGCCGCTCTAAGACTTCTTGTCTCAAGCGATCACGATCCCGTGCTGATTTGGCAGAATGATATGTCGCCCCATCACATTCGATCCCCATCAAAAAACGTCCTGATTTTCCTGGGTCTTTAACCGCTATATCTATAAAGAACCCAGCTACACCCACCTGAGCTTCACTTTCGAAACCGGCCTGATGGAGGGCATCGATAACCGAGACCTCAAAATCGCTGTCAGGAGATTTACCTGTATGGAGAGGCGTCCCATCCATACTGCCCTTCTCCGCATAGTCCAAGAAATCACGAAGGGCTATCACACCACGCTTAGAGGTTTCCGAAATTAAAATATCGTCGGCACGCATGGAGCTAAAAATGTGCATCCGCTTCTTGGATCGAGTGAAAAGCACATTCAAACGCCGCCAACCTACGTCAGAATTAATTGGGCCAAACCGCTGATAGACCCGCCCCCCAACCTCGCTGGGGCCATAAGTGCAAGAAATGAAGATCACGTCTCGTTCATCACCTTGAACATTTTCCAGGTTCTTAATGAACATGCCATCTTCCATATTCCTTAGACAATCTACGGCATCTGCGATTTTACTATCTGCTTTGCACTCTTCTTCTACTGCACGTTCAATCTGCTCCCGCTGCTTCGAGCTCATGGCAACGATGCCAAGCGACTCATTTGGATGATTGACCGCATGCTTCACAGCGGCCTTAGCTACAATACTTGCTTCTTCAACGTTGTATTGGTTTACAAAACGGCCACCTTTGACATAGTTGAACTTAACTCCATATTCCTGAGCCTTAGCGTGGGGCGATGGAAAAATCACAAGATCGTTGTCATAAAAGTTTCGATTCGAAAACGCGATCAAGCTTTCGTGCTGAGAGCGGTAGTGCCAACGCAGGCGACGCATTTTGAATAGAGGCAGGGAAGCATCAAGAATGCTATCTGTCTGCGTCATAGCAGCATTTTCCTCGTCATCATCATTCATATCCTGACGATCGAAGAAGCTTGTGGGTGGTAGTTGTTTTGGGTCTCCTACAACGACAAGTTGTGCACCACGAGCAATGACGCCTAGCGCATCCTCTGGTTTAACCTGCGAAGCCTCATCCATTACGACCAAATCAAATTGCAGGTGACCTGGTTTCAGATAATGAGCGGCGGACATGGGCCCCATCATGAAGCACGGTTTCAAAGCCAATAAGGCGTTGCTTGAACGATTAATTAGCTGACGAATTGGAATATGCTTTGTCTTTTTTCCAAGCTCATTTTTTATCAGAGCCATTTCTGTATATTCGGATTTTCTTCCCCCTGCATTGCCCCCAGGCACATGACGCTCCGCCAATACACTGGCAATTCTTTGACGCTGTAATGTCTTTAGTTTTTGGTCATATTCGCGAAAGGTAGTCTGAAGTGCTGCTTGATTCTTGCCAGATATTCGGCCTAGGTGTGGCCTTTGTGAGAGGATTTCTCTGGACAACTGATCAAATATCGCCAAATTCAAAGCTTTCCTTGCACTCTCGATACTGAGCCTGCCACTCGTCACCAGATGCCAAAGTGGCTCAAGCCCTTGTGCTTTCATCTCGTTTCGAATTCAGACGAAGTTGACCCAATCATTCAGCCACTCCGGCTTTCCAATCGCTAGTAGGTTTCTTTGCCTGATTTCATCTATATTCCAATCTTGGTTAGTCAACCATTGCTCGGGCCTCAGCTCAGTCTTACTTTTAAACTGCTCGTATGCCTCTTCCTGATCGCTCCAATCCGAAATATAAGCATCTGCGTCCCCATTTAGCCGCTCATACTCACCATGCGTTTTGATCGCTAGGATTACCTTTCTGAGCGGTTCGAACCGCAGCTTGCGATGGACGTAACTCGCGAAATCCAGTGTTTCCCGAATAGACTCCAGTGAAAGTTTGTTTTCTGCAGTTGGCCCAACTGACAACTCAGCCTCAGGAGCGAAGAGCTTATATAGCAGGTCATTCTCTTCAAACGTTGAATGCTGCTTTTGTAAAGTTCTCAACTGTTCTATACAAGACTCAATTTCTTCAAGAGTAAACTCGTTGTTTTTAAACCACTGCTGAATTACATGCACGGCCGCTTTAAAGCGACGGTTTGCCGAAAGCAAAGAGCCTTGTTCACCTGTAAGATTTTGGTTCTGATGAAGCTCATGCCGGATGCCGGGCAGCACCTCCTGAATATCATCTAGTGAAGCGAGTATCTCCCTCAGTTCTTTTACGAACCCTTTCTGTTGAAGCTGCTGAATACCTTTGAACAGCTGAGCATCTAGTGAAAAAATGCCGTCTCCGATAGCCACCGTTTGACCAAAGCCGATGCCATAAGTATTGCGAATTTGCTGATACCATTCACGAAGAAGTTTCAGCCCCTCTATATCCGTTTCCAGCCCTTCAAATGCAGGCCCTATTTGACGCTTGTACAACCGTGAATCGAATGTTTCCATTCCCGAGACATATTCTATTGCCTCAGATAGAACAGGATTGATCTGTTTTAATTTAATGTCAGGTTGTTTTGCCAACCCCTTAAGCTGCTTGCGAGCTCGCCACCAATCCCCAGAGAACCATTTACCCATTCCCTCTCGCAATAGCTGTACTTGTAAAGCTTGTAATTCTTTTGAATCAGGTAATTTGTCAATATCAAAAATCTGCCTCACCCTTTCCCGCAATGGCTTGAGGTGAAGAAGCTTTACGTCTAGAGCTTCCAGTGTGGCATCGAGGTCATCTTCATCAAAATGCTCCGAACGAAGGCTAATCATCCGGCTATCAAGCGCTCCAATCGCTTCAATCATTTTGATTGCAGCTTCGAGGCCCTCAACAGTCGGTTCTAAATTCGCATTTAATGGTGAAGGCAAAGCGACCTTCAATTCTTGCAGCTGCCGGTCAAGAGCCTTCAGTTCAGCCTCAACTTTCTCAAGCTTAATGGTTGCGCGCACAATATTTGAGAAGTGTTCTTCTCGACATGCACCAGATAGAAGATGCAAGTCGGGGAATGTAGGTAAGGGCTCGCCACGCGATAGTGCTGAAAGCTTTTCTGAAAGGATGTGCTTTGCTAGCTTCCCAAATGTCTCCTGAATTCTTTGATGGAGACTGAGCAATTCCTCGACCTCAGACTGGGTCTTGAGATCAAGCCCATCAAGCGCCTTAAACAGCTCTTTACGAGAGAGTGCTGGTAAATCGTAGAGATCCAAAGCCAATGACTCGCATTTCTCCAACGTTAACAGCTCTGACACATCAATTTTGAGAGTATGTGCAGCTCCCTGGTTGCGCTCATGCAATTGATCAAGTGACTGTTGCCACTCCCGAAGAACAGATACAACCTGTTCTGAGTCAAAAAGCTGAATTGCCGTACTCTCTACCCCAGACCAAGGATGATCATGAAGTTGGGCACTTTGCCCGACCTGTTCTATCATTCCTCGATAAATCTGCTGGAACTCTTTAACTTGATCGACAAGCTGAAGCCGTTTCAATTCGGTGAGAGACGTCCCCGTCAGCCCAGCGATATGAATATCGGTTGGATTTATCTCTAACAGTTGACGATAACGAGCCGCACTACTAAAGATCTCGTGGATTGTTTTATCTGTATTAGCCCATGTTTCGTTGATTTCTTGAGCATAGTGATTGAGTCGCTCTTTAAGCTCCTCATAACGCATTGTTTCTGCGTCAATATTTTGTGTTGAGCTCAAATGCTTCTGCTTCACTACACGAGCATTGATATCTTCAAGTACCTTGCGCTTTTGTGATTTATGGCTGTGTAGCTCAAGACAGAAATCACCTAATCCGGCCTTATCTAGCCTAGTTTTAACTACGTCAAGAGCGGCCATTTTCTCCGCTACGAATAGAACTTTCTTGCCGTTTAACATAGCAGCAGCAATCAAGTTAGTTATCGTTTGTGATTTACCAGTCCCTGGAGGCCCTTCAATAACGAGGTTCTGACCATTCACTGCATCAATAAGTGCACTATGCTGGGAGCTATCAGCATCATCGATTAGCGGGAACAAATCATGTATTTGTTCAACCTCATCGATGGAATACTCCACAGTATTGCCTTCCCCCTCATCCGAGCCATTTTCCGAACTTTTGAAAAAGCGCTGCACAATTGAATGCTTAATCAGGTTTCGCTCGTCGAGAGGCCATCTCTTTGGATCTAAATCCAAATACATCAGCATCTTGCCAAAATTCAGCAGAGCAAGAGCGCCGTAACGCCGGACGGTCCAATTTGGTTTTGTAATTCTAATTACTTCAGCAACATGATCGAGGTAGGTTTCAGGAGAGACATCTTCCTCAACTTCCGGTAACGCAAGACCAAAATCGACTGCTAGCTTTTCTTTTAGAGACAAGTTCGGGAGGATATCTTCGCCGGTGTAACTCAAGGTGTACTGATAGGTTCCACTATTGTGGTCTAGCTTCCCGCGGCTCAGATGTACCGGAACTGTAAAAAGCGGAGCCAATCTTGTTTTTGAGCCGCTGTCATTTTCTGCCCATTCCAGAAAACCAAGCGACAAATAGAGGATGCTTGAACCCATTTCCTCTATCGCGGTTTGAGCTTTGCTACGTATTGCACGTAATCTAGATTCCATTTCTGGTGGGTAGAGCAGAACCTGAATCGCATCATCCTGATGCTTTCCACTACCTTGAGCCTCATCATCTCTCGGCAACTCATAACTAATATCAAAACCGAGGACCTTTGCCCACTCCTTCGCATCAGGGTTAGCTTTTAACTGGTGGTCTTTGCCATTTTCTTCATCTACTTCAAGGTAACCATGCTCAATTAACTCCTCCCGGGTAGGAGGCGGAACAGACCTGAACGTAAGCTCACGCTCAGAAAGAAGCACTTCGCACAGTTGGTTTGGAACTTCATCTATAATCCGCAGGGCTGCAGCTTTCTGTTGAATAGGGAAATTCAACAATCTGTTTCGAGCCGTGAGATCTAATAGCTTTTTGCGCATCAGTTCCAGCGACTCAAGCACGAAAGGGTCTGACGAGTTTAGGAAGTTATCCGCTGCTTGCTGGTCTTGTTCATTAGACATGGTTCGGCTCGGTTCCTTTGTTTTAGCATACCTATAAGCCATTGATTCGTTATGCTTATTTTCGTCTTCTTGTAGCTGAGGCGCTTCATGGGAATCGTCTAATTGCTGACTAGGCAGCTCTAGCAGTTGTTCAACTCGGCGCTTGAGCTGTCTCGCTGCACTTGTTTTTCGAAAGTTCAGCTCGAAGAAGACTGCTTCCAACAGGTTTTTATCCTGCGTGTTGCCGTTAACGATCTTGCTCAGCCGGCTAGTCTCTAACGCAAGGTAAGGTCGCCGTTCCATCGTCCCCATGCTCCTGCCCAGAATAAATAGCTAGTTTGCCACCGAAGTATCTTTATTTACTACCGATTAGTAGAGACAAGACTATCAGAGGCAGTCGCCAACCTATCAAAAAGTTTGAGGGCTCAAACTTTGTTTCCTTTCGAATTCATCCCACAGCACCATTTTGGGTAACAACGTCGGGGACCAACCCATAAAATCTCATTTTGGATTTAGTCCCAGCAGCATTAGACGCGTACCTTTATTAACTCCCCCCACTGCGTGGCATAACGTGGCTTCCGACACTCACCACGTAACATCCAGGCATTACCTTTGGTGTGGCACGCCTCAAACATGGGGGTTATCGGCTTGAAATGAGTTTTGCTGGCTTTGAGATAAGCGTACTGGCCAAATCAATCCTGCTTTTTCAGCGTCAGTTCGCCCTCGACGCCGAAGACAATAGTTCGGTTGGGAAGCGCTTCACCGCGTAGTGGTGTAAATCCAGTTCAATATACAGGAGATCATCAGCAGAACAGGGGAAGCCAGTAAGCACTGCCTGCCATAAAGCGGTATTTGAAAGGAAGACGCGGCTGCATCATTCAGCCCCAACACGGATGCGGCGAGTGACAGACTGGAGACATTTAAAATCTATAAAACAGCACAAAGGAATCCGGAGTAGAACACAAGCTGTGGCGCTTGCATTAGCGAATGCCATAATTCGTGTAACTCGCGACAATGGCTTTAACGTAACGCTCAGCATCAGCCTGCGCCCGATGTAGTACCGGCAAACTTTTGAGCATCTGTCGTAGCGATAGCATATGCTCATCACTCAGCATTTTATGCAGCTGATAAAAATCGGATACCCGAAAGGAAGGCTCTAACTTTGCGGCATCGAAGAGCCTGCTAATCCAGAAAAGATCTGAATCCAAAGCATCACAATACACCGTTTCAAAGCCGAGCATGTCATTCAGCTTTTCCGCGGCATCGACGACATTTAACCCTCGCTCGAACAATTCATCACGAGCGATCCCGTGTATAGACGCTGCAACAGGATCCCAGTGTGTCCACTCATCACGGGGGCAAATAAGAAAGCCCTCGCCATTACCCAGTGTGTCGGCCCACCCAAGCTCTATTGGGTAACTATCGGGCCCAAGCCCTGACGCCTCGATATCAATAAACGTAATAAGAGGAAGATCACTTGCCGGTAAAATAGCCACCTGAATGCTACACTCCGTATCTTGTTACGAGCTGTTTTATGACCGTTCTTAGCGGCAAATTCATAGCAATTCCCACCCTGTGCGATAAGGCACTTAGCGCTTTAACCTGCTCTGAAAAGCATATTCAATCAAGCACTTCGTGCAAATAATTATCAAAATAATATTTAGCTAATAATACTCGTTAATTCACTGTCTGAGTCAGACTGCAGGCTTTACCGAAGCCCAATTCTAAAATTAACCTACAACCGTGAACAGGAAGATTTAAGCTTAATTACTCACTATATATAAATTTATCCGATCTTAGCTATAACAATATTACCCAAACACATTACATCAGTTATTTTTTTTCATTTTTTCGACGCCGAATAACATACCCCGCTGTAATTAGCGTCCCAAACATAATGATCAAAATCGGTGAGACGCCAATTAAAAACTGTGTAAAATGACTCATAGCTTCCAACCTCCTTGAAGTTAACGGTTTAATAGAATTATAGTAAAAAACACCTTCCTTCACGAGTTCAGTAGAAGGTTTTCGGATCACTCATTCCTATGCTGTCGGGTTCAGGCTGCCACATCGCGACTGTGCTAGACGATGTTGTACCAAGCATGAATCTGACTATTTGGCGCATAGCCTCTGGCGCCGTTTATGCAACGCTGGTTTCGAGGAGTGTTTTGGCTTCTTTAATCAGGTTCACCTGGTGGTCTACCATCTGACCGATGATCGTCTGCCGCTTATCCTCATCCATCAAGTCGAGAACCGACCCGGTGAATTTGTCGAAGTTAAGAATAATCGGCTCCTGACTGGGAGCTGGGTTGTGGTAGTAGCAAACTAGCCAATCCAGATCTTTATCAGCAACCGCATTACCATCGTTTAGCTTTTGCCTTAGCTGATTTCGCACGCCCTGCTGCGGAGCCGCCAAGCCTGATTCGCTATCGATACGAAGGCCATAGTGGATGGCGTTGTAGAGGTTCACGTATAGGCAGAGCTTTTTACCGTTCAAATCACCCACCGTGTGTTTGACACCTACGTGCTTTCCACCCAGTTTGACATCAAAATAGCTGTGAGATATTTCACTCAGATTTTTTCCTCCATAAACGGTAGGTGTCACATCAAACGCATTGGCCATTGCATTCGATAATTCCTCCCAGAACCTGAGCATTACCATTGCTTTTGCCTTGGGTAGCGCCTTTTCTACCGCCAGTGCAGTTTCCAGGTCATCACGGTTATTGGCCAGTTTGTCGGCGATAAGCGCTGTCATAGAGGCTCCGGCTCCGGTGAGGTTTTCGAGCAGACGCTTGTACTGGATAAGCGCGTAGGACAATTCTGGTTTGTGTTTACTGAGGCTTGCGCAGGTGTCGATCCACTGGCGGATATCTTTCTCAAAAGAAAGACAATGAACATTCTCTTGCTCAAGGTCTTTAAGACTGTAGGTGGAGGGTGCTTTGCCATCCAGCGTGAGATAAACCAGCACCGCCTTTTTCCGGCTTTTTGCCCGCTGTTTGAGCGCAGTATAATAGTCATGCAACTGCGCCTTCTGATCACCAGCATCAATTTTCACTTCAATGCCGATTATCAGGTCTGGCGACTCCACTACGATATCCACACGCCGCTGATCTTCGGTGGCCAGTTCTCTTGTCACTTTGACTCGATCTCTCACATCCAGTGCAAGGCCCAGAACATCATTAACAAAGGCATTTAGAAATTTAGCGCCTTCACCGTGCCGCCCGGCGGGGCTCAGCAGTTCCGCGAGGTATCGTGAGTGGGTGCGGTTTTCATCGCGCTGAATGCCAAGGATAGCGAATATATTGAAATGCTCGCCGCCTCGGTTGGCATTTTCTTTACAAGCCTCGACCAGATCAGCCAAGCCGCGAAAACTGTCCGTCAACTCGGCTTCCTTTTGCGAGGCAGCGAGATTACTCATTCAGCGTTTCCTTACGATTGTGATTATTTTCCGCAACAAACATTCCGCGTGAACACATCACGCGTTTGCCTGCTTGCGGGTTTTCTTTGCAGGCTTATTCATTGCTGCCCGCTCCGTCTTGATCTTCTCCAGCAAAGCTTCGGCGCTATTTTCCCCGCTAATCAGTTCCGGGTTGTCCTTGCGCCACTGCTCGGTGAGTTCGCCCCGAAAGGCTTTGGCAAGAATGGACTGTGTGAGGTTGTTAACGCGGGCCAGGGCGCTGTTGACCTGTTGTTCGATCCGCTCGGCATGAGTGAAGAGCTGGTCTACTTGGTGGACGATTTTCTTTTGAACATCTATGCTCGGTACTTCAACGAGGATCGAAAGAATATGTTTAGATCCAACATTTCCTTGGTTAACTCCCCCCGTTTCTCCTACGAAAAATTGATCCCGAAAGACATCGGACCGAATGAAAAGAAATAGAAATTCTGCGCTAACCTTTGACCGGTGTGGAATAACGCGCCCTACTCGTTGATTGATCAAAAGATTCTTTTCCTCTTTGACCATACAGCCGAATCCGTAGTCCCTCTTGAAACGAGTGCCCGTCATGCTGATTAAAATATCACCGGGACTAGGCGCATATCTGCTGAACTCGTACGCTAATTCGTCATCGACATAGGCCGGTGAGTTTTCAAGTGCGATGTGGCCATCTCGGATATTGCCCAACTTCACTACTTGGTGGCTTCCTGAATTCTCAAACCAGCCACTTTTAAAGGCATATCCATTCTGAAATTCAGCGATTTCTCTCAATTCTATGCTTCTGGAAGTCCACTCCTCCGTCAACCGCCCACTCACCGCCGCAGCCAGCACGGACTGGCGGAAGCGTTTGAGGATTTGCGGGATGCGTTCGAGGCGGGCTTTAGTGTTTTCCACCTGGGCCAGCAGGGTGTCTAGTTTGTCGGCGATGACTTTTTGTTCGGCGAGGGGTGCCAGCACGAATGGTGCAGCCTCTCCATCCTTAGTCCCAAGCCGTGGCATATTTACGCCGTAACTGACTTCGTTGACGTAATTCAGGAAATCGCGGGTTCTGAGCCAGTGGAAAAGGTACCGGTTGAGAACGAATGGCTCGGCATCTAGGGGAATGATTTCAGTCGTACAAACGCCAGCGCTATCGGCGACAACGACTTTGTTTAGATAGGGGCGTAGCTTGCCATACAGCACATTACCCTTCTCAAACCTGTTTTTCGTGCTTTTAAACGGCCGTTCTTTGGCAGTCTTATAACTAATTATTCGCGAGCTTTCTTTTTCAACGTCTTCCAGTTCCAACACCCAAGTGTCATCAGTGACATCCGAGAGCTCGCCTTTCTGGGTTTTGCCGTAAGGTACGACATCGCCAAGCTGAACTTGAAGCCATTCAAGGGGCAGTTTGCGCTGGATCATTACTTAACCTCACCCATCACTTCCCGCAAAAGCACCCGGGCCCCATCAGCTTCCTCCTCAGCCCCCAATTCCCGCATCAACGCATCCAGCTCCCCCAGCACCTGCACCAGCTCCCCCATCGCCTCACCCGCCAACACGCTTGGCTCAGGTAAATTGGCGGCATCTACGCTGTCGCTGTCCTTGAGCCAGGAAATATCCAGCGAGTCGCCTTTGTGCTCGGCAACCCACTGCCGGCTAAAACTGCGCCAGCGGCTATGGGCCAAACGGGTATCGACTCCTTCATTTTCATCACTGTGCTCGGGCAGTTCGATCTTGTCGGAATGAAAGCTGTATTCGCCCTCTTCCCTCGGGTCCAGGCCGTTAGGGTCTTCGCCATACACGGTTTCAAACGGCTTCAGGTGTTGGTCGCCAAAGGGCGTGCGTTTACCGAAGCTGGGCATGTTGGTGCGCAGGTCATAAACCCAGACGTTTTCGGTGCAGTTTTCTTCTTGGTACTTGTCCGCTGCACTCCCCTTGGTGAAGAACAATACGTTGGTCTTGACGCCCTGAGCGTAGAAAATGCCGGTGGGCAAGCGCAGGATGGTATGCAGGTTGCACTTGTTCATTAAATCCCGGCGCACATCGGTGCCGACACCGGCTTCGAATAGCACGTTATCCGGCAGTACCACAGCGGCGCGGCCACCGGGTTTTAGGTTGCGGTAGATGTGCTGCAAAAAGGCCAGCTGTTTGTTGCTGGTTTTATAGGTCAGGTCGTCGCGCGTGATACTGGCGTCGCCGCCCTTGCTGGTACCAAAGGGCGGGTTGGCGAGGATCACGTCGGCTTTTTCCAACCCCGCGCCAGCTTGGCCTAAGGCGTTGCCCAGGTGGACCACACCCTCATCGTCTCCTTCCATGCCGTGGAGAAGGCAGTTCATTAACGCCAAGCGTCGAGTGCCGGGCACCAGCTCAATACCCACGAAAGCACGGTTCGCCTGAAAAGCTTTCTCATGGGCTGTTAGGTCGTAAAGATCGTCTGTCTGGCTTTTGATATGTTCGTGAGCAGAAATCAGAAAGCCCGCGGTACCCGAGGCAGGGTCTTGTATGTGTTCACCAGCCTGTGGCTTCAGGCAGCGCACCATGGTGTTGATCAGGGCGCGGGGGGTGAAGTACTGGCCAGCGCCAGATTTAGTCTCGTTGGCATTCTTTTCCAACAGCCCTTCATAAAGATCCCCCAGCCCGTCCTTCTGGGCGCTGAACCAGTCTATCTGGTCCAAGGTTTTGATCATCTGCTCCAGGTGGCGCGGCTCACGCAGGCGGGTTTGCGCATCAGCGTAGATGGCGCTTATCAGCGGATCGTCGTGCACCAATGTTCCGTCGCTATCGCGCCCAGTAGAAAGGCTGAGCAGGATGCGTTTGTAGTCGTTCAGCAGGTTGATGCCGGATTTACCGTTGATGTCAGACCAGCGGCAGCCTTCGGGCAGCGGGTGCTTCTTGAGAGTGCCCGCTTCGGTGTTCTCGTGAACCATTTTAATGAACAGCAGCAGCACCAGTTCCGTGACGTAGTCCGAGTAGTTGATGCCGTCGTCTCGCAGAACGTCGCAGAGGTTCCAGAGTTTCTGGACGATGTCGTTATTGGTCATAAATGTTTCCAAATAGTGTTAGGCACGCTCAAGGAAGAGCGCCATCAGCGGAGTATTGATATAGAAGTTACTGCGGCCGACTTTGGTTTTGTCCAGCAGGCCGATATTGACCAGTTCATCCAGGTACTTGGTCGCGGTGATCCGGCTAACGGCCAGATCTTCCATCACGAATTCAATTTTCGTATACGGGTGATTGAACAGGTTGTTCAGCAGTTCCTGCCGGTAGATCTTCGGACATTCGTCACGCATCCGGTGTTTGGTATGTTGCATCAACTCGCGTATCTGGCCAATCAGATCAATGGTTTGCCGGGCGGTCTGGCTAACACCCTCCAGCATGTAGAGTAGCCACGGCTCCCAGTTACCGGTATCGCGCACGGCCTGTAATTCCCGATAGTAGCCAGACTTGGTCTGAATCAGGTAACGACTGAGATAAAGCACAGGCAGGTCGAGTAGGTCTTTGGCGACCAGGTAAAGCATGTTGATAATGCGCCCGGTTCGCCCATTGCCGTCATAAAACGGGTGAATGCTCTCGAACTGGTGATGGATGACGGCCATTTTTACCAGCGGGTCCGCATCACACTGTTCGTCATCGTTGATATAGGCGACTAAGTTGCCCATTAACGCTTCGATTTCCGGGGCTGACTGGGGCGGCTCATACACCACCTCCCCGGTGGCCTGATTTTTGAGCGCCGTCCCGGGCAGCTTACGCAACCCTGCCCGGTTTTTCTCCAGGGTTTCCTGAATCAGTAAAATGTCGTGCAGGCGAATCAGCCGGGAGTGTCGAACGCTGCGAAATCCCGCCCGCAGTGCCGTTGCGTAGTCCTGAACCTCTTTGGTTTGTGGTGAGACACTGGCTTCGTCCGCCACGACTGCGCGATAGAGATCGTCCTGGGTAGTGATGATATTTTCGATTTCGGAGCTGTGCCGGGCTTCTTGCAAGGTCAGCGTGTTGATCAATATTTCTTCGTTAGGGATGGTCGCTGCCACCCCTTTTAGCTCTGCCAAGTAACGATGTGCCTGTGCTGCTTTTTTCAGCACGGCGCGGGTTTCCCACTGTTCGATGTGTTCAAGGGGCAACGTTGGCAGCACGGAGCATCTCTTTTCAGTTAATGTATAGAAAAATAGAAAATCTATACATATCGAAGCTGACATGCAAAGGAAAAAGCACTTTCCTTTGCATGTGACGCTGTCAATGTATAGATCGTGGCTACCTATAAATATTTGCTAGGGCTAGTTTGGCATGCGTAATGTCGAAATATCCGCAAAAAATCGACATATAGTAGATGTATGTCTATGCCATCAACATTCACAGATCACGCGCTCAGCTCTGGCCAAACCGCTTCGTTTAGCTCTTCTAGCACTGTATCAAGCTGCGCGCCCAATACCTTATCCATCTGCTTTGAGCCACCGTCATCTGAAAAGCGATTATTTACAAACTCGCGATCGATGATTACTTCGTGCACCAGCTGTTTGGCCAGGCGGTCCAGCCACTTGCGCTGGGCCGTCGACCAATCGTGCTGGGTATAGATGCGGTCCATGGCTTCAGCTACACGCTGTTCAAAAGGCTTGAGAGGCTCGCCCAATGCTGCGCGGCGGATATGGCCGATGATGCTGGCCGCAATATCTTTATTGGTCTGATTGCGCACAGCGCTTTGCAGGTTGGCTTCCGAGTAGCCGTGATTATCCAAGAGCACTTTCACTTCTTTAAGCTGCTGGCGCGTAAGGTCACGAGGCTTGTTGACGACCACAGCCAGGGCAGTCGATTGGTTAACCTGCTCCTTGATAAACGCATTGAAACTGTCCAGATAGTCCTCTGGCCGTTGATGCACACCGTAGCTTTGGGTGGGCTCCTGGATGAGTTTGTCTTCATGATGCGAAATCACGGGCATTTTGTCGCTGCCAACCAGTGTTTTCACTTGGCCAAGCTGATTGACCAGGCCGCTGTGCTGGCGGATAAATACCGACGCTTCGCGAGGGCCTAGTTTCTGCAAGTGTTGGTGCAGGTTTTTCGGCTCTACTCCCCACAGCTCATGCAGTTCGTCGAGCTTGCTTTTCAGTGCTGGGCGGCTTTCGGCTTTGTTGTCAGCTTTGCGCAGTACTCGCATGACCTTCTGGCTGAGCTGGCTAAGCACTACATCAGCCTGGCTTTCGCCCAGCTGTTCGCCAGGGCTGTTCAGCGCTGCTTCTAAATGATCCTCATCAGTCAATTCGTCGACCAACTGCTCCAGAGTGACGTTGGGGTCCCTCACTAGAGGCTTCATGGTATTGACCTCGAAAAGCGCAGCGTAGATATCGACTGGGTCGTAAATGCGGAACACGGTTTTCCCAATCTCATCGCAACGCCGAGTGGCACGGCCAATCATTTGCTCGTACAGGATGCGCGAGCGTACCCGACGCATAAACACCAAGTGACTTATTTTGGGTACATCAATGCCAGTCGTCAGTAGGTCAACCGTAATGGCAATACTGGGATAACGCTCATTCTTATAACGACGAATCAGTTGATCGACCTTATCGCTTTTGCCGGTAATTTTGGCCACGGCGGCCTCGTTGTAGCTGCCGTTATAGAGCTCTTTAAAGGCATCATCCAATAGCCGCTTGACCATATCCGCATGCAGATCGGTGGCACAGAAAATCAGCGCCTTTTCATCATCAAAAGGATCTAATTCCTGCGCTAGCTGTTCGCAGATGACCCGGTTGAAGTTTTCATTGATCACCCGGCGATTAAAAGCTTCAACTTCAAAACTCAACTCATCTTCGAGTTCCGTAGTATCCACTTCTCCGGTCTGGGTGTTGATCACCTCTATTGGCTTACCTTTTTCAAACTGGATGCCGTTTTTGGTCAACAGAGTCTCATAGCGAAGCGGCGGCTCATGGTCAATCAGCCAATCGTCCGCCACGGCTTCGCGATAGGAGTAGGTGAAAACCGGTTTGCCGAAAATGTCGCTGGTGTGCCTGGCTGGGGTGGCCGTCAGGCCGATTTTGACAGCATCGAAGTAGTCCAGCACGCGCCGATAACTGGAGATGTATTGACTGGCATCCCGGGTAGCCAGCTCGCCATCGGTCATTTCCTGATCCAGTGTATAGCCCCGGTGGGCTTCGTCGATAATGATGCAATCAAACTGGTCAATGGGCGGTGGCTGATCGCTCATAAAGATGCGTTTCACCATGGCCTGAACGGTAGCGACCTGCACGCGGGTCTCAGCCTCGGCCGCCATATCACCCAGTTCAGCAACATTGTAAATCTTGCTCAGGGTCTGGTTCTGCTCTAAAGGCGCTTCATTAAAGGCGTCGATGGCCTGCTGCCCAAGCGCGGTGCGGTCGACCAAAAACAGAATGCGGTGGTAACGTTCGGTTTTAAGAAAACGGTACATTAGGCCAATGATGGTGCGGGTTTTACCCGTGCCGGTGGCCATGGCAAGCAGCACTGAACGGACGTTTCGGGCCAGCGCACTTTCAGTCGCAGCGATAGCATTCTGTTGATAGTCGCGTAGTTTCAGATAACCGAAGGGTTCGTTCTTAAGCAGCTTTTCTGCATTTTCTTTATCGCGTTCAAGTAAGCCCAGCAAACCACCGGGCGTGTGAAAACGTGAGAGTGCGCGTCGAGTGTTACTGGGCTCACGTACATCACGAAACCAGGTTCCCGACTGTTCAGCAAGTTGGGGCACATAGGGCCGGCCGTTGCAGGAATACACAAAAGGCACCATATAGTGGCCTTCGTCATTAGCAGGCCAGGCAATGGTGCGACCGGTAAGCGCCCAGGCACCGACCAGAGGAGCCTCAACGTGGATCCCTTTACTGTAACGTTCGGCCTGTTCAATTTTGCCGGCCACGTTGGTGTTTTCTTTCTTGGCTTCTACCACCGCGATGGGAGCAAGGCCTACAAATAGAACGTAATCGGCTCGGCCCTTCTCACCGTTGAGGTTGGTGGGCCACTCGGCAATGGCGCGGTAATGTCCTTTTTCTGGGCGCGCGCCTTTCTGGAAGGTGATTTCCTGGCTGTCAGCTTCCCATCCGGCTTCCTGCAGTTGCTGGTCGATGAGGATGCGGGTGAGTTCTTCGTTCAGTACCAGGTTGTCGGTGGCTGCTTTGGTTTGCTTGGATACTTGCTGGCGCTGCCGATTAATGGTCTGTTCGCCTTGCGCCGTGAGCTGATGTTGCAAGGCTTTGATTTTGTTTTCATAGGCAGCTTGCTGTAGCGCCAGCGCTTCCTCGTGCTGACGGGCTTGTTCCGCTAGCGCCCTAGCTTCTTCATCCATTGCCAGTGCCAGGGCTTCGTATTCGGTCTTTTCTTTATCGATCAGTTGGCTGAGTTGCTGACTGCTGTTTAATTCGACATTCGCTTTTTGCAGGTCATGGCGCAGTTTTTCGATGTCACTTTGCAACTGTCGTAGTTGGACGCTGGGATCTGCAGGTGGCACGAACGGACCTGGTTTGAATCCAGCGCCAGCGTTGCCAAACGAGCGGTGAAACCATATCGCCAGTTCGCGGGCCAACTTCAGACCGTCTATGGCTTCTTTATGACGAGTGCGAAATTGGTGAGTTGCCTTGTTGCCCTCGACGCGCAGAGTATGAAAAAGCTCTCGCACTTGGGCCTCAAGTCGCAGCTCACGGTTTAGGCGATAAAGAAGATCGGATTGGCTCGTTTGCTCATCGAACTCGATACCCGACAGCGCCGCTAAGTGTTGCGCGAGCGCTTCCCCCAGCTGGCGCAGCTTGATTAACGTGGTGTTGGGGTCGCTAGCAAACGCCCCTTCTGCAGCTGAGGCGAGCTGCACAAAAAGCGCGTCGTGCTCGGCCAGGAAGCCGAAGTTTGCTGATGTTTGGTCGCTGACTCGCACAAACGCTCCATTTCGTATGGAATTGGCATTCACCACGGAAGGTTCAGCCCTCAGTATTATGTGGCTGGGCTAAGACTTTATCAGGGTAAGGCGAAATGAGCAGCCCTATTACGAATGAAGATGGAATTGATCCAATGATGCGTTGCATTGAGCCACCAAAAAGTAAAATTGGGCGTCAAAAGTACACACAGTGTACTTTTTAGTACCTCGTGGATCACCTGGCTTTATTTGATCTAAAAAAAGTGCGTGAAAAGTACGCTGTGTGTACTTTTAATGCTCATTTTAAGCGATTGAAGTGGCTGCAGTTTCACTCAAGAATTCCGTTGACTTTTAGTTCAAAAAGCTTAAACATCGGCTTTGAAAACCGCGTCTTAGTTGGCGTGGCATCGCAGCTGACGATGAGAAACGAAACAGCGTTTAAAAGCAGGTCAAACCTGCGCCCTTCCAGCGCCAAGCGGCACCCCAAGAAATCATTTCTTTATATAAATGCTATCACAAGATAGCGACCCATCGACTACCTATAAAACCTCACGATGTGTAATGCATCAGAAAATGAGATAAAACCGAAAATTGTAAAAAAGCCCTTTTCTATCAATAGGTTTTACGCAATCGAAAAACTGAAAATGGACATAAACTGGAACTAAAACCCAGCGAGCGACAGAACATTATGTCAGTCGAGCATCATCTCGAACATGCTCTCATTGTCCGCTTTCGACATTAACGCCCAACGTGGCATCCCTCTTCTGTTAACGCGTTGATGACGCGACATCTCCCTGGGCCTTATCGGCTATCAGATGAACAGCGATAACGAAAATCGTGCATGCAGCGGCACAAGCGACGATCAGGGCTCCAACTTTAGGAGTGAACACTGACTGCGACGTACAGGGCAGATCGTCGGGCGCGGGGGGTAGATCTGCCTATTGTTAGTCGCAGACCTCGCCGCGCATAGCTGTACCTTTTTATTTATAGACAATGAGACTCAGATTGAGGAGAGGGTTATGGCAGTGCCAAAAGGGTATGCGGGGTGGTCTCTACGAAAACGCAATTTTGGGTATGGAAGGCGACTTGGTTACGCTGCGCTATCAGCACTTAACGATAAATATGGCTGCCATGATCACTTTCAGACAAGGCATAGCCACCACGCACGCTTTGCCAATTTCGTGCGCTGGATCAAAGAGCACTATGAAGTGAAAGACGCGCGGAAGATTACAAAAGAGCACATTTCAGCTTATGAAAAATACCTGGTTGAGTCTGTTACCGACGGTACTTATTCAATTCATTATGCTCAAAATCTGCTCTCGACTTTGAATGTTGTCATGAGCTGCATGCGACATGATCGCCGGTTATATACCTCACCTTCCAAATTAGTTGGTAAACGGACCCATATCCGCCAAACAGAGCCTCAAGGAGAGCGCTTTGAAGATGTAGTACGAGCAGCAAACGATATGAAGCAAGCCAAAAACCCACGAGCGGCAGCCGTGCTGCTGCTTGCTAAAGCATTCGGTATGAGAGTTCGTGAAGCAGCGCTCGCAGATTTATTACGTCTATATAGGGAAGCTAATGAGAATGGAGCCTGTCGAATTCTAGAAGGCACGAAAGGCGGCAGGCAGAGTGATGATCGTGAAATCCCGATGGGGAAGCCCCAGTGGCAAGCATTAAAATATGCTATACAGCATTCGCCTGAAGGCAGCACAAATCTGCTTCACAAGGACGAGACTTATCAATTCTTCAAACACCGAGTTATTGATCCAGCTCGTCTCACCATTAAGGCGCATGGTTTGATCAGTTACCGGGAAATGCGTGCTGCTTTTTCCATCGACTCGTATGAAGACGAATCGGGACATCCTGCCCCAATCAAAAAGAAACCCGTTAATCTAGAGGCTCACTTGAGAGGCCTCATGATAACTTCGAAGCGGCTAGGTCATAACCGGCCATATGTTTCAAGAGGCTACGTTGGCTAACTATATGAACTTAAAGCTAATTTATATTAGAATAAAGTTTAATGACATGAAGCCGCCGCACCCTGTGCGCCATCGAAACCGTATCCGAAAAATTGCCGACGCTATAAAGGAAAGATTCCCAGAAGTTAACCGCCCTGAGAAAATAAAGTTGAAGCACATTCAGTGGTTTTCAAACTACTGGCTTGAAGCGCAGGGATACAGCCAGGCGACACGCGCTGACTACATTAGCTCTCTGAAATTGCTTATTGAAGCACTCGGAAGAAGCGATCATTGGTTAGGACCGCTAGGATTGAAGCCGAAGGGAGCAGGTGGAAGACCGAGGACGAGCCGTGTTGTAAAGAGTAAAAAATACTATTAATGAAACTGAGTATAACAATTGAAGCCGTGCTGCTCCTGGAAATGAGTGAATTTTTCAGGCTTTTTCGCTAATAAAGCATCTGCTGTTGAGCACTGCGGATCTACTCAGACAGCTAAGCTAAAACATCAGAGAATCAGTACCTGAATTACGTCCACGGCGTACGAACGTGGAGCGGACTACCCTTTCAGCTCACTCAATTATCTGCCGCCCGTTGAATATGCTCAAAGGGCGGCATAAAGTAGAGACTCTCATCGGGCCAAGGTACTAATCTAGGGAAAAGGTCACCCAGTCAAAGGCAATGCTCGGAGCTTTAACTGAACCTGACCAATCTTCTCCTGATTGCGTCTGATTTCGCTGGCCTGCTCGTCAAGATCAGTCATCAAGCGTTCAAATTCCTTCAGCTGCGGAGCGAAGAAATTGAGCAGCTTTTCGTCATCAGCAATCACATCATAAATGTCTTTAAAAGCCGACTTTATTAGCTCGCCGATCTCGTCCTTGGTTTTTTGCAACTCCTGCTCTAGCTCGTGCTCTTTATAGGCACCGTATAGATCAGAGGTCACAGTAAATACAGCACCGGCAGGGCCCGCCCACTTAGAAATATTGCCAGCCAGTTTGACTGCCCCCCATGGCTTGAACTTATACACATGGCCAGTCATTTTTCCGAGTACATCCCGAGCGGCAAAGATGGTTTTCTTGATCGTGAGGGGATCTACTTTGGAAAGCTGACCAAGCGCTTTCCCCCCCATCTTCAGAGCACCACCACTAATGCTGTTCAGGAAGCTTTCACTGGAGGCCCACTGCCTGTTGATATCGCGAGACAACCTTGCAGTAATCTGAGTTGTCTGATCACAATAGGAGTCCACTGCAGTTTTGATCCTGACACCAAGCTTGTAGCCGACACCGCTCTCCTCGCTGTAACCAATCTCATCCTCAAGGAATGGACGGAGGTCTTCCAAAGACAATGGTCGCAACTTGCCCATTAACTGGCTTTCCATACTTTGGAGCTCCCGGAAAAGCTCGCCGCCAAGCCGCTTTACTTCACGCTGCCCCTGTTGGATATCATGGTGGATGCGCCCGGACTCTTGTTCGCGCTGGTTGGCAAATACATCAAGCTCTGCAAGCTGAGCATCTGCAGCTTGTACCCTCTGTGCCACCAGATCGGACACAACATCAAGGCCTGTTTTAGCCACCATTGAATCGCGCAGATTTGAGTCCAAAATCTCACCGGTAGCCGCTTTAAGCTCCTCTATTCGCGAGCGGGTTCGGTAGATATCCGGCTTACCAAACCAGAACGGCAGGCCCCGCCCATTTGGATTGGATGCCATGCAAACAATCCGCAAGCGATCCAGTTCATCATCACTCAACGAGATCGCCCGCTTCAGTTTCTCTTTTAAGTTCGCAGTCTTTATTCGCGCCTGCTCATCAAACAATATCGGATCGGTGAGGTCCGTCACTTCATCCATTTTATTAATAATAAAAACCGTAGAGTCGAGCTTGTTCAGGTCACGTAACACCCATTTGACGATGTCGTTGTGGCTATCTTTTAAAGGATTCGTGGCATCGACAACATAGAGGATGAGATGGGCCTCAGAAATATACTTCCGCGTAACATCCTCATACATGATCTGATCCCCGTTTACTTCCTTTTGCTTGTCACCAAACAATCCGGGCGTATCGACAATCTCACACTTCTCTGGAAGGCCTTCGGGGGTATAAACCGCCAATTTATCGGAAGACTCGTCCATGTCGATATTCATGTCTTCCATAACCTTACCAAGCCAAGACGCAACAACACTGGTTTTGCCATCAGAAAACGCACCCAGCAGAGCGATGCGGAGAACATCATCTTTAATGGAAGCCACAGAGGAGTCAATTTTGGCGAGATCACCCTCAACCTCCATCCCAATAATCCGCAACTCCTCCAGAACCCCCCTTAAATCGCCCAGAATTTTCAACGTGTATTGCTTCTGGCTTTCAAACTGCTTTAGCTGATCCATAAGGCATCATCTCAATTTTGTGTTTCAAGTGGCTCAACATCGAAATTTGTTTTTCGATAATCTCCAATGGCGCAGCAAGACTCTTTTCAAGAAGGTCAACCTGTAGAACAACACCCTCGTCAACTCCCTTTTGGATCGACTTCATGAGACTGCTGACCTCAGCATCTATCTCAGCAAGCTTCTTATTACCTACCTTCTCAATTTTCTTGCGGACCTCAACCTGAGATTTTCTGATTCTGCGGGCTTTACTCATAAATAGATTCAGTGCTGTCATGACAACACCCAAAGTAGCACCAACGGCACCACCAATAAGGGTGCCTATACCCGGAAAAGCGGAACCAATCCCCGCTCCGGTTAGTGCATAGGTACCTATTTGAAAAGCGAAAGATCCAAAGTCTCCTAGACCTAGATTCCATCCCATATCTTCGGAATGCTGATAGCTAAAACGTGATAACTGATCAGCGCGAAGTTTCTGTTCAAACTCCACCCTCTCAACGTCCTCAAGCAAGCGCTCAACGCTTTCATCTAACCGAGATTGCAAGCCATTCAGATTACTTTCCAGATCCGCCTCCAGTTTCGTCTGGGCCTTCTCACTGAGCCGGTCAAATGCAGATTCAATACCTTGCTTGATTACCTCAGCCTCACCGAAGTTATCCGCGACAATATTGTCACTGTCGTCAGCCAATTTGGTGAAGAGCTCGTTATAGATGTTGCGGCGGGTAGATGTAGCAAGGCGCTCGAAACTGATAACAGCTTCATTAACGGCCGCTCGACACTTATCAAACTCTGGTGCTACGCTGGCCAAAAACGCCTTATGAGACTCCAGGGACTCATTCAAAACATCCAGATTTTCGGCAAGTAACTCTCGGACTTTCGCCTTGTTGCTTTCAGCAATATCTTCCTTGAACGTTGACAGTTTGCCCCTTAAAACCTCTGCCACTGCCTCTACCTGACAGAATCGATACATAGCGTCAGTATCGTCAAAATACTTCAGGAAGTTACGTTGGTGACGAACAAGATCAGAATCTCTGGACGGGTGAATCGTGGTAACCCCAGACTTATGATTCAAAGCCAGAGAGGCGAAACCGATAAGCCCCTGAACACAGTGCCCTGGCAACAGCACATTCTCACCAAGCGCCGAGGCAAGCACGGCCTCGGTTTGCTTCAGAATTATATCCCCACCGCCTTGATATAGAGACACCCGATCCTCTTCAAACTCGTAGCTATCCGCACTACCACGAACATTCACTAGCGGGCATACATTACTGCCCCGCCGCAGATAGGAGCGGATCTTTGCTGCTGTCGCTTTCTCGGGCTTCTTGTTGGTGCCATTTACATAAAACACCAGATGCGCCTTTGCAACGGCTTCTTGAACCAGGCCAATAAAACGTGACTCGTCGCCTTCAATACCCGGGACATCAATCAGCTCAAAAGTCTTACCCTGATATTTTAGGGTGTACGGTACGTTCCCTTGCGTGAAGTCGCTTTTACCCGTCCCGATAATCTGGCCATCGACACGGTGAGAGGTTGTTCTGGCAGCTTCATAGTCCACTATGGATTTGGCGAGTCCAGATAATTCCGGCGCAAACGTCGCCTTCTCATAAATTCCCATTATCCCCCCAGCGCCAGAAGTATCGCAGATGCTCCTCCGGCACCCGCTAGCACTCCCGCTAAGCAGGCAAGCACCAGATTTCGCTTCGCACGGGAAGATGCTGCTTCTTCCGCCACGCGTAAACGCTCGACTGATTCCTCTGCGATAATCCCCTTAAGCTCTCCACACCCATTGCGAACAGTCTCTACACCCCTGGCATACTTATGAAAAGCATTAGCCAACGCTATCTCGGCATGGTCCGCATGCTCTTGCAGTTTCCGGGCAAGCTCATCTACGTTCTGCTGATTCTCTTCGATCAATTGCTGGCGCGATGACTCATTAAAAAGAATCCGTAGAGATTCGATGATGGTGCTTTTCCCGGCATTCGTCTCCCCGAAGAACGCCATGGTGAATTTTTCCCACTCAGCATTTGTTTCAAGAAACTCAAGCTCTGCGTCAAAGCCTTCTTGCATCTCTTTCAAAGTCTTTGTGATGTGATCAAGCCGATCTTGACCTTCAGTGTTGGACACCGTGAGCTTGGATAAATCGGTCATGGCTGCTGCCATATTCTCTGAAACATCACGGTATAGTTGATTGAATTCTTGATTGTCGTTCATCCACGTCCCTTAGCTGCTTAATTTTTATCCAACGAGCTCCACAGGGGCATATTTTTAATGCCCATCCAGCTTTTGATGAAAAGCGGCAAAGCCAAAAGGCAGACCAATGCCAACTTCCAGTCAGGTTTCAAATATGTATTTTCTTTTGACCGAAACGGTATCCAACTATCCGAGACCACAACCTCTTGAACAGGGAATGCATGCGGAAGAAACATCGCAATAAATACAATAATGAAGCCGCCAACGAGCAAGGCCTCATTTTTCCAACCCATGAAGTTTCTCCCTTTCAATCCTAATGCATAGTTAAAAGTCAGAATTGCAACAACATAGCCAAACAGTATGGCCAAGGTTCTAGACGTACTTGGCGGAAGCAGCTTCCCTAACTCCTCGTTTTGAATGACCACTATGCCTGCAAACAAAACCATGCATGAGAATGCCGCGAGGGAGAACAATCGCAGTATAAAACCCGCCCTTTTCGTGCTATTCAAACTCATTAATCGTTCCTGGTTTTCATCTCTTTATTACGCACTTTCAGCCATGCTCTTATGAACTCTTTGGCCAGTAAGAAAAAACAAGCCAATGCCAACAAAGGCCAGAGACTCAGTGCAGTTTCTCCTGCTTGACGCATCATTTCTTTGATCATGAAGCCAGAAGCCAAAACCAATCCGGCAACCGCGAGCACACCCTGCCATCGGCTCATCAGTTGTACTAACGATCGTCCCGCTAAACTCAATAATGGAAGAATTATAGGAGCTGCCATTTTCAATTTTCCCCGTTCAATCTGCTAAACACTTCCCAAGCCACCCGATAACCCTCTTTACGGTCCGGCCCGAAGAAAGGTGCTTTGTATTCCACTGTCCGCTCCGTTGGCCCGCCGGAGCAGGCTGGAGAAACTCTACGCGCTTTAACTTCGTGGGGTGTGGCGGAGAGCATGACGATCCATTCGCAGTCGCAAATGACTACATGCGCACCAGGTGCGTAGAGAGCTGACATGCTTCCATCCTTGTTTCAGCCAGGGACGACAAAATAGGTTTATAGACTTTAACCGACACCCCCGACATTTGGTGTCGCAACGTAATTTGTACTGCCTATTTGCGAAGAGAACTTAATGATGACGAGATTACCATTGCCCTGAACGTTCGATTAGAGCGACAGAATGATGCCTTTTTAACTTTATGTATTAGGTATCTAATACTTTCGACTTTTTCTGACGTGGAGCATTGCTGGAGCAATGTCTGACCCTGATATGATGCAGTGCAACGAAGTGGCACATTTTATGAACCCGTTGATTTATGCGGCTTAAGTTGTCGCACCCATACCGTAGCTTATAACACCTCACCCTTCAGGGAAGGTACGCTATGAATATGCTGGTACGTTCATCTTCAGCAACCGCAGATGCACAGCAAGAATTATCGAAGTGGCAGGCGGATCGCGCCTATTGGGCAGAAATACTCCCCGTCATGGAGATGCTCAGCAATTTTGTAATTCTAACTCCTGTGCTGCATCAGCAAATAGCCACGGCAAGCACGGATGGCCGACATCTCTATTTTTGTCCTCGTTATAGCGCCAGCCTCTCTGATGAGTCTCGGCGCTTTTTGCATGCCCACCTCATCTGGCATTGCGTGGCTGGCCATTTAACCGCCCCGCTTGTGGCCGATCGACATCGTTGGCACCTAGCGTGTGACCATGAAGTCAACGCGCTGCTGCTGGCTCTCAGCATACCGCTGCCTTTGCATGCGTTGCTATTCCCAGTTTGCGTTGGCCGCAGCGCTATAGAGGTGTATCACTGGCTAGAAGGGCACCCTGACACATCACTTGAAGTCACTACCGACATTCACCCCGCAGCGCTATGGTCGCACTTTCCTAATGCTACTCCAGATCAACGCATGACTGCTCTATGGCGACACCGAGCTCACTTGATCGCCCGGGAGAGCGACGCGCTACCCGATAGAGTCGCTAAGTTTTGTGAGTCACGTTAAGCTTGCATGCTTACATCATAACGCCAAGGGTTAGCAAATCTATGTCTGATGCTCGCGATACACTTTTTCGCTATTTGACGCTTCTGCAGCTAATTCCCCGCTATCCTGGACGCATTGCCACCCCTGTACTGAAAGAAAAACTCGCTGAGCGTGGGTTTAATATTGACGTACGCTCGCTACAACGCGACCTCAGCCAGAAGCTCTCTTCGCATTTCCCCCTTGGCTGCGATGATAGTGAAAAACCCTATAAATGGTATTTTGATCGCGACTTTCAGTGCCATTTGCCGGCGTTGGATGTGCCTAGCGCTTTAACACTGGTGCTGGCTGAGGAGTATTTGAAAGGTTTACTGCCGCCTGTCGTGGTAGGACAGCTTTCATCCCATTTTACCGATGCCCGACGCCTGTTAGATGAACTTGCTTCAAACGGGCTGAGCCAATGGGCACGTAAAGTGCGCGCTATTCCTAATGGAATGGCGTTAATTCCTGCAGAGCTAGAGGAAACCACTTGGCAAACGGTTGCCCAAGCGCTGCTAGAGCAGAAAGCCATTGATGTCAGCTACCTGTCGCGCACTACCGAGACGAACAAACACTTTACCCTTCACCCACAAGGCATTGTCAGTCGCCACAGCGTGACGTACCTCCTCGCACAAGTGGAAGGCTTCAGTGACTTGCGCCAGTTTGCGCTACATCGAGTCAAGCAGGTGGCCTTGAGCGATGTTAAATGGCAGGCCACAGAGGCATTCGATATTGATGCCTATATTCAGAGCGGTGCCTTTGGTTACCGGCAAGGACCGGGTGACGTCACTCTTGAGGCAGAGATCACCCACTCGGTTGCCTGGTTATTGCAAGAGACGCCCATTGCAGATACACAAACGATCGAAGCCCTCCCCGATAGCAAGTGGCACCGCCTCACTGCCTGCGTGCCTGATGACCAGCAAACTCTGTGGTGGCTAATGGGCATGGGGGCGAACGTCAAAGTGATCGCACCAGCCACATGGCGTGACACACTTAAAACGAATGCCGAGCAGGTGCTTGCCCAATACCAAGTCTCAGTCACAACAGCTTAAGAGGCCGATACACTAATTAAAGGAGATAGCCATGCTCTGTATTGCTTATGGCTCTAACATGTCGACTCAGCGCTTGGCCGCGCGGATTCCGGCAAGATTTGTGACTACGGCGATGTTGCCTGCCTATCGTCTTGCCTTTCACCAGCGTGGAGGGGATAGCTCGGGCAAGTGCGATATTGTGCCGGCATCCTTTCAGTCAGCTGTCTATGGTGTTGTATGGGAGGTGGCGCCGCATCATAAACCGACACTGGATGGTTACGAAGGCCTTGGTATTGCCTACGATGAAACTTGGCTGACAGTCACTGACCTTGCGAGTGAAGGGCAGTTTGAAGTTCAAGCGTATGTGGGCAAAATCACATCTGCTGGCATGCGCCCGTATACCTGGTACAAGCATCACGTATTAACTGGTGCACGAGAACACGGCTTACCGGCAGCCTATGTGCGCGCACTAGAGAGTATCGCGGCTCATCACGATCCAGACACTGAACGCCATGCACGCGAAATGGCATTACATGGTTTCGATGAGCTTTTGGTGCGAGGAGCATAATGGCTAATGACGCTTGCTTAATCGCGTTTCATCGTGGCGAAGGTGTCGATCATAAAGGCCGCTATCTCAGCGATATCTGGGCGCTCTCGCCCTTCTGGCTGGAACACACCCATGACTATATTCAGTGGCTGTTTCCCATCCCCGAAGCAGGCCGCTTTGACGCCTTTGCCCCGTTGTTAACCCCAGTGGTACAAGCGGCGTTTGAGAGAGACACTCTATTACGCCAGCACCAGCAGCGCTCTCTTAACATTATGTTGGATTTTTTTGGCCTTGCGCGCGAAGGCAACGCCATTTCCGCACAACCTACCCTATCCATCCAGTCCCATATTTGGTTAAAAGCTGGCGGCCACAACCACCTGCGCATTACCCGCATCATCCGTTCATTAGCTTTGTGTTACCAGTCAGAGCTTGCCCGCTCTTTCCAGCATGCCGTGATACATATTGGCACTCAGCACGGCGTAGTGTCCGAAACATCGCTGCAGTTTTGGCGGGATGCGGGTTAAAGCAATCGGGTATATCAGCTGATATTTAAAGCTGCAGGCATTGAAGCGGTAGGCTCGACCACTGCTCGAAACAGGTAAGCATTTCTCCAGCGTGAATCAAGATAGAAACCGTATATTTTTATTTAAATCAATGAGTTATTAAAATTTTGATAGTTATAACTAAGCTGAACCGTATCTAAAACGCTTAACATCCCTCGTCCGATAGCGTTAGCGATAACATTTGAAATTACCAAGAAGCTTTTAATACATTAAAATCATGCATTTACGTTTAAATTAAAATTAATAGAAAGCTACTCATACGCTGGATCTGCGTGATTTAAGATAGAAAATCACTAACCCCAGCAGAGATACGCTCAAAAAAAAGGCTCAAAACATCCATTTTGCTCAGTAAATTCTTCTACAATCCGAGTTTTAAGTTGCCCTGGGGGTAACTGAAATAGTTGGTTGCGACGGAAGATTAGTCGCTCAACGAGGTTCAAAGTACGGTCAATCGACTTCTATACTCCGAGTTGTCAGTAGTTAACCTTTTTGCTAAAAAACTTCTACGAGTAAGCCATTGATAAAAATGTCATTTATAAAGATTTTAATTAATAGCTATTATTGACTTCTGACTAGGGGTTCAGATTTAGTTTAGCGACATATGCATCGACAAAATTCATTGCAACGTGCTGACTCAATTGGCGACCCAGGCATGAGCCGACGCGGGATATAACGTTGAGGCTGCGGATTAACGCCAACGCTTAGCAGGAGCTGAGTGGATGCAGGTTCGGAGGGTTTTCTGCTGGACTCCCAGTTTGTGCAGTTCGACTAGTTTATCTTTCAGCGCCGAAGGGATTTCAGCGTTGTTATCGATCTCGTGCAGCAAGGAGCTAAGACACCTGCGGGTAATCCATAAGGGTAGGCCATACTATTAAAAGCAGCGCACTATCAGCCTTTATACAACTGACAATGCGCCATGCTCACACCTCAGAAGAACCAGTCATTTTTCTTAATCATGCCAAGCATGTCACCAATATCATCGGCCTCCTCATCATCCAGGCTTTTAAGGTGCTCGATAACATCAATTTCTTCTAAACGATTTGCACCACGCAACATGTCGATACAATCAGAGATCTCACTCAAAAAATCAGTCACATCATTGAGCACTGACAGATTCCCACCCTGCAACGCAGAAAATAGCCTACGAGCTCTCATAAACTTCATCCTTTTTGAAATACCCCATATGAGGCAAATCCAAACTAACAAAGAAACCGGATCCAGCAAGGCCCCACCAAGCCACTAATTTCTGTTTTTTTGAGTAACCGCCAGGATGTCAAAATTTATCCAACCTTTAGCGTTTGGATCGGACCGTGAAACAGAATGCGGCCAAAAAAACCTAAAAGGCATAAACCCACTATTCCAGCAATTAGACGCAACTGCTACGCACCAGAATTTCCTAAAGTCACGGGGAAGCTTACTGTGACGTGGAGATACACATGCTTGCAAAATACCTATCAGCTGCGGACCTGGCCTCTCGGTTTGGTGTTTCAAAGGCGACCATTTGGCGCTGGAAACGTGAAGGTCAGATCCCCTCACCAATCTATCTGGGTGCTCGCTGTACGCGGTGGCGCGAAGAAGATATCCAGACTTACGAAAAAGGGTTAATCGCCGACGCGGCGCTCGGCTAGGCATAACGGCGACCGACAAATATCTGCTGATAAGGGCTGCGCTGGCAGCCCTTTTTTTGTGTGTCACCCCGCCGAGCTCTCTTATGGACAAGGAAGAGGGACTGTCACTTTTTGGGCTACGAGGTCGGTATACTGAACAGCAGGCACGCACTGCGAGGCGGTCTTATCAGCCCGCTCAGAAACGGTTTGCAGCAACGAAAAAAGCAGGCAGAATGGGTCTTGAGAGAAACGGTACGCACTACGGTACGCAGATGCAGAATTTGGGGAATAAAACAAAAAAGGCCACCGTTGAAGGCAGCCTTTTTAAGTCTCTAACGTGTTGTTTTTAACCACTTTTTTAGTGGTGCCGACACCAGGAGTCGAACCCGGGACCTACTGATTACAAGTCAACCTAATTAATGACTTATGTAGTCACATACTGTGTTAGCTAGAACTGCGTACCACATTATAAACCACTGATACTACGTGTCAAATTCGGTTTATTTTGTAATTTGCCATGCCGTTTCCTCTCATTGGATCTCATATAGTGTCACGAGAAACGGCACGCATACGGTACGCAAAATGAAAACGGAAAAAAATACTAATTCTCAAAGACGACTACTCACAGATGCCGATATTCGTGCGCTCCCGAAGGGCAAAACGGCGACAGAGTCGCAAGCTGGACGAGGGACGGGTGCCACTATATTTGAGGCTCGCGAGTCTGGTGATATTGATGCTTACTTCAGAGTACGGATGAATGGCAAATCTACAAAAATTAAAATCGGCATATTCAAACGCACTGACAAAAACTCAGGTCTCACCTTGAAAGAAATTCGCGATAAAGCACGCGATTTGTCAGCGATTGCCGTTAAACACGGCGATGTTAAGAAATATCTAGAGTTGCAAAGGGAAGCTGAAGAGCGGGAAATTCGTGAACGTGAACTCGTCTTTTCAGAAGCATTAGTAGCCGCTGAAGAAGAAAATAAGACGGCAAGCTTTGAAGAGCTATTCATAGACTATATTGATAGTCTGGAAGGAGCAAGAGGGATTGAGTATATCAAGGAATTGAGAAGGATTTTAAATAACGAGCTTAAGCACAATCACCAAATAATAATGAATAAAAAAGCAAACTCCATAACTCCAAAAGACATAATTGATATATTACAACCCATTTGGGACCGAAACTCAAAAAGTATGTCCGGAAAGGTTCGGGCATATCTCCATACAGCGTTTGAGTTCGGGTTAAAAAACGAACACTCACTTAAGCGAAAGAGAAAGTCAATTTACTGCTTAGATAGCAACCCGGTCTCATCAATACCCAAAGACCACAAGACAAAAGCCATAAAAAGATCTTTAAACTCAAAGGAGCTCAATTACTTCTGGCACTCATTCTTGAAGTACGAATCAGTTGGCCCGGTTGTAAAGCGATTTTTACTTTTTCTTATCGCCACCGGGGGTCAAAGGGTCATGCAGGTAGCGCGAGAGCCGTGGACAAGCTACGATTTACGCAGAGGAGTGTTGAAGACAGAACATCGAAAGGGAAAAATTGAACCTCGTATACATTTAGTTCCTCTTACGGAAAGAGCAATTAAATTATTGCAAGAAGCACATTCCATCAACCCCAGTTCAAAATACCCTTGGTCTACAAATGGCAAAAAACCGATTGATATTAACACCCTAAGTGGCGCTGTAAGTAAGTGGATAAATTCACCATTATCGGTCATGGATGGTGAAGAATTTGAGAAATTTACACCGCGTGATTTAAGAAGGACCTGTGCACAAATAATGCAATTTAAAGGAATACCAGACCTAGATTCTGATATTCTTCAGTCGCATGGAATAAACGGCGTTGTAGAAGATCACTATCGAAATAACCCATACGCTTTCATGCCTAAAAACTGGAAAACTATTAATGCATTTGAAGAAGCACTAAATGATATCTTGAACGGGAAAGACCTCGACAAGGATGACATCTATACGTTCGACTTCTTATAATAGCTGACAAGCGAGCGTCAAGTAACGGATAAATGTTTATCTATATATAACCATAGTATTCAGTGTATTAACTATGAAAATAACTATTGAAGTTGATGATGACTTATATGCACAGGCATTAGCGTTTGCTGAAACAGGCTTGGATAAACCACCAGACATTGTTCGAGCTGCGTTGCTAACATATGTGCGAGTAAAAGCAGCGTGCCGTATTGCTGAAATAGGCGGTAATGCACCGTCGATGTCGGATATTCCACGACGTCGTGGGGAGCATCCAATGGAATGAAAGTATTGTCTTAGATACTTATTATTTTAGAAACGTTGGGTGACGTCGGGCCAAAAGCGATCTTTTAGGCGACACTGATATAACGCATTACACACCGGAACATGACGAGCGCAAGCGAGTTATTTTTCCGGTGAAGAAACTTGTTATATGCTTTAATTTAAATGTTTCAAAGCACTTATTAAGTCCTGAACCCCTAGCGGTGGATTTGTTCTATGTATTAACGCATGGCAGTTAGGGCATAAAGGTTTAAGATCCTTTACAGGATCTACTTTGTATTCTTTTTTTATTTCAGATAACGGAACTTCATGGTGAACATGGATAAAGCCTTTGCCGATAGCACCATAATTTTCCTCGAAATTAAAACCACATATAAAACACTTACAGCCGTAATGTGCAATGCATTTTTTTCTAGCCCTAACATTACGTTCATAAGCATTAACAGAAATTATTTTGGTAGCACCCTCTTCGAATTTTTCGGGAAATATGACTTCCTCTGCAATTGATGACTCAGTTCGCCTCTTTTTGCTGAGCGCGAACCAACGACCAGATACTCCTGCAAGGATTTTGTTTTCTAAAGAAGGGGTAAAATTTTTAATTTTTGCCTTGCCGTTTTCACCTTCTTCGTACTGCATAGGGAAGGTTTTAAGTTTATAGCCAAAATTTTCGATTAGGTCTATATGCTCAAGTGACTGGTTACGACCGAGGCTGTGTGAAAACACTCTGGCTGTCCTGAAGGAGAAGCTTGTACGTGAAATCTGGAGCAAGCTTGCCATGCAACTACCTCAGAATTTGCGAGAGAGCACCAATATTGATTGATTTTTAACCAGCGTGAGACGCTCCAAACGTTTTCACACAGCCTCGACCATTACCATTCCAGTTCTGATCAAATATCAATCCGTCTTCATTGACATCCCAAAGTCCGAAAATCACGAACTTTTCTTGATGGTTTACAAAGGACCAACTCCAATTCCAGTTTTTACAAGTTGCTCCTACCGACTCAATAAATTGTTTTCTACTCATAAGACTTATTGCCACGACTTATTGGCATATCGCCGCGCTCTGCAGCACATTTGGAGCGCAGATTAAAATTTTTCCGACAGCAGTGCTGTTTAGGCTTTTGCATGTAGAAGCTCCATAATAAAAACAACTAATGTATGTGCAGCATTAATAAATAGACGCGCCTCGGCTACTACTATACTAGGAGGATTTGAGCCGCGACCATGAGCTGAGCCAATGTGCGACCTAAACGCCCCGATACCATCAATGATTGAAGAAATCCCTTTAAGTACTTTGTGTTGATCGGCCGCCAGAGTGGAGTCAGCATTCAAGACAAGGTGGGACTGAACGACTCCCCATAGTGGCATTACATTCAGCTTGTTCGGCATCGACAGATCATCGAAACTTTCAATGTAGAACTTTAGCGTGGCTTCGATAATTGAGCAGGATGCAGTTATTGATGCATTGGGATCACTTTGAATGTGCTCAATTGCTCTCTCAAATTCCTTTTCAATGGATGAGAAATCACCTGACCTTAGATAGTCCTCTAGCGTTTTAGTTATTGGTGTTGAACCGGCCTTCGTAACGTAGCCGTTGGTTCGATAAGCTAATTGATTTTTCGCTAATGCGGAATTAATTCTCGCTTGGCCTTCGAACACCTTGGTTGATAATGTCCCACCAAAAAGTGAAGAGGGAGGCTCCTGATCCATGTACTCTTGAATCACAGCCCCCAAAACTTCTAGCGGGTCGGTTCTGGGATCATCATTACACCGCTTTAGCCAATTACTGCACTTCTTTTCGCAGTTACCCTCAGGCGTATCTCCTGGCGCACCACTTTCCATAAAGAGCGTATCAAGCTTGGAGTGACTGTAATAATGATCAGCGATCACAGACGCCACCGCTCCAACAACTGAATTTGGTATTTTCTGACTCAAACTCGAAACTCCGTGAACCCAACAGTTTACTAGTGCGCATGCGCGTTCTTCTGCCTACCAGAACTCTACCCACTCACCCATAATACATTGAAATTTATAAAAAAGTTTGCATTTTCAGTGCTCTTAGCCAGAAAAATTCGGACGCACATAAAATTATCGCTATCCTTTCAAAGTTGCGCATAAGCGCAAAATCAATATTTGTAAATAAAAGTTTAAATTAGTTAATAAAATTTCTTTAGGAAAATGAACACTCATATTACAAACCATATTAGCAAAACGCGCATTATGGGCTAGAAGCTACAATAAAAACGTGGCCACTGCGTAAGCCCCCTTGGGATTGGCTTTGCCGCCTCAAATTATTAATTCAAAGATACTCACCGCTTGAGGCGCGCTCAAGCCGCATAGAAAAATCAAAGTAGCTTTTCGAAAAGTTCTTTCCATCGCTTTATATCTTCATCTTCGACGTATCGATTCACATTCGCTAGCAGCTTATCTTTAACACCCAGCGCGAGTTTAATCTTCCAGCCTTGCTCCATTTCAAAACCTTCTCTTTCGGCCCAGTTCTTTATTTGTGGAATGATCGGTTTCTTTGGGTCGTGGACGTCTTCAAATTCTCGTTCGGCGCGTCGCTCCATTCGATCAAGCACTGAAATTATTAGGCTAGCGGGTATTAGGTCTTCGATTTCAGTGCCTTTGATATCTGTAAAAACTTCATCGGTTTCTAGCACGCGATCCTTTGCCTGGGAATAAAGATCATCTCTCAGAGATTTGATCGCCTGTTTTCCGGCAGCGTCACTGTCTAGAAGCACCTTAGGCAACTCGTCATCCCGCCCTGATAATATAGACGCAATGATTTTTGCGGTCTTGGCACCACCAGAGGGAGGAAATACAAGTTCATATTTTGGTGCGATTTTTCTCTTCCCGATCAAAATATTTTTGATCGCCGTAAGGTAGTGTTGGTCGGATGGGCCTTCAACAATGATTGGCTTACATCCTAGAAGCAGACTTTCTGCCACAGTCAGGTTAAGCGCAGAATGAACTGCGTAGGTGGCTCCTTTTTCTTTCAGTCCCTTGGCGCCTCTGGTGGCGCCAAGGTCGCTTGATGCCTTTGTACTTCCATCTTCACCGAGAAATACTTTTCTTACGCGATCCAGACGATCAGCGTCGATCATGAATGGCGAGTGAGTCGTGAAAATGAGTTGATTCGTTTTTGCGAGATTATTAAAAAACGCTGTCAAATCCCGTTGCGCAAGGGGATGTAACGAATGCCCCGGTTCATCAAGCAACACGATTGCGTCTTCATGAGTATCTTCACTCTCGTAAGTGAAGACTAAGAAAAAGCTGAGGAACCATTGAAGACCAGCGCTTCGGTTCTCCAACTCGATTTCTTCGGGGCGACGTCCATCAGATACCAGAATCCTAAAATAGTTACCGTCGGCTACCAGTCGAAACCTATAGTCCCCCTGTTTCCACCAGTCTGAGAAGCTTTTTGTTAATTTAGATGATGCGGACTGCAACAATGCCAAGCGCTCACGAAGCTTCTTATCGTCTTCTTGAATCTCCTCGTCAGTCTTTTCGGTGAGATTTCCAATTCTATGACCTTGTTGGTTTACGCGTTCTATTACCCCTGTAGATCTGGCCAGTTCCAACATTTCCTCTGCACTAAGACTTACTAAATCAAAAAGAACTTTTAGAGTGCGAGTTTTTGCAGCTTCACGCTGCCCCAGATCTTCGCGCCCCATGTTTTCAACGACGTGCGGGAGGTAAATTTGGTCGTCTAGATTGCCGTAGTTTGAATAGTAGACAAACCGCGGCAGTCGGGATAAGAATCGACGCCAAAGGCTTGGCCCCCTCTCAGGTTCTTTGTCCTCGGATTCTGCGGGTTTTTCTAGTGCTGGATTATAAGTGTTAAGTAAATTGACGTCAGGAAAATCTGGGAACTCGAACCCGTAACTTCCGGCAAAGTTCCTTCGAGCTATAAAACTTGCCCCTTCCTCGACTTCCACATCGTAATCGTGCGCAATTTTGACGTCATCGGCGTCCAACTCAAAATGGCAATAGATAAAGCGGTGTGATTTCGGTTCGGCACGCATTTCCGCGTATCGACTGCGTGGCATGTCGTCTAGCAGACTGAGCTCACCGGAAGCCGTTGGGTTGAACTTCCAAAGTGGTAGTAACAGGTTCGTTTTGCCCGCTTCGTTTTCACCGATCAGGGCGGTCACGTCGGAAATATCGATCCAGCCGCTATCAGTTACAGATCGGAAGTTGGTTACGCGGAATTTTATTAGGTGCCTTATAAAAAATACGGGGCCTATAGTTGCAGTATACAACCTAAAGTTTTATGGGCTGACTCCCACCAACCTAACAGAGATTATCGTGCCGGCTGCCTAACACCGCTGAATCAGCATGCAGCTTTCGCTGGAAGGGCCGCTTTGGGTCGAGCCCCGACTTTAAATTAACCTTAGCACATGATGTGCACGAATTGATCCATTCTTTGACCTCCACCTGATGGAGGAACATGCCATGAACGTTTTGACTGAAATCTCCTGTACACCTACACCTTGGAATAAAGGCAAGTTGGTTGGGCAGAAGGCGCCTCTGCGCCTTCGAGACATCTGGGCCATCCGTGTTCGTCTACAGCTTGCCAAAAAGACGAGAGACCTCGCCCTCTTCAATTTAGCCATCGATAACAAATTACGAGGCTGCGACCTCGTCAATTTACGAGTACGGGATATAGCTCATGGTGCGTGTATATCCCCACGAGCGATCGTGATGCAGCAAAAAACGCATCGACCTGTCTAGTTCGAAATAACCAAGCAAACTCGCATCGCTATTATCGACTGGATACAGCTGGCTCAGCTCCGAAGCGAAGACTTCTTATTTCCCAGCCGAATCAATAGCGCAAAGCATCTCTCAACGCGCCAATATGCCCGTATTGTCAAAGCTTGGGTTACCGAAATAGGTCTAGATGCGTCAATTTATGGCACGCACACGATGCGTCGTACGAAAGCTTCGCTGATATACCGTCGCACGAAAAACTTGAGGGCAGTGCAACTGCTCCTGGGTCATACGAAGCTTGAAAGCACCGTCAGGTATCTAGGGATAGAGGTAGATGACGCGTTAGAAATGGCAGAACAGACAGAAGTTTGATGAGGATAAACGACGGCCTATTTCGGGCCGTCGTTGTCCGGCCAAAAGCTGACAATCAGATGATGCTGATATAACTTCAGGTTTCGAGTTGGCTAGCACCTGTGAAGCTGCGGAAAGGACATTCTAGATTAGCAGAGGGAGACAAGAACACTATTGTTATACTTTAATAGTAATTTTAAAGGACGGTCATGCCTGCCAGTTGATCTAGGATGGCTTTTAAAATCAATATTTTTGCTTCGATATTTCAGGATTATTCCTGAATCCTCATTCCCGACACTACGCATCTCGAACAAGCTCAAGTGCGCTTATTAACGCTTCACTCACAACGCCTTATTAACCGGCTTGCATCTAAGTAAATTTAACAGTAAAATTTGAAACATTTATCTCTAAGAGAAGTTTGCTGAATTCCGGCCCCCAAGGCCTCAGCGAAAGTGCATGGTGAATTTTATCTTCGACTTTCGTGAACGCCTGTATAGCACTACCAGATGGATCGTGCGAAATCTCGCTAGCCATTTTTGTCGAAATAAATACAAGGAAAACATCAGCGCCCGAAGTAGCATATTGCGCCGCCACATAAAGCTGATCCGCCACCATTAGACATTTGGTTTCACGGATACTCGGATTAGATGTGCATTCGAGCAACCATCGGAAAACATATATCAACGAGCTTACCCCCACAGAGACGGAACTGATAGCGGCCATACGAACGAAGAGCTCTTTTAAAACTTTTAAGTCCTTCTCTGCTAACGAAACAACAAAACTAAAAGACTCATATCCACGTTCCTCTGCAATTTTACAAAGCTTAGGTGTTACGAAACCTTGAAGGCCGGGGCCTCCTTTCAGTAACGCCATGTATATGACTAGTAATTCAGCTTCGCTAGGCCCTGCAAGACAGAAGCTATTAAATATTTCTTCGGAAACTGACTGCGGAGTTTCCCAGAAAAAGCAAAGAGTTACTAAAACCAATAAAGGCGCAATTTCTTGGTTTGGAACGTATTCCCTCATCGCGGGGAACTTCGCTGCAGCTATATCTTGAGCTGCAGAAACATCGGACTTCATCAGATTCGCTACAATGCGAAGTACCGCTGAATCCAGTGAGTCTCGCCCCTCCTTCTGAAGATATACCAGCGCAATTTCTGGTTGTCCCTGTATTAACGCAGTAGATGCAGCAAAGTAAAAGTCATCAGAGTTTTTTCGTCGTATTGCGGCAGCAGGAAGTTTTGAGAGGATGACAGAATAAATGAGCACGCCAGTAGCTACGTAAAAAATATCCAGGGGATTTCGGCTAATCGCAAGATACGTGCTCTCTGGCCCTTTCCAGACAATACCGTTAATAGTGTAAATTTTTTTGACTGCCTCCCATACTGGAGAGACAGCTAGAGATGAACCTTCTAGGGATAAAATTACTACAGCGGTAACAACTGGAACACAAACAGCAAAAAGCAGGATTAACGATACTGAATTTATCAATATATACTTCGGATTTAATCGTGCCAATTTAACAAAGCCGCCTACAGTAAGGAATGAGGACGCTAGCCACACCATCCATGCCACCCAAATAGATATCAGCCACACTGTCATTGGCCAGCGCAGAGAATCGACCTGACTCAGCAACAATATCAAAAATCCTGCAAAAATTGGCGATATCAACGAACCACCCACCATGCTTGATTGTTGCGATTGTTGCCGCACCGAATCTATAAAGTGCTTATTGAATTCCTCATCCGTAGCTTGATCCTCCATCAGACTTGGATTTTTCACGACAACTTTGATGACTCGAACGAAATATAGAAGAAATACAATCGGCCAGCAAAATGCATTTAGCAGAATTTGTGGTGCAAGTGAAAGCCTTATTCTTTTCTGCTGAAGCTCAGTTCCTCTGAAGGCAAACAATTGCAGAACGGGATCATTAGGTTCAAGTCGAGTGAACTGACGATAGAAATACAGGGCGCTGATAGCCAAGAAGAAAATACTGAGTGAGTAACTTATCCATCCGATCCAAACCATCGAAGCTTCCTCAGCACCAACCAACATTGAGAATACGAGCTTCTTACTGCTCGGTGCGCCCTGCGAAAATAACCCAAACGAGCAATTTTCTAAAAGCTAGAATTGAAGTGGCCAAGACGCGCTAGACATAGACATCTTTAATTGTGATATTTACGGCTTAACTTGGTAGTACAGTTCGCAACTAACACATGCATTAGACCACCAGCACTAAGATCAATTAAGCATTCAGGTACGTTTATACTTGTTATGTGGCATTCCGAGTCCGCCCCCGATGGAGGGTTACGAAAATAATATATAGCTTGGCCGCAGAAACTGAGTGCAACACCTGAGCATTTCGCTAAGGTGTTGTCCCA
>OJBX01000205.1_pt1 | contig 38826 bp, 36 predicted proteins | sample 1590751 | NCBI WGS metagenome assembly OJBX01 (sample SAMN05416780, study PRJEB24817) | seawater metagenome | isolation source: Sea water | place: Canada:Atlantic | collected 2013-07
TTTTTTGTCAGCTTAAGTGAGAGCTGACGAATATCGGCAGTTATTCAGACCTTCCTTAAAAAGCTGCCTGCATAGGCGTAACCGGCAATCGTTACCTATTTCAGCAGTAAAGATAGGGCATCTAGCCCTTAGAGGGTTAAAAACAGCTTGAATATAGGCCAAGACCTATATAGCATAAAACCTATAATGAGACGAGGCTTCCATGTGGTCTATAGAGCAGACAGAAACGTTTGAAGAATGGTACTTCTCACTACCAGAGGCGGATCGTGAGAACGTCCTGACTTCCATCCTTCTTTTGCGCGAACGAGGGCCAATGCTCTCTCGACCATATGCAGATACAGTCTACGGCTCGAAGTACACCAATATGAAAGAACTGCGTATTCAGAGCCTTGGACGTCCTATCCGGGCCTTTTTTGCGTTCGACCCCCAGCGCACCGGCATCATCTTGTGCGCTGGTGATAAAGGCGGCAATGACAAGCGCTTTTACGATGAAATGATTCCAGTCGCCGACAAAGAGTACGCGGCTCACCTGGAAACACTTAAGTGAGGTGGTAACCATGGCACGCAAACTGGAAGATTTACTGGCTAGAGAAAAGCCAGAGGTTGTCACAGCAGCTGAAGCGAAAGCCGACGATATGCTGCTTGAAATAAGGCTTGCCGAAATTCGTCAGTTGGCGGAGAAAACCCAAGCCGAGGTTGCTGAGGCGATGGGCGTAAAACAACCCACAGTGGCAGGGCTTGAGAAAGTTGGTCAAGACATGCGACTTAGTTCACTCAAACGCTACGTTGAAGCCTTGGGTGGCCGCGTGCGTTTGGATATCGAATTGCCGGATGGAAGCCATCATGGTTTTCCATTTTAATTCGTGGTGAGTTCTCTCACTGCAAACTGCTAACGAAGAGCAGGCATCTCTTGCCTGCTCTTTTGTCGTCACTGTATTGGTGAGCTCAACGTCTCTTTCGTTCTATACCCCCCTGCAAGCCCTAACACTTTCCGCCAACTCGCTTACCAGGCCGTGCACACGTTCCACAGCTTCATCAGGCGTGTTGGCATTTTCGATACAGTCGACGAGTGCAGAGCCAACGACAACCGCGTCGCTGAAGCGGCCAATGATGGCGGCTTGTTCGGCAGTGCGAATACCAAAACCGACGGCGACGGGCAGTTCCGTATGTTTACGAAGCCCGGCGACGGCACCTTCCAATTTTTCAGGCGTGGGCGCACTGCCGCCGGTGACGCCTGCAACGGAAACGTAGTAGATAAACCCGGAGGCGTTCGCCAGCACCTTGGGCAGGCGTTTGGCATCGGTGGTCGGCGTGGCTAGGCGAATGAAATCGATGCCGTGTTGCGCCGCTGGCTGGCAAAGCTCATCGTCGTGCTCGGGCGGTAGGTCTACCACGATCAGCCCATCGACGCCGGCCTTGGCAGCATCGGTCAAGAAGCGCTCGACGCCGTAGCAGTAAATCGGATTGTAGTAGCCCATCAGCACAATGGGCGTAGTGCTGTTTTCTTCACGGAAGCGGCGCACCATTTCCAGCGTTTTGGCTTGGGTCTGGCCATTATTCAAGGCACGCAGTGCGGCTTTTTGGATGGCGGGGCCATCGGCCATCGGGTCACTGAACGGCATACCGAGTTCGATGATATCGACGCCCGCTTCTGGCAACCCGTGCAACAGGCGGCGGGAAGTCTCTGCATCTGGGTCGCCAGCGGTGAGATAGCTGACCAGCGCCGGGCGGTTTTGCTGCTTGAGCGCAGCAAAGCACGTTTCAAGACGCGACGTCGTGTTCATGCTGCTCTCCTCTACTAGCCTGTTCTCCTGTAGCGCGCTCATACGTTTTTCACTCCGAATTTATCGCCCAGGTGATGGGCCACGCTCATCATGTCTTTGTCGCCCCGACCGCTGAGGTTCACCACCATTAAGTGTTCTCGGGGGAGCGTGGGTGCACGCTTGGCCACTTCGGCTAAAGCGTGGGCGGTTTCCAATGCGGGGATGATGCCCTCTTGGCGGCAGCAGATCTGGAACGCTTCTAGTGCTTCGTCATCAGTGGCAGAGACGTACTCGACCCGCCTTTGCTCGTGCAACCAGGCATGCTCGGGGCCGATACCGGGATAATCCAGCCCGGCGGAAATGGAGTGGGCGTCGATAATCTGGCCATCTTCGTTTTGCAGCAAGTAGGTGCGATTGCCGTGCAGCACGCCGGGGGTGCCGCCGTTCAGGCTGGCTGCGTGCAGGCCGCTTTTAACACCCTTTCCGCCCGCTTCCACGCCAATCATCTTCACGTCTGGGTCGTCGAGGAACGGGTAAAACAGCCCAATGGCATTGGAGCCACCGCCCACGCAGGCCACCAGCGAATCAGGCAGGCGGCCTTTTTTCTCAAACATCTGACTGCGGGTCTCGTGGCCAATCACCGCTTGGAAGTCGCGCACCATGGCGGGGTATGGGTGCGGCCCGGCGACGGTGCCAATGATGTAGAAGGTGTCATCGACGTTGGTGACCCAGTCGCGCAGTGCTTCGTTCATGGCGTCTTTGAGCGTGCCGGTCCCGGAGGTAACCGGTACTATCTCGGCGCCCAGCAGCTTCATGCGAAATACGTTGGTCTGCTGGCGCTCGATATCCGTGGTGCCCATGTAGATGACACACGGCAAACCAAAGCGCGCCGCCACAGTCGCGGTGGCCACGCCATGCATGCCCGCCCCGGTTTCCGCGATGATGCGCTTTTTGCCCATCTGCTTGGCCAACAACACCTGACCTATGCAGTTGTTGATCTTGTGCGCGCCAGTGTGATTCAGCTCTTCGCGCTTCAAGTAAATACTCGCCCCGCCAAAGTGCTCGGTCAGCCGCTCGGCAAAGTAGAGCGGGCTTGGCCGCCCCACGTAGTCACCCTGGAAATAGGCCAGCTGGCGTTGGAACTCGGGATCATTTTTGGCAGTGGCGTATTCGTCTTGCAGCTCTAGGATCAGCGGCACTAGGGTATCGGCGACAAAGCGGCCACCGAAGCTGCCAAATAAGCCGTTGGCATCGGGCAAGCTTGAAGATAAATCCATTGGTTTATTCATCACGACCTCTGAATGCGATTGAGCGGAGCAATTTAAGATTGTGATGAAGATAGCGCAGGCAGGCGGTGATAAAAATCGATAAGATGTCAGCAATAGGTGAGTTTAAGTCAACTATCAGCAGGCCACGCCATGCAACACAGCATGCCCCCACTTAGCGCTTTGCGCGCTTTTGAAGCCACAGCCCGATTAGGAAGTGTTACCGCCGCTGCCGATGAGCTAAGCGTGACTCATGGCGCTATCAGCCGCCAGTTAAAGAGCTTGGATGAGCATTTTGGTGTCGCGCTGTTTGCCAAAGCGGGCCGGGGTATAGTCCTGACCACGCACGGGGAACGGTTACAGAGTGGTGTAGGTGAAGCGTTTTCACGCTTGAAGGATAGTTGCGCCGCGCTCAAGCGTGAGGTGGAAGACATTCCCTTCACGCTCGCCTGCCCCGGCAGCCTGCTAGCACGCTGGTTGATTCCTCGGCTGGATCGTCTGCACCGCGATTTGCCCGAGCTCAAACTTAAAGTGGTGGTGAGTGAAAGTGAACAGCCTGGTAAACAAATGGATGCCAGCGCCACCCTGGCATTTTCCGAGCCGCCCTGGCCCGCGGATGTTGAGGTCGTTGAACTTATCCCGGAGCAGATATGCGCGGTGGTTAGCCCGCAACTGGCCGCGCAGTGCGACCCCGGCGCCCCGGCTACGCTATTCGACAACACGTTGCTGTACACCGCCTCGCGCCCTCAGGCATGGCCGCAGTGGGCCAACGCCCAAAGGCTTGCGCTGGCGCAACTTGAAGCATCACTCAGCGAGGGCCAGGGGTTTGAACATCTTTACTACTTGATGGAAGCGGCCGTGGCAGGCCTGGGCGTGGCGATTGCGCCCACGCTATTGGTAGAAGACGACCTGAGGAGCGGGCGGCTAGTGGCGCCCTGGGGCAGTATCGAAACGCCTGCGCGTCTTTGCCTGTGGCTGCCTAATCAAGGCAGCGTTGCGAGTGTCTCCCGCCAAAGTGAGCTGCTTGCAGCGTGGCTTAAGCGGGAGTTAGCAACTGATCCAAACAATGATTTAACAACCCATCACGTATAGCCCTTACTAGCTAATAATCTCGCCAATCGAACGCTTACCATCTAACAGCAAATACTCCTGATTAACTAAATCAGGCTTTTGCACAACGTGAAGTAACGCATGGGCCACGTTGGCGCGGGAGATTTGATTGTCGCCTGCTTCCTCCAGTGAGCTGGCGAACTGCTGGCTGGCGGTTTCGTCGGTCAAACGCCCTGGCTTGATAATGACGTAGGGCATACCGCTGTTGCGAAGGTGAGCATCAGCGGCAAATTTCGCGGCCATGTAGGGGCGCATTTTCTCGGGCGCTTCCAATGGCTTTTCTGCGTGCATGGCGCTAATCATGATGTAGCGGGAGAGGCCCTTCTGCTTGGCGACATCGGCCGTACGAATGGCACCGAACAGGTCGATCATCAAGGTTTTGTCTGGCCCGGTGTGAGGGCCAGAGCCCGCTGTGAAAACCACTTGATCGCAACCTTCAAAGGCGTGCTCAAACTCGCCTTCCAAATCAGCTACCACGGTATCGATGCCCTGCTCTTTGAACCAGGCTGCTTGTTCCTCACTGCGAATCATCGCCTTGATAGGCGTGCCTGCTTTTTGGGCCAGCTCGCAAAACTGTTTGCCAATCTGCCCGTTCGCGCCAATCACTAACGTTGTCATAACGACTCCTTGTGCATTGCTCTATAAGCTATTTATGTAGGCGCATGGACGTAATTCAACCCGTTGGCCATTAACCGGGGGTGGCTTCACTGGCCCACGTTCAGGTTTTCTCAACCATGCTTTTCTACCCGCTGTTTCAGTGCAGGCGGGCGATAGCTCTCATCGTTTTCGTAGCGAGTCTTGACGCTGGGGTGGATCAGCATTGGAATGTCTTCAAGCTGTAACGGTCTGTCTAACGGTTTTTTAAAGCGGTAGACATGCTTGCGGGAGTTGTGAAGTTGGCCTTTTACACTGTCGGTTAGGTTATCGCGGATATGCGGCTCGGTGACCAAGCCAGCGGCATTCGCTTCGTCCAGCATCCACGCAAGCGGCGTATCGGCGGCTTGAAATCCTTTTTTATCTGGCTGGTAAGAGCCACCAATATCCGCATGCACGCCTGCAAACCATACTTGCTTGAGATCTACGCCCTGCCGTGGCGTCCAGATAGCCGGCATAAAATCTTCGCGCTTTTCGTCAATGGCTAGGGCGTGACGGGCGGTGGCGACGTTGGCACCCATCTTGGTGTCATAAAACTCATCGTGGCTCTCGAAAAGTCCCATGATGCTAAACGGAATGCCGAGTGCGCCGACGGTGTCCCATACACCGATAAAATGTATATCGCGTGAAGCATGACTATAATTTGCGCGAAATTGCTGGGCAGCCTTGCCGCTTGGGTGGTTGGTTTTGGCAGGGCTTTTGTAGATTTTCCAGGCGTTACTTATGAGCCGTGCATCATCGCGAGTTAAAATGGCGCAGTTATTGATCAAACCGCTTAGCGCCCGCACGGTGTAAGCGCCACGGCTGAAGCCGAACAGGTAAATCTTGTCGCCGTGAGTGAAGTTTTGAACGATATAACGGTAGCCATCCAAAATGTTTTTATGAATGCCAATGCCAGTAGCACCTGCACTGAGACTGGTGTGGTAAGAGCCCAACCCCCAATCGTAAAAGACATGCTGGCGCGCCTCACCCACAGCCGGCGTAATGGCCCGAGCGAGCTTAAGCACGTTTGTGGGAAAGTCATTTTCTAGGTCTTCTTCTGGACGGTTCCAGGTGCCGTCTGCGCACACCACGAGGTTTGCCATCGTTCGACTCCGTTAAGCCACTACCGCAACGTTAACCTTCGCTGCCAGAAGTGCGGCGCGGGCATTTAAAGGCGCTTAGCTCGTTCAGAGCCTAGCAGATACTTAACATCGGCGATGGACGTAGGTTGGCCGTATAACGTCCAGGAAAGAGGTGCAGTCTTTGGTGAAACGCCTAACTGCTTTGGGCTAGGCGACGTTGAGGGCTGGCTTGGATTTCACTAAGTAATCCGTGTAGGGTTATTAAACAAGCATTCAAAGAAAGGAATTCATATGCAACACCGTTTACTGGTTACGTCAATATCCTTGAGCCTTTTCGCTAGTGTGACCACCACCGCTTTAGCAGAAAGCTCCTCTTTAGAGCAGCAGCTTCAGGATCTTCAATCCTTTCAGGTAATTGCCCACCGTGGCGCTAGTGGCCATGCGCCGGAAAGCACGATGGCAGCCTATGAACTAGCCCATGAATGGGGCGTAGATTACTTAGAGCTGGATGCGCAGATTACTTCCGACGGCGAGGTCGTGGTGTTTCACGATGACGCCATTGACCGCACCAGTGACGGTGAAGGCGAGATCAATGATTACACGCTGGAAGAACTGAAAGCGCTGGATACCGGCACGTGGTTCAACGAGCAAAATCCTGACCGTGCCGACACGGCTTTTGAAGGCGCGCAAATACTGACCTTGGATGAGCTGTTAACGCGTTTTGGTCACGATGCTCGTTATTACATCGAAACCAAGTCGCCACAGTTGAACCCTGGCCTGGAAGAAGCGCTTGTAGCATTGCTGGAAGAGCACGATTTGATCGAGAGCGGTCGCGTTCTGGTGCAGTCTTTCGAGCAGGATAGCCTGTTGAAAGTGCATGAATTAAACGAAAATGTGCCGCTTATCCAATTAGTCTGGTATTACCCCAGTGAAGAGGATGATGAACGCCTAGTCGAGTGGACAGGTGTAACACCAGGGCCGGCTGAGATCACTGATGAGGATTTCCAATCAGTGGCAGATTATGCAGTCGGGCTAGGTACCAACTTCATCTACGAAGGTGAGGAAGTGATTGATGGCGACTTTATTCGCCTGGCGAACGAAAACGGCTTGCCGGTACATGTTTACACCATCAATGAAACCGATGAGATGAAGCGCTTAATGGACATGGGCGTTAACGGTCTCTTCACTAATTACCCTGACCGCCTGCTGGAACTCGTTGAGTAAACGTCGATTGAGCAGTGATGACGCCCAGCCTTGGCTGGGCGTTTTTATTTCACGATGTAAAATCTAGCTGCTCGATGACCTGTTCTACTCTTTTACGATCATCCCCCTGCAACGTTTTGAGCGGCAAGGGCAAGCAGGGCTGGCTCACCTTGCCGGTTAACTCTGCGATAGTGGCGGCGACCCGCAGACTGCCACCGTATTCACGATAAAGCGCCCATAGCGGCTCCCACGCAATGGACAGCGAATGGGCTTGCTGAACATCTCCCGCCTGAGCCGCACGCGTCAGAGCTAACGCTGCGCGCGGATAGAGCCCACCAATAACGGAGTACCAAGCATCGCAACCGGCGTTAAGCCCGGTAGCGGCAGCCGGGTCGCCACTGATGCCGAGAGTGACTTCGGAAGGAATAAGCGCACGTAGCCGTGAGATACGCTCACGCGCTGCCTCTAGATCATTCCCCACCGGTGGGATCTTGATAGAACGCACCTGATCCAATTGAGCGATACGCCCATGCAGCTCATCGCTAAATTCGAAATGGGTGGTGCCGGGATTGTCATACACGCAAAGGGGAATACTCAGCGAGCGACTAACGGTGGCATAGAGCTCATACACTTCACTGTCAGTGAGCTTTTGATAGGACACCGGCGCCAGCAGCACCCCACTAGCGCCTGCCTGCTGGGCATTTTCGGCATTCGCCAGCACATCACGGGTACGCAACGCGCCGATACCGACAACGACAGGCACGCTTCCAGCGTTTTCCACACAGAGCTTGGCAATTCGGGCACGCTCTTCGGTCTTTAAATAGACATAGCTGCCCGTCGAGCCCAGCACGCCAATAGAGTCCACGTTTGCATCAGCTAGGTGCTTTACCAAGCTAACGACATCGCGTTCGTTAATGCCCTGCTCATTCATGGGGGTCAGCGGAAAAGCACTTAGGCCGGTGAACATGGTAGACAATTCCTATCGGTTGGATGGCAAGGCACCGCTGAGCAATTCGCCAAGCTACTAGTGCGTTGCTCTTAAAGTAATACTAGAGAGTGAGGCCACTTGATTAGCCACGTAAACGATGCTTCAGGGCAGTACGATGATCCCTATTGGCGTCTCCGCTCGCCTTGCCTCACGTGATTAATAAGTATGTTGTTTTGCGTTGGGTGTAACAGCAAACGTGAGGCGGTTCGTTATTTTCGGTCTAAGAGCTTCATAATTATCAGCTAGTAACCATATCTCAAAATCCTGCTCTCAATGCCCTATCAGCAGACATAGCAGGCTATCTTTATTGATCTGCGTTGACACCTAAGCCTGTAAATCTCATTAATTTGTTGTAGGGTTTGGAAATTGACTGTGCCGAAATGGCATAATGCCTCTTTTAACGCGCTATGAAAATAAATTTCAAAAAACTATTGACAACAACCAAATAACGAAACGCCAAAAGGAGGCAGTGCTATCAAAATATACATACCTCAAGTGATGTTCGATACCGAATGCTACTTAGGTACAGTTGTCATCAATCTATGGGCATGTAACTACCGATGACATCGTTAGTTCTTTTACGCTGTTCGGCTCAACGAATAGCAAGGGCTATCGCATCTAGCATGCTAATAGGCTGCTTTTTGCTGGCCAACTCTCATGCCATTGCTAGAGAGCCAGCTGTTTTTTTGGTTGCCAACCCAGATGTAACGATCAACTTATTAAGCCGTGATACTGTCCGGGCCATCTTTGCTATGCGTCAGCGCACTTGGCCGAATGGAGAAGCAGCACGGGTATTTGTGTTAGGAAGTAATAACCCTATACATGCTCGTTTTACCAAAGAATATTTATCAGTTTACCCACATCAACTGCAGCTAGCCTGGGACCGCATGGTCTTTTCGGGCACCGGGCAAGCCCCTGATCGCGTAAGCAATCAATTAGAGATGCGCGATAGGATCGCCAGCACTCCTGGGGCTTTAGGATATCTTGAAAGGGAGTATCTGGATGATAGTGTCCAAGTCATTTCGATGGATTGAATCTCACTTTATTGCTGCTCTGGTAGGCTCAGCATCGTTTTGCGCGTCACCTCTTGTACTCAGCGACAGCGGTATTATGGATACCTTGCAAGTTCATGGTTTTCTTAGCCAAGCGTTAATAATTACAGACGAGAATGAATTTTTTGGCCCTAGCAACCAAGGGGCTGGCAGCTTTGAATATACGGAAATAGGTCTTAATACTTCATTAAGACCTCATCAGGATATATTGTTGGCGGCGCAAGTGCTCAGTCGTCGGGCAGGAGGCGAAAGTAGTGATGCCCTGCCAGAACTTGACTATGGCTTGATTGACTATCAAATGGTCTCTAATCAGGAGCGTACCTTTGGTATTCAACTAGGACGGATAAAAAATCCTTTTGGTTTTTATAACCAAACACGTGATGTTGCCTTCACACGGCCTAGCATATTATTGCCTCAGTCCATTTATTTTGATCGAACTCGTTCACTAGGGCTATCAGGAGATGGGGTTACTTTATATCATGATGAAAAGCTTGCTACAGGGTCTATCCGTACTCAGCTAGGGTTTGGAAAGGCACGAATTGAAAACGACGTAGAACAAACTTTAGGGCTCGATAGCTTTCCTGGTTCACTAGAACCGGGGAGCTCTGCCATTGGCCAAATACGCTATGAGCATGATGGCGGGAGAATTATCACAGCCCTCAGTACTGCGAAGGCTAATGCTGATTATAACTCATATGCCAATCAGCCAGGCAATGGATCCTTTCAATTCCAGCCATGGGTATTTTCTTTCCAGTATAATCAAGAGCTATGGACATTAACTGCAGAATTCGCGACCAGACATCTTGAGCTTACTGGCTTCGAATCTATTGCCAATTCAAGCACACGAGGTGAAAGCTGGTATCTTCAATTTACACGCCGTTTTAACAATAATTGGCAGTGGTTAGTACGTTACGATAGTTTAGTTAATAATCGTGACGACCGTTCGGGTAAATCATTTGAAGCTAGGGGATTAGGGCCTGCTCATTCACAATTTGCAGACGATCTGACCTTTGGTTTGCAGTGGACCCCACATCCTCAAGTAATGCTAGCAGGCGAGTATCATCATGTGGATGGCACTGGCTGGTGGCCTAACCAAGATAACAGTGAGTCTAAAGAAACCAGCAGACGCTGGAATATGGTGCTGTTTCAGCTATCCCTGCGTTTCTGACATTTTTACACCATCCAGGCTAGGATGCTACTGCGATGATAAAATCTTCCTTTTTGCGTGCGCCTCAGCGCCTTAGCCTTACTTGGCGTGTCATCGCATTAAGCAGCCTGCTGCTTCTGGCATTAGTCAGTCTATTTACGCTCTTAGGTCATGAAAATCTTACTCGACAGTTTCAGGAAAGTCGCCACCAGCACCATGAGCGCCAGCAACGAGAGATCCGCTTAGCGCTAGCTCGCTCATCAGATAATTTAAGGCAACTGGCTGGCTTGACTGCTGCTTCTGTCAGCCTGGGCCCTCCTCTGCAAGCAAATAATACGCTCGATGTCGAACAAGCACTCGACGCACAGTGGCCAGCACTGCAGCTTGAGGCAGGCATAGATGAAATTTTAATTATCAATAGACGCGGCCAAGTTCTGGGCAATTGGGGTACCGGCCAATCAGAATCGCAACTGCCCATACTCAGTTGGGTGGAACAAGTCATGAATACCGAACGCCCCCTAACCACGCTTCGCTGTGCCGTTAGCTGCCAACAATTTGCGGCTGTGCCGGTACTTGTCGAGGGGGAAAGCGTGGGTATGGTCGTTTTATCTCGCTCACTAGCAGATGTTACACGACAGGCGAAAGAAGTTTCTAATAGTGAAGTCGCTTTACTCGTAACAGGTGCAATCGAGCAAAGTGCTGTCACAACAGCAAGAAGGCTAGATGCATGGAATGGTCATTTAATAGCATTGACCAATGAAGACGGAAGCCTTGCACCACTGCAGCACGCCTCTGCAGAGATCCCATTACACCGCTTGATAAATACACCTCTTAGCCTTGAGCATTCGGGCAGGCATCTTGAACTGAGCGCCGTTCGTATGGAAGAAGATTACGAACGTAGCAGCATAGGCTATTTCTTGCTCACATCCGATATCACCGAACAAATTAACGCCATTAATTATGATACTCGCACGCTACTTTTCGTCGGCGTACTTGGCTGGATCGCTGCTGAGTTACTCCTGCTCGTCATTCTACTTGGACCAATGGCGAGGCTTCGTAGAGTTGCAGGGCTTCTACCCGCATTAGCTAACGGTAAATTTAGCGATATACACTCAGCAATTCCCAACCATCGTCATCGTATTTCAGATGAGATAGATATACTTGAAAGCACGACGCTTGAGCTATCACACCAACTGGAACGCTTAGAAGGCGAAGTGCAGGAACGCGGCAACCAGCTAGCTGAACGTATTGAGGAGCTGGCGAAAGAACGCGACTTCGTAAATGGCTTATTGGATACGGCTCAAGTATTTATCATTGCCCAGGACAGCACAGGCCGTATCAGCCTTGTGAATGAATATACTCAACTAATGCTGGGAGTTGGTGAAGCATCTCTTCTCGGACGACATTTTGTCGATGTATTCGAAGCAGGGCTTCCTACTACTGTTAATACGTTCACGATTCACCAGCAAGAAGAGAAAACGTTAACCACGCCTAATCAGCAAATACATACTATCGCCTGGTATCATGCACCCTTGCAAACAGGTAATGATGGCAAGGTAGCACGCATTTCAGTTGGCCTTGATATTACTGAACGTAAAGCTGCTGAAGCACGGCTAACTTGGTTGGCCGAACGTGATCCACTTACTGAACTTTATAACCGGCGTTACTTCCAAAATGCACTCCAAATCGCCATTGCAAAACCTTCCATTGAAGTCGGCGCAGTGCTTTTGCTGGATTTAGATCAATTCAAGGAAGTTAACGAGTTGAGCGGGCATCATGTGGGCGACATATTATTGCGTGAAGTAGCAGACACACTTTTTCATAATTTAGGTCAGCGTGGGGTCATTGCTCGCTTAGGGGGTGACGAGTTCTCACTATTACTTGAAAACACTGACGCTGATCAAGCGGTAAGAGTTGCGCAATATATAGTTCAACTGCTAGACGGTATCGGCTTTGTTGTCGGTGAGCGAAGGCATCGTGTCACTGCCAGCATCGGTATCGCGCTGTTTCCAACCCATGGCAAAACACCGGCCGACTTAATGGCTAATGCCGATGTGGCGATGTACAAGGCGAAAGAGAGTGGTCTTCAACAATGGCACCTTTTATCTAAAGAAGAAAATGCCAAAGATGAATTACAGGAACGAGTCTACTGGGTTGAGCGTATACATAGCGCGCTCGAAGAAGATAGCTTTGAGCTCATGGTTCAGCCAATTATTAGATTAGAAGACTACGACATAAAGCATTTTGAAGTATTGCTTCGCATGCGCAATAAAGACGGAAGTCTTGTCTCTCCTGGCCAGTTCATAGCCATTGCCGAGCAGAGCGGTCAAATCGTAATGATAGATAGGTGGGTATTGAGACATAGTTTAAAAGCACTTAGCAAACTACAAGATCAAGGAATTACCTTGGCCGTAAACCTATCTGGTCAATCGTTGCATGACGAGGGGTTGAAACAATACCTAGCTGATGAATTAGCGCTCAGTGGCGCTGATCCACACCATCTCATCCTAGAAGTAACTGAAACGGCCGCGGTTACTGATTTCTCAACAGCACGCGGCGTATTACAAACCTTTCGAGACTTAGGCTGCCGAACAGCTTTAGACGACTTTGGGGTTGGATTTAGTAGTTTTCATTATCTTGGTCAGTTGCCTGTCGATTATATTAAAATTGATGGTTCTTTTATTCGTAGCCTGAAGATTAGTCCTGATAGTAGGGTCATCGTTAGAGCCATAGCCGATATAGCCAAAGGTTTCGGCAAACAGACGATTGCAGAATTTGTAGATCAAGAGGCCTTATTGCCAATACTAAAGTCTTACGGGATAACCTATGGTCAAGGATTTTATCTAGGACGCCCAGAAAGCATAAAAAAATTAATTAAAAATTATGAATGAAGTAAAAACCAACTAATCTACTCAATCAAATATGTATATTTATTTAAGGAAAATTAAGCATGGTTCCTCAAGGACGCAAACAAACAAAAAGGCTTTTAGAACATGATGTATTAAGCCTTTTCTTAAATGAATATAAATTTGTACTAGCAAAAACACCTTCAGAAAAAAATAGAGCGCTGCAACTAAGACATGATGTATTTATGAAAGAATTCAACTATAAAATGAAAGAAGATAAAACTAATGAAATTGAAACAGATGAATATGATGAATACTCCTTGCATTGCTTAATCGAACACAAAAGAAGCGGTTTATTAGCAGGTTGTATGCGCTTGATCATGCCTGTAACCGACCCGAAGTCAAAGTTCAATAAATTACCGGTTGAGATACAGGGAGCAAAAAGCCTCAATCATCAAATTATACATCCGAGTATAATGTCAAAGCTTGAAATATGTGAAGTTTCTCGTTTAGCAATATCAAAGGAGTTCCGCTCACACCATAAACTAAAAAAAGAAAAAAAATCAGGCTTGGGTGTAATCAAATTCACACTAGAAGAAGAAAGAACTTTCCCTGTGATCGCAATTGCACTTTTTCTATGCACTTATTCTTTAGCAATCTTAAGTGGCAAGCATCATGTTTTTGCAATGATGGAACCTAGACTCCCTCGATTACTAGCTTTATCAGGCTTCTACTTCACACAAGTAAGCGACGCTATAGAACATCATGGCTTAAGATACGCATATTATATCGATCACACTAAAGCAGAAAAAGAGATGCATACTGAGCTAATGCCCTTATATATCCATATAAGAGACGCATTAGCTCCACAGCTCAAAGAACTACTATCTACAAAAACAGTAGTTCAATAGCTTAGTTTTTAACGTTTAAGATATTGCACTCTTATTATCTAAGGAGATCGGCTTAAAATCGTTAACCGTCACGCTAGTAAATTTCTCCAAGAAAAACACTAGCGTTTCGGGGTATTGGAAGCGTTCTTCAAACCGTTCTTGGCCCTCTTGCGAACGCCGTGTCACGCTTGCTTGATAACCGTCTTGGGATTTGGTCACTTTAACGCTATTTTCGCGCATTTCATCCTTGGTGATGGCGGTTAGAGAGGCGTTATTCGATAATAACGCCTCTAGCTGGCGGGCAGCCGTGCGCTCTTCTTCAGAGGCCCATAGCGGTTGATCACGATTCCCATAGTGGAAAAGCATGATAACCAGCATGACGGAAAAAATGCTGCTGGTAAGCATCCAGGTCAACAGCTCGCTGGACAGTGATGTAGTAAGCATGATGAATAACTGAATCACGATACCGACCGCTAATACACCCGCTAACGGCCTCCACATACGGGGATTCATAAACCGGCGCTTGAGGATATATCCCCACAACCCCGTTACTGCTAATGCACCGACCAGCAAGTACACGGGAGAAAGGAGTGTTCCGCCACCGGCCATCAAGGCAATAACGCCAATGATCAGCATCAATGTATAGAAAGCGGCTAATAGACGGTAAGCGCGGTCTAGATTCATCAGTCAATCTCCAAGCTAAATGGCCGATGTCATGGGTGTTGCATCGGCCTTTGTTTTTATCGTCTTTTATCGGCTGTGGTTATTGCCATGCTTTGTCAGTATAGGCGATATGCTGCGTTATACACCTCGCGCGGTGGCTTTAATTTAACGGCTATTAAAGGCCCTGGGCGCCTCGGCGCAGCCAATCATGTACGAACGCCAACTTACGCCGGGCGACCTCGGAAAGCACAAAGGGATAAAGATCTGGCAAGCCCATGGAGCGGTTAACATGATTAACCCCCACAGTGAGCGACGCGGCTACGTATATCAAATGTTCGGCATCGGGTTCTGCATAAGGCTCCCATTGATGGCTGGGAAGCTCTGGCGAAGAAAGATTGGACGCTGCAAAACTGTCGGCGATATCGGTTAAATGCAGCAGATGCGCAGCGGTTTCGGCCCAGTCTTCATGTGGGTGAGCAGAGGCATAGGTCGTTAAGTAACGCTCTTTCCAATCGGGCGGCGGCCCATCTTGATAATGGCGTTGAAGCGCGGCCGTATAATCCTGGCGCTCGTCACCAAACATCTCCCGGAAAGCATCAAGAAAATCTTCACGCAGGCTTAGCCGCCACCAAAGCATATGAGAAATTTCGTGGCGCATATGGCCGATCATTGTGCGATAAGGCTCTTCTAATGCTTCACGACGTGTGGTGACCAATACGGGGTCTACTTCAGCCACGCTAATAGTGACGACACCCTCTATATGCCCCATCGGTACGGGCTTCTTCCCTTCCGCTAGTAGGTGAAAAACCGGCGGTGCACCTGGGTCTTCCGGTCGAAACCAATGCCAACGCCCAAGGTTATCCAATACCCAGCGCTTCGCCGCTTCGGTTTTCGCCCAGTTCGGTATCGCGTTAGGCAAGCTGGGATCAGGGGCCAGCGCCGTCATCGCACACGAACGGCAAAAAGCGCCCTCTTTCGGAGCGATCCAGTTACACCCGATGATGTCTCGGTTGATGCAAAACGGGGGCATGGGCACAAATGCCCGAGCCTGAGGATCGTAAGCGACGGGGATGCCGTCAGCCGTGGTGAGATTGTCGAACCAAAGAGAGCCGGAACCGACGGGATTAGCAAATACGCGCATGCGGTGAAGCTCCTGAAAAACGAGGAAAAGAGATCATCAAATAAACCGTTGAGCTTTCTCTTCTCCACAATCCTATTAAAAGTGTGCTGCGCTTATTACGTGATAGCGAAACTGCTCATTGCAACATCGTGTTTTTTTCAAAACCATTTCATTTGAAGCTTTGTTATACCCTTACTGTGGCCCATTAGCCCTATTTCATTTCAAAACCACGTTTGATTAAGAAGTCACGCATGTGTGGACGCAGCTTGTTATCGAACAGGGGCGTGAGGTTATGCGACCAGTCGGTATCTTTATTGCTGCTACTACGGGCTTGGTAGTAAGCCTGCATGGTGGCATCAAAGGTTTTCACCTGCTCGGCGTCTTCAGTGTAGTAGTCTTCTTTCAAAATCGCTGCTACTGGCAGGCGTGGTTTTACTTCAGGGTCGTGCGCGGGATAACCAAGACACATGCCAAACACCGGATAAACATGATTGGGTAAGCGTAATAAATCGCTAATTTCTTGGGGATTATTACGGATACCGCCGATATAGCAGATCCCTAGCCCTTCAGATTCAGCCGCCACCGCCACGTTTTGCGCCATCAGTGCCGTGTCTACCGTCGCCACTAACATTTGCTCGGTCATCCCGCGCACGACGTTGGCGCCTGTCTGTTCAGACGCTTCAGTGGGTCGTTTCATATCAGCACAGAAGACTAAAAAATCGGCACAGGTCGCAATGTAATCCTGGCCGCCAGCCAACGCTGCGATTTGCTCCCGGTTTGACTGATTTTTCACATGGATAACGGTATATGCCTGAACATGGCTAGAAGTAGCAGCGCCCTGCCCTGCTTTAATCAGCTCATGGAGTAGCTCACTGGGAATCTGCTTGTCACTAAATTTACGGATGGAGCGGTGAGTTTTCAGTAACTCAATAACGTCGTTCATGGTACCTCGCCTTGGAATATTAACTTTCGCGACTAAGTATGAGAGCAGCGTCTCATGGTTTTATTATCCTATCGACTATGGGTAAAGCTCACCAGCTTAGCGATGCACTGATTGAGTTTCCTCGCTCCCCCCTCTTCTCACCGCTTTGATGCTAACGTTCTGTTTCGCTTGCTCCAGCGCTCCAGGAATAGATACATCACGCATGCCACCACGAGAGGGAGTAAAAAGTAGAGCGCCCGATAGCCTATCAGCGCAGCGACGATCTCGCTGGCGGCCAATTGATGTTGTTTTTAGGCCAGTAGGACATCTTACAACAGATGCATGATCGCACCGCGTAGGCCACGTTGATCAATCCATAGCTTGCCGAGCGTAATAGGCAGCTTAAACCGGCGCTTGCCCGCTGCGCCTGGGTTGAAAAGCAGGGTTCCTTCCCGTTGTTCGTTGCGGGGTTTATGCGAATGACCATGCAGGATGGCCTCGCTATCGGGTGTGGGAGCGGCGTCTTCTAAACGGTGCACAAGGTGCAAACGACGACCATTCACGACGATATCTTGATGCAACGGCAAGCACTCCGCCCAGGCAGCCGTGTCAATATTGCCCCGCACGCAGTGAACGGGGGCCATTGCTTCAAGGCGTTGCAAAATCGCTACATCCTCTTCTTTGCTGCCCACGTCGCCCAAGTGCAGGATTAACTCGCACTCTTGCAGTAAGTCCAGCGCTTCTTCACGCAATAAACCATGGGTATCAGCCATTATCCCAACGGGAGAAGTAACGGTGTAGCGCGGTAATGATGCGTCCATTAATACGTTTACTCACTTTGCGACAGTAACTGCATGGTAGCTTTTGTTGATAGAAGGCTACGTAACATTACTCAAATAGGGGAGAGATTTAAATAACTGAAAATATCGCCCCATAATTGTTTTAGAATTTCGTTATCTATCTAATAAGTTAGCCATTAGCCAGCTATACTCTGATAGTTATACCGATGTGACTATCCCTTGATGGAATAATAACGACGCCAGGAAGCTGACATGTCTAATACCCCTCAAAATGCACCCGGGCAAGAGTGGAGCGCCAGCGGCTATGCCCAGAATGCGAACTTTGTGCCTAAGTTAGGTAACGAAGTCGTCAAGCTGTTAGCACCCCAACCCGGCGAACGTATTTTGGATCTCGGCTGCGGTGATGGCGCATTAACTGAGCGCTTAGTGCAATTAGGCGCCAATGTGCTGGGCGTCGATGCCTCAGAGGAAATGGTGGAGGCAGCCCGCCAGCGCGGCATCACAGCCCGCGCTATCGATGGCCACCAATTGCCTTTCGATCATGAGTTTGATGCTGTTTTTAGCAACGCGGCGCTGCACTGGATGCTTGACCCCCAGGCTGTCTTGGCAGGCGTGAAACGGGCGTTGAAACCAGGGGGCCGGTTTGTGGCCGAGTTTGGCGGCCATGGCAACGTAGCCGCCATTTGTACCGCCCTCATTGCCGCCCTGCAGTTCCGGGGCATTAGCGCTCGCGGCCGGCACCCCTGGTACTTCCCTACACCGCAAGAGTACGCCCGTATGCTGGAAACGGTAGGGTTCAAGGTAGAGAGTATCGAGCTCATTCCACGCCCTACGCCTTTGCCTACCGGCATGCTTGGATGGCTTGAAACTTTTGCCAGCCCGTTTTTACATGGGCTGGATGAAGATATACGCGAAGCAGTGCTGGAAAATACCCTAACGCTCTTAGGCCACAGCCTACGGGATGAGCAAGGTAACTGGACAGCCGATTATGTTCGCCTGCGTGTTTCAGCCCGCGCATAAACCTAGCAGCCGTTACGCAAAAAGCCGCCGATAGTAAAGGTTCCCTATCGGCGGCTTTTACTTAGTGATGACTTAGAATTCGTCCCACTCGTCAACTGGCGCCTTTTGACCCTGCGCCGCGGGTTGGCGCGGAGCGGGTTCCTTGGGGGTGCTAACGTTCTGCGCTTGGGTGTGAGGTGCATGCGTTAACGCTGCACTGCCGGTGGCACTTTCATCAATACGGAAAGTCGCCATCAACTCGGCTAATTGACGGGCCTGCCCTTCCAGTGCGCTGGCTGAACTACTGGTTTGTTGAACGAGAGCAGCATTTTGCTGCGTCACCGAGTCCATTTCAGTAAGCGCGGCGTTGATCTGTTCGATACCACTATTTTGCTCTCTCGTTGCGGTCGAAATTTCACCCATCAAGGTGGTGACTTGATGAATGGCGTCTACCGTCTGATGAATGGTCTGCCCGCTTCGCTCCGCCTGTTCGGCGCCACCGTTGATCTTTGTGGTCGTTTGTTCAATCAAACTACGTATCTCTTTGGCGGAATCGGCACTGCGGGTCGCTAATGAACGTACCTCGCTAGCCACGACGGCAAAGCCACGCCCTTGCTCCCCGGCGCGCGCTGCCTCGACCGAGGCATTAAGCGCCAGGATATTGGTTTGAAAGGCAATAGAGTCAATCACACCGATAATATCATTGACTTGATTAGCACTGGCGGCAATCTCACGCATTAGCTGCACCGTACGCTCTACTTCTTCACCCCCTGACTCCGCGGATTTCGAGGCGGCAACGGAAAGTTGATCCGCCTCTTGAGCCGTTTCAGCGTTTTTACTCACGGTGGTGGCCATCTCTTCCATACTCGAAGCCGTTTGCTGAAGCGCTGACGCCTGCTGTTCGGTACGCGAAGAGAGGTCCTGGCTTCCTGCCGAGATATCACCTGCACCACTGAACACATGCTCACTACTGCCTCGCAAGGCAATCACCAGCTGTTTGAGTTTCTCCTGCATCGCCGCCAAGCCACTGAACAGTTGGCCTATTTCATTCCGGCCACGATCTTCAATGTGGCCGGTTAAATCACCGTCAGCAATCCGGGCAAAATGGTCACTGGCATCACGAAGCGGCCTTACCACACTTCGCATCATGGCCCAACGGATCGCCACGGCGGCCAGCAATGAAATACCCAGTAGGGTAAGGGCAATAACGCCAATAACAGACGCTAATTGATTGACTTGTTGGAGCACGCTAGCGCCACGCTGTTCGGTATAAGCGATAAATCCGCTCATCGCTACATCGAGCTCAGCACTCAAAGCCCCCAATTCTTCTTGGCGACGCTGTATTTGAAAGGGAGCGGCTTCGAGTAAGGGGGATATGCCTTGGGTCATAAAGGCATCGTAAGCGCTGATAATGGCATCACGGTGAGGTGCCAGCGTGCCCTCCGGATCGACAGGCACCGCACGAAACTCATTAAAGCGCTCCTCTGCCGCCGCTACGGCCTCGGCCGCCATGGCCAGGCTCTCCTGCCCTTTTTCTGGATTCCCTTGGGTACTAAAGCTTGCCGAGCGATCCAGAAAGGTTTGCGCTCTCAATGCGTGTACTTGTGTCCGGTTGGCTAAATTGGTGAGTCTGACGTTGGTCGCTGTTAGCTCTTCCAGTGCTTGAGCGCTGTTTTGATTTGCATAAAACCCTAGCCCGCTAATCAACCCAATCATCAGCACCAGCAATGCTAACGCGGCCGTCAGGCTCCACTTAATTGAAAGGTGCTTCATCCCGTTGATCCCTTTTTCATTTATAAGTCATGGTATTAGGTATCGGCCAGGCGTTAGCCAACTAAAACGATTGGGAGTAACTTTAGACCTTTGTATAACACATTGCGTGAAACAGCAGCGGCGGCACTCTTTACGAAACCAGGTTACGAAACCAGGGCCACCTTTGGTCGATGACTCTTGGCTTGATGGGCGACGTCCACCTGTAGCCACGCGCCTGGCATACAGGCTAACCGAGGCGCTTCGATCACCCCCTGAATGCGCGCCCGTGTTCGTACGATAGCGTTGTTATTCGCTTTAAGCGTGCCTACCAGGTGGCCATCGATATCGACACAATGCCCTTCCATGTATGTGGAGACGCGGCCGGTCGCCGTCACTAAAACAGTGTGGTTAGGCGCAATGACCGTTCCCGTTAGGCGCCCTTTAATGGACACCGGCTCATCTGCAATGACTTTGCCTGAAATATGCGTAGCCGCCCCGATACTCGTCCCGCCAACGCTACGCTCAACCACTGGGCGCGCTCCAATGGTCGTCACCGCTTTGAGGGGTGTATTGCCTTCAAGTAGCTCGCCAGGCATGGGCGAAGCATTGACGATGGATAACGCGGGCGAGTGGCCAGACGCACCCAGCGTACTGTTTGCACTTGATGTGCTCTTTTGACGTTTACAGCGCTTGCCGTCCCATACAATCAGCATCATTGCGCCAACACCAAAAATAATAAACCATGCTTGAATGCCCATACTGCTGCCCTGTCGCGTCAGATGTGGTTACCCCAGTTAACGTTATACGCCCTCTCATTAAGCGGCGGCAGCCCGAATAAGCCCCCTCACTCGGCTTAACTCCAAGCTTTGTTGATTGAATAATCAGCTTAAAGTGCTTGATCAGGACTTTTCTAGCTAATAACACGCTGCCAAAAGACGCCTTGGCGTCGTCCACAGGAGCCCCCATGTTTACGAAAGCGAAGAATGCCTCCCCTGAAAACAAAGCCGCCACGCTCATAGCGCCTGAAGATTCCTCCTCATCGGCTCAGAGCTCGACCGCCCACCATGCGCGTTCAAGCCTGTCTGTCATTGGTAGCAATACCCAAGTGGAAGGGGACATTAATAGCGATGAAGACATAACGGTGGAGGGACGTGTCAGTGGCACTATTACCTGCAAGCAGCATACGGTGACACTGGGCACTAAGGGCTATATCAAGGGCGATGTGTTTGCTCACACGCTACACGTGTCAGGAGAAGTCACCGGCAATCTCGTGGTACTACACCGCGCGACGATCCACAAAGGCGCCCATGTCTCGGGCACCATTGTCGCCCCTTGCCTAGTACTGGAAGATGGCAGCGTTTTCCACGGCAGCATCGATATGAACCCGGACAACGAGATACTCAAAAGTGCCTTTAACGATGCAGCAGGCAGCTCAATCACCCCATCAAGGCTGAGCAGTGCTTCAGGCGCCTCTGCGCAAAAAACAACCAAATCGCAGGGAACCACGACCGCCAATCATGCGGCTAAGCAGGATGAAACCGAAGCATAAGCGGGTATTGAAAACGGTGTCACCTGCTCAACGGCGATGAGCACAAACCGCACAGGCAGGGTCGCGGGGGACTTGAAAATGTCGCCATTGGCCGCTTAACCCATCAAAAGTAGATAGCCCTTGGTGGGGTGTGCCTGCACCACTAAGCAGTTTGAAGGCCTCAACCGCTTGGAAGCAGCCGATCAAGCCGACTAAGGGCGCCATTACGCCACTCTCTGAGCAGCTCAGCGCTTCATCGCCATGTTCGTCAGGCGGGTAGAGACAGGCATAGCAAGGGCAAGCCGCGTCGCGTGGATCAAACACCGCCAATTGACCTGAAAAACGAATGGCCGCCCCAGAAATAAGGGGCACCCCGGCTTTTTGCGACGCCTCATTGACCGCATAGCGGCTTGAGAAACGGTCGGTGCAATCCAGCACTACCTGGGCAGACGCCACCAACTGCCTCAACGCGTCCCCTTCTAAATATTGGTCTAACGCCACGACCTCGCAGTGTGGGTTTAGCGCTTGCATACTGGCCTGGGCGGAGTGGGCTTTGTTCGAACCGATGCTTGCCTGCTGATGCGCTATTTGGCGCTGAAGATTAGAAAGCTCGACGTGATCGGCGTCGGCGATGGTGATCCGCCCTACCCCAGCGGCGGCTAAATAGAGCGCCACAGGCGAACCCAAGCCGCCCGCGCCAATAATGACGGCATGAGCAGACAGTAGGCGCTGTTGGCCGTCGATATCAACCTCGGGCAGCATGATTTGGCGGCTATAGCGCAGCAGCGTCTGATCATCCATCATCGGCTTATTTATCCTCAAATTCCTCGAAAGCAGGGATATGCAAATTAAAGCTCTCTTTTACCTCTTCCATTACCACGTAACTCTTGGACTCTTTCACGCCCGGTAGCGTTAACACCACATCACCCAATAACTGGCGGTAGGCCGCCATTTCGGGAATGCGGCACTTCAATATATAGTCGAACTGCCCTGAGACAAGATGGCACTCTTGAATCTGAGGAAGCTTTTCCACAGCGCGACGAAACTCGTCGAACACCGCGGGTGATTGCGTTTCTAGGCTTATCTCAACAAACACTAATAAATTAGCCTTCAACGCGCGAGGATCAAGAATGGCTTGATAACCACGAATAATGCCCGCCTTTTCTAAGCGCTTAACGCGTTCGAGGCAAGGGGTTGTGGATAACCCAACTTCAGAGGCGAGATCCACATAAGAAATACGCGCGTTTTCCTGCAAGCAGTGCAGGATTTTAAGATCGATACGGTCCAGCGTTCTATTTTTAGGTTTCATGCCAGAGTCCTTAATACCAGAGTCCTTGATGCCGTCGTCCTTCATGCGAGCCCCTCGCTAAGGGTTGTACTAAATGGCGCGAAGTGAGCAGACCCTTTATATACACATTCTAATCAACCCGTTAGTGATTAAATTAACCCCTTGAATCAGCAGTTGAGGAGTAGCTGCACTCATTGAAGGGCGCACTGTTATTTGAACGTAATGCGCTTAAGTGGCTGTTATTAGACGCCCTAGAGTAACCCGCTCATGCCCTCCCAGGTCACGCACACTTTCAACGTTGTGATAGCCAGCGCTGGTGAGTGCAAGGCGCACCTTGTCAGCTTGGGTATACCCGTGCTCCAGCAGCAGCCAGCCAGATAACGCCAAATAATGCCGAGCGCTAGCGACCAGATGCCATAAATCAGCCATGCCACCAGCCTCGGCAACCAGCGCTGAGCGGGGCTCAAAGCGCACATCGCCTTCAGCGAGATGGGGGTCATCGGCAGCGATATAGGGGGGATTACTGACAATAATATTGAAAAGCGTTTCGGCATCACCATCGTTTGGCAGCGCGCTAAACCAATCACTGTGCAAAAAACGGGCATTGGCAATGCCCAGCGTGTGGGCATTACGGGTTGCCAGCTCCACCGCCTCTTGACGCACATCAACACCCACGGTTTGCCATCCCGGCTGTTCGCTGGCGAACGCCAACGCAATGGCGCCAGTACCGGTCCCTAGGTCAAGCAGGCGGCCTGAGGAAAGCAGTACTCGACTCAGCGCAACCTCGACCAGGGTTTCAGTATCGGGCCGAGGTATGAGCGTATTGGGCGAGGTCGCTAGGCGTAACCCCCAAAATTCGCGTTCGCCCGTTAGGTACGCCACCGGTGTGCCCTCTGCACGAGCGTCGACGAGTGCATCAAAGCGGGCCTGCTCCTGGGCGGAGCACATTTTGTCGCCCCAGGTATAAAGCCAGGTGCGATCCCGCTCGAGCACATGGCACATCAAGACCTCAGCATCGACTCGCGGCGAAGCAGACCCCGCCGCCTGAAGCCGCTGGGCAGCCTGTTTCAGCAGCACATCAAGCGACATTAGGCATCCTGAAGCGCTGAAAGCTGTTCCGCTTGATACTCATGAATCAGTGGGTTGATCACGTCATCCAACTGCTCGCCGCTGACCACCTCACTCAGTTTATAAAGGGTCAAATTGATGCGGTGGTCGGTGATCCGGCCTTGGGGGAAATTATAGGTGCGAATGCGTTCGCTGCGGTCCCCCGAGCCCACCAACGAGCGGCGGGCGTCCGCCTGCTCCTGGCGCTGGGAATCGACCGCATTGCGTTTGAGTTTGGCTGCCAGCAACGACATCGCTTTGGCACGGTTTTTGTGCTGGCTGCGCTCTTCCTGGCACTCCACCACCACGCCGGTCGGCAAGTGGGTAATGCGGATGGCCGAATCCGTGGTGTTAACGTGCTGGCCGCCGGCGCCACTGGAACGGTAGGTATCCACGCGCAGATCGGCCGGATTGATGTCGATATCACCGACGTCGTCTACTTCAGGCATAACGGCAACGGTACAGGCGGAGGTGTGGATGCGGCCCTGAGACTCCGTAGCAGGCACGCGCTGCACACGATGTGCGCCCGATTCGAATTTTAGCTGGGCGTAAACACCATCGCCTTTTACCCTGGAAATAATTTCTTTGTAACCGCCCTGTTCGCCATGGTTAGCGCTAACGACTTCCACTCGCCAACCGCGTTTTTCCGCATAGCGTGAATACATGCGAAACAGGTCACCCGCAAAAATAGCCGCTTCGTCGCCGCCGGTACCCGCGCGGACTTCTAAAAACACCCCACGCCCATCATCTGGGTCTTTCGGCACCAACAAACGCTTGAGTTCGGTATCCAGCTCGGCTAACCGCTCACGCCCCTCGCTCAGCTCCATTTCGGCCAGCTCGCGCATGTCTGCGTCGCTGTCGCGGCTAAGCAGCTCGGCTTCGTCCATATTGGTTTCGATGTCACGATAGCGCTGCCAGGCGGCCACCAGCTCCTCAAGCTCAGCATATTCTCGTGAGTAATCGCGAAAACGTTGTTGGTTGTTGATCACTTCAGGATCCGACAGCAGCATCGCCAGCTCTTCAAAGCGTTCTGTAAAGCTGTCTAAGCGTTGGCGCAAAGTCTCTTTCATGCGGGCGTATCATCCTTCTGGCGGTTAGCCGGGGGCGCAGGCGTGGTTTCAAAGGCTGGTTTAGCGGGCAACAGCAGGCGCGGCGCGGCATTCAGCAGCTCATGATGCTCTTCTGACGCCGCATCGCGTATCGCCTGGGTAGGCTGGTGCAGCAAGCGGTTGGTCAGTTGATGCGCCAGACGCTCGATGACTTTAGCAGGGTCTTCACCGCGCGCCAGCCGCTCAAGGGCCTGGTCTTTAGAAAGATCACGCAGCGCTTCACCGTGCTGGCGATAGTCGCGTATCAATTCGCCCCCATTGCGAATACGGCGCTCATGCTGCCAACTGCCCACCCCGTGCTCTATCAGCGACTCCGCTTGATCAGCGGCGACTTGACGATGGCGGCGGTTCTCTTGAATCACCTCTTCCAAATCGTCAACGGTGTAGAGAAACACATCGGCTAACTCGCCAACTTCGGGCTCGATGTCCCGAGGCACGGCGATATCGACCATAAACACCGGCCGGTGGCGGCGTTTTTTTAGCGCCCGCTCCACCATGCCTTTGCCGAGTATAGGCAGCGGTGCCGCCGTCGAAGAGATCACGATGTCGGCGTGCTCGAGGGCCTCGGGGATTTTTTGCAAGGTGATGGCCGTTCCCCCTAACGGCCCGGCCACGAGCTCGGCGCGTTCGCGCGTCCGGTTGGCCACCGTTAGCTGGCGCACACCGGCTTCATTCAAATGCCGGGCAACCAATTCAATGGTTTCGCCAGCACCAATGAGCAGTGCACGTGAACGGCTGAAATCATCAAAAATGCGGCTGGCCATGCTGACCGCGGCGTACGCCACCGAGACGGGGTTCTTGCCGATACCGGTTTCGGTACGCACCTGCTTGGCCACCGCAAAGGTGTGTTGAAAGAGGCGCTCAAGTTCGCCGCCCAACCCTTTCGACTCACGCGCCTGTTGGTAGGCATCTTTCAACTGGCCCAGAATCTGCGGTTCGCCCAGCACCATGGAATCTAGGCCAACCGCTACACGCATCAAGTGACGCGCCGCATCGTTGTCTAAATAGTGATAGGCACAGCGGGTCAGCTCATCGACGCGCAAATTATGAAAGCGTCCGAGCCAATTGAGTACCGCCTGCTCACCAGCCGCATCCGTAACACAATAAAGCTCCGTGCGGTTGCAGGTAGATAGCACCGCCGCTTCATGTATTTGTGGCAGGCTGCGCAGCTCAGCCAACGCGGTATCAAGCTGCGCTGGCGAAAAAGCCACCTGCTCACGCACGGCCACGCTGGCGGTACGATGATTTATTCCCAGGGCAAGAAGCGTCATGCGTTATGCGTCTTCGCTAGTGTGTCGGACTTTCGCCGACCGCCGGTCTTAAGCGGCCGCACCGTCAATTAGAGCTTGCTAAAACAAGTCTTTGGCGTGGTTCAGGCACTGCCTAACAACAGGCATAAAGGTGGCTGACCACTTTTTCAAGGAGGAACATTCTATCACAGCAGGCTATCATCTGGCCCACACCACTTTGCCGCAGGCAGGCAAGCCGCTATGCTGAGCATTCGGCCACTTAATCGAGAGACGCATGCGACCTCGTTCTACCTTTTCAGGCCCTACTATTTCGGGCGCTTCATTGCTGGGCTTTGCACTTCCCAACACGGCTGGGCCGCGCTTAGCGCTGCTGCCAGTGGTGGCCGCATTATTTCTCGGCGGCTGCCAATCGACAGCGAGCCAGCAGGATGGCCCCTTGGGCACCTGGGCCGATGACCCCATGCATGAAGCGCCCCCTATCACGCGCGGGCTTGATGCCGCCGGTCTTAGCACCTTACTGGGGGCTGAGCTGGCCGGCCAGCGCGGCAATTATCGCCTTGCCAGCCAAGGTTATCTTGAAGCGGCGCAACGCTACCGCGAGCCAGCGCTTGCCGAGCGCGCAACGTTCGCTGCCCGCTTTGGCAATGAAGCTGCTTTAGTCGAAGCGTCTGCGCTGCGCTGGCGTGAACTGGCTCCTCAAGCAGAAGCCCCTAACCGCCTGCTGGCGGCATTTTCATTACAGCGCGGCGACTGGCTCGACAGCCTCGAACAGCGTCTCGATATTGCCAACGCTGGCGGCCATGGCGATATAACGGCCTTTGCAGAAATTGCAGTGGCCGAAGAAAACGCGCCTCTTACCCTCATTGTTCAGCAGCTACGCGACCACCTGGCGCAACCCAACGCCGACCAGCTAGCACACCATAGCGATGTATTGCTGGGCACCGCCCTGATTGAAGCAGCCCTTGGCGACACCACTGTTGCCCAGCGGCGCCTTGAGCAAGTCGCGCTGCTGGATCCTGAATCGGCCGCCTTGTGGTTGGTAAGGGCACGTCTTGCGCTAGAGACGGAAGACTACTCCGTTGCTCGAAAGGCGGCTCAGCAAGGTCTTCAACTCGCCCCTGATGATGTGCGCTTTATCTTGCTACTGGCCCAAGCAGAAATACGCCTTAACAATATTAGTGCCGCTGAAGTGCAGACCAACGCGCTGCTGGAAAGCCATGGCGGCAACCAGGATCTGCGTTTATCCCTGGCCCAACTGTATCTAGAAGAGGGCCACCCCGAACCCGCTCAGCGGTTGTTGCAGCCTTTGATTGGGCAGCCGGAGGTGCCAAATTTAGCCTATTTCCTGCTCGGTGCGATTACCCAGGCTCAGGGCGAGACCGATAACGCACTCCTCTATTACCGCCAAGTGAGCGAAGGGGATGAATTTTTGCCTGCTCGCGCGGCCGCAGCGCAAATGCTGGTGGAAGAAGACCGCCTGCTCGATGCCCGCGCCTTTCTGCGCATTGAGCGGATGCGCTTTGACAACTATTTCACTGAACTGGTGATGCTCGAAGTCCAGTTACTGGACGAAATGAATCAGTCTACCGACGCCAACGCCTTACTGGATCGTGAAATCACCCGCACACCTGACGATGCCGCTCTGCTTTATATGCGCGCCATGCGCCGCTGGGAAGCAGGTGACATTGAGGGTATGGAGCGGGATTTACGCCAAGTGCTGCGCACCGACCCAAACAATGCCGAAGCGCTCAATGCGCTCGGTTATACGCTGGCAGACCTTAACCTGCCCGGGCGCCTGCAAGAGGCGTTTGACCTCATCGAGCGCGCTTACGAAGCCGACCCTGACAACCCCGCCGTGCTCGATAGCATGGGCTGGGTGTACTTCCGCCTGGGCCAGCCCGAAGAAGCGCTTCTCTGGCTTGAAAGCGCTTATACCCAACTACCCGACCAAGAGGTCGCTGCCCATTTAGCCGAGGTATTGCAGGCGCTGGGGCGTGAAGAAGAGGCACGCCGCCTGATCCAACAGATTATGCAGCGCACCAACTTGCATCCTCAGATCGACAACTTGCTTGAGCGCTATCCTGAACTAACACCGCCGGTGGCACCCTAACGCTACGTCACCCGACGGCGCCCCATCATGTTACGCTTGCGCCGTCATTACCCAACATGGAGCCCGCTTATGCCGACACTGATGTCCTTTCCGCTACGCTCACCTTCTTTCCCTGCCTATACGCGCTTGTGGGTATTGGGCCTTGCCCTCTTGTTCCTAGCAGGGTGTGCCTCACAAGCCCCAGTGGATGAAAGCAGCCGACAAGCGGGTCAGTGGGAGCGTCAACAGGGTGATGTAGCAGCATTCGAGACTTGGACACTCGTCGGCAAAGCCGGACTGCGCACCCCCCAAGAGAACGTCAGCGCCAACCTTGACTGGAATCAGACCCCTTACTATTTCCGCATGCTGATCAGCGGACCGTTTGGTGGTGGGCGCAATGTGCTTGAGGGTCGTGAAGGTCGCTTCTCACTCTCTAATAGCGACGGTCGCTTTGAGGCAGAAACCCCAGAAGCGCTGATGGAAGAGCAATTAGGCTGGTCGTTACCCGTCACGGCCATGCCCAACTGGGTGCGCGGCCTGCCCGGTGAAAATGAAAGCTACGAACTGGAAACCGATGAACTCGGCTTCCCCAGCCACTTGGCACAAGACGGGTGGGAAATCGATTACCGTGACTGGGAACAGTTTGAAGGCATGTGGCTGCCGCGCCGGTTAATCATGAACTACGACGATGTTCGCATTACGCTCGTGGTCAATCAGTGGCAAGCCAGCGACGAGTAAGGGTAATCGTTTCAATGAACGCGCAGCTGACATTACCGGCTCCCGCCAAGCTTAACCGCATGCTACACATCGTGGGTCGCCGGGAAGACGGCTACCACTCGCTGCAGACGCTCTTTCAGTTTATCGACCTGAATGATCATCTGACTCTGGCGGCTCGCGACGATGGCCACATCCAGCTCACTCAAGCGGTCACCGGCGTACCCCACGATGATAATCTAATCGTGCGTGCGGCTAGGTTGCTGCAGCGCCACAGCGGCACGTTGCTGGGGGCCACCCTTACGATTAACAAGCAGTTGCCCATGGGTGGCGGCCTAGGGGGCGGTAGTTCCAACGCGGCGACGACGCTGGTGGGGTTGAATCATCTCTGGCAATTGCATCTGTCGCTAGAGGAGCTGGCACGTTTAGGGTTACAACTGGGGGCCGACGTCCCCGTATTCGTGCACGGCCATAGCGCTTGGGCGGAAGGGATCGGGGAACAGCTGACGTCGGTGACGCTTGATACCCCCTGGTTCGTGATTATTCACCCCGGCATAAGCGTGTCAACGCCCGGCGTCTTCCAAGACCCGCAATTGACACGTGACAGCCGCCCCATTACTATGGCGCGCGCACTGCAGGGGGGAGCGCCGAAGTGGCGCAATGACTGTGAAGCCATAGTAAAGGAGCGTTATCCGCCAATCGCGGAAGCCCTTGACTGGCTCGCACAGTACGCACCTAGTCGGTTGACCGGCACGGGCGCTTGTTTGTTTGCTGCTTTTGAGACGCAGCAAGCAGCACAGGCAATCGCGCAATTAGCGGGTCAACGTTGGCCGACATGGGTAGCACACGGGCTCAACACCTCTCCCCTCCATGATGCTCTGGGCTATTTATAATCCCGCTTTGGGCAATTTATAGTCCCGATCTGGGCTATTTACAGCCCCGCTCTGGGCAGCAAAAGCGCCCGGTCAGCGCGTTAGGTTATTGCTGGGGTATCGCCAAGTGGTAAGGCACCGCTTTTTGGTAGCGGCATTCCCAGGTTCGAATCCTGGGACCCCAGCCAACCCAACAATGGCCTGCGTTTTTCCCCTGATTCCCAACACTGCAAAGGTGGCTGCGCGTGTCAAAATTGATGGTTTTTGCCGGGAATGCTAATCCCGCACTCGCTCAAAAAATTGCCGAGAGCTTAGACAGCCGTATGGGTAATGCTACGGTGGGTCAATTCAGCGACGGCGAAATCGCAGTCGAGATCAATGAGAACGTGCGCGGTAAGGATGTGTTCATCCTGCAGTCCACCTGTGCACCGACAAACGACAATCTAATGGAGTTGATTCTGATGGTCGACGCACTGCGTCGCGCCTCGGCAACTCGCATTACCGCTGTGCTGCCTTACTTTGGCTATGCACGCCAGGATCGCCGTGTACGCTCGGCGCGTGTGCCTATTTCCGCCAAAGTAGTGGCCGACATGATGGTCAAGGCAGGCGTTGACCGCGTGATGACCATGGATCTCCACGCAGATCAGATTCAAGGCTTCTTTGATGTGCCGGTCGACAACGTCTACGGCTCACCAATTTTGCTAGATGACATCGAGCGCCAGAATTACAGCGACCTCGTCGTGGTTTCTCCCGACGTAGGCGGCGTTGTTCGCGCACGTGCCATCGCCAAACAGTTGAATGCCGATCTCGCCATTATCGATAAGCGTCGCCCGCAGGCGAATCAAGCCCAGGTGATGCACATCATTGGTGAGATTGAAGGCCGCACCTGCGTGGTGGTCGACGACATGATCGACACTGCAGGCACGCTGTGCAAAGCCGGTGAAGCGCTCAAGGATCACGGCGCCAAGCGCGTTGTGGCCTATGCAACGCACCCGATCCTGTCCGGCCCAGCGGTTGATAATATTACCAACTCCGTACTGGATGAAGTGGTGGTGACCGACACCATCCCGCTCTCTGACATTGCACGTCGGAGCGGCAAAATTCGCCAGTTGAGCGTTGCGGGCCTAATCGCCGAAGCGATTCGTCGGGTCAGCAACGAAGAATCTGTCAGCGCGATGTTCCATTAATCGCCTGACGATATAGCCCCCTTTTGGGGCCACGGAAACGTCGTCGTCTGGTCGCGGTCGGCGGCGTCTTCCTTACTTAAACTAAGAGGCAATTCCATGTCTGATTTTATCCTGAAAGCCAGCGTTCGTAACGACCTGGGGAAAGGTGCGAGCCGCCGCCTGCGTCGTGCGAACCAGCAAGTACCTGCCGTTGTATACGGTGGCGAAAAAGGCGCGCAGTCCATCTCTGTCGAAAAAACCGCTTTCTACAAAGCGATTGAAGATGAGTCTTTCTTCTCCTCCGTCATCAAGCTGATGATCGACGGTAAAGAAGAGCAAGTGGTTGTTCGTGACCTGCAGCGTCACCCTTTCAAGCCGCTGCTAACCCACGCCGACTTCCTGCGCGTTGATGCTACCCACGAAATCACCATGAACGTGCCGCTGCACGTGACGGGCGAAGAGAAGTGTGTAGGCATTAAAGACCAAGGCGGTGAACTGCACGTACTGGCCAACGAAGTTGCGATCAGTTGCTTGCCGAAAGACCTGCCTGATTACTTGGAAATCGACATCTCTGATGTTGAAATTGGCACCACGCTGCACCTGTCTGACCTTACTCTGCCGGCTGGCGTCACATCTGTTGACCTGTCTCACGGTGAAGATCACGACAACGCCATTCTCAACGTCACCAAGATGAAAGAGCGTCTTGAAGAAGATGATGAAGAAGGTGAAAGCGAAGGCGAAGAAGATTCCAGCGCCGAGTAATCACGCAGTTAAGCATTCTACTACCGGGGCCATGCAGGCATGGCCCTTGTGTTGCTAGGATGATGTTAAAATCAAGCGCCCCGGCGCTTGATTTTTTTTGTGAGGTGAGACGATGAGCCAGGTAACAGCCATTATTGGATTGGGTAACCCCGGCGCAGAGTATGATGCCACGCGACATAACGCTGGCTTCTGGTTGGTAGACGCGATTGCGCAGAGTGCCCATACAGAGCTGCGTCCGGAAAAGAAATTTTTCGGCCACTATGCGAAAGTACGCTTGGGCGATCATGAGCTGCACCTACTCAATCCCGCCACCTTTATGAATCGTAGCGGTGCCGCAGTGGCAGCTTTGAGCCAATTTTTTAAACTGTCTCCTGAAAATTTGCTGGTCGCCCATGATGAGCTCGACCTCCCCCCCGGCCAAGCGCGCTACAAAACCGGCGGCGGGCACGGTGGCCATAACGGGCTGCGTGACATTATTAGCGCCCTAGGCGATCAAAAACAGTTTCATCGGGTGCGCATCGGCATTGGCCACCCTGGCGAGGCACGCCAAGTCACTAACTACGTATTGGGGCGCCCGGGCAAGGCCGAACAAGAAGCGATCGTTCGTGCCATGGATGAGTGCATTGCCACCTTACCACTAGCGCTAGCGGGGAACTGGTCCAAAGCAATGAACCAGTTACACAGCCTCAAATCCGAATGAACTTCGCCGAAAGCTGTTTTGTTACGCCGGTGGCTGACGGCTAGCGCATCTCGTAGAATGGCGATTACTTTTACGCCCTATCACTTTATCTCCAGGAACATTTTATGGGTTTCAATTGCGGCATCGTCGGTCTGCCCAACGTCGGCAAGTCGACACTATTTAATGCACTGACGAAGTCAGGCATCGATGCAGAAAACTTCCCTTTCTGCACCATTGAGCCGAACGTCGGCATCGTTCCGATGCCGGACCCACGTCTTGATAAACTCGCTGAGATCGTCAAGCCGCAAAAAGTGCTGCCGACCACCATGGAGTTCGTGGACATCGCGGGCTTGGTCGCAGGCGCTTCAAAAGGCGAAGGCCTGGGCAACAAATTCCTGGCTAACATCCGCGAAACCCAGGCGATTGCCCACGTGGTGCGCTGCTTCGATAACGATAATGTTATTCACGTCGCCAACCAGGTCGACCCTCGCGCGGATATTGAAACCATCAATTTAGAGCTGGCTCTGGCTGACCTGGATACCGTCGAAAAAGCCAGCCAGCGCTTGGTCCGGTCGGTAAAAGGCGGTGACAAAGACGCTGTTGCCACCAAGGCAATCCTTGACCGCATCCAACCCCATGTAGCGGAAGGCCTGCCGCTACGTAGCTTTGGTTTGAGCGAAGAAGAGCAGCGTCAGGTGAAGAGCTTCGGCTTTTTGACCCTCAAGCCCACCATGTACATCGCCAACGTTAATGAAGACGGTTTCGAGAACAATCCTTACCTGGATATTGTGAATGAAATCGCCGCCGAGGAAGGCGCGCTGGTAGTGCCTGTGTGCAATCAGCTGGAAGCTGAAATCGCCGAGCTGGACGATGAAGAGCGCTCCATGTTCCTCAGCGAGATGGGCATGGAAGAACCGGGCCTTGATCGCGTCATTCGCGCTGGGTACTCCCTGCTGGGTCTACAAACCTATTTTACTGCCGGCGTTAAAGAAGTTCGCGCCTGGACAGTGAAAGAGGGTGCCACGGCCCCAGAAGCCGCTGGTGTGATTCACACTGATTTCCAGAAAGGCTTTATCCGTGCTGAAGTCGTCGCCTATGACGATTTTGTCACACTCGGTGGCGAGCAAGGCGCTAAAGATGCGGGCAAATGGCGCCTGGAAGGTAAAGAGTACATCGTCAAAGATGGCGATGTGGTGCACTTCCGCTTTAATGTATAAGCGGAAGCTTTTCGGCGGGCAGCAATAAAATATTGACGAAAATCAGTTTTGTCAGTATCATTCGCCCCCGTTGAAAGGCTACGTAGCTCAGCTGGTTAGAGCACATCACTCATAATGATGGGGTCCCCTGTTCAAATCAGGGCGTAGCCACCAAAGCATATAGAAAAGCCCGCTAACACATTGTTAGCGGGCTTTTCGCTTTTCTCGACCTGGGCTAGGCCAACACGATCAGCTCAGCGTTGGTCGGTTTAAAAACAGCGTTAAAGCGCGGGTTAAATACTCCACATCTTTCGTACCCGCGGTCTCCCGAACCGAGTGCATCGCCCACTGGGGCACGCCGACATCAATGGTCGGCACACCTAACTCCGTGGCGGTGATCGGACCAATGGTGCTGCCACAGCCCATATCGGCCCGTGTCACAAACGACTGAACCGGCACATCGGCCTCACGGCACACATCACGAAACAGCGCACCTGTTACGCTATTGGTAGCGTAGCGCTGGCTAGCATTGACCTTGATCACCGGGCCGCCGTTGATCGCTGGGCCGTGGCGTTCATCGTGCTTGTCACGGAAGTTAGGATGTAGCGCGTGGGCGTTATCGCAAGAGATCATCAGCGACGACTGAATGAGTTGAATGAGCGACTCGTCATTGCCCTTCTCGCCATCCTTGCCGCCTAGCTGGCTGTTAATACGCGTAAGCACATCTGCCAGAAAAGGACCTTGGGCGCCGCTGGCGCTGGCACTGCCCACTTCCTCGTGGTCATTGGCGACTAACAGGGCGCCTTGGCTACCATCGCTGTCCAACAGCGCTTCCAACCCCATAAAACAGGAAAGCAGATTATCCAACCGGGCGCTCGCCACCAGCTCCTGCTTGACGCCCACCAGCGATGGCGGCTGCACATCATAAAAGCCCAGCTCGAAATCGACGACTTCCACGGCACGCAAGCCATGCTGCTCCTCGAGCCATTGCGCTACGAGCTCAACGAAGGTGGCTGCCTCACTCTGCATCAACACTGGCGCCATTTGCGTCTGGGCATTGAGTGGGCGTCCGCTGTTCACATCCCGGTCCAGATGGATCGCTAAGCTAGGGATAGTGGCAATAGCACGATCGATATTGAGCAACACGCTTTCTAGACGCCCATCGGCGTGACGCACATGGACGCGCCCTGCCAAGCCCAAATCACGATCAAACCAAGGGGCGAGCAGCACGCCACCGTATACTTGAACGCCTAACTGCAGCCAGCCCGCAGAACGCTGAGTGGCGTTGGGCTTTAGATGCAAACCTGGGCTATCGGTGTGCGCCCCCAGCATGCGCAATGCGGTTAAAGGTGACGCAGGTAGTTGAAAAGCAATGATGGCTGAGTCATTTCGGGTAACGTAGTAACGTTTACCCGGCGACAGATGCCAGCTCGCCTTCTCTTCCAGGCGCTGAAAACCGGCTTGCTCCAATCGCGAAGCCATATTGCTCGTGGCGTGCCAGGGTGTCGGGGAATGACGCAAAAAGTCACATAGACGCGTTAAACGATCAGCGTTGAAAGTCTCGGACATTGAAATCCTCGTAACAGTAATGATTGAGTCTCATAGCGCAGGCGACCTGCTACAATACTCCCTCGGCCTACGCAACTCATGGGTCAAATGCGAGTCTAGGGAAGAATGAGTGTACACAAATCCGGGAGAGCTTGACTGATGAGCTTGTTTGCAACGCTTTCGCGTTCGGTCGCCCTGGCGGTCATGCTGGTTGTTACCAGCCCTGCTGCCTTGGCGGAACTCGAGCCGACCGATGAACAACGCCAGGCGGCAGTGGAAATTGCGGATTCGCTCCGCTACGGCCACTACGCTGATATAAATTTTGACGACGCATGGTCGCAAGATGCGTTCCAACGCTATTTGGATATTCTTGACGGTCAGCGGGCTTACTTGCTGCGTAGTGATATCGAGCCCTACCGCCACTTAGAAACCAACATGGCCGACGCACTTTTTAATGGCGATCTGGACGACGCATTTAGCCTGTACAACACCTTTAGCGATCGCCAACGTACCCGCCTTGAATCACTGCTAGCCGAACTTGATGAAGGCCTCGACTTTAACTTTGAAAGCAACGAACGCTTAGAGATCGATCGAGAAGACGCCCCTTGGGCCTCGCGGCAAAGTGAGCTCGACGAGCTTTGGCGCAAACGGCTCGAAAACGACGCATTGACACTTGCCCTAACCGACCAAGACAACGAACAGATTGAAACCAATCTGCGCCAGCGCTACGAAGGCCAATTGACTCGCCTGGAGCAAACCGAAGCGGAAGACGTTTTCGGCGTGCTAATGGCGGCGGTTACCGGCAGTATCGACCCACACACCGGCTACCTATCGCCCCGCCAGGGCGAATCGTTCGATATTCAGATGAGCCTCTCTCTCGAAGGGATCGGCGCCCTGCTTCAATCGGACGGTGAGTACGTTAAAGTCGCAAGCTTGGTGCCCGGCGGGCCAGCCGAGCGCGCAGGCGTGCTGGAACCCGCGGATCGCATCATTGCCGTTGGCCAGGAAGACGGCGAGATGGTTAACGTTGTGGGCATGCGCCTGGACAATGTCGTCGATCTGATTCGCGGCCCCAAAGGTTCAGTGGTTCGCTTGGATGTGGTACCCGCTCAAGCGGTCGACATGACCCGCTCGCAAACCGTCGAGATTACCCGCGACACCGTTAGCCTGGAAGACCAAGCTGCCAGCAGTGAAATCATCGAGGTAGAGCGTGATGGCGAACCCCACCGCCTGGGAGTCGTCAACGTGCCGACGTTCTACGTTGATTTCGATGCATGGCAAGCCGGCGAAGAGGAGTATCGCAGTACCACCCGCGACGTTGCCAAAGAAGTCGAACGCCTTAAAGAAGAGGGCGTGGAAGGCATTGTGCTCGACCTGCGCAACAACGGTGGTGGCGCGCTGCAAGAGGCCAATTCGCTGATCGGTCTGTTTATCGACCGCGGTCCCACGGTGCAGGTTCGTGACGCCCAGGGGCGTATCCAGCTCTATGGCGATAGCGAAGCAGGCACTCTCTACGATGGCCCGCTAGGCGTCTTGGTCAATCGTCTCTCTGCCTCGGCATCGGAGATTTTTGCCGGTGCCATTCAGGACTATGGCCGCGGCCTGGTGCTAGGCACGCCCACGTTCGGCAAAGGCACTGTGCAAACGCTGAACGAGCTGAGCCATGGCCAGATCAAGCTCACCCGCGCCAAGTTCTATCGCATTTCCGGCGACAGCACCCAGAACCGCGGCGTAGAGCCAGACATCGACTTCCCTAGCCTGATCGACCCCGAGCGCATCGGCGAAAGCAGTCTGGATAACGCCTTGGCCTGGGACACCGTGCAAGATGTCCAGTATCGCCGCTATGGTGAACCGGAAAACATGCTCGACAAGCTTATTGCCCAGCATGATACGCGCGCCCAGGATAACCCTAACTTTCGCTATCTTGAACGCCAGTCTACCCTCGCCCGGCAGCTGCGCGAGCAGCACACCAGCGTGAGCCTGAACCGTGAACAGCGCGAGCGTGAAATGGAAGCCCAGGAAGCAGAGCAGCTCTCGTTGGAAAACCAACGCCGCCGCGCACTGGGCCTTGATGAGCTGGACGAGTGGATGGACGCTCGGACAGACACCACGCCAGGTGCCGGTGAAGAGAGCGATGATGCCTCTGCCCAAGAGGGTGAAACCGAAGAGGACGAAGCACTGGCCGTTGATCGTGCTTATGTGCTTGAATCCGCCGAGATCCTTCTCGATTACGCTCACTTGCAGGCGTCTCAGCGGTTAGCAGCGAAGCGCTAATGACGAAGTTGTAATGAGTAAGTTTTAAAAACGCGTAAAAAAACGCCGGCTTCTCCCTGAGGAACCGGCGTTTTCTTTTGCTATGTTGTTGTGTTGTTGCGCTGTTTCAACAACCTGACTATTTCGTCACTTCGCCTGCTTCACTTAACACTCCCCCACACCGCGTTAACACAATGCCGCACGGCGGTCAGGCCTATCGCCCATTCGCGTCAAGCGCTGCGTGAGCGATACCAATTGCGCAGCACTCCCCTGAGCCCCCGCGCGAATAATCTCATGAGCCCAAGCAGGCAGTTGAGGTGCAAGGCGATAATAGACCCACTGCCCTTCACGCTGATCACTCAACAGCCCACACTGGCGTAGCTGAGCTAAATGCCGCGACACTTTAGGCTGCGACTCCTGCAGCGCATGGGTCATTTCACACACGCACAGCTCCTGCTCTTGAGCAATTAGCAGAACCAGCATCAAGCGTGTTTCATCGCTTAAACATTTAAATACTTGCAGCGCTTGGGGTGCCATCACGTTGCCCACCATAAATTCCCTGAAGCCCTCAATGGTTAACGTAGCTTACTTCACCAAGGCTTACGTCACCAAGGCGGCCGGAAGTAACCGCCAATATCCACCTTCACGATGGCGCACATGAACGCCCAACGGATAAATCCCAGACACGACAATACTGCCTGACGATTCACGGGCAGTAGCGTTTAGCCAACTTAATGATTAATGCAGGAAAGAAATAAGCAGCGGCAAGAAGGAAATGGCTCCTCGAGCAGGACTCGAACCTGCGACCCAATGATTAACAGTCATTTGCTCTACCAACTGAGCTATCGAGGAACATCATAAGCTATATTTTGAAGCCTTGTTTCACAAAACAAGCGTCTGCAAAACAAGTGTGTTTAGAGCAAAGCCATCTTGCCATTGCGCAAGTAATTGGCTCCTCGAGCAGGACTCGAACCTGCGACCCAATGATTAACAGTCATTTGCTCTACCAACTGAGCTATCGAGGAAC
>OJBX01000209.1_pt1 | contig 38222 bp, 38 predicted proteins | sample 1590751 | NCBI WGS metagenome assembly OJBX01 (sample SAMN05416780, study PRJEB24817) | seawater metagenome | isolation source: Sea water | place: Canada:Atlantic | collected 2013-07
AGGTTGCGTAGTTTTACCTGATAATCCCCTTCTTCCGTCCCTGGTCGAAACTTTATTTCTTTAATCTGGGTCTTGCGCTGCTTTTTCTTGCTGGCAGCCTTCTGCTTCTTGATATCAAAGACATGCTTGCCGTAATCCATGATTTTGCAGACTGGTGGTTCAGCATCAGGAGCGATCAACACCAGGTCAAGCTTGGCCTCTGCGGCTTCCGCTCGTGCTTCCTCAATCGTCACAACGCCTTTTTGCTCACCATCAGCCAGTACCAGACGGACTTCGGTGGCTTCAATATTTTCGTTAATGACGGGTTTTTTGGAACTGCTCTTCATATTCGACAGCGTCTTCTCTCCTGTATAAGTTTAAATTGGGCTCGCCGGTGACTTTCAGTTACCGGTACGACCCAGGCGCGCGACCTCTGTTGCCAGATGCTCAGCGAATGCCTCAAGTGTCATGGTGCCCAGATCCTGGCCATCCTGCGTACGGACGGAAATCTGACCGTTTTCCATTTCCCGGTCACCAGCTACCAGCAGAAATGGAACCTTCTGCATGGTGTGCTCGCGAATTTTAAAGCCGATCTTCTCATTTCTCAAGTCCGCACTGACCCGAAATCCCTTTTCTGCCAATATTTTACGTACTTTTTCGCAATAATCGCCCTGTTTGTCGGTAATATTAAGAATTACCGCCTGCTCAGGTGCCAGCCAGACCGGCAACGCGCCGGCATAATGCTCGATGAGAACGCCAATAAACCGCTCGAATGATCCCAGAATCGCGCGATGCAACATGACCGGCACCTTTCGGTTGCCATCTTCCGCCACATACTGCGCACCCAGGCGCTCTGGCATTGAGAAATCCACCTGAATAGTGCCGCACTGCTGAATCCGGCCCATGCAGTCTTTCAGGGAGAATTCGATCTTGGGTCCGTAAAACGCCCCCTCGCCCGGCAGCAACTCCCAAGCCAGGCCGCTGTTATTCAGTGCCTGACGCAGCGCCTCTTCGGACTTGTCCCACATCTCATCACTGCCAACCCGTTTTTCAGGTCGTGTAGACAGGCGCAGGATGATCTCATCAAAGCCAAAATCTTTATAAACCCGGAACAGCAGCTCCATGAACTGGGCTACCTCGTCCTGAATAGCAGATTCGGCGCAGAATATGTGCGCATCATCCTGAGTAAAGCTGCGTACGCGCATCAGGCCGTGCATGGAGCCTGAGGGCTCAAAACGGTGGCAGGAGCCAAATTCAGCCAGCCGCAACGGCAGGTCACGGTAGCTTTTTAACCCCTGATTAAACACCTGCACGTGGCACGGGCAATTCATGGGTTTGATGGCATACATGCGATTTTCAGATTCAACGCTGAACATCTCATCGGCAAACTTGTCAGCATGGCCGGATTTTTCCCACAATGTGTAGTCGACCAGTTGTGGTGTTCGGATTTCCTGGTAGCCACTCTCATTCTGCAGCTTCTGCATGTAATGTTGAATGGTCTGGTAAATCGACCAGCCTTTGGGGTGCCAGAACACCATGCCGGGGGCTTCTTCCTGAAAGTGAAACAGATCCAGTTTTTTGCCGATTTTACGATGATCGCGTTTCTGGGCTTCTTCCAGCCGGAACAGATAGTCGGCGAGCGCCTTTTTGTCACCCCAGGCCGTGCCATAAATGCGCTGAAGCATTTCGTTGCTGGCATCGCCGCGCCAGTAGGCACCTGCGACTGATGTCAGTTTGAACGCTTTGAATTTGCCGGTATTGGGTACATGCGGGCCACGGCACAGGTCAATGAAGTCACCCTGGCGGTAGAATGACAACTCCTCGTTGCCGGGAATGTCCTTGATTATCTCGACTTTGTACTTCTCGCCCATCTTGTCGAACATGGCAATGGCGTCATCACGACTCATCACTTCACGTGAGACCGGCAGGTTTTCCTTGACGATTTCACCCATGACCTTTTCGATCTGCGCCAGATCTTCCGGGGTGAAAGCGCGTTCGTAGGCAAAATCGTAGAAAAAACCATCTTCGATGACCGGGCCTATGGTGACCTGCGCCTCCGGAAACAGACGCTGCACTGCCTGCGCCATCAAGTGTGCACAGGAGTGCCGGATCACATCCAGGCCATCGGCATCACGTTCGGTAATAATCGCCAGCTCCGCATCATCGGTAATCAGATACGAGGTGTCGACCAGAGTGCCATCCACACGCCCGGCCAGCGCCGCCTTGGCCAGGCCGGCACCTATGGATTCAGCGACTTGCGCTACCGTTACGGATGCGTCAAAGCTACGTTGACTGCCGTCAGGAAGAGTAATTGCAGGCATAGGATGAAGTGTTTATCAATTAAAGGTCGGTTTAAAGAAAAGCAACACGAAGCGTGACTCCAAGAAATGTCAGCTTCAGGGCAGAAAGGTGGTAGGCACGACCAGATTCGAACTGGTGACCTCTACCATGTCAAGGTAGCGCTCTAACCAACTGAGCTACGCGCCTGTAATTCGCTTTACAACTGTTTACAGAAATCGCCGACCAAACTGCTTTTGGGGTGCTTTTATCAAGGTTGGCGATTATAGGGGGAGCGGACTAAAACTACAATAGCAAGTACCAGAGCTGACAGTGTTTTTCGCCCGTTTTTAGCAGTTTTACACCTGCAGCAGCTGTTTGCGCAGAACAGCGACTTCATCACGCAGTCTGGCTGCCTCCTCAAACTCAAGATTCCTGGCCAATTCCAGCATACGAGCCTCAATACGCGCTATCTCCCGAGTCAATGATTTAACGTCGAGTGCCACATCGGGTTGCGCTCCTGTACCGTAGGCGGCAATTTTTTCTGCTACCGAGGCTGACTGGCGACTACGCTTTCGGTTCTTGCCCTCGCCATTGGCGCCGCCGTAGGCACCTTCCATGACATCCATGATGCTCTTGTTAACGCCTGCCGGCGTAATATTGTTGGCAGTATTAAACGCCATCTGGATCTCGCGGCGACGGTCAGACTCGTCCATGGCCCGCTGCATGGAGCCGGTAACACGATCCGCATACAGGATGGCCCGACCGCGAATATTACGCGCCGCCCGGCCCATGGTCTGGATAAGAGAGCGTTCGGAGCGCAAAAAGCCTTCCTTATCGGCGTCCAGAATCGCAACCAGAGACACCTCCGGTATATCCAGCCCCTCGCGCAGCAGATTGATGCCGACCAGAACATCGAAGTTGCCCAGACGAAGGTCCCGGATAATCTCGGAGCGTTCGACCGTGTCGATATCTGAATGCAGGTAGCGCACCCGCACATCATGATCCATCAGATAGTCAGTCAGATCCTCTGCCATGCGCTTGGTCAGCACCGTCACCAGCACCCGTTCCTGGCGGACGACAATCTGACGGATTTCCGATAACAGATCATCCACCTGAGTTCCGGCTGGCCGTACCTCGACCGCCGGATCAATCAGCCCCGTCGGACGCACCACCTGGCGCACGGTCTGGCCAGCGCGGTCGGCTTCATACGGGCCCGGCGTTGCCGACACAAATATGAGTTGTGGTGTCAACGACTCCCATTCTTCGAAACGCAGCGGGCGGTTGTCCATTGCTGACGGCAGCCGGAACCCGTACTGCACAAGTGTTTCCTTGCGCGAACGGTCACCCTTATACATCGCACCAATCTGCGGTATTGAGACGTGTGATTCATCAACAATCACCAGCGCATCAGGTGGCAGGTAGTCAAACAATGTGGGTGGCGGCTGTCCTGACTGTCGTCCGGACAAATAACGCGAGTAGTTCTCAATACCGGTGCAGTATCCCAGCTCATTCATCATTTCCAGATCAAACTTGGTTCGCTGCGAAAGCCGCTGCGCTTCAACCAGCTGATGATTGCTTTCCAGTTGCAACACACGTTCATTCAATTCGACCTTTATCTGATCGAGCGCGTCGAGCACCTTCTCTCTGGGCGTCACATAATGAGATTTCGGAAATATAGTTAGACGCGGTACTTTACGTAATACTTCGCCAGTCAGCGGATCAAAGAAAGCCAGGTTCTCTATTTCGTCATCAAACAGTTCGATGCGCACAGCATATTTTTCCGAGTCTGCTGGGTACACATCAATGACATCGCCACGCACACGATAGGTAGCACGCTGCAACTCCATGTCGTTACGGGTGTACTGCATATCTGCGAGTCGGCGCAAAATGTAACGCTGATCAACCTTGTCACCGCGATCCAGGTGTAGCACCATTTTCAGGTACGAGCCCGGATCACCAAGGCCATAAATCGCTGAAACCGTTGCTACCACGATGACATCTCGCCGCTCCAGCAGCGCCTTGGTTGCCGACAGACGCATCTGCTCTATGTGTTCGTTTATTGATGAATCTTTTTCGATATACAGATCAGACGAAGGTACGTAGGCCTCTGGCTGATAGTAATCATAGTAGGACACAAAATATTCGACAGCGTTGTCGGGAAAGAACTCGGCAAACTCGCCATAAAGCTGAGCCGCCAGCGTCTTGTTGGGCGCCATAACCAGAGCCGGACGCTGTGTTTTTTCGATGACGTTGGCAATGGTAAAGGTCTTGCCTGAGCCGGTGACCCCCAACAGGGTTTGAGCCAGCAACCCCTCCTCAAGGCCGTCAGCCAGCGCTTCAATCGCAGCCGGCTGATCCCCGGCCGGTTCGAAGGGTGAAAACATTTTGAATTGATTGCTCATGCCCCGCAGTATACACGGTTGCCATCCCGGTAAGCGATGGACGCAGGCAAACGTGGCACGCATATAACATGTAGACTGTCGGCGTCTGTCGCAACCATCAAAAGATGACAATCAAGGGTTGACCCTTCTTAAAAATCTCATTAGTATACGCGTCCTGTTGAGGTCACTCAGTTGACCAGCACAATTGCCCAATAGCTCAATGGTAGAGTAGGTGACTGTTAATCACTTGGTTCCTGGTTCGAGTCCAGGTTGGGCAGCCATATTCCCCTCCCTCCCCCGGTTGCATGAAGTTCCTTCGCAAATGACTCCATCCGAAGTGGCAATGTAGCACTCTAACACTGGCATCATTTATATCTGCGGTTATAATCAGTCGCTCTGGCTAAACCTAGTTTTGACAAAGCGGGAATTGATTATGATTGCAAACAGTTACAAGCACGTATTTATGGCTCTGCTAATGGGCGGCACCCTGGTCCTTGGCGCATGCTCCGACAACAGCGAAGCGCCTGAGGAGCTGGAGAACATGGCAGAACAGGCCGCTGATACCGCCAATGAGGTGGCTGAAACAGTGACTGAAGCGGTTTCCGATGCTGCCGACTCCATCAGCGATGAGATCGACGGCAATCCGGTCGTGGTCATGGAAACCAGTATGGGCAGCATTGAAATTGAATTATGGGCTGACCGGGCTCCGATCACTGTTGCCAACTTCCTGCGCTATGTCGACAACGACCTGTACAACAACCTGACCTTTCACCGCGTGATCCCTGGCTTCATGATTCAGGGTGGTGGCTACAACAGCGATTTTGTCGAGATCTCGGGTTATCCGGCTATTACCAATGAAGCTGATCCGTCACTGGAGAATGATCGAGGCACCCTGGCGATGGCACGTACCAATGTCGTAGACAGCGCAACCAGCCAGTTCTTCATCAACCTGGTCGATAATGACTTCCTTAATCAGACCGGCAGAACGCCCCAGCAGTTTGGTTATGCCGCCTTTGGTGAGGTGATTAGTGGTATGGATGTGGTCGATCAGATTGCTACGGTGGAAACCGCTAACCGCAACCAGCACCAGAATGTGCCGGTTGAACCCGTTGTCATCGAGTCTGTCACTCGACGTTAATCAGCGTTTGTGTATCGGCGTTACGTTGGCAGGAGCGGCTCTGACAAAGACCGCATCCTGCTGCGACGTCGCCGGCTGTTCCAGCCAGAGCGGATCATCTGACAGGGTATCCGGCTCAAAACCATCCACCGCCTGCATGAGAATACGGCGGATGCTGCCCAGATCAAGCTCGGAACAGGCTGCCTGAAGCTCGTTCAGCATGGGTTCCAGCACTTCCCATGGCAGGTAGTCTTCCTCTGCCCGCATGATTTTGGGATGCTCGGTGCCAGTCACCGATTCACCAATCAACAGCTCTTCGAACAGTTTCTCTCCTGGCCGCAGGCCTGAGTATTCGATTGCTATATCGCCGCGATAGGAATTTTCATCCCGCACATCGTAACCCATCAAGTGGATCATCTTCCGCGCCAGGTCCACAATTTTGATCGGGTCATGCATGTCGAGAACAAACACATCGCCACCGCTCGCCATGGAACCGGCCTGAATAACCAGTTGAGCGGCTTCCTCTACGGTCATAAAATAACGGGTAACCTCAGGGTGCGTCACGGTGACCGGCCCCCCTTCACTGATTTGCCGTCGGAACAAAGGCACTACCGACCCCGATGACCCCAGGACATTGCCAAAACGGACCATGCTAAAGCACGTCGTGCCCTGAGTGGCGGTGAGTGCCTGCAGCACCTGTTCGGCAAAACGTTTGGTGGCGCCCATGACGTTGGTAGGCCGGACCGCTTTGTCGGTAGAGATCAGAACAAAGTGCTGCACACCACACTGTTTTGCTGCGAGCGCAGAAACCGCAGTACCAAAAACATTGTTGTGAACCCCTTCAACGACATTGCGCTCAACCATGGGTACCTGTTTATAGGCAGCCACATGGTAAACCGTATCGACCCCGAACCGTGTCATCACGGCGTTCATCTGGCCCTGATTACAGACGTTGCCCAGCAAAGCAATAATTTCAGGCTCTTCCGCACTGTCGCTCTCAGGCAGGGAGTCGCGCAGCGCCTGTAATTCAAGTTCTACGTCATAGAGACCGAATTCGAAACTGTCGAGTAATACCAGCCTGGCGGGACGCAGACTGATTATCTGCCGGCACAGCTCCGAACCGATAGACCCGGCGGCACCGGTCACCAGGACAGATTTGCCCGTGATACATGCCCCCATCAGACCCTGATCCGGCGGTACAATATCACGCCCCAGAAGATCCTCAATATCAATGTCCCGAACTTCATCGACATGCACTTTACCCGAGCGCATATCGAACAGTTCCGGCACTGTTTTTACATGGACCGGCAAATGTTCAAGTCGATTGAGAATCTCTTTACGCTCAGCATGGCTGGCGGAAGGCATGGCCAGCAATATCTGTCGGACCGAAAAATTGGTAATCAGATCAGCCAGAGCCGATGGGCTGTAGACACGAATACCATGAACAATGCTACCAACGATGTGACGACTGTCGTCAACAAACGCCACCGGCAGGTATTGGTCACCATTCTGTAAGGCTGCCACCAATTGCATACCGGAACTGCCAGCGCCATAGATTATGACGGGCTCTTTGGGACGAAAGTTCTGAATCAGGCTCTGCAGTGCTATTTTGGCTACAAAACGACTGCCGCCAATAAACAGCAGAGCCAGCATCCAGAAGATGGGCACGGCGGCATTATTGGCCTGCGGAAATGAAAATACGAGGTAATAACCGCCCGCGAAAAAAAGTGCGGCAATGGAGACACCCTGCAACACAATAAACCCGGACTGCACACCCATATAGAGCAATAGTGCCCGGTATAGGCCAATGCGAAAGAATACCAGCACACTGATCAGTATGGCGACGCCGGTAAACACCGTCATTCTATCCGCCAGTGGACCCGCGCTTATACCAAGCATGCTAAAAGACAACCAGGCAGCCGTTGCCAGCATGAATCCGTCAACCAGCATTAACAAAGCCTGCTTAACGTTTCTCGATAGCGGTATCGTGTATAGGTTCATGCCTGGTCCTTTGATTCGAAGCCTTTGCGGGCACCGCGATCGGTCCCTGCTCCTAACATGGCGGCTAACAACATTAACGGTACTATACCAGAGATTGCCAGCACTACCCCATATTCAGGGTATACCGTCGCCAGCCAGGCCAACGGTAGCAGCCACACAAGATTTACCGCGGTCAGCACAATTGCCACCCTGGTATGACTATTCAGCCGGCGAGCCAGATGCTGATAGGCATGGGTACTATGCCCCTGAGTCACACTATGGCCGGATAGGCACCGACGCAGCAAGGTGAAGGTGGTATCCGCGATAAATACACCCATCAGCAGCACCCATACCCAGACTGACAGGCTGCCATTAAAATGACTCAGCAACCCGAGTAAACCCAGAAAGAATCCGAGGAATGTGCTGCCGACATCACCCATGAACAGGCGGGCTGGTGGCATGTTCCACAGGAAGAAACCGGATGTTGCGACAAACAGCCCGACACAGGCCCAGATCAGGCCAATCTCAGACGCAGGCAACAGGAAGGCAGCAGCGCCACTGACAAAAAGACATTGCCCCGCTGCCAGCGTATCGATACCGTCCATAAAATTGTACAAATTAAGTAGCCACACCAGAGCCACCATTAAGAGTGCCGACATCAAAACAAAGGGAAGTTCTACCACGCCGCTGAAAAAGGGTTCAGGAACAGGGCCTAGAAGCGCGAGGGCAACAAACGCTGACAACAGATGCAGTGGCAATCTGATTTTGACTGACAGCGACCGAATATCATCAGCGAATCCAGCTGCTGCTACCGGCAGCGCACACAGAAGCACACTGAACTGAAACAGGCTTAAGAGATTCAGACTGGCAAGTATCGAGAGAAAAACATAAATGCCGATTACAATCGCGAGACCACCCCCGCGCGGAGTGGCCTGAAGATGCGCACTGCGGTCTACAGGCATATCCATTAGCCACGTTGAACCGCGGCGAACAAGCACCGCACAAAGCAGCCAGGACAACAGGAATATTCCTGGCAACGCGAACCAAACCAACATAGTGAGCCCATCATCCATCGCCAGCTGTTAGCAGCAGCGGGCAAAATAATAAAATGCCGACACTCTCATTCAGGGAGCCCCGACACAGGGCTCCCATTCTACCGTATGCTGGTTGGTCGCGTCCTCAGTCGGTTGAGTCCGACAGTAAAATTCGTGAACGATTGCGCTCCAGTGTCGCCGGGCCGATACCGCTGACTTCCTGCAACTGCTCGACCGTCTCAAAGTCACCATTTTGCTCTCGGTAGCTAATGATATCCATGGCCCGGGTTTCGCCCACTCCATCCAGAGCCAGCGCGAGCGTTTCGGCATCTGCAGTATTGATATTGACCTGATTTTCAATACTTATTTCGGGCGCAACTGGTTCGTCCTGCGCCAGAGTTACGGGCATGGTAACCACACCCAGGCAGGCCAACAGGCCAAACAGGAGAGAACACAGACCAGCCTTGCTAAAACGTTTTGATATTTGCATATGGAAACTCCTTTTCCAGATTTCATTTTCAGATTTCAGTACATCTACGTGATAGCCACTTATCACTTTTAGACAGGGGCTGATCAGTGTTTAGCACAAATTCTACTGCACGCCAGAAATTTCTTGCTGTATCAGTGCCAGTTTTTCTATCGGCTCCCGGGCACGGGTAATCGGTCTACCTATCACCAGGTAGTCACTGCCCTGCTGTATTGCAGCGGCGGGCGTCACGATACGTTTTTGATCGTTGGCGGCATCACCCTGAGGCCGGATACCCGGGGTGACCAGCAGAAAATCCTTACGCAGCAGCATTCTGAGCTCACTGACTTCTGCAGCAGAGCAGACCACGCCGTCCATACCGCATTCCTGTGCCAGTGACGCCAGTCGCTGTACCTGCTCCAGCGGTGATCGTGCTACGCCCTGAATCGCCAGATCATTTTCTGCCAGACTGGTTAACAATGTCACCGCAACCAGTAGTGGTTTATGTTCTCTATTATCGACAGCATCGCGTGCTGCACGCAACATGTCCGAACCGCCGGCTGCATGCAGCGTCAACATCCAGACCCCAAGATCCGCTGCTGCCGCTACAGCCTTATTAACAGTATTGGGAATATCATGGAATTTTAGATCAAGAAAGATATCAAAACCCATGTCTGCTACCCTTCTGACCAGATCCGGCCCATATCGGGTAAACAGTTCCTTGCCTATTTTTACCCGGCAGCTTGATGGGTCAAGTTGACGTAAAAGCGCCATCACATCATTGTCACTGGCCATATCCAGGGCAATAATTATTTTATTCGGATCTTGCACGGTATCGCCTCCAACGGTTTCCACGTCAATTTGCAGGCAACCTGAGTTGCCGTGTGTTCTCAGTCTGTTCTGGTGGGTTTAGCACCGGAACGTTTGGCCAACTCCTTTTCCAGCGCCCGAATACGAAAACGTAAGCGGGTATCCCGAATCAGGCCAGCGCCTATCAACAGCCCTGTCAGCCCACCCATACAGAAGGTGATAATCAGCCAGAATGACAACGGCCTGACGGCGAACTCATAAAAGCCAAAAGACAATGCGACCGGTTCCGTATTCCACATTGAGAAGCCGACACTCAGTATAAAAATCAACAACAATAACAGAAACATCAACCAACGCTTGAGTCGTTGCACAACAGTCAGCTCCCGGTAGACGAAAGTTTAGTGTCTTACAAATAAAAACGGCGCCATTCTTGCGAATACGCCGTTTTATATCTGTGCTTACAATGCTCTGAATCACGCCATACCAGGATGGTTAATGCTCCAGGGTATTATTGACACGGTCTCTCAGTTCTTTGCCTGGTTTGAAATGCGGAACATGCTTTCCACTGAGCGCCACCGGTGTCCCGGTTTTCGGATTACGTCCGATCCGGGGCACACGGTAATGCAGTGAAAAACTGCCAAATCCGCGAATTTCAATCCGGCCACCTTCTGACAAAGCCTCAGACATATACTCAATGACCGCCTTAACGGCAAACTCGCAATCTTTAGCTGACAGTTGCGACTGTTTGGCGGCTATGCGCTCGATAAGCTCAGACTTTGTCATGACAGGTTCCTTGAGTTAGTTATTTCTTTTCCATTTGGGCTTTGATCAGGTCACCGATGGTAGTCGGGCCGGAAGCCGCAACGTCCTGGTTCTTATGATCCTGAATGGCGGCTTTCTCGTCATCCATTTCAATGGCTTTTACAGAAACGCCAAGCACTCGGTTCTTGCGGTCAACACTGACCACTTTAACGTCAAGCTGGTCGCCTTCTTTCAGCACATTACGGGCGTCTTCTACCTTGTCCCGGCTAATTTCGGAAGCACGCAACATGCCTTCAACGCCATTACCCAGATCGACTGTGGCAGACTTGGCTTCGACGGCCGTGATGGTTGCCTTGACTATGCTGCCTTTCTCAAACTCGCCAACGTAGTTCGCGAACGGATCTTCAGACAGCTGCTTGATGCCAAGGGAAATGCGCTCACGCTCTGGATCAACAGACAGAATGACGGTTTCAATTTCGTCGCCTTTTTTGTAGGCACGAACCGCATCTTCACCTGATTCATCCCAGGAGATGTCAGACAGGTGAACCAGACCGTCGATGTTGCCATCAAGCCCGATAAAGATACCGAAATCAGTGATTGATTTGATGCTACCGGAGATCTTGTCGCCTTTCTTGAACTGCTCGGCAAAACGATCCCATGGGTTCTGGAAGCACTGTTTGATACCCAGAGAGATACGACGACGCTCTTCGTCTATGTCCAGGATCATCACTTCTACTTCGTCACCCAGCTGCACAATCTTGGATGGATGAACGTTTTTATTTGTCCAATCCATTTCCGACACGTGTACCAGACCTTCAACGCCTTCTTCCAGCTCGGCGAAGCAGCCGTAGTCAGTCAGATTGGTAACGCGTGCCTTGACCTTGGTTTCTTCCGGGTAACGGGCTTTGATATCAACCCATGGATCTTCACCCAGTTGTTTCAGGCCCAGAGATACACGATTACGCTCGCGGTCATACTTCAATACTTTGACTTTGATCTCGTCGCCGACATTGACGATTTCGCTTGGGTGCTTAATGCGCTTCCACGACATGTCAGTAATGTGCAGCAGGCCGTCTACACCGCCCAGATCGACGAATGCGCCGTAATCTGTCAGGTTCTTGACGATGCCCTTGATAACAAGACCTTCCTGCAGGCTTGCCAGCAACTCATCACGCTCTTCCGAGCTGACTGCTTCCAGCACAGCACGACGTGATACCACAACGTTGTTGCGCTTCTGATCCAGTTTGATCAGTTTAAATTCAAGCAGCTGACCTTCCAGATGCGTGGTGTCGCGAATCGGACGAATGTCGACCAGAGAACCTGGCAGGAACGCACGGATATTGTTGAGGTCGACAGTGAAACCGCCTTTGACCTTTCCGTTGATAATACCTTTGACCACTTCGTTCTTTTCGAAAGCCGCTTCCAGCTCCATCCAGGACTCTGCCCGTTTGGCTTTCTCTCTGGACAGTCGTGTTTCACCAAAACCGTCTTCGACGGCTTCCAGTGCTACTTTGACGATGTCACCAACTGACAGAGAAAAACTGCCGTTCTCATCCAGGAACTGGCTTTTGGGAATAACGCCCTCGGACTTGAGTCCGGCGTGGACGGTAACCCAGTCAGAATCGATATCGATAACTGTGCCGTTGACGATGGCACCAGGTGTCATATCAACATCAATCAGACTTTGTTCAAATAATTCAGCGAAACTTTCACTCATGTTTAATCCTGTAAATTAAATTAGCCGTCAAAAGGTACCAGGAGGCACGCTCTGCAGCTTCAGTACAACCGCACACCAGCATGTACGGGCCAATGACAAAAAGCCCGCTGATGGACAATGCTGGCTCCATCATCAGGCCGGGTACTCAGTCTAACTTGTTGCGGTCCTGCTTGGGTCTTGCCTGAATCTGGTTCGATTCAGTCGTGCCTGCCGGTTCAGATTCACCGGACTGTTTTGTTCATATATTTTATTTATAACTTTGCAATTGTTCAGATTTTTACAGCATGGATTCACGCTTTTTATTTACCATGGCCAGTATCTGACTGACCACTTCCGGGATGCTCATCCGGGTTGTATCGACGACGATGGCATCATCAGCCGGTCGCAGTGGCGCAACCGCCCTGCTACTGTCCCGAGCATCACGCGCATTGATATCCGCTAAAAGGTCGCCGATATTAACATCAATACCCTTTGCAATCAACTGCTTATATCGCCGATCTGCACGCTCTTGCGCAGACGCTGTCAAAAACACTTTCTGCAGTGCATCAATAAACACCACAGTGCCCATGTCGCGCCCATCCGCAACAAGGCCCGGTGCCTGCCGGAACGCTCTCTGGCGCAGCAATAGCGCTTCCCTGACCGCCGGCAGCGCCGCAACGACGGAAGCCATGGCGCCCGCTTCTTCATGGCGTATATGCGCTGACACCTCTTCGCCCTGCAGCCAGACGCTGTCGTCGCTACCGGTACCAAAACGAATGTCCAGCGCCGGGACCAGTGCTGCCACTCGCGGTTCGTCTTCCAGTGCTACCGCACTGCGCCTGGCAGCCAGCGCCACTATTCTGTAAAGCGCCCCGCTGTCCAGGTAGTGCCAGCCCAAAGCAGACGCCAGCAAACGACTGACCGTCCCCTTGCCTGCGCCACCAGGCCCGTCGATTGCCAATACGGGAACCGCATCGCCCTGAGTGTCAGTCATCGGGCACCCTGCCTTTTATCAAATCGTGTTGTCATGATGTTGGCTCCAGCGCTAACCCAAAGCCCAGTTTCTGCAATTGGGCGAGTAACCCCGGATATTTGTCGACAAATGCGGCAAACCCGGTCAGTTCAAGCCGACCCGATACTCGCTGCGCGAGCACGATGCATAACAAGGTGAATTCAGGATCATTGCGACAGGCCAGCACACCCGATGCCAGCAGCGAGCGCGATACGGTAATGACGTCGTCCGTCCATTCAATGTTTGCACCAAGCGCCTGCCATGCTGTGATCGCGCCCGTTATACGGGCATTGTCGGCCAGATTGGCAACTCGCAGGCAGGTTTTACCGTCCGCCAGCATTCCGGCGACAATATAACCCAGAACCTGTTCCTCAACCGCTGCCAGCTTGTTGCCCTCAGGCAACACATCGCCGGCGATGACGCTGAAATCAAGCTCACAACTATCAAGCGCCGACGGTTTAACCAGTACATCCAGCAACGCTTGCCCAGGATCCTGATTGCTCATCAACTGCAAATCGGCGCCCATTTGCTGGAATGCCTGCAGCGGATGTTCATGGCCATCTGCGCCCGCATAGACACAACGCAGTGTCAGTCGTGACTCAGCGACACTGCTGGCAGCCAGCGCCAGTGCCAGTATGACAAAATCATTAGCCGGCAATTCAGTGCCTGGCGACAAGGGCCGGTTATTGGTTGTTTGCTCAGCCTCGCAACCCTGACCCGCTACCAAATCAGCGTCCGGCTCGCTACCATACACAGTCACACTGGCTTGCTCGGGGCCAACCACAGGCACGCCGGCAGCCCGCAAGGCCTGAATCAGCGCCAGAGTCTCGCCGTCCTCTGGAATACCACGCAACAACGTGACCGCATCGCGACAGGCAGCGTCCTGCAAGTATTGCCGGGCCGTATCTACTGACGCAGCGGCCCTGAATTCACCCTGTAACGACAGACTGGGGCGGCATACCAGGGAGCCAGTGTCCTGGGAATGCTCCGCGAACACGCGAGGTTTAGTCTCGGGCTTTTGAAATCGTTGATAGAATTCGTCTCTAACGTGTTTCGCACGGGAGAATTCCCGGGTCATTGCAACGCCATCAGCACGTAGCAAAACCGACCGCATTTTCTGCAAAGACTCTATATAGGCATCAAGTATATCAACCGTTGCCTGTGAGTTAGCGAGAAAAATATCTCGCCACATGACCGGGTCACTGGAGGCGATACGGCTGAAATCAGCAAACCCGCCAGCAGCATAATCGAAAACCTGCTGCACACGGTCCGGTTCGCTGATGCTGTCTACCAAAGTATTCACCAGGGCGAAGGCCAGCAGGTGTGGCAGGTGGCTGGTGCCTGCGAGTACGCGGTCATGACGCTCCGCACTCATGGCATGAATGTCCGCACCCAGACACTGCCACAAGGCCATGACCGTGCGCACTGCATCAGTATCATTATCGGGCTGAGGAGTGAGAATGACCTTGCGCTTATCAAACAGGTCTGCACGGGATGCGGGGTAGCCACTACGCTCGGAACCCGCAATCGGGTGTCCAGGCACAAAGCGACAAGCCCTTGCCCTCAGCACCTGCCGTGCATCCGCCACCACATTTCCTTTTACACTGGCGGCATCGGTAATGATGACGCTGTCATCGACCAGATCACTGAGCTGTTCAAGGATGGCTCGCACCGACTGGGTCGGTACTGTGATCATGATTAAATCAGCTTCCGGTGCCAGCGTGGCAAGGTCGGTGGCGTAGGCATGGATACTGCCATCCAGCATGGCGGTCTGCAGTACGGTTTCATCACGGCCGACAGCAAGTACGCGCCGGCATGCATTGCTCGCGGCCAGTCCCCGGGCAATCGAGCCGCCAATCAGACCCAGCCCGACAATAAGAACGGTTTTATTCTTGAGCAGCGTCATGGCTCAGACCCGGGCTCTGGGATAAGAACCGAGGTTCTTGATTTTGACAGCTCGGCCAGCGAGTTTGCCGAACACGTTTTTGACGGCATCGTCCTGCATGTGGCCTTCAAAATCGACAAAAAACACATAGGACCACATGCTGTCACGGGCTGGACGCGTTTCGATTCGGGTCAGGCTAACCTGAAAATCATCAAACGGCTCAAGCACCCTGAATAAGGCGCCTGGTTTGTTCTCGGTGTAGACCAGAATGGACGTTTTGTCCTGTCCGGTCGACACCCCTGCTACCTGATGTTCAGTTCCGAGCGCAGCATGCTCGCGCGCCATCACCAGAAAGCGGGTGGTGTTGTCCTGCCGGTCCTGGATTCGCTCAGCGACCACTGTCAGGTCAAAAAAACGGGCCGCAACCTCCCCGGCAATCGCTGCCGTCGCTGGGTCATCAGCCGCCAGGCGCGCCGCTTCTGCATTGCTGCTGACCTCACATAGCTCCATGTCCGGATAATGTGTGCGCAGCCAGAGTCGGCATTGGCCAAGGGACTGTTTGTGCGACACGATGCGCCTGACATCAGACAGTCGCGCGGGGTCTTTCAACAGGAGATTGTGTTCAATAGGCAAATAAATTTCCCCGACAATCGTCAGGGACGTATCTATCAGACAATCCTGAGTGCTGTTGACGGCACCTTCAGTGGAATTTTCCACCGGCACAACACCAAAACCGGCATTGCCCGCCTCGACTTCCAGAAAAACATCGTCGATATTTGCCACGCTCAGGCGCTCATGCACATCGCTGTGGCCAAAAAACCTGTCTACTGCCGCATGTGAGAAGGTACCCGGCGGACCCAGAAATGCAATCCGGTCAGGCACCTCACTCATCATCAGCCTCGCCGCTTTGCGGCTTGTCTTCGACGACTGCATGTTCTGATACGTCGCCTTCAATCACATCCTCGACGACATCGTCAGGCAACTCATCGGCGGCATCAGCGACCGGTTCAACACCCACCAGCAGCTCGTCTTTCTTGAGCTTGATCAGCCGTACGCCCTGTGTGTTTCGGCTAAGCACTGACACTTCATCCACGCGGATGCGTACCAGTGTGCCTTTATTAGAGATCAGCATGATCTGGCCGCCATCTGCCACCTGAACCGCTCCGACCAGCGAGCCATTGCGTTCACTGGTCTGCATGCCGATGACACCCTGGCCGCCACGGCCATAAACAGGGAATTCAGCAACATCGGTTCGCTTGCCATAACCATTTTCACTGACCGTCAGCACCTGTTCGCCTTCTTCAGGAATGATCAACGCAATCATTTCCTGGCCCGGCGCCAGGCGGATACCGCGCACCCCGCGGGCTGTCCGGCCCATGGTGCGCACGCCAGCTTCATTAAACCGGAGCACCTTGCCGCCGCTACCAAACAACATGATGTCGCGCTGGCCATCGGTCAGTGCAGTGCCTACCAGGCGATCGCCCTCGTCCAGTTCAATGGCTCGCAGGCCCACACTGCGTGGACGAGAGAAACTTGTCAGGGAGGTCTTTTTAACCGTACCCATGGCGGTTGCCATGAAGATGAAATAACCCTCTGTGTATTCGCGTATCGGCAACATGCTGGTGATTCGCTCACCTTCTTCCAATGGCAGAATATTGACCAGAGGACGCCCCCGCGATGCGCGGCTGGCCAGCGGGATATTGAATACACGCAGCCAGTAAACTTTGCCGGTACTGCTGAAGCACAACAGGGTATCGTGACTGCTGGCAATCAACAGGTGCTCGACCACATCTTCATCTTTCACGGCAGCCGCTGCTTTACCCATGCCGCCGCGACGCTGGGCGTGATAATCGGTCAGTGGCTGCGATTTGGCATAACCACTTCGTGAAATCGTGACCACACGGTCTTCCTCGGATATGAGGTCCTCCATGCTCAGGTCCAGCTGCGATCCGACAATTTCGGTGCGGCGCTTGTCGCCATAATTGTTGCGCACCAGGTTGAGCTCTTCCCGCATTACTTCGAACAGGCGAACGTCACTGCCCAGAATCTCAAGGAAGTCCGCAATTTGTTGCAGCAAATCCTTGTAATCATTGATAAGCTTCTCATGCTCCAGGCCCGTCAAGCGGTGCAGACGCAGATCCAGAATGGCTTGTGCCTGAGCGGGAGACAGATAGTACTCCTCGCCTTTCAGGCCAAATTCAACCGGTAATTCTTCCGGCCGGCACGAATCCGCACCGGCCTCACCCAACATGGCCAGGACGCTGGTCGACAGCCACGAACGTGCAAGCAGCTTTTCTTTTGCTTCTGCCGAACTGGGCGACTCCTTGATAAGCTGGATGACTGCATCAATATTGGCCAGTGCAACCGCCAGACCTTCCAGAATATGGCCTTTTTCGCGGGCCTTGCGCAGCAGATAGATGGTCCGGCGTGTGACCACTTCCCGGCGGTGACGGATAAAAGACTGCAGTATTTCTTTCAGGTTCAGCAGCTTCGGCTGACCATCTACCAGCGCCACCATGTTAATGCCAAACACCGATTGCATCTGGGTCTGGGCATACAGGTTATTCAGCACCACTTCACCAACTTCTCCACGGCGAAGCTCTATCACCACGCGCAAACCGTCTTTGTCCGATTCGTCACGCAGTTCCGTGATGCCTTCTATCTTCTTTTCCTTGACCAATTCGGCAATTTTTTCCACCAGCCGCGCCTTGTTCAGCTGATAGGGTATTTCCGTGATAATAATGGTGGGCTTGTTGCTCTTTTCATCTTCGATGATTTCCGCGCGTGCACGCATGTAGATGCGACCACGACCGGTTTTGTAGGCTTCGACAATTCCAGCCCGGCCATTAATGATGGCCGCCGTGGGGAAATCAGGGCCCTTGATATGCTCCATCAGATCATCAATGGAGATATCCTCGTCATCCATCAACGCCAGGCAGGCATCCACAACCTCCGTCAGGTTGTGAGGCGGAATATTGGTTGCCATGCCGACAGCGATGCCCGAGGAGCCGTTTACCAGCAGATTGGGAACCTGTGTCGGGAAAACATCGGGAATACGTTCGGTGCCATCATAGTTGTCGGAGAAATCAACCGTTTCCTTGTCCAGATCTGCCATCAGATCGTGGGCGATTTTGGCCATGCGAATTTCGGTGTAACGCATTGCTGCAGCCGAATCACCGTCTATCGAGCCAAAGTTACCCTGGCCATCAACCAGCGGGTAACGCAGGGAGAAGTCCTGTGCCATACGTACGATGGTGTCATAAACAGCAGAATCGCCATGTGGATGGTATTTACCGATAACATCACCGACCACACGAGCGGACTTTTTGTAGGGCTTGTTCCAGTCGTTCGACAGCACGTTCATGGCAAACAGCACTCGCCTGTGTACAGGCTTGAGCCCATCCCTGACATCCGGTAACGCACGACCAACAATTACGCTCATGGCGTAGGCAAGGTAGGATTCACGCATCTCGCTTTCGAGCGAAACAGGCGATATCTGGTTTGTAGATTCCGTCATATTTTACAGGCTCTCATACGGACTGTAAGCGGCTCATCCAAGCGCGCCCGGGGCAGTCCTTTCGGCAGTTCTTTCGGCAGTTCTTAAAGTAGCAATCGCCGATCGATAAAATTGATCAATACTACCACAAATGCCCCGCAGCCGGACACAAAAATACGGTTTAATATCAAGCTCCTGCTTTACTGCAATATTCGTTATAATCGCCGCTCTGATGACCTCAACCGGAGCCGCAATGAGCCCCAGCGAAAACCAGCCCGACGTCGATCTCGTAATACATGCACGCTGGATAATTCCGGCTACCGATGACCAGGCGATTCTGGAAAACCACAGCATAGCGGTGCGCAATGGCAGTATTGTCGGCCTGCACCCGACCCCTGATATAGCGCGGCATTATAGCAGTGCGCGCCGGGAATTGACGCTGGATCAGCATGCGCTGATCCCCGGCCTGATCAACGCACATGGCCATGCCGGCATGACGCTGATGCGCGGCATAGCCGATGACCTCCCCTTGCAGACCTGGCTGAATGACCACATCTGGCCACTGGAAGGCAAGTGGATCAGCGAAGAGTTTGTCTATCAGGGAACGCAGCTGGCCATTGCTGAAATGATTCGCGGCGGCACCACCTGTTATGCCGATATGTATTTTTTTCCTGAGGCCAGCGCCAGGGCTGCCAGCGAGGCGGGTATTCGTGTCCAACTGGCAGCGCCTGTCATCGATTTCCCGACACCCTGGGCAGCCGATGCCGATGAATGCATCAGCAAGACCACGGAGCTGCACGACGCCTGGCGTAACAGCGAACTGGTCAGTACCGCGTTTGGCCCTCATGCGCCCTACACTGTGTCTGACGAATCCCTGCGCAAGGTCCTTACCTTCGCTGAAGAGCTCGATCTGCCTATTCACATGCATGTGCACGAAACTGCTTTTGAAGTTGAAGACGCGCTCAAAAACACGGGGCAACGACCGATACGACGCCTGCATGATCTTGGTCTGCTGGGCCCCCGCCTGCTCTGTGTACATGCCACCCAGCTGGATGACGACGACCTGGCGTTACTGCAGCAGACCTCCACTCATGTGGTGCACTGCCCTGAATCCAATCTGAAACTGGCCAGTGGGTTCTGCCCGGTACACCAATTGCAGACCACCGGTATCAATGTCGCATTGGGCACCGATGGCGCGGCCAGCAATAATGATCTGGACATGTTTTCGGAAATGCGCACAGCGGCCTTACTGGCCAAAGCCTGTGCCGGTGATGCCAGTGCGCTGCCAGCCTACGGTGCCCTGCAGATGGCAACCATTAATGGCGCCAGAGCGATGGGCCTCGAGCATTTGACAGGGACACTGGAATCGGGCAAACGCGCCGATATGACGGCTGTCCGCCTCGACAGCCTGAACGCCATGCCGGTTTATAATCCAGTGTCACAACTGGTGTATTCAACCCAGGCCAGCCAGGTCAGTCATGTCTGGGTCAATGGCAAAGCCTTGTTAGACGACGGCGAACTGACCACTATCAATCGGCGCCAGATACAGGAGTTGGCACACACCTGGCAACAACGATTGCGGCACTCAACCAACGATGGAGAAAATGCATGAATGCGCAGCACGGCAATCGCGATGACGCAGAAATACGCAAATTCGAAGCCCTGGCCGCGCGCTGGTGGGATCCCAACAGCGAATTCAGGCCACTACATGAAATAAATCCGCTGCGTATGGGATTTATCAGCGGCAAGATCAATCCTGCCGGCCTGCAATGTATCGATATTGGCTGTGGCGGTGGCATTCTAAGCGAAGCCCTGGCGCATCAAGGCGCTCAGGTCACGGCCATCGATCTGGCCGAGGCATCACTTGCGGTTGCCCGCCTGCACAAACTGGAAAGCGGTCTCGATATCCGTTACGAGAACATAGCCGCTGAAACCATGGCTGAGCAGGAACCCGGGCAGTACGATATCGTCACCTGCCTGGAAATGCTCGAACACGTGCCCGACCCTGAAGCGATCGTGGCAGCCTGTGTCAAACTCGCCAAACCCGGCGGCCATATCTTTTTTTCCACGCTAAACCGGAATCCAAAATCATGGCTGTTTGCAATTGTCGGTGCCGAATATGTTCTTAATCTGCTGCCCAAGGGCACGCATGACTATGCCAAGTTCATCAAGCCGTCTGAACTGGCGTCATGGTGTCGTCATTACGGCCTGGAACAGGGTGAACTGACCGGGATGGGTTACAACCCGCTGACAAAGCGCTACCGTCTGCAGAATGATATTGATGTCAATTACCTGGTTCACTACCGGAAGCCGGCATGACCACGATGACCGGAAATCAGACTGCAGCCGTGCTTTTTGACCTGGACGGCACCCTGATTGACACCGCGCCAGACTTTAGCGCCGTCTTGCATCAGCTGTGCGCGGATCAGGGCGTGACACCCCCGAGCGATAACGCCATTCTGGCCACGGTTTCCAGCGGTGCACGGGCCCTGGTGGGACTGGCTTTCGGCCTGCGACCGGATGCGCAGGGCTTTGATGCGCTGCTTCAGACGCTGCTGAATCAATACATGGACCAGCTCCAGAACACGCGCTCCGTGCTGTTTGCCGACATGGACGTGTTATTGGGCCAACTGGAAGCAAGCGGCATAGCCTGGGGCGTTGTTACCAACAAGCCTGAGCGTTTCAGCATCCCGTTAATGCAGCGACTTGATCTGGCACATCGCTGCTCGATTCTGATTTGCCCGGATCATGTCAGTCAGACCAAGCCCCATCCCGAACCGCTGCTACTGGCATGCGATCGCCTGGGCTGTGATCCGGCCCACAGTATCTACGTGGGCGATCATCCACGCGATATCGAGGCTGGTAATGCTGCCGGTATGCGAACCATAGCGGCCGCCTACGGCTACCTGCCGCCCTTTCCTGCCATCAGTGAGTGGGGAGCAGACCACATTTCGCCATCGGTTGCTGACATTGCACGCTACCTGAGCAACCATCTCATTTTTTCTGCCCAGAAAGGATTCACTCATGAAAATTGAACCCGCCCGCAACCATGACAACAGCGACACCGAGAACACCGCGCTGACAATTCCGGTCAATGACAGCTTGCAGGGTCGCACCATACTGGTCACGGGTGCCGGCGACGGCATAGGCAAGGCCGCAGCGCTCACCTATGCGCGTAGTGGCGCGACAGTGATTCTGCTTGGGCGTACACAAAGCAAACTGGAGGCTGTTTACGATGCCATTGCCAGTGAAAAGCTACCCGAAGCTGTCATTCATCCGCTGGATCTGGCGATCGCAGGCAGTGAAGACTACGACGTACTGGGTCGATCCATTATTGATCAGTTCCCGGCGCTGGACGGCCTGCTGCACAATGCCAGCGAACTGGGCGCGCTGGGGCCCATCCAGTACTACGCACCGGAAAGCTGGATGAAGCTCATGCAGATCAACGTCAATGCGGTTTTTCTGTTGACCCGCGCGCTATTGCCAGCGCTGGAAAAATCCGACGAAGCCCGCATTCTGATGACCTCCTCCAGTGTCGGCCGCAAAGGCCGGGCATACTGGGGCGCCTATGCGGTCAGCAAATTTGCCACCGAAGGGCTTATGCAGGTGCTGGCCGATGAACTGGCTGACACTACCAATATACGCGTCAACAGCATCAATCCGGGGGCCACTCGCACAGAAATGCGCCGATCCGCCTATCCCGCGGAAAATCCCTTGTCATTGCCCACGCCCGAGTCTTTGATGCCGGCCTACCTGCACCTGATGCAGACTGCCAGTCACCCTCTGCATGGTCAGGCCATCGATATCCGGACGTTATTGACTGAACTGTCCGCCAAGTAAAACGGGTGATGCCAATACCCGACGGCAAACTGGCACTCCCGGAACGGCAAGCGTCAGTAAACCGGCAAATTATTGCCGCTGATGCTTGTCAGCTTTTGCATTCAACCCTCCTCCGGTTCCTCCAAAGCACTCAAAGAATGCTTTACCGCATTGTATTTATTGCCTTTATTTGATATTTGACAATTCTGGCACAATAATCGCTTGTCTTCGGTAGACGCTAACTCCGGAGACTCACATGGCTATGCCACTCAGCTCGGCCACAGCAGTAGAAAATACGACACAGGGGCGTGCCCAACTCACGCTGCTTCCGGCTGCCAATGAGTATCAGTTGCCCGACGGTAACAAGCCGCTGTCGCAAACACGTTACCGCCTGTTGACCAAACTGCAGACATCTCTGGACCTGAACACAATACTGTCGCTTTTCCACGAAGAAAGCAGTGCGCTGGTCGACTATTGCGGCCTTGTCTACGTCAACGAAACCATGAACCTGCAATTGTCTGTAGGCGACGTCGAGCTGCACAGCTGTAGTTATCGTCTGATCACCCAACGCGACAATCTCGGCGAGATCGTGCTTTACCACCAGGCGCGATTCAGTGAGCCAGACCTGGACACTATTGAGACTCTGTTAAGCACCCTGCTCTGCCCGCTCCGCAATGCTTTGCAATACCGTGCCGCTATTGATGCTTCCATGACCGATGCACTGACCGGTGCCGGCAATCGTCTGGCCATGATGGCCGACCTGGACCATGAGTTAAATCTGGCGCGCCGTTATCAACACGACCTGTCAGTACTGGTCATTGATATTGATAGCTTCAAGAAGATAAACGACACCGAAGGTCACGCCACCGGCGATACCGTGCTGAAGGAAATGGTGCGCCTGATCACCAAGGTCAATCGCAACACTGATCGGGTCTATCGCTATGGTGGCGAAGAATTTGTGGTCCTGCTGAGTAAAACTGACAAATACGGCGCGCTCGTTATTGCTGAGCGCTTACGAGAGGCCGTTGCCGGTCTCAGGGTTTGCGCCGATACAGGGTCACTAAGCATTACCATCAGCATCGGCGCCTCGACGTTTACTGTCAGTGACGCTACAGAAGACCTGCTAAAGCGGGCAGACAAGGCCATGTACGAAGTAAAAAACAAGGGCGGAAATGGATCCGCTTTCAAACCGGGTGACCAGGGGAACGTTTGATGACTGCGTATCTGCACAGCACATTAGAAAACACGGAGCAACAACCTGCGACAAAGGATGCACAGGCATCACTCAAGCGTAAACAACGAGAGCAGGAACTGCGTCAACTGCTAAGCGAAAACCTTGGCGGAACCCTGGAAATTTCGGCACTGCAGCAACGCCTGTTGAACAGCATGACCAGAGGCGTTGCACTGGACGGCCTGCATTATCATCATGAGGCGCTGGATGTTGATATCCGCATTGGCAAACAGTCATCACACAGCTGTGGCTATCGCCTGTTATGCACCGACGAATACCTGGGCGAAATCGTTTTTAAACGCAATCGCAAGTTTACCGAACGTGAACTGCAACTGATTGAAGCACTCATCCCTGCGCTGGTGAGCCCGCTTCGCAACAGCCTTCGTTCAAAGCAGCAATCCGCTACAGACACACCAGTCCGCTGATTAAAACGGTAACGCTGCTGATATCGCGTCAGCAGCGTTCAACACTAGCCACGACCGGGACGACCATCTTTACGCTTTCTGGCAACGGTGCGCTTTCTGGTAGCAACAGGCGGCGTCATCCCTACCGTCTCGTATAACCCCGCGATCTCCGCATTCTTCATTTCGTAGAACTGACCCTTCTTGACCCGACTGGGAATAAACACCGGCCCATATCGAACACGTTTCAGCCGACTGACCTTGACCCCTTGTGACTCCCAAAGCTTTCTTACTTCACGATTTCGCCCTTCCATTATCACAACGTGGTACCAGCTGTTGCGTCCTTCACCGGCAAAAAACTGAACATCGGTAAAGCGACAAAGGTGCTCTTCAATCATCACCCCTTTCTGCAGATTGGCAATCATCTCGTCACTGACATCACCCAATACCCGCACGGCATATTCACGATCGATATTGGCAGAGGGATGCATCAGACGATTGGCCAACTCTCCATCGGTGGTAAACAACAACAGACCGCTGGTATTGAAGTCCAACCGGCCAACGGCAACCCAGCGTCCATGCTTGATCATGGGCAGGTGATCATAAACAGATTTTCGGCCTTCCGGGTCACGACGCGAACAAATCTCGTTTTCCGGCTTATTGTAAACAAGAACGCGTGGCGCGGTATTGTCAGGCGCTGTATTGGAGACTTTTTTGCCATCGACAATCAGTTTGTCGTCAGGACCGGCCCGGTCACCCAGCGTTGCCACATTGCCATTCAGGCGCACACGCCCCTGACTGATCCAGCTTTCCATTTGTCGACGCGAGCCGAACCCGGCACGCGCCAATACTTTCTGGATTTTTTCATCCTGTACAACATCATTCATTGTCATTTTCCTGAGAGCCGGAGACATCGGAGTCTCCCGTCGCTTCATCTTTTTTGCGGCCGTAGCCAAGAATGTCATCAAGCGGACGCCTGGCCAGTGCCATGGCTTCGTCCTCATCCAGCAACTCTGGCTGTTCGCCGTCTTCGTCCACGTTATCTTCGTCGACCGGCTCTTCCGGTAACACCAGCACCCGCCCTTCGTCGTCGCTCAGGTCAAGCTCCGGATTCAATTGGTCCAGGTCACGTATTTCAGACAACGGTGGCAGTTCCTGAAGATTTTTCAGATTAAAGTAGTCGAGAAAATGGCGCGTGGTGGCAAACATTGCAGGCCGGCCAGGAACATCCCGGTGCCCTACGACACGAATCCATTCACGATCCAGCAAGGTCCTGATAATGGTTGAGCTGACCGCGACACCACGGATCTCTTCGATATCACCGCGGGTAATCGGTTGCCGATAGGCGATCAGGCCAAGCGTTTCAAGCAATGCGCGCGTGTAGCGCTGTGGCTTTTCTTCAGACAGGCGTGATATCCACGGACTCAGTTTCTGTCGAACCTGAAAGCGGAATCCTGAGGCAACTTCCTTCAATTCAAAGCCCCGGCCCTCGCAGTCCAGTGCAATAACATTCAGAATTTCCCTGATCTGTTCATTCGTGGGACGCTCCCCTTCCACGAACAGTTCAGACAACGCGGTTACTGACAGTGGCCGCCCCGCGCTCAGCAGCAAGCCTTCAATGATCTGCTGAAGCATCTCGGGCTCAAGCGCCTGCACGGGATAGGTTACGTCCTCAAAAGCGGCATCGGCTTCCTGCGTGTTGTCGATGTCGGCGTCATTGCCTGTGCTCATGTTGTCACTCGTCATGTCAATAATCTGTAAATGGTTGGCGTTAGCTTCGGGCCTTGATATGGATAGGCGCAAATGGTTCACTCTGTACGATATCGACCAGCGAATCCTTGATCAGCTCCATCACTGCCAGGAAGGTCACCACCACACCCAGGCGGCCCTCCTCACGCATCAGCAAAGATACCAGTGGAACGAATTTTTCAGATGACAGACGCACCAGGATTTCTGCCATTTTCTCGCGTGTCGATAAGGTTTCGCGCTGTATCTGATGGTGCTCAAACATATCTGCACGCCGTAAAGCGCCTGACAGCGCCATCAGAACTTCCTGTAATTCAACAACAGGGTCAGGTGTATTACGCTCCAGTTGCGGCCCCTGCGCGCCAGCCAGAAAAACATCGCGATCCAGCCGGGGTATCTGATCCAGGTCTTCCGCCGCTTTCTTGTAACGCTCATACTCCTGCAGTCGACGAATCAACTGGGCACGCGGATCCTCTTCATCATCTTCTTCCTGGGTACTGCGCGGTAACAGCATGCGCGACTTGATTTCAGCAAGCATGGCTGCCATGACCAGATACTCAGCGGCGAGTTCAAACTGGTGAGACTCCATCAGGTCGACGTACGCCATATACTGCTCGGTAATCAACGCGACATCGATATCGAGAATATCAATGTTCTGGCGTTTAATCAGATACAACAACAGGTCGAGTGGTCCTTCAAACGCTTCCAGGAATACTTCCAGTGCATCTGGTGGTATGTACAGATCCTGAGGCAATTGAGTGATCGCTTTACCGGCAACATACGCAAACGGCATTTCATGTTGTGGTGGTGCGGCCACAATCTGAATATCGTTGCTATCGGACGATTCTGCCTGTTCGCTCATCACAAATTTCTCCGTTGCGTCCGCTCTAACGGTACGACAACCCCATGGCTTCCCGGACATCCTGCAGGGTTTCGCGAGCGGACTCCCGCGCCTGCTCACATCCTTCGGCGATAATACTGCGTACAATATCCGGGTCTTTCTCGTATTGCCGGGCGCGCTCCTGTATTGGCTCCAGTTCAGCTGCCACGGCATCAATCACTGGCTTTTTACAGGCCAGGCAACCGATCCCGGCACTGCGGCAACCCTGTTGCACCCAGGCCTTAGTGTCGTCATCTGAATAAACGTCGTGTAATTGCCAGACTGGACACTTGTCCGGATCACCGGGGTCTTTGAGGCGCACCCGGGCCGGATCCGTGGGCATGGTATTGATCTTTTTTGCCACATCGTCAATCGGTTCACGCAAGGCAATGGTATTGCCATAAGACTTGGACATTTTCTGGCCATCCAGACCGGGCATTTTAGCTGCCGGGGTCAGCAGAGCCTGGGGTTCGGCGAGAATCATTTTCCCACTCCCCTCAAGGTAGCCCAGCAAACGCTCGCGATCACCCAGAGAGATATTCTGCTGCTCCTTGATGAGCGCCTGCGCCCGTTCCAGCGCGTCATGATCGCCCTGCTCCTGATAGGCCGTTCGCAGATTGTTGTAGATCCGCGCCGCCTTTTTACCCATTTTCTTCACCGCCGCTTCGGCGTTGTCTTCGAAGCCGGGCTCACGACCATATAAATGATTAAAGCGACGCGCGACCTCCCGGGTCAGTTCCACATGTGCCACCTGATCAGCGCCCACGGGTACCTGACCGGCGCGATAAATCAGTATGTCAGCACTTTGCAGTAACGGATATCCCAGAAAGCCATAGGTTTCCAGGTCCCTGTCACGCAGTTTTTCCTGTTGATCCTTGTAGCTGGGTACACGTTCCAGCCAACCCAGCGGTGTCATCATCGACAGTAACAGATGCAGCTCTGCGTGTTCTGGCACTCTGGACTGAACAAAAATCGAAGCGGAACCCGGGTTAACACCGGCGGCTAACCAGTCAATGACCATACTCAGAGCATTGTCACCGATCACCTGCGGGGTCGCATAGTGAGTGGTCAGTGCGTGCCAGTCGGCTACAAAAAAGAAACACTCGTACTCGTGCTGCAATTTTACCCAGTTTTTCAGAACACCGTGATAATGACCCAAATGCAGCTGTCCTGTCGGACGCATACCCGACAACACCCGTTTCTGCGATTCCACTGTAGACAAACCCCTTCCCTCTGCCAGCTGAGTGCCAGCCAGTCAAATATAGTTAATACCTTAGCATTATCGCACGAAACACAGCGACAACCGCATCATCCTGTAATTCTGAACTTATCCGGATCAGGTAAATGGAGCCGGATCACCTTTGCCGACACGAACCACTACCGGTGCCCCGTCAACCAGGTCGATGACTGTTGATGGCTCAATCCCGCAGGCGCCACTTTCAATAATCAGATCAACCAACTTGCCCAGCTTTTCTTCAATGTCATAAATTTCGGAAAGCGGCTGATCGTCGTCAGGCAGTATCAGACTGGTGCTCAATATCGGTTCGCCGACAGCTTCCAGTAATGCCTTTGCCACCGGATGCTCGGGGATTCGCAGACCGATTGTTTTTCGTTTCGGGTGCATCAGCCGACGCGGCACCTCAGCGGTGGCTGCCAGAATGAAGGTATACGGGCCTGGCGTGTACGCCTTTAACAATCGATAGGCGCTGTTGCTGACCTTTGCATAAGTGGCAATCGCCGACAAATCAGAGCAGATCAGCGTCATATTATGTTTTTCGCCGAGCTTGCGGATACGACGCACACGCTCCAGCGCGGCTTTATCGCCTATGTGGCAAGCCAGCGCATAGGTCGAATCAGTCGGGTACACAATAACCCCGCCTTGCTGCAGGCACTCTGCTGCCTGTTTTATCAGCCTGGGCTCGGGGTCAACTGGGTGAATTTCCAATGATAGTGCCATACCGAATCGCTTTCTCTTTCGTGAATCCTGTAACCTGAAAAAAGAGCAGCCGCCGTATCAGCATTGCCTTCCGGACAACGATTTTCTATCATGCCGGTGGCTGCAAACCGGCAACAATAACAGGCCGCTTTGCCAAAGTCGATGACTTGATCCAAGCCCCCATGCCATAGCTGCTGACACCTGCAAAAGGAATATTATGTACTACGCCATTATCAGTGAAGACGTTGACAACAGCCTGCCCCTGCGCATTCAGGCCAGGCCCGCCCACCTGGTCAGAGTGGAAGCGCTGAAAGCATCCGGCAAACTCGTTATTGCCGGGCCACATCCAGCCATTGACGATGAAAACCCTGATGCGGAAGGATTCTCCGGCAGCCTGATCATCGCCGAGTTCGACTCGCTGGCAGCAGCCGAAGCCTGGGCGGCGGATGACCCCTATGTCGCGGCGGGTGTTTACAAAAAAGTGACCGTTAAACCCTTCCGTCAGGTCCTGCCCTGAACGTCGGAGCCAGACTACTCTGAACCCGCGCCCGAACCCAAGACAGAGCCCGCCCGGAGTCTAGGGGGTCGGCGCCGGGCGGAGATCGGGGTAATTCTCATTGAGAACGGCATTCCAGCTGTCCAGCTGTCCCGCTTTCTGCGCCCACAAGGCACTGATATCGCCGGATATTGTGATGCGCTCAATGATATCGCCAGCACGCAGACTATTGACAACATCCATACCCTGAGTCACCCCACCGAAGACTGAATGCAGGCCATCGAGATGTGGCGTGCGCACATGCGTGATGAAGAACTGGCTGCCCTCTGTACCGGGCCCCGAATTAGCCATGGAGATCACACCCGGTCGATTGTGGCGCAAGTGAGTCTCACCGCTGAAGCGATAACCTGGCGTTCCGGTGCCGGTACCCAATGGATCGCCACCCTGAATCATGAAGCGCGGTTCAAACCGATGAAAGCTTAAGCCATCGTAAAAACCACGACGAGCGAGGTTAACAAAGTTGGCAACGGTCGTCGGCGCTGCGCGCGCGTTCAACTCCAACTCAATTTCTCCCTTACTGGTACTGATAAGCGCCGATAAAGGCTGGCCAAACGCATTTGGCACAGGCGCCAGCAGCGTCACCGCCACCAAAACAATAGACACCAGATTGCCTGTTCTCATGATATAGCCTCCTCCAGCGGGTCTTTCTGTTGCAGTAGCGACAGCGTAACCGGCGCATGGTCCGAAAAATACGCGTCAGTATATATGGTTGCCGATGCAACCGCAGGCGCCAATGCCGGGCTAATGACATGATAGTCGAGCCGCCAACCAACATTTTTGGCTCTGGCCTGCCCCCGGTTGGACCACCAGCTGTACTGGCCTTCTGATTTATTTACCAGTCTGAACGCATCAACAAAACCCAATTCATCATATAACTGGTCCAGCCAGGCCCGCTCCTCCGGCAGAAACCCCGGGTTCTTGCGGTTTGCTCGCCAATTTCTGAGATCAATCTCCTTATGACACATGTTCCAGTCCGCGCAAATCACATAATCTCTGCCATCAGTGCGCAATGTCTGCAAGTGCTGCATAAACAGATCCAGAAAACGGAATTTAACTGCCTGCCTGACTTCACCACTGGAGCCTGAGGGCATATACAGCGAGATCACGCTAAGGTTGCCAAAATCAGCCTGAATAAAGCGACCTTCTCTGTCCGCAAAATCCCAGCCCAGGCCTTTGATCACACGGTCGGGCTTCTGCCGACTGTAAATGGCGACACCGGCGTAACCCTTTTTCTCTGCATCATAGTAGTGGCAATGATAGCTCTCTGGAAAGAATGGGCCTTCCCGTAGTTGCGCCTCGTGTGCCCGAGTTTCCTGAAGGCAAACCACATCCGGTGCATGCTGCTTCAGCCAATCAAAGAAGCCTTTTCTGGCTGCAGAGCGCACGCCGTTGCAATTAAACGTGGTGATGCTGATCTGTTTACCGCATTTCATCGTTTAAACGTTACTTTCTATCGGATTTGTGAATATTTAACCATATAAGTGTTACTTATAGCCCCAGATGTGTTACTATGCGCGCAGTTACTGAGGTGCACAACGCCAAAAGTAACAAAAACCCAAATATGAACGTCTCACCCACAAGGAGAACACCTCATGAGCGAACTTATCATCAGCGCACGAGCCGCATTAGTTACTGTAGCCATCGTTACCGCGTCTGTTGCAGTCCCTGTTCTGACCATTCTGGCAGCACAGTAAAAATAAGCACCTGGCGATAAACCCGCTGCATGCAGAGGATTATCACTAGGGGGTCTTACAGACAGCCCACCCTGAACGGGAGCTTATTATGATAGATCAGATCAGCTACGAGTCTGCAGGCGTATTGATGTTGAATATGCTGACCGTGACTCTGTTTTTAGCATTACCCGCGTGGACGGTTATTACTGCATCAGCCCTCTGAACTTTTCGTCTCGATTGAAAAGTCAGCTACCGGGCTGGTGCACATTTTTCAGCTTATCCACGAAATGACAGGGCTTATGCCGACTGTCCAATTGTTGTTGGATCAACCCTTCCCACGCAGTACGGCATGCCCCGGTCGACCCCGGCATGCAAAATACGATAGCGCCATTACTCATTCCTGCAAACGCCCTTGACTGTACTGTTGAACTGCCAATCTCGGCATGAGACAGGTAGCGGAAAATCTCACCAAAACCATCAATATGCATATCCAGTAACGGCGTCACTGCCTTGACTGTATTGTCTCGCGCCGTGAACCCTGTTCCCCCGGTTACCAGAATCGCCTGCACCTGGTCGTCAGCAATCAGGCTCGCTATCAACGCTCGCAATTTGTAGGTGTCATCTTTGATAATGATTTTGTGGAGGAGACGGTGACCTGCACTTTCCAGTTGTTCCGCCAGATAACGGCCGGAACTGTCTGTGTCTTCGGTGCGCGTGTCGGAAACCGTTACAACGGCGGCATTTACCGCAATAGAGTTACTGCTCATCAGTGACCTGTCAGCCTCCTGTCATGTTCATCAGGCGCACCGGTTGTGCGTAATCCTGTTCATAAAAATGATGTCGCTCCGGTTTCAGGTCCATTGCCGCAATTATGGCCTGCTTCAACGCATCGCTGACGGGCGTTTCGCTGGCTCGTTCCAGACTTGCCAGCTCGTCCTGAATCGCGGCGTCACTGCCCTGCCGCAGCACCGAGCGCAGATCGGCTGAGTGTTCGTTGCCCAGACACAGCAACAGGCGGCCTTCGACGGTGACGCGCACGCGATTACAGTCAGCGCAGAAGTTATGTGACATGGGGGATATAAAGCCAATACGACTTTTTTGGCCCGGAATCTGAAAATACTTGGACGGGCCTGCTGTGGTTGCTGCACTGTTAACCAGCGTGTAACGCGATTCAATTCGCTCACGGACCCAGTCATTGCTGCACACAGTATCTTCACGGGCATGGTCTGAGGCCTGCCCCAGCGGCATTTCTTCAATAAACGCGATATCAATATCGTGATTTACCGCATAATCGGTCAGGGCAAGAATTTCATCCTCGTTATAACCTTTCATGATCACAGCGTTAAGCCGAATTCGGTCAAAGCCGACTTTGCGTGCGGCCTCAATGCCCGACAGCACCTTGTCCAGGCGCCCTACGCGCGTAATACGTTTGAAGCGCTCACTATCAAGACTGTCGATGCTGATGTTGATGCGATTCACCCCGGCATCCCGCAATGGAGCCGCCAATTTGCCCAGCTGAGCGCCGTTGGTTGTCAGCAGTAGCTCCTGCAAACCGGGCAAGCGACCCAATGCCTGAATAAGCGACATCACGTTGTTACGCACCAGGGGCTCGCCGCCCGTCAGCCGAAGTTTGGTGACACCCAGTTCGGTAAACGCACGGCCGACACTGTAGATCTCTTCCAGCGTCAGCACCTGTTGGCGAGGCAGAAATTGCATGTCTTCAGTCATGCAGTAAACACAACGGAAATCACATCGATCAGTCACTGACAGCCGCACATAATCAACTCGCCGACCAAAGCGGTCGATCAGCGAAGGTGCTTGTGCTGTATCAGTATCATCAGGTCGGGGCATAAAAACTCGAATTCTTTAGTAGCATGGGCCTACTGACTGTATCAGGGCAGCGCATCGGCAATTTGCATTTGCAGCCGGACCGGCTCATCGTCGGAGAGTTGCAGTGTCGGCGATCGCACCTGGAAGTCTCCTGATTGTACATCGGCTGACCCACTGAGCGAAACCGTCGCCACTATGGTGACTTCTTCAGCTGAAGAGAGATTAAAGGGTCCGACAGCATTGGCATCCGACAAGCTAACCACCGCAGGCAGATCGGCGACTGTCAGCACCTGTGCTGCCAGAGGCGGACCTGTCATCTCAACATTACGTGCGGACACAAACACCCGGGTATCAGGCGCAAACTCCAGTTCCGGTTGCAGCGACAGACTGATCTCGACTCGTGGACCCTGAACACTATCAATCGTTTCTCCGGCCGCAGCCATTCGCTGCTGAGCCTCTGCCATCATCTGTTGCAGAAACTGCCTGTCATCCTGATTCCGGGACATGCCCAGCAATTGTTGCCAGTACGTTATTGCACCCTGATAGTTTTCATTAACAAAGGCATCAGCGCCCAGCAGTTGCAGCACCGATTGTTCTGCCGGGTTCAGGCGTTGTGCCTGATCAATAATTGCCTGCACGTCCTGTGTTATCTGTTGCCCGGAAGAAATGTAGGCAGCCTGCGCGTACTGTCCCAGAACAATAGCCCGATCCTGCTCATTTTCAATATTTGCCGCTGCCCGCTCAAACGCCTGGGCGGCCTCATTTATCTGACCGAGGCTGACCAGATGTCGAGCCAGGTAATACCAGGCCCAGCCGTTCTGGGCGTCTTCCTCGATAATTGCACCCAATTCAAAAATCAGGTCTCGAAGCTCTTCCGGATCACCCTGGTTATCACGACTGCGTTCAAATACATCCGCGATCTCCAGGTCTCGCTCAAAACCCCAGACGCCGTAGAGATAAAATGCCAGCGGCAGCATCAGCACGATGGTTAATACCGGTAGCAACCGTGACGGTGCCAGCATTGCCGAAAACCCGGGCGTTTGTGCTTGTGCAGGAGCCGATTCTTTCTCTGCTGCTTCCGATTTAATATCTGCTAGCAGGGTTCGTTGCAGTTCTGCTTTTAGTGCCTGATACTGCTCGTCATCCAGAGCCCCGCCCTCACGCTCTGCATCCAGCTCGGCCAGTCTTTCCTCAAAAATCATCAGATTCGCCGAGTCCCGATGAAATTGCCCACCACTAACCGCATGTTTCTGTTGCATCGCAAACCGCACGACCGGCACCAGCACAAAAAGTACCGCGAGCAACATGAGTAGCAGACTGACTATCCAGAACAAATTATCACCTTCTTGGCAGTGGGAGGGGTTGGTAAGGGCGTCTTAGCGCTAGTCCTGTCCTGTTTTCGCTTTTTCAGCAAGAAGCTGTTTTAGCCGGACTTCTTCATCGTCGCTGAGCGACCCGGATGCTTGCGGGGTTTCTTTGCCGCTTCGTTTCATAATCGAATACGCAGCCCAGATACCGATGAGCAAGAACAGCAACGGACCAAACCAGAGCAGAACTGTCTCCAGCGTCAGTCGTGGTCGATACAAAATAAAGTCTCCATATCGGGCCAGCATGAACGCTTCAATTTCCTGATCCGTCTGCCCCTCAATGATCATGCGATAGATTTCGCGTCGCAGATCCGCAGCAACGCCACCTGGCGAGCTGGTCAGATTGGCGTTCTGACACATGGGGCAACGAAACTCGTTGGACAGAGCACGGAAGCGCTGCTCCTGCTCTGCCGTTTCAAACTCATAAACATCAACCGCCGCCTGTGTGTCTTCGCTGTGCAGTGGTAACAGCAACACGAGTGATAATAGCAAGGCGAAGCTTTTTAGTAATGAACGACGCATCATGAACCTGCCTCGGCCTGCACGGCATCAATAACGGGCAAAATTTCCTCGTCCCATGCCTGATAATCAATCACACCGATATGTTTGTATCGAATGACACCCTGGGCATCAACAATGAAGGTCTCAGGTGCACCATAAACACCCAGGTCAATACCATAGCGCCCGGTGTCATCAATAATGCTCAGCGTGAACGGGTTGCCATTATCGTCCAGCCACTCGCGGGCAGCAGCGTCTGTATCTTTATAGTTCACACCGATAATGGGAATGACATCTGCTTCCTTGGCTGCCATGAAAATCGGGTTCTCCTGCAGACATGGCAGACAGTAACTACCCCATATATTCAGGATGAACGGTTCATCAGGCAGGTCCTGCACAGACAGCAGCTGATCGCCTGTTTCCAGCGCTCTGAGCTCGAACTCGGGCAAGGGTCGGTCCAGCAGCATCGATGGCAATGTGCGCGAATCAAGGTACAACCCCCGCCACATCAGCACTGCCAGCGCAGCAAACCCAATCACGGGCAGATACAACTTCAGGTTCTTCATGACGTCAACTCCCCGCCATGCTGTGTCGGTGCCGGGTCAGATGCAGTTCCATGAGAAGTCCCATCAGGACCGACACTGACTGCTTCCCCGCGCCGGACTTTGTAACGTCGATAACGCTTGTCGGTGACCGCGAGAATACCACCCAGAGCGATGAATAATGTTCCTATCCAGATCCAGCGTACAAAAGGTTTTACATACAGGCTCATGGTCCAGGCACCACTGGCGCGTGGGTCCCCCAGAGACACAAACAGGTCACGGAAGAATCGACCGTCAATCCCCATCTGCGTGGTGGGTGTGCCACTGGCCGTGTACAGACGCTTCTGCGGATACAGGTCAAGCATGTAAGTATCGCCACGAATCACCGTGATGGATGCTTCGTCAGCAATAAAATTGGGACCTTGAACCGGCTCGGTGCCGTTAAAAACAAAGGTGTAGTTGCCCAGTTCCGCGCTCTGCCCTGGCTGCAGCAACACGCTGCGTTCAATACTGTAAATACTGGTCAGACAGGCGCCGGCCATGGTCATGACAAAACCGAAATGCGCCAGTTGCATACCCCAGTAGCTTAGCGACAAACTCTTGAGTCCGGCCAGCCGGGTTGCCTTGTTGCCGGATTTACTCCAGAGATCCCTGAACATGGCAAACATCACCCATAAGGCCAGCACTACGGTGCCGATGGCAGCCAGTGGTACTTCCAGTGTCAACACAACTGGAATGGCCACGCCCAGTGTCAGCGCAGCAATCAGTACCCTCATCAACTGTTGACGCAAATAACTGGCCGATGTTTTTTTCCATCGGCTGATGGGGCCAATGCCCATCAATACCACCAGAATTCCCATCAGCGGAACAAAAATTGTATTAAAGTACGGTGGTCCGACAGAAATAAGGTCACCACCGGTGGCGGCCTGATAGACGATGGGGTACAACGTGCCCAGCAGTATCGCAGCACTGGCCACAACCAAAATCATATTATTGGCCAGCAGGAAAACTTCTCTGGACCAGGAACCAAAACCGAATTCGCTTTTGAGTGCCGGGGCCCGCATCGCATACAGCAATAACGAACCGCCAATTATCAGACCCAGGAAACCCAGAATATAAACACCGCGGGTCGGGTCAGTAGCAAATGCATGTACCGACGTCAGCAACCCCGAACGCGTAATGAACGTGCCCAGCAGACTGGATGCAAATGCCATGATGGCCAGCAGCACTGTCCAGCTTTTAAACACACCGCGCTTTTCGGTCGCCGCCAGCGAATGAATCATGGCGGCGCCCAGCAACCAGGTAATCAGTGGTGGATTCTCTACCGGATCCCAGGCCCACCAGCCGCCCCAGCCCAATTCGTAGTACGCCCACCAGGAACCCAGAGACAGGCCGAGCGTCAGAATCGCCCATGCCGCATTGGCCCAGGGCCGACACCAGCGCGCCCATGCTGCATCCAGACGACCGCTGATCAGCGCCGCAATGGCAAAGGCAAACACGACGGAGAAGCCGACATAACCCATGTAGAGCGATGGCGGATGAATGATGAAGGCAAAATCCTGCAGCGCCGCATTCAGGTCAGCTCCATCAGCGGGAGCCAGTGGCAACACCCGGTCAAACGGGTTCGAAGTCGCCAGCATGAACAGGGTATAACCGACACAGATAAGGCCCATGATGGACAGCACACGGGCAACAAAATCGTCGGGCATGGCCTTGCTGAACACTGTGACCGCCAGCATCCACGCCGACAACATCCAGGTCCAGAACAGGAAAGATCCCTCGTGACCACCCCAGACTGCGGTAATCTTGTACTGTATGGGCAATGCCGAGTTGGAGTGATTGGCGACAAATGCCACAGAAAAGTCATCGGTGACAAAACTGTAACCAAGAATCAGCAGGCTGATAGAGAGAAACACAAAAATGCCGGCAGTGAGCGGGCGCGCCAGTTTCATCCACAGCAGGTTGTCGCGTGCAGCACCAATCATCGGAATCACGCCCAGAATGATGCTCAGGCAGAATGCCAGTATCAGGGAGAAATTACCGAGTTCAGGAATCATTGATAGCTCCCCTGCCCCTGCGCTGGCGCCTGACCCATGACCCGTTCCCGCTCTGCCGCGTCCATCGCAGCTTTGACTTCGACAGACATGTAGTTTTCATCGTGACGAGCCAGCACACGCGACGCAACAAACTGTCCTTCGGGTGTGACGCTGCCTTCAGCAACAATACCCTGCCCTTCACGGAACAGGTCCGGCAAAATACCGTTGTATTGCACATCAACATCGTTGGCATAATCCGTGGCTACAAAATTGACCTGCAACTGCTCTTCGCTGTGCAAAATGGAACCTTCCTTGACCATGCCACCTATGCGGATTCGTTGCCCCGGTGCCACTTCACCTGCGGCAATCTGTGTCGGCGTATAAAACAGATCAATATTTGAACTGAGGGCGTACAGTGACAGGCCGATGGCCACGCTCAGGCCAGCTGCGATAAAAAGAATGATGCCCAGGGTTTTTTTACGATGCGCTTTCATCCTTCACTCCTGCTATGGCTGTCTTTACGGCGGGCGGCCTGAACCTTCAACTCTGCGTCGCGTTGTGCGCGGCGCTTCTGCTCGCGTACAAACTGTTTGCGCTGTAGTCCCGGCAACAGCAGATTGTAACCCACAAAAACCGCAAACAGCAGGTAAACCACCCACACGTGAAAGCTGTACGCGCCCATCTGGATGAATTCGCTAACGCTGGAAAACTGCAATGTTGGCATTTTGGTCCCCGACTCCCCGGATACAAGGTGAATAGCGAGCTGATTCGTCTAATTGCGCATCAACCCTGGCTGCGTGCAACTAATT
>OJBX01000212.1_pt1 | contig 37972 bp, 36 predicted proteins | sample 1590751 | NCBI WGS metagenome assembly OJBX01 (sample SAMN05416780, study PRJEB24817) | seawater metagenome | isolation source: Sea water | place: Canada:Atlantic | collected 2013-07
ATCTACACGTAAGGAGTCGTCGGCAGCGTCAGATGTGTATAAGAGACAGTCATGAACCTGCAGGCCAAGCAGATGCCCCAGACCGTGCGGGAAAAAGACCGTACTGGTGCCATTGTCGACCAGGGTTTCGGCGTTGCCGTGGCAGATATCATTGTCCACCAGCAACTGCGCGATGGCGACATGCGCCTGCCGGTGCAGACTGACGAAGGAAGTCCCTGGTTTGACGCGTTGCACCAGTTCTTCCTGCAGGGTCTGCATGCCAAGCAGCAGGTCGTGGAATACCGGGTGCGCATCCGCAGCGGCCCAGGTTCGTGTAATATCCGAACAATAACCGTGGGCGCGGCAACCGGCGTCAATCAACAGCACCTGGTTCTCTGGCTGGCTGGCGCGATCGGCATAGCGGCGTTTATTCTGATAATGCAGAATCGCCGCTTTTTCGTTGAGCGCAATAATGTTGGAGTACGGCAGTTCCTGATCAAGCACACGGCAAGCGGCCAGGTAAGCCTGGTGGATGTCGTATTCGTCGCCGCCGGCGCGGAAAGCCTGTTCCGCAGCCGCATGACCGCGCAGCGCGTGCACATTGGCCTCGCGCAGGCGACTGATTTCGTAATCGGTTTTTACGGCGCGGTCGAAGTCCAGCCATGACAGCAGCGCGGCCGGATTGATGCGGTCGGCGGCGATGCCCAGTTCGGCCGCTAAGCCCGCATTTTCGCCCAGGAACGCCAGGGTCTGACCACGGGGTAGTTGTGCCGCCAGTTCAGACAGGTTTTCCATCACGGTGATATCGATACTGTCCGCCCACCAGCTTTCTGTGTTCAGCGTCTGGTCATGCCAGAAGTCGCTCGGCACCCACGCCAGCAGGCGGGGTTTGTTGCCGGGCGTGAACAACACAAACTGATCCGGTCGGTCCAGCGGCAGCCAGCGCAGAAAGTGTCCCCAGGCCTTGAAAGGCGGCGCGTGATCATCGGCATAATAGTTGTGGCTGCCACCGCTGTGCACAAGAATGGCGTCACAGTCGGGCAGCGTGTTGTGCAGGGCGTCGCTCCAGCGTTGCTGAAGTGCGTCGATATGTTGCTGAAATAGCGTCTGGGTATCCATGCTGTGGGATAATACGCGAAAATAGCCATCCACACATCGCCTGGCTGAGGAAATTCTGTCGCCCGATGACGACTGCAGATAAACAGGCCCCGCCCCGTCAGCGCAAGATCATTCATTGTGATTGCGACTGTTTCTATGCCGCTATCGAAATGCGCGATGACCCGTCACTGCGCGGCAAGCCTTTGGCCGTGGGCGGTGCCAGCGAGCGGCGAGGGGTGGTGGCGACCTGCAATTATGAGGCGCGGCGATTTGGTATCCATTCGGCGATGCCGACAGCAAGCGCACTGCGGCGCTGCCCGGATCTGATAGTGGTGCCTCCGCGCATGGATGTGTATCGCGGCGTTTCCCGTCAGGTACAGCAGATTTTTACAGACTATACGGACCTGATTGAGCCGCTGTCACTGGATGAGGCCTACCTGGATGTCAGTGACGCCTCCGCCTTTCAGGGCAGTGCGACACTGATCGCACAGGATATTCGCCAGCGCGCGCGGGAGACGCTGGGTATTACCCTGTCCGCTGGCATTGCCCCTAACAAGTTTCTCGCCAAAATCGCCAGTGACTGGGAAAAACCGGATGGCCAGTTTGTTATCCGGCCAGAACAGATCGATGGCTTTGTGCTGCAGTTGCCGGTGAAAAAACTGTTTGGTGTGGGCAAGGTCACGGCTGCTCGCCTGCATGCCATTGGTGTGCAGACCTGCGCCGATCTGCGTGGTTTCAGTGAAGAGGCGTTGACGGCTCAGTTTGGCAGCTTTGGTGCGCGTCTGTTCCAGCTTAGCCGGGGCATCGACGAGCGCGAGGTGAAGGTTGAGCGTCAGCGCAAATCGCTGAGTGTGGAGAATACCTTTGCTCAGGATCTGGCGGACCTGCCCGCTTGCATTGAGCGCCTTCAGGAGCTGCATGCGCAGATGCTGAAACGCTGGCAGCCCCTGCAGTCGCGGTATCAGGTTGGTGGCACTTTTGTGAAGCTGAAGTTCGACAATTTTGTCTCCACCACCGCGGAACAAAGTGCAGAGTCGTGTGAGCTGGAGCTGTTTCCGGGGCTGATGGCGCAGGCATGGGCCCGGCACCAGCGGCCGGTCAGGCTGATCGGCGTTGGCGTCAGGCTGGAACCCAGGGATGAGCGCGCCTCAGATCAACTGGCGCTTCCACTGGAGTTATGACAATGGCCCGTGTCAGCCCCGTACCCGCATCAGGCCTTCCTGACACACGGACGCCACCAGAACACCGTCGCGGGTAAAGATGTTGCCGCGATTGAAGCCGCGTGCCTGCGACGATGACGGGCTGTCCTGGGCATACAGCAACCAGTCGTCGGTGCGGAACGGGCGATGAAACCACATGGCGTGGTCAAGGCTGGCAATCTGCAGTTTAGGATCGAACAGGCTCTGACCGTGTGGGCGCAGACTGGTCTGCAGCAGCGTCATGTCAGAGGCGTAGGCCAGCATGTGGGCGTGGCGGTCGTAGTCGGCAGGCAGTTCGGTGTTGACGCGAAACCAGACACTGGTAACCGGCTCTTTCGGCGTGTTGTCGAACAGGCTGTTGATGTCGACGTGGCGAAGATCCACTGCGAACTGGCGGGAAAAGCGATCCAGCAGATCGTCGCTGACCTTGCCGCGAAACTGCTCCGCCATTTCCTTGCGGTTGGCGCATTCCTCGGGTGGCGGAACGTCGGGCATCTGTGCCTGGTGCGACAGTCCTTCTTCCGGTATCTGAAATGACGCTGCCATGTTGAGAATCGCCTTGCCGTGTTGCATGGCGACGACGCGGCGGGTGGTGAAACTGCGGCCGTCGCGGATTCGATCCACCTGGAAGATGATGGGTTGCTTGAGGTCGCCCGGGCGCAGAAAGTAGGCGTGCAGGGAATGCACATGTCGATCATCCGGTACCGTGTGACTGGCACTGAGCAGGGCCTGCGCCAGCACCTGGCCACCATAAACGCGAAACCAGCCCTCGTTTTTGTGGGCGCTGCGATACAGATTTTCATCGAGCTTTTCCAGCTCCAGATGATCAAAAAGTTGTTGTAATTGCTGGTTTTCCTGTGCGTCGGGTGTGACTGCCATGGGCGTGGTTACCTTAGTGTAAAGCTGGGTGGTGAAGCAGCGTCTGTGTGTATTGGGTGGAAGTTTAGCAGTTATCCCTGATTTCTCCGAGCCTGCGGGCGCTGCCGGCGCCCTCCCGGGAGTTGCCGACACTGAATAGTGGGAGGGCGTTGGCAGTCTTTACCGCTTCAGATGCCCGGCGTATGATCAGAGCACGGAAAAAATAACAACAACTGATCTCTCACAGGAGACTTATATGCGACACCAGACCCTGACTCTTGCCGCCGTGGTAGCGATTGCCGCAGCGACCACCTGGATGCAAATGACGCCCGCCACAGCTGCGGAAAGCGAAGAAACCGTCAAGCAACAGTTTATCGGTCACTACGAGCTGGTGAGTTTTATCCAGTACCCGGCCTCAGGCGGGGAAGTGGACGCCAACTACATTGGTCGCATCATGTATGACGAGCATGGCCACATGTCGGCACAGGGTATGCCCAAAGACCTGCCAGCGCGGGCCGCTCAGACCACTGAATTGGTGCGTGGTGGCTTCGCCTACTGGGGACCGGTGACCTGGGATGTTGCCAATAGCAGAGTGACGCACCACGTTGAAGGTTCGCCCACGCGAGGCAGCTGGGTTGGCGAAGACAATGTGCGCTACTACGAATTCACCGATGACGGCCTGCTGAAGTTGTCCATTCGCGACGATGATGGCCGCACCACCGGTACCCTGACCTGGCGCCGAATCGGAGGCTGAATCACCCGATCGGGGTACGGAATATAACCAGCGCCGCAACGATAATAAAACCCAGTAGCAGGGCCGCGCTTTTGTTGACGGTGTGGCCCTGCCAGAATCGGCTCCAGCGCCGCTCGTAGCGCCGCCAGTCCTGATCCAGCCAGCGCAGATCAAAGGAAGGCAATAGCGACTTGTTCAGGCGACGTTTCAGGCGCAATGACAGCGTGACAAACGGGGTATGCGAGGTCTGCAATGTTTCCGGCGGTTGCCATTTGAGGCTCAGACCAGCGGCTGCAATCAGCAGACCGGCGCCGATTGGCCAGCCCAGCTCAAGCCATTTGTACAGTGGCAGGCTGTCCTGGGCGGCAGGCTGCATCAATGGCCACAACCAAGGCAGCATCAATCCAAGCAGGCACAACAACAGCCAGCCAGCCAGCGGCGCGACGGGCATGGCATGAGTTGTGTCGTCGGCCAGTGCCTGCTGGCGCAGACGCCAGAGCAGATAGAGGCCGCGAGCCACAATCACGGTTGTACCCAGCGCGCCGATTTGCAGCCAGATCAACCAGTGTGCCAGTGCCGGGTCATCCAGAAACGCTTTCAAGGCCGTCTTGGCGGCAGCGCCACTGCTCAACGGCAGACCAGCAAGCGCCAGGGCGGGCAACGCAGTGGCGAGCAACAGCCAGCGCAGATGCCTGCCGCCGTGAACCTTGACCACATCGGCGGCCATGAACAGCGCGCCCTTGGCAAAGCCGTGATGCACCGCATATAACGTTAATGCCACGCCTATCGCTGCGCGCTGCTCGGGCAGCTGCCAGCTCAGCGCAATCAGGAACAGCAAAAAACCCATCTGGCTGACAGAGGAATATGCCAGCACCTGTTTTGCTTCGCGCCGGCTCAGTCCCAGCAACGCGGCCAGAATGATGCTGGTCAGAGCAATGATCATGACTGGCTGCGCCCACGATTGCAGCAGGCCAGTACCAACACCGGGCAGTTCGCCCGGCAGAAATTGCCACAGGCCCAGAATGCCGGCTTTTAACATGGCGCCTGACAGCACGGCACTGGCAGGTGCCGGTGCCACCGGATGCGCTTGCGGCAGCCACACGTGCAGCGGCCAGAAGCCGGCTTTCAGGCCCAGGCCAACCAGCAGTGCGGCGGTGCTTAACGGCGTTGCCGGCGTGCTTATCCAATCTGCAAACAACATCGAGCCGTCAGCCGCCTGCACCCGCAACGCCAGCCCTGCCAGCAATAACATTTCGCCACACACGGCCAGCTGAAGATACAAGCGACCCGCCCGGCGGGCACGGGGTTTGCCACTGTGTACCACCAGGCCATAGGCACACAGACTCATCATGGAAAAACCGACATAAAAACTGAGCGCATCCTGGGCGATGATCAGCAGCAGATTGCCGCTAAGCGCGGTCAGCCAGAATAGCCAGAAACGCAGCAGGCCTTCATCCTTGCGCTGGCTGTAAGCCGCATAAAAACTGGCAATGGCCCACAACGTCGCGGTGAACATCAGCCAGGGTCGGGTGACCGTATCGTCTGCGGCCCAGCGCGCGCCTTGCCACAGCACATCAAGCGCAAAAGCAGGGCTGTTGCCAACGCTCGCCAGTATTGCAGGCAGCAGACTCAGGCACATCCAGGGTGCGAGCGTCTGCAGCCGGTTGCGGCACACAAACAGCAACAGTGCCGCCAGCAGCGGCGCCACTGGCACGCTTAACCAGATCCAGGCGCTCACAGGCCAAACTCCCGATTAACAATGAACTGGCTCCAACCCAGGGGGCTGAAGATGCTACCGGCAAAGATACCCACAAGAATTGATATCAGCGCTGTTACCAGGGGCGGCAGCAGCAACATCCAGTGTGTCTCCAGGCGCTGCCCGGCAAAATTATTTTCATGCCAGCCACCGGCAGGTGGCGCGCGGAACCAGCCGCGGTAAACCAGCGGCAAAAAGTAGGCGGCGTTCAGCAGCGAGGAACCTATCAGCACCAGCACCACCCAGCGCTGATTGACTTCCAGAGCGCCCGTCAGCAGGTACCATTTGCTGATAAAACCGGCGATGGGCGGGATGCCTGTCATGCCCAGCGCGCCAACGGTAAAGGCGGTCATGGACCAGGGCATGCGCCGGCCCAGACCGTCCATTTCCTGAACTTTGTGAATGCCCAGGGTCTCGGCAAAATTGCCGGCGCAAAAGAACAGCGTGACTTTCATCAGACCCTGATGCACCAGATGCACGATGGCGCCAACGGCAGCAATGGGGCCGACCAGCGATACCCCCAGCGCAATGTAGGACACCTGGCTGACGGTGGAATACGCCAGCCGCTTTTTGATGTCCTGTTGTTGCAACGCGCGTATCGACGCGAACAGAATCGTGACTGCCGATAGCCACATCAAAGGCTGGGTCAGTGACAGCAACGTGGTCGCCTCAATGCCATAAACATCATAGACCACACGGATAATACCGAAGGCGCCCGCCTTGACCACGGCCACGGCGTGCAGCAGGGCACTGACCGGTGCCGGTGCCACCATGGCGCGTGGCAGCCAGCCATGCAATGGCACCAGCGCCGCCTTCACGCCGAGCCCGATAATCATCAGACCAAAGGCGATACGCAGGCTCAGGCTGTTGCCGTCAACCAGGCTGGTGACATAACCGCCTGGCACAAAGTCAGGCGTCTCTGCAATGGAGTGGAGCAGGGCAATGCCCATCAGTAACACAGTGCCGCCACCCAGGGTGTAGGCCAGATAGATCCGGCCCGCGCGCAGTGCTTCCGGCGTGCCGCGATGCACAACCAGCGGAAAGGTTGCCAGTGTCAGCAGTTCGTAGAACAGCAGGAAGGTGATCATGTTTCCGGCCAGCGCAATGCCCACGGTGGCACTGACACACAGACTGAAATAACCAAAGAAGCGTGAGCGCAGCGGTGAATTTTCCAGGTAGGCGATTGCGTACACGGTGGTCATCAGCCAGAGCACGGAGGACAAAGCAACAAACTGCAGCGCCAGCGCATCACCATGCAGAACCAGCGCGGCACCGGGCAGAAAGGCAATACTGAAACGGAACTCCAGACCCTGACTGACACCGGCCAGCATCAGTGCGACCAGCACCAGTTTTAGAAAGACACCTGACAGGTTCAGAATGACGCGTCGGCGCGCTGCAGCTTCCGGGGTAGCAAAAATCAACAGGCCCGGTATCAGGGAACTGAAGATGATCAGTACCGGCAGCATGGTGCTCCAGGTCAGTGTCATACGCCACCTCCGGCCAGCAGTTGAATCAGCCATTCACCGGACAGTGCCATGCCCCACACCATCAACGCTGGCAATAGCGCCAGCCAGTGGCCGAGCCGATCCGGATTGATGTCCGGTGGGTTGATGCGAGCGCGGTCGAACGCGATTGCCACAATACGGAAGATATAAGCGGCCGACACCAGTGTGCCTAACAGCACACCCACTGCCCACGGCCAGTTCTCGGGTTGACTCAGTGTGGGTTCAAGCAGCAGCCATTTGGCCAGAAAACCACCACTGGGCGGCAGGCCGATGAGACTGCCACCGGCGACGGCAAACGCGAACATGGCGATGGGTACGGTCTGGGTTGCGCCGCGCAACCCCTCAACGCGGCGGGTGCCCAGACTGGATTGCATCTCGCCAGCAGCCAGGAACAGCGAAGCCTTGGCCAGGCCGTGAGCAATCACAAACAACCATAGTGCGATGTGCATTTGCGGCAACTGCCAGGTCAGCAGCAATCCCAGCGCCATCAGGGCATAACCCAATTGCGCAACAGTGGAGTAAGCGACCACGGTTTTGATATGCGGACTGCGAATGGCAGACAGGCCGCCGGCCGTCAGCGCGATCATGCCGGCCACGGCCAACACCGGTCCAATCTGTTGCGCCAGCTCCGGAGGAGCCACCTCGCTCCATAACAGCCAGAGAATGAACAGCGGACCTTTGACCACCAGTCCGGACAGCAAGGCACTGACCGCGGTCGGCGCGCTGGTGTGAGCCGGCGGCAGCCACAGGTGCAGTGGCCAGAGCGCCGACTTCAGCATCAGCCCGGTGGTCATCAGCAATAATGCCAGTCGGGTAATCACATCCGCCTGCGTGCGTGGTGCCAGCAACAGCACATCCAGTTCGCCGTAGCGGCCATAGAGCAGCGCCACGCCTAACAGGTAAAACATCGACGCGGCGAGTGAGAGGATCAGGTAGTTGGCTGCGGGTCGGTAGGCTTTTTTTCCGGACAGCGCCACCATGGCGACCGCTGTCAGTCCGAGAAGCTCCAGGGTGATGTACAGGTTAAACAGATCAGCTGACAACCACAGTGCTGCCAGCGACCCGTGCAGAAAGCAGCTCAATGACCAGAAGTCACGATTGATGCCCTGCCGGCTGAGGCCGGCATAAAGCCCGACCAGCAGGTGCATTAGCGCAGTGAACACAAGCAACAGTGCGCTCAGCGAGCTCAGTCGCAGACGAATGGCCAGCCCGGTTTCCCAGCCACCAATGTTTAACAGTATCTCCGTCTCCACTGTCGCCACGTGCAGCAACGCAAACCAGGCGGCAATCAGGCTGGCCAGGGTGCTGGCAATGGCAACAAAACCAGTGGTCCGGGTTTTAATCGTGCGGCCACACAACAGCAGTAGCAGGCCGGCAAACAGTGGGGTGGCAAGGCTGATGAGGGCGAAGTTCATTCCGGGTCTTTGCCCCCGCTGTCGGTACTGTCCTGCTGGCTTGCAGCGATGATAAGACGCAGGGCAAACGCTGTGGCGCTGATCGCCACCACCAGTCCGGTGACCACCAGCGCATGCAGTACCGGATCGGGTACGGCGCTGCGTGTGGCCAGGCTGACCATCACCAGGAAGGTCGCGGCCCCCATCAGATTGACAGCGATCAGGCGCCGTATTGGATCATGCAGGGTCATCAGGCCATGCAGTGACAACAAAAACACGGCCACACCAAGTGTCAGGTATAACTCTATGGCAGTCATGAGCGCAGGTCCTCGCGTTCACCGATCACCAGAAGGCTCAGTGTGATGGCGATTGACAGCGTCGCCACGATTTCGATGCTGACAATCAATACGCCACTGTAGTCGGCGGGATAGGTCAGCCAGCCGTTGCCCCAGATCGCGGTCGCGGCAGCAACAATGAGAAAAAACAGGGCGCCGGCAACCACCGACAGACGCAGCCATGCCGAGGCCCAGCGTATCGGTGGCAACAGACCGGTGAGGCGCAGGATAACGGCGGCGGCAGCCAGCAGCGAACCGGCCTGGAATGCCCCGCCTGGGCCGCTGGAGCCTCGCCAAAGCAGGTAGCCGCCGGTGAGCACTAACAGTGGCGCCAGCACACGCGCCCACGCAGACATCAGTGTCAGGCTTTGGGGCCAACTTGGGCGCGCATGATCCTCTTCCGTGGGATGGCTGTGAAACAATTGTCGCAGGCCACTGAGTGCAAACAGCAGCACCAACAGTTCCAGTAAGGTATCCCAGGCGCGGAAGTTCAATAGCACTGCCGTGACCGGATGTTTTACGCCGCTCTCTGGCACGGCGGCATCAGCCAGCGTCCGCAGGCGTGGTGTCAGGTCGCGCTCTGCCTCAAGCAGCCCCGCCTGTAACAGTGAGTCGTCGTAGAGCAGGTGCGCCAGGAACATCAGACTGGCGATCACCGCGAACGCCAGCGCGCCCCAGTAGCTGGCGCTTTTGTTCGTTGTATGCAGTTCATCAGGCAGAGCTCTGGCGGCATGCATCAGCAGCACCCCGGTGAGGCCTGCGCCAATGGCCGCCTCTGCCAGCGCCAGGTCGGGCGCGTCCAGTCGTGCCCAGATCAGGGCAACCACCACACCAAAGGCGATGAACAGCGTCATCGCATCGGAGCGCTGAGGCGCATACAGGGCACCCCATGCCATGATGAGCAGCAACAGGGTCAGGGTCAGGTCGGGCAGCAGTTCAGGAGACATCGCCGTTGTCTCCCTCGGTCAAATCCTTGTTCGGAACATCGGATCCAGCTTCATCCTGAGCCAGATTGAATCGCGCCAATAACTGGCAGTTGACGGAGCCGGAGGCCATGACCAGCAACCAGACCAACAGTAGAATCAGACAGGTGCGCCAGGACGGGTCGAGCAAGGCCAGGCCAAGTGCCAGTAAGCCAAGCCCGAGTGTGTCGGTTTTGGTGATGGCATGCAGGCGACTGTACAGGTCGGGGAAACGCAACAGACCCAGGGCGGCGGTGACAAAGAATGCGGTGCCAGCGAGCATGAAGCCCCAGCCTAGATAAAACACAGCATCAGATAAAAAAGTCGCCATATCCATCATATCTGCCTCCGCAGCATCTGCACCAGAGCCACGGTGATCACCGCCGCCAGCAATGCCAGTACCAGCGCCACGTCTCGCCAGATCGCATCGTCCTGCCATTGCGCCAGCAACAGCAGGAAGGCGATGCCGGTGTTGCTGATCATCTGCAGCCCCAGCAGCCGGTCAGCGATACTGGCAGCATGTGTTGCGCGCCAGAGGCCGGCCATTGAGGTCAGCAGAATGACACTGCCAAGCCAGATCATGAGGCCTCCTTTGAGACGGGAAACAGCCTTGCCAGGTAGGATTCCAGGCTGGTCAGGTCACTTTGCCAGTCGCGCCGGGTATCCAGCGTATGCACTTGCATGATATCGCCGTCAATGCGGGCAGCCAGCGTGCCGGGTAGCAGGCCGCAGATCGCCGACAGCAGCAGGCGGGCGGAGTCAGAGGAGGTGCTGAGTTTATGTTGCACCCAGCCGGGTTTAACATCGGTGCGGCGCCCCAGCGTGCGACGCGCAACATCAATGCCGCCGAGTACCATTCGACCGCCAAAAAAAGCCAGGAACCCAGGCAGAAAGCGCCAGGCCACGCGGGGCAGGCTCAGGCCAGCCGACAGTGCGCACAGCACCGCCAGCGCAATAAACACGATACCAAAGCCCCAGCCCTGATTGTTGCTCAGCAGCAGCCACAGTCCGGCATAGATGACAGTCAGTACCGTCGCAGTAGACAAGTGCTGTATTCTGGATGCCGGTCTCGCCACAATAACTCCCTTTGCCGTGATGTTCAGCCTGATGCTGACAAGCCATGTTAACAAAGTTACAGTGTCTGGCGCGTATCGGATAGAATGTCGGTCAATGATCCAGTAAAAGACGCGTAGACAAGCATTCATAATAGACAGACTCATAACAGACAGTCTAATAACAGACAAAGACTAATAGATGTCGGAATTCAACAGGCGCTGGCTCGCTGAGGCCGTCAGGCGGGGCAGGGCAGAAGCACGGGACGAGGCAGCGGAAAGGTATGCCCGTCGCTGCGACGGGAACGCTGAACAGCGTATTCTGGCGTGGGCGGAGTTTATTGCTGAGCGCGATGGTGTGGGTGAAAGCCTGCAGCGCTGGCGGCAAAGTGCCCTGCTGGCACTGTCTGGCCTGCTGGTGCTCGGTCTGTTGAGCGGTTTCACCGCCGCCCTTGCGGTACTGGGCAACAGCCAGGCGCCGGTCAATGTCATCTGGGCATTGGGCAGTCTGCTCGGTATCAACCTGTTGCTGCTGGTCATCTGGTTCCTGAGCTTCAGTGTCAACGCTCAGGGTGGTTCGCTGGGGCGCCTCTGGTATGCCATCACGGTTGCCTTTCAGAAACGATTTCAGAATAACGGCCATGCTGCGGCCATCACGCAGGCTTTCAACTCGCTCACTGCGCAGGCAGGCCTGAGTCGATGGTGGCTCAGTGTGGTCAGCCATCTGAGCTGGCTGTGCATCATGCTGGGGGTGTTGGCGGGCCTGATGCTGGCATTGGCCCTGCGCAGTTATGTATTTGTCTGGGAGACCACGATTTTACCGGCATCGGTTTTTGTGACGCTGGTAGAGTCGCTTGGCGCGTTGCCTGGATTGCTCGGCTTTGCCACGCCGGCAGCGGATGCCATTACCGGCAGCAGTTCCCAGGCAGGTGTCACCCTGGCCGGGCAGGATGACATGGCTCGCCGCGCATGGGCTTCCTGGCTGAGCGGCTGCGTCCTGGTTTACGGCATTCTGCCACGCCTGTTGCTGAGCGTATTGTGCGGGTTTCGATTGGCAATCGGTGCGCGCAATGTCCGACTGCCAACAAATTCCCTGGCCTGGGTGTCGTTGTCATCACGGCTGGTACCGGACAGCGAGCAGGGTGGCGTCACAGACCCGGCGGTCACCGCGCCATCCCCGACATTCAAACGTCGTGCGCGCAAAGGTCAGACTGGAGAAGCCAGGCTCCTGGTCGGGCTGGAAATCCCCAGTAACCTGAACTGGCCCCCAGCCGACCTGGCTGACCGGGTGCAGACGCATCTGGTCGACAGCCGGCAGCAGCGGGAATATGTGCTGGAACAGTTGAGCGACGATCCACCGCAAAAATTATTGCTGGCCTGCGCCGCGGCCCAGTCACCTGATCGCGGCAGCCTGCACTGGCTGTCCGATGCCGCCAGCCAGACATCAGATGTCGCGGTCTGGTTGATGGGCGCCGATCGCGCAACGGCAGAACGAATGGCTATCTGGCGCCAGTATCTGCAAGACATGGGCATCGCCGATCAGGCCATATTTGACGCCACTGACAAGGCTTTGGCCTGGCTGGGAGACGCACCCTGATGTCGATTGCCGAGCAATTATTGAAGGCGGTCGGCGAACCGCTGCGCGTGACCGTGGCTGGCCATACCAATACCGGTAAAACCTCGCTGCTTCGCACGCTGACGCGGGACGCCCGTTTTGGCGAGGTGTCGGGCCGGCCCAGTACCACCCGGCATGTTGAAGCTGCCCGTCTGCTGGTTAATGGCAAGGTGCTGCTGGAGTTGTTTGACACCCCGGGGATTGAAGAGCCTATTGATCTGCTGGCGCTATTAACAGAGCAGGCTGGTAAGGCTGGCAACGAAGATGGCCGTGAACGCATTCGTCGGTTTCTCGCGTCCGAGCCTGCGCAAAGTCGTTATGATCAGGAAGCCAAAGTGCTGCGGCAACTGATGAAAAGCGATGCGGCTTTTTATGTGCTCGATGCCAGAGACCCGGTGCTCGCCAAACATCGTGATGAACTGGAAATTCTGCGCCTTTGCGGGGTGCCGCTATTGCCCTTGCTGAATTTTGTTGCCGACCCTGAGGCGCGCGAGGATGAATGGCGGGATGCGCTGGCCGGTCTGGGTCTGCACGCCATCGTGCGATTCGACACGGTGACACCAACACAGGATGGTGAGCGTTTACTGTACGGCAAGCTTGCCAGTCTGCTGGATGCCCACAGCGATATTCTGAATGCATTGATCGCCAGCCATGCCGACGATGCCGTGCAGCGTCACCAGTCGGCGCTGACGCTGATCGCCGAATTGCTGATCGACGTGGCAGCCCTGCAACACCGGGTGTCTTCAATTGACGCCAGTGTGCTGGGCAAGGCGTCGGGCGCGCTCAACGACCGCGTGCGTAAACGCGAGCAGGCCTGCGTAGAGCGGCTGCTGAGCCTGTATCGGTTCTATCCGGATGACATTGAAAGTGCGGCGCTGCCGCTGGTGGAAGGTCGCTGGCAGCAGGACCTGTTTGATCCCTATACGCTGCAGGCGATGGGCTTGAAGGTGGGCAGTGGGGCGGCCGCGGGTGCTGCCGCCGGCGTCGGCGTGGATTTGATGGTGGGTGGTATTACCCTCGGGGTTGCCGCCGCCACCGGTGCGCTGCTGGGCGGTGGTCTGCATACCCTGCGGCACTATGGCAGCAGCCTGAAGGCGCTGATCTCGGGCGAAAAGATCCTGCGCGTGGATGACAATATTCTGCGAGCACTGGCGGCCAGGCAATGCCAGTTGCTGAAGGCGCTGGAAACACGTGGCCACGCCGCGCAGCATAAAATCATCACCGCGGAGGCGGCGGAACCGGTATTCGAAGGCCAGCGTCTGCCGTCGCCACTGCGTCAGGCGCGCTCCAATCCGGAGTGGATAACGGCCAGACCCAACTTCGATTTTGAAGATCGTCGCCAGAACGCGGTAGACGAACTGAGCGAACTGCTGGCAGAAAAAATACAATCACCTATTAAACATACAAAATAAAGCAATCGTCATTCAGGGTGCTTCGACAAACCGGGGCCTCTGTCTACATAACGGGGAACTGACATGAAACTTGAATCACTGGCATTGCACCATGGCTACGAATCGGAAGCGACTACCAAGGCAGCCGCCGTACCGATTTATCAGACCACGTCGTATACCTTCGACAACACCCAGCATGGTGCGGATCTGTTCGACCTGAAAGTACCGGGCAATATTTACAGTCGTATCATGAACCCGACCAATGCCGTGCTCGAGCAGCGACTAGCGGAAATGGAGGGCGGCATCGGTGCATTGGCGCTGGCCTCAGGCATGGCCGCAATTACCTATGCCATTCAATGTATCACCCGTGCCGGTGACAATATTGTCAGCACCAGTCAATTGTATGGGGGCACGTATAACCTGTTTGCCCATACCTTGCCTACGCAGGGTGTAGAAGTGCGTATGGCCTCCTTCGACGATTACGAAGGGCTGGAAAAGCAGATCGATGAAAGCACCAAAGCGGTGTTCTGCGAATCGATCGGTAATCCCGCGGGTAATGTTGTGGACATTCAGCGCTTGGCAGACATTGCGCATCGCCATGGCGTGCCGCTGATCGTCGACAATACCGTGGCGACTCCGTACCTGTGTCGCGTGTTTGATCATGGTGCTGATATTGTTGTGCACTCGCTTACCAAATATATCGCAGGCCATGGCACCACCGTGGGTGGCATCATCATCGACTCCGGCAAATTTGACTGGGTTGCCAACAAAAAACGCTTCCCCATGCTGAACGAACCGGATCCGTCCTACCATGGTGTGGTCTACACAGAGGCGCTGGGCGAAGCCGCGTATATTGGACGATGCCGTGTAGTGCCGTTGCGCAACACGGGCGCTGCGTTGTCAGCGCACAGCACTTTCCTGATTCTGCAGGGTCTGGAAACGCTTGGTCTGCGTATAGAACGGCATTGCGAAAACGCCCTGGCAGTGGCCAGACATTTGCAGAAACACCCAAAAGTAGCCTGGGTCAATTATGCCGGTCTGGAAGACAGCCCGTATTATCCGGTGTGCCAGAAGATCTGCGGTGGCCAGGCCTCAGGTATTTTGAGTTTTGGCATTAACGGCGGCCTTGCGGCCGGTGCACAATTTATTGATGCCCTGCAGATGATTCTGCGCCTGGTCAATATTGGTGATGCCAAGTCATTGGCCTGTCATCCGGCCAGCACCACGCACCGCCAGCTTAACCCGGCGGAACTGGCTCGCGCCGGTGTCAGTGAAGACCTGGTGCGGATTTCCGTCGGCATCGAGCATATTGACGATATCCTGGCAGATATCAATCAGGCACTTGATAAAGTATCGGTCTGAGTTATGACTGAGCCGACACAGCCAGAACAGCAAGAGCAAGAGCCAGAACAGCAGTCGCCGCCAGTAAAAAAACGGCTGTTGCGTGACCGCAAAGTGCACCTGACCGCGGCAGCAGCAGGCTTCATTATTGCCAGTGCCGTGGCGTTTATGGGCGGCACGCCAGTGGCCTGGGGGACACCGGTGTACTTTGTGCTGGGCTGGCCATTGATGTGTGCAGTGATCTATTTTCTGGCCCGAGCGTATCCGCACAACAACTGGCGCTGGACGCTGAGTATGATGCTGGGCCAGGTGTTTTCATCAATATTCTTTGGCAATGCCAATTTTATATTGCAGGCGATGCTGTTTGTGACCCTGCTTTCAATACCACAGTTTGTTACCGGTGCGTTTGGGGCCCGCGCCGGCAAAGCCCGGCAGGCGCAGCACGGTAATCCAGAGCACAGCACTGGCAACGACGACACATCTTCACAGGATAAGTTATGAAATTCCAAGGCAGTCCGGGTTTCACTCACGCGCAGCGCGATCGCATCGGCGTGCTGGTCACCAATCTGGGAACACCCGATGCACCTACGCCATCGGCGCTGTATCGCTATCTCAAACAGTTCCTGTGGGACCCGCGTGTGGTGGAGTTGCCCAGGCCATTATGGTGGCTGGTTCTGAACGGCGTCATTCTCAATATTCGTCCGCGCCGCTCCGCGAAATCCTACGCCACCGTGTTTACCGATGAAGGTTCGCCCCTGTTATTCCATACCCGCAATCAGGCCAATGCACTGTCAACGATGCTGCAATCCCGTGGTCACGAGGATCTGGTGGTGGACTTTGCCATGCGCTACGGCAATCCCTCGATTCCCTCAGTACTGGAAAACATGATGCAGCAGGGTGTGCGCAGACTGCTGGTGGTACCCCTGTATCCGCAGTATTCAGCCTCCACCACGGCGTCGACTTTTGATGCTGTCAGTGATGATTTCAAGCGGCGCCGCTTGCTGCCGGAGTTGAGATTCGTCAATCACTATCATGATTTTGAGCCGTTTATCGCTGCCGCCGCGCAGCGTATTCAGGCGCACTGGGCAGAGCATGGCCGCGCCGACAAACTGATGTTTTCCTATCACGGCGTGCCCAAAAAATACCTGCTCAACGGTGATCCGTATTTCTGTGAATGTCACAAGACCTCGCGTCTGCTGGCGCAGGCTCTGGAGCTGGGTGACGATGAATGGATGACCACCTTCCAGTCGCGTTTTGGTCGTGAAGAATGGTTGAACCCGTACACCGATGAAACCCTGAAATCACTGCCGGCACAGGGCGTGAAATCGGTACAGATTTTCTGTCCGGGGTTTTCGGCAGACTGCCTGGAAACCATCGAAGAAATTGGCGAGGAGAATCGAGAGTATTTTGAACAGGCGGGCGGGGAGCGCTATGAATATATCAGCGCCCTGAACGACAGGCCCGAACACATCAGCGCGCTGGCTGACCTGGTGCAGTTACATCTGTCCGGATGGCAGGCGCCGGAGGCAGACCCGGAGCGTCAGGCTCGTGCCCGCGCTCAGGGCGCCTCCGAATAACAACGATTGTGTTATGGCGCAGTGGCGGGTTCGTCGACCAGCCACTGGTTCAGGTCAATGATATCCTGTGGCGTCAACACGCCAGCGGTGCGTTTCAGCTCCAGGGTATCAATGATGTAGTTGTAGCGGGCATCGGAATAGTTACGCAGCGCGCCGAACAACTGCTGGCGGGCCTGCAGCACGTCAACAATATTGCGCGTACCCACTTCATAACCGGCTTCAATCGCATTCAGCGCCGAGCGCGCTGAAATGATTGCCTGCTGGCGTTGCGCGATGACCATGGAGTCGGTGTTCACGCGACGGTAGGCGTTACGGATATCCTGCGTGGTGGTGCGGCGGATCAGGTTGGCCTGTTCCTGTTGCGCCACCAGGTCGTACTCGGCCTGTTGTCGACGTGCCGTCAGGGCATGCCCGGTGTACAGCGGAATGCTGACCGACAGTGCAATGCTCACGCCTTCAATCGCACCCACCGCACGCTGGCTGCCATCCGTACCCTGACCGCTGTTGGTCTCACTGTTGGAGTAACCGCCCTGCAGGCTTACCGTGGGCCAGCGTTCTGTGCTGCGGGCCTTGGCGATCTGGGACTGGGCTTCCACGTTGTAGCGTGCCGCCAGTAATTGGGGGTTGCTGTTGAGTGCCTCATTGACCCAGTCCGCCATGCTGCCATCGGCCTCAACAACGGGGAAATCCTCGCTCAGCACATCAATGTTCGGATGCGGCTGACCGGTAATCGCTTCCAGCGCTTCATAACTGCTTGCCAGCGCGTCTTCGGCCAGCAGGGTATTGTTGCGGCCCAGATCGTAGACGGCCTGTGCTTCATAGACTTCGGTGATGGCAACCAGGCCGACTTCTTCACGTTGCTGTGTGCGCTCGAATTCGCGTTGTGAGGCTTCTTCTTCCTGTCGGCGCGTGTCGAGCTGATCGATGTTGCGCAGGACATTAAAATACGCGGTGGCAACCCGGATGATCAGTGCCTGTTCCTGCGCGGCAAAGTTGAACATGCGCGCCTGGTCGGCTTCTTTTGCTCCCTGGTAGCTATACCAGTTGGGCATGTTCAGCAGCGCCTGGCTGACGTTGAGACCGTAGCGCGTTGATTCGGAGTTGAGGTCAGTCAGGTCGACGACATCTTCGGGGCCGGCCGCCTGGCGTTGTTCTGAGAAGTTGGCACTGGCCTGAGGCAGCAGGCTGGAGCGGGCCAGAGTTACCTGTTGCTGGCCGGAGCGCAATTGCGCCTGCGCCTGACGCAGGGTCGGGTCGTTGCGCATGGCCAATTCCAGAATACTTACCAGATCGTCCGCCAGGACGGGTTGTGCAGAAATAAGCAGCCCGGCTGCAAGAGCCAGCGTGCGGGGGAAACATCGCATAATCAGAAATCCTGTCAGTTCAATCGTTGACTGAAAACCATCTATCTTTTTAGTCGGACCTGTTATACAGGCCTGCTGTCGGCCTGGTTGTGGGTCCACGTATCGTATTTTTATCTCAATATGTCTGCAATTAACGCCGGTAGCCGAGTTCTGCAATGCTCGATTACTGTACAGGCTATTGTTATACGGTGCTTTTTTATTATTCTGTCGATCATGTTTCGGATCAGGGTGCGCAGACACTTGCCGCTGACGGCTGACAGGCAAGAAACAGTCCGGCTGGTACAGTCGGCATTCTACACAGTGTTACCAAAGGAGCCAATAAACTGCGGCTGTAAAAACCAACCGACCATCGCATCAGATCGTTATTCGCCGCTGTCGCACGGTCAGGATTGATGCCAGCGGTAACACTTTGCCCGGGTTTAAGGCATAATACGGCGTTGTTATTCACGCCTGCATTCACACCGTGGCGCCACCGTGGCCCCCACCTGTGACCCGGGCTCGACTTAGGATAGAGCAATGAGTGCCAAGCCAGAACACTTTCTCGACAGAATTACCGAACTGGACGACAGAACCCGTTACGAGTTCAGCAGTTCCGGTAAAGTATACGTGCAGGGAAGCCGTACTGACATTCAGGTGCCGATGCGTGAAATCCGCCAGTCCGACACCCTGACTGAAAAAGGCAACGAGTCAAATCCGGCAATTCGTGTCTATGACACCTCCGGCCTGTATTCCGATCCCTCGGCCCACGTTGACCTGCGCACCGGTCTGCCGGCCATTCGCGCGCCCTGGATCGACGAGCGTGATGATACCGAGCTATTGACCGGGGTCAGCTCCGAGTTCGGCCGGCAGCGCCAGAACGATGTGCAGACTGCCCACCTGCGCTTTGAGCACCTGCACAAGCCGCGCCGTGCCAAAGCCGGCGCCAACGTTACCCAGCTGCACTATGCACGCCAGGGCATCATCACGCCGGAAATGGAATACATCGCCATCCGCGAGAACATGAGCATTGCCCAGATGCAACAGCAGCAACTGACCGGCAAAGGTGATGTCACCGATCTGGGTTTCCAGCATCCGGGCCAGTCCTTTGGCGCTGCCATCCCCAAAGAAATTACGCCGGAGTTTGTGCGCGATGAAGTGGCCCGTGGTCGTGCCATCATCCCGATGAACATCAACCACCCGGAAATTGAACCGATGATCATCGGTCGCAACTTCCTGACCAAGGTTAATGCCAACATCGGCAACTCGGCGGTGACCTCTTCCATCGAAGAGGAAGTCGAGAAGCTGGCCTGGTCGGCGCGCTGGGGCGCGGACACGGTCATGGATCTGTCGACCGGCAAGAACATTCACGAAACCCGTGAATGGATCATTCGTAATTCAATGCTGCCGATTGGTACGGTGCCGATTTACCAGGCACTGGAAAAAGTCGGTGGCGTAGCCGAAGACCTGACCTGGGAAATTTTCCGTGACACATTGATTGAACAGGCCGAGCAGGGCGTGGACTATTTCACCATCCATGCCGGGGTGCTGCTGCGTTATGTGCCCATGACTGCCAAGCGCGTTACCGGCATTGTTTCCCGTGGTGGTTCCATCATGGCCAAGTGGTGCCTGTCGCATCACAAGGAAAGTTTCCTGTACACGCACTTCGAAGATATCTGCGAGATCATGAAAGCATACGATGTCTCTTTCTCGCTGGGTGACGGTCTGCGTCCGGGCTCGATAGCTGATGCCAACGACGAGGCACAGTTTGCCGAACTGGAAACACTGGGCGAACTCACCAAGATCGCCTGGAAACATGATGTGCAGTGCATGATCGAAGGGCCCGGTCACGTGCCCATGCACATGATCAAAGAGAACATGGACAAGCAGCTGGAAGTTTGTGCCGAGGCTCCGTTCTACACACTCGGACCGTTGACCACCGACATCGCGCCAGGCTACGACCATATTACCTCCGGTATCGGCGCTGCCATGATCGGCTGGTTCGGTTGCGCCATGTTGTGCTACGTGACCCCTAAGGAGCATCTGGGGTTGCCGGACAAGCAGGACGTGAAAGAAGGTCTGATGGCTTACAAGATCGCGGCGCATGCCGCGGATCTGGCCAAAGGCCATCCGGGTGCGCAGTTGCGTGACAATGCCCTGTCCAAGGCGCGCTTTGAATTCCGCTGGGAAGATCAGTTCAATCTGGGGCTGGATCCGGATACAGCGCGTGCCTATCACGACGAGACACTGCCCAAGGAATCAGGCAAAGTGGCCCACTTCTGCTCTATGTGTGGCCCCAAGTTCTGTTCCATGAAAATCAGTCAGGAAGTGCGTGACTTCGCTGCAGCGCAGGAAGCTGCCGATGGCGTTGGTATAGTGGATGTTGACGCCGGTATGGAACAGATGGCCGAAGAGTACAACAAGACCGGGCGCCAGTTGTATCACAAGGTGTAAGCGATACCGCTGTTATTCCCCCTGAACCAGATAACATTAGAAAAGAGTTTTGACGCATGACTGACATAAAAGCAGACGATTTGAACATTGAGTCCATCGAGGCCTTGATGACCCCGCAACAGCTTAAGGCTGACCTGCCACTGGAAGGTGCCGCACTGGCGTCAGTGCGCGATGCCCGGCAGAGCATTTTTAATATCCTGGATCGAAAAGACCCGCGCCTGTTTGTGGTGGTGGGGCCGTGTTCGATTCACGATACAGAAGCTGCGCTGGATTACGCCCGTCGCCTGCAGAAGCTGGCTGACGAGGTCAAGGATACGTTGTGCCTGGTCATGCGTGTGTATTTTGAGAAACCCCGGACATCGGTGGGCTGGAAAGGTCTGATCAATGACCCGTTTATGGATGACACATTCCAGATAGAAGAAGGCCTGCGCATCGGGCGCAAGCTGTTGCTGGATATTGTGGGCATGGGCCTGCCAGCATCAACCGAAGCACTGGATCCGATTTCGCCCCAGTACCTTCAGGATCTGATTTCATGGTCAGCCATTGGCGCCCGCACCACGGAGTCGCAGACTCACCGTGAGATGTCCAGTGGCCTATCGTCAGCAGTTGGCTTCAAGAACGGCACTGACGGTGGCCTGACCGTGGCGGTCAATGCCATGCAGTCGGTCAGTCACCCGCACCGTTTCCTGGGCATCAGCAAGGAAGGTCAGGTCGCCGTGGTCAAGACCAAAGGCAATCCCTACGCACACGTCGTGCTGCGCGGCGGTAATGCCGGCCCCAATTACGACTCGGTGCATGTTGCACAGGCAGAAGCCGCGCTGGAAAAAGGCGGTGTAAACACCAACATCATGATTGACTGCAGCCACGCCAATTCCAACAAGGATCCGTCGATTCAGTCGCTGGTATTAAAGGATGTCACCAACCAGATCCTGGAAGGCAACCAGTCCATTATTGGTGTGATGCTGGAAAGCAACATCAATTTTGGCAACCAGAAGATCCCCAAGGATCTTAATGATCTGGAATACGGTGTGTCAGTGACCGATGCCTGTATCGACTGGAGTGAAACCGAGCGCACAATCCGGGAAATGGCCGCCAAACTGAAAGACGTGTTGCCGGCCCGCAAAGCCTGAGTGCTTTACCGGGTGGCGCGCACGTTTACTATAGCCTTGACCATCACATACTGCTGGCAAACGGCATTGCGGTATCGGGATCTTCCTCGGCCTGACCCTGGCTGATCCACTCCTGCACGGCCGGATGTGCCAGCAGGGTATCGGCATAACGCTGTGCCCCGGCACTGAGCTCGGCACCGTAACTGCGTAAGACCAGGGCAATGGGCGCGGACATGCAGTCGGCAATGGAGAAGCGGCCATACAGATATTCACCGCCCAGGCCATGCTTGCGGCGGCAGCAGCTCCAGATCGCATCAATACGGGCAATTTCCTCTGCTATAGGCTCGGACACAGACAGGTCGACACTGGCTTTGCAGTTCATCGGCCAGTCTTTCTTGAGATTGGCAAATTCGGCATGAATCTCCGCGCACACTGATCGGGCGGTGGCGCGTTTGCGCGGGCTGGCAGGCCAGCCTTTACCGTCAAGCAGGGCCTCGGAAACATACTCACAGATCGCCAGTGAGTCCCAGACTGTGGTTTCATGATGCAGCAGGGCAGGCACCTTCAGCGACGGCGACAACGGACCCAGCTTTTCGGCCGTATTGCGCTGATACAGGGCGACATTGACCTCCTCAAACGGTATCTCGAAGTGCTTCAGCAGCAGCCAGGGCCGCATCGACCACGAGGAGAAGTTTTTGTTGCCAATGACCAATCGGGTGCTGCTCATTTAAAATGACTCCGCAATAGGTGTGTTGTCTGGTTTTTGCCGTTTTTGTCTGTTTGAAGGATTAGACACCAGCTTTGTTGCTGTGTCAGTTCTCAACAAGGGCTTTGTCCTGAATAAATATGGCAAAATCATGGCAACCGCCGTGCAGCGCTGGCAGCAGGCTTTAAACGCCCGATAATTAGCGTATATTTGCCGCTGATGTGGTGCCGGGCTAGACGGCTAACGACCGGGCTAACCGGAATGAAAGAAAAGGTGGGTTATGGCGCGAAGAATTGCAATTGTGGAAGATGAAGCGGCGATTCGCGAGAATTACGCGGATGTGTTGCGCAAGCAGGGTTACGAAGTCCAGACCTTTGCCAATCGCCGCGAGGCGATGAAGGCGTTTGATCTGCGTTTGCCCAACCTGGCTATCATCGATATCGGTCTGGAGAACGAGATCGACGGTGGTTTTACCCTGTGCCAGAGCCTGCGCTCAATGTCAGAGACCCTGCCCATCATCTTCCTGACCGCACGTGACAATGACTTCGACACCGTCAGCGGTCTGCGCATGGGCGCAGATGACTACCTGACCAAGGATATCAGCCTGCCGCATCTGTCAGCCCGCATTGCGGCGCTGTTCCGTCGCCAGGACGCGCTCAACCTGCCCACTTCCCCGGAGAATCTGCTGCAGCGCGACAAGCTGGTGCTGGATATCGGGCGCCTCACCGTGCAGTGGGACGGCATTCCGGTGCCACTGACGGTAACCGAATTCTGGATGGTGCACGCACTGGTGAAGTTTCCCGGTCATGTCAAAAGCCGGCAGGTGTTAATGCAGGAGTCGAAAATTTTTGTTGATGGCAGCACCATCACCTCGCACGTTAAACGCATCCGCCGCAAATTTATTCAGGTTGACGCCGACTTTGACTGTATCGAAACCGTGTACGGCATGGGCTATCGCTGGAACACAACCGTGACCGGCGCCAGCGCTGACAGCCAGGGCCAGTCCTGAACGTCAGGTAACCATAGGAAAACGCATGCCCGGGGCACTGAAAAACCCATTTGGAATTCGCTCGAAGCTGGTGTTTCTGTCCAGCTTTCTGCTGGTCATTCCCTGGCTTGGGTATCAGTATATTCTGGAGATGGAAGAATACCTGCGCCGCGGCCAGGAACAGGTCGTGCTGGGCACCGCCCAGGCGCTGGCGACAGCTCTGAACGAACGGCCCGAGCTGTTTGACGAAGGCACCTTCAGTCCGGCCCGTCGCAGCGAAAACCTGTACGTGTATCCAATCTATTCACCCTTGTCGCTGGATGACCTCACCCTGGTCGACTGGCGCGACTATCAGCGTTATGAGCTGTCCTACGGCCGTGCCAACACCATCGCCACACCGCTGAACCCGCAAAGCGAGTTCTCGCGTTATTACCACAATGACGAATCGCTGAACTTCAAACTGCTGCTGGGCGAACACAACCGCTACCTGTACGCCTACGTCAAAGTGGTAGATAACAACATTGTCTACCGCGCACCGGACAGTCTCAGCATTCATCGCAGTGACTTTCTGCAGGTGTCCATGGTGTCGCGCGACAACCAGTTGCAGCGTTTTGTCATCTCGCCGCGCGGCCCCGAATTCATCTACGCCTATGAAATCGGCGACGATCTGCGCGACATTGGCGCATTGGAGCATGAGGAGCGTATCAGCGGGCAATGGTATGAAACCGAAGACGGTTATATTGTTGAAATGCGCATGCCGCTGAACATGCTGGGCGACAATTTTGGTCTGGCCATCTATGACGTCGACAGCGCCGAGGCCAGGAATGTCAACGCGGTGGTGGCGACATCCAGTGTCAATAATCCACAGCGACTGGGCTCACTGCTGCGCCCGACACCGGAGATCGACAAGATTGTTGAAGGCATGGGGCACACCAACTCGCGCATTCAGGTGGTGGACCGGGGCAGTCGTGTATTGCTCAGTGTCGGCGATATCCAGTCAGCCAGCGGTCTCAGCATTGCGCCGGAATCCCCGGAGGAATCGGACAACCGGTACTGGCGCTATATTGAAAACAATATTCTGCACCCGATGTATTACCGGGTTCTGACCAAACCCTCCAATGACTTTATTGACGAGCTTTATACCGGCAGTACGCTGGCGGGCGCGCACCTGAGCGCCGCGCTCGATGGCCAGCCGCGCACGCAGTTCCGCTCCATTGACGACAACCGCACACGTATTCTGGAAGCGGCTTACCCCATTTATGCCGATGGTGAAATCATGGGTGCGGTGGCGGTGGATCAGAACATGAATGGCATACGCACATTCCGTAACCAGGCCCTGGAAACTCTGTTCAACACCATTCTGGGCGTGATGCTGTTGGTGGTATTCGGTCTGTTCTTTTTTGCGTCGCGTATATCGGCGCGGATCCGGGCGCTGCGTAACCAGGCGGAGAATATCATCGATGACAATGGGCGCTTGAAAAACACCATCGTCGCCAGCGGCAACTCGGATGAGATCGGTGACCTGTCACGCAGTTTCTACAATATTGTGGAACGGTTGGGGCAATACACCAATTATCTGGAGAACATGTCATCACGCCTGTCGCACGAGCTGCGCACACCGGTCACTGTGGTGCGCTCGTCACTGGAGAATCTGGGCATGACGGCGCAAGACAAAGAGTCCTCGGTTTATATTCAGCGCGCGGAAGAAGGTATCAGTCGACTCAACCTGATTCTGACCAACATGAGCGAAGCCACGCGACTCGAGCAGATGCTGCAGACCTCAGAGAAAGAAGTGATTGACCTGGAGAAGGTATTGGCTGGCTGTGTTGAAGGCTATCGGCTGGCGTACCCGGATGCGGTGATCAAGGCGGATCTGCAGGGGCCGGTGATGATCAATGGTGTGCCCGAATATATCGCGCAGTTAATGGACAAGCTGATCGCCAATGCAGTTGAGTTCACCTACCCGCAAAAACCGATTACCGTTTTCTGTCGTGCCATCAAGGGCAGGGCGGTGCTGCGGGTGACAAACTACGGCCCCTATCTTCCGGAAGAAATGAAGGGGCGTCTGTTTGATTCCATGATTTCAGTGCGGCCGCAGGAGAAGCAGCGCGAACCCCATCTGGGTATGGGGCTGCACATTGCACGACTGGTTTCCGAGTTTCATCAGGGTCAGATTCGTGCCGAGAACATCGCCGAATTTGAAGGTGTGGCAATTACCCTGTTGATTCCTCTGTTGCCGGATCCGCATCGCTAAGCGACGTTAACGAAATGCTGTCGTTGTTTCCGGATGCCGCATTGTCTTCAGATTCCTTGGCGCGTGGAACATAGTAGTCCGGGGCATTCTCTTTCACTACCGGCGAGTGCTCGGCCCAGGCATGACAGGTATTGAGCACAAACGGGCGACCCACATGCTGCTTGCTGTCCGAGTCGGCGAGTTTGCGGCGGTGGTTCTGCAGCGGCTTGATGGTCTGAATGGCCACGGTTGCCATCGGATAAAGCAGTTCGGTCAGATGGGTGCAGCCCTGCATGCCGCCCACGCGTTCGCGGATGACACGACGCCAGCCCGGCCCCATGGTGACGCCAATCAGCGCCTTGTAGACCGGGGTGATATCCGGGCAGATGGAGAACGGACTGTGCTCGGTGGCGGCTTCAATATCCTGAATCTGGAATTTGTCATTGATGGTGACGCGCAGCAGCATCTCATGCAGCGCTTCACCCGGCTCAATGGTGCCACGCCAGTTGTTGCTGAAGGCATAGGTCTTGGTGTCAGTCAGATGAGCTTCGATGTCAAACCAGCCATCCTCACGTTCATAGCCGGTGAAGTTGATCTGGCGCGTATGGATATGTTCGCGCGCTACTGCCTGTGTCAATGCCATTAATCTTTCCTCCGCTCAGGGCGGAGGATTATACCGCAAAAACCGGACGCCCGCTCTGTGACCAGGGGTTCAGAAATACTCGAAGTGTATCAGCGTGTTGCGTGGTTCGCCGGCATCATCGCGGAAATTGCTGACGCCTTCGAACATCAGCAATCGGCGCGAATCAGCATCATAGCCAATCAGTATGGGGTCAACAAACCAGCTCACCATGCGCAACAGTCCGGCCGGGTTGATGATAAAGCAGTGCATGTTCTGTGACGGGAAGTTGCACTCGTCGTTGTCAGTCTTGCGGATACTGATGTGCACCGTATCCATGCGCGCAGGTACCAGGAAATCGGTGGTAATGCGGCGGCCATCGACCAGGCGGTCCCAGTGCTCGCGCACAAACGGATCAAAGCCGGCGTCTATGATCAGGCCCTCTTCATAATCAAACTGCTCGCGCTGAATCTCATCGCTGTCGTGTGGGCGTACCTCAAGTTCCACGTAGGGGCCCGGCTCGGCATTGGGATGGCGTGTGGTGATGCGGGCGTCATTGCGGTGGTCCGCCTGGGAAATGGCTGGCGCGGTGGTGGACACCGAATAATCGATGTCCTTTTCGCCGAACAGTTCGTCATCCGGGGTTCGGTACTCAACGCGCGTGGTCAGATCAAGATCGGGGTCGTTGGCAAAATGAATCTCCCGGTACAGTACTACCGATTTATCGGTGGACCACGCCGTGCCGATGGCCCAGGGCTCCGCTGAGGGCTCTTTTCCTGAGTTCGCTGAAGGCTCTTTTTTTGAGTTCGCTAAAGGCTCTTTTCCTGAGTTCGCTGAAGGCTCTTGTGAAGAAGATTGGGCCAGCGTTTGGGAAGCCGCGAGTGCGCTTAACAGCGCCAGGCAGAGCAGGTGTTTGGTCATGCGGTCCTCCATCTGAATTCGACGTTCGAGTTAATGGGTCAGTGCTTTTTTGCTAAATCGTTTTTTGTTCAGGGCATGCAGTCTGATCAACAAAGGGAACATCATGGCCCACATCAAACTGATGATCGGCAGTGCCAGCCAGATCGGTTGCAGCAGGGTAACGTCGGCCAGTTGCGCCCCGCCAAAGTACGACGTAGGTGCAAACACGGCGCCGCCGGCGATACAAAGCGCGAGGCGGTCATGGAAAAAGCGTAACGCATAACCCACCGTAGTACCGAACAGGATCCAGAGACTGGTGAGCCAGAGCGGTGGCAGAAAATACCCGGTCTCCAGTACGCCCGCCGAAATGAGCGCCATGTCACAGATGAAACCGAGGGCAGTGCACTGCAGCAGGAATAAAAACTCGGTGCGTTTGTCTGGCACTGCGTTCAGGTGTAACGCAACCACCGCCGGCATCACTGCCATCGCGAGCCAGGAGCCGCCGAGCACGCACGCCCACCAGCCAAGCTGAAAGGCAACTGCGTTCAGAATAGTGTGCTGGCGCTGTGACAGATGTAGGGCGCCCAACAACACGACCGGACGATGACTGGTCAATGCCGTCACCGGTGGTCCTGTGCGTGTACCGGGCCTGTCTGCTGCGACTGAATACGCGCGTGCAATGGTGCCAGGCGGTAGTCGGGTTTGGCCATGACAATCTGTGCGGTGTGAATGACCCGCTCCATGAACCCTCCCTGACAATACGCCAGGTAATAATCCCACATGCGAATGAAATCAGTGCCAAAACCCTGCGCCTGAATTTCCGGCATGTGTGCCAGAAATGCTTTACGCCAGCGCTCCAGGGTCATGGCGTAATCACGGGTGATGTCTTCCAGGCCGACAATCTGTAGATCGGTGTCACGCGCCACGTGATGCGCAATGGCACTGTTGCTGGGCAGGCAACCACCCGGGAAAATGTAGCGCTGAATAAAATCCACGGTGCGCTTGGCGTCTTCATAACGCTGATCGGAAATGGTGATGGCCTGAATCAGCATCAGTCCCGAAGCTTTGAGCAGAGATGAGCACTTGGCAAAATAGGTAGCGAAGTACTCATGCCCCACCGCCTCAATCATTTCAATGGAAACCAGCTTGTCATACTGTCCGTCCAGGTCGCGATAGTCTTTTAGCAGCAGTTCTACACGGTCCTGCAGGCCTTCCTCTCTCACCCGCTGACTGGCGTGATTGTACTGCTCCTGGGAAATCGTGGTGGTGGTGACACGACAACCGTAGTGTTTGGCCGCGTGAATCGCCATCGAGCCCCAGCCGGTGCCAATTTCCAGCAGATGATCGTCAGGGCTCAACTGCAGGCGTTCGCAGATATGGCTGAGTTTGTTTAACGAGGCCTCGTGCAGGCTTTGTGATTCGTCACGAAAAATGGCCGACGAATACATCATGCTGGGATCAAGAAAGGTGGAAAAGAAGTCATTGCTCAGGTCGTAATGTGCGGAAATGTTTTTGCGCGAGCCCTCCAGTGAATTACGATTGCGGCGATGCAGCAGCCCGTTCATGAAACGCGCGATACGGGACTTGCCTCGATCCAGGCCTTTGAGTACCGACATGTTAAGCACCATGATGCGCACCAGCGGCACCAGGTCGTTGGTGTGCCACTGCTGCTTCATGTAGGACTCACCGCCACCAATGCTGCCGTTGAACACCACCGCCTGATAGAAGGCCGGGTCGGTTACCAGCAGATGCGCAGTGACGACATCGTCGCCCTGCTCACCGAACTCATGCACCTCATGGCCTTCGTCGATGACAATACGGCCTTTGCTGATTTTGCCCAGCTGGCGGAACAGCAGGCTGCGCGCAATTTTCTGCTGACTGCCGGCCAGCGTCATGGCGTGGCTGCCAGCCGGCCTGTTGCCACCAAGCGTTGCGGCAAGGTCAAATTTCTGCCCGAGTGCGCCTGTGTGTACTGAGCCGGTCTGGCGGTTGCCTGGTGATTTCATGGTGATGTCTATCTCCTTTCTCATTCCTGTCGTTGCATGCCTGCATCGGACTTCTTGTCTGTCTGATTCGTGTGTTTGATGGTTGCGTGAGTCGGGCGCTGGTGTGGATGAATCGGGATGCGTTTTAGCCACAGGCGCATTGCCTGCCAGCAAATGCCCAAACCAACTTTTGCTGTCATCAGGGGATACGTCAGCAGTACCCGGTTCAGATTGCTGGCGGTGGCCTCCTGACGCTGCAATGACAGGCTGGCGTTGAAGGCCTGACGTCCCAGTCGCCAATTCTGCAGGTTCAGGTTCAGGGTCTCTGCCGGCGTGGTGCTGTGCCAGCGATATTCCATGTCCATGGGCATGAAAGGCGAGACATGCAGCTGTTTGGCAAAGCGATGATGGCAGACATCGCGGCCCGGTGAGCAAGGGATCACATAAGGCGTGCTCTCACCCCAGGGTGTGTTGGTGACTTCGGCGACAATAAAACGCAAGTGTTCCTGATCATCAAACACGTAGTAGCAAGTAATCGGATTGATTAAATAGCCGAAATAACGCAGGTTGGTAAGCACGCGAATCGGCCCGGTTGGTCTCTCGCCGCTGGCGGCAAACACACGCTGGCGCACTGCCTCGTCGAGTGACGGTGTTTCCGGGTCCAGGTAGTCGCGACGCCGGAACCAGGCCAGCGCCGGACCCGAGGCCGACCACAGAGGACTGCGCGATACCACATCCTGTAATTCATCCAGGTCCAGGTACATCATGAAGACCCGGTAACGGAAATGATGCAACACCCGGCCCAGCCGGCGGTGCCGCACAGTGCCGGTATAGATGGCGCTGTGCTCGGCGGGAAAGCGTTTGCTCATGCTGAGGTTTTCCGCAGTTGTTGCTGGCGTTGTCGGGACATCAGAGCATACCAGAGCCCGCCGGAAAACTGCGCCAGCCGCAGCACAAAGGTTAGCCGACGCGGGAAGTTGAGCTCGCGCGGGCGTTTTTGCAGGCCCTTGCGGATCCGCTCAGCCGCCTCTTCGGCGTCCATCAGGAAGGGCATCGGAAAGTCGTTCTGCTCGGTCATCGGTGTTTTAACAAAGCCCGGGTTGATGGCGCAGACGTCAACAAAGTCGCTGAAATCGATGCGCAGCGAATGCATCAGGTAACGGCTGGCCGCCTTGGAGGCAGCGTATGCTTCCGCGCGCGGAAACCCGATAAACCCGGCCAGGCTGCAGACGCCGGCCAGCAAGGGCCGGGAGGGTGCCTGGCGCAACAGCGGTAACGCTGCATTGGTGGTGTTGATCATGCCAAAGAAGTTGGCGTCCATGACCCGTCTGAACATGGCCGGGTCCAGTGTCTGTCCTTTTATGTACTCGCAGGCACCGGCGTTCATGATGACCAGATCCAGATGCGGCGCCAATGCGGCCAGTTGTTGGCTGCTGTCCGTGGTGTCATCGTCAGTAACGTCAAAGGTCATCGGGATGATCTGACCGCTCAGCTTGTCAGCTTCATCACGCACAGCTTCCAGTTTATCCAGCGTGCGACCGCTGATGATGACAGTGTGGCCGCCGGCAGCGTAGCCCAGTGCCAGTGATTTGCCGATGCCCGAGCCGGCCCCGGTTATCCATATCTGCATAGTGCTTCTCCCTGTCATGTGTTGTGCTGTCGCCTGCCTCGCCCTGCCTGTACTGCGCCGGCGATGCTGCTTTTGGCTCAAGCTGCTCTTGGCTCAGGCTGCTCCGGGCTCAGGCTGCCAGTCGTCTGTTGATGAACCGGACCAGCGAACCCAGCACCGGAATGTGGCGATAGAGCATGGCACCCAGATCGTAAAAATCTTCGTGGTAATATACCCGGTCGGTAAAGTGAATCAGCGTCATGCCTTTGACGTCAATGGGCTTGCCTTTGTTGAGGCGCCCGTGACTGAAGCGCATCACCCAGGTAATCGTGGCCGTGTGATCCGAAATCTGTTCGTCCTGATAGGTGAAACTCATGCCACGGGCACTCTGGTACTGGCCGCGCAGATAGTTTTTCAGCGCCAGGCGGCCATTGACCGTGTGTACCGGATCGTGAAACTCAACGTCCTGGGTATAGATCCGATCAATGTCTTCAAGACCGGCGATGCCCGGGCTGCGGTAGAAGTCCTTGAAGTCATTGATCAGTGCCATCCGCAGGTTTGCACTGACGGAACTCATTTCACTAGCCATGGTTGGGTCTCTTCCTGTCTGTCGTCATGCGCAGAAGGCGCCTCTGATAGTGAGTGTTGATACGCGCCGGTGAATTGGCTGGATCAGCCTGAACCGACATGCAACATTTATGTCTGTTTCTTTGCTGTTTTGTGATCCGCGTCGCAAACTGCCGCGTAATAGTTCCGAATAAAACGCATTTGTTACGGTAATTCATCCAGGTAGACCGGGTTATCAGTGGATAATAAAGACGATATGGAAAACACAGCAAGCGTGCATAAGGGTCGTAGCCCGCTCCCGGATCCGTGGGCAGAGTCCGTCAGGCGCGTGGCAGCCGACCGTGACCGTGCTGCGTTTCAGGAGCTTTACCACCACTTTACGCCCATGATTCGGGCGTTCCTGCTAAAAAGCATGGGGGCGGGAGCCAACCGCTCGGAAGCCGAAGAGATCACGCAGGAAGCGCTGATCAAGGTCTGGAACAAAGCAGCGTCGTTTAACAGCAGTAAAGCGAGTGTGAACACCTGGATATTCACCATCGCCCGAAACACCCGAATTGATTTCATTCGCCGTAACGAACGTAATGAGCGAAAGATCGCTATTGAAGACATCTGGCATGAGCCCGAGTCACCGGAACCGCTGGTCGACCTGCAGCAGCGTCGCGCAGAACAGGTGATCAAGCAGGCCATGGCAACGTTGCCGGATGAGCAGGTACAGGTGCTGCACAAGGCGTTCATGGAAGGCAAATCGCACAACGAAGTGGCCGAGGAACTGGGCCTGCCGCTGGGAACCGTGAAATCGCGGATCCGGCTGGCACTGAACAAGATGCAGATTCTGATTGACCGTTAAAAAGGGGTCGCTGAATGGCGATCGCTGATGACAGATACGATTGAAACAACAGTATTTTTTACGTAAACAGAGCCACCCTGGACGGGGTTCATTTTTCAGGTATCACTATGGTTTCTTTTCATCCGGACGCTAAATTTCTGACTGATTTTGCCGCAGGCAATCTGGCTTTGTCAGAGGCGATATGTGTCGCTGCCCACCTTGAGTTCTGCTCAAAATGTCGCAGCCATGTGCAACAGCTTAGCGATCTGGGGGCTCAATTGATGAGCCGCCTGGAAGTAGAGCCAATGCCTGTTGATGAACAGGATGCAGGCGATGACGGTTTTGATGCCCTGATGCAGCGCATTGATGCTGGTGACACCGGCATGTCGATTTCACCGGCACCGGCGCCGGCGGCGACAGCCCGTGTCAGTTCAGCCAATCCGCTGGGTCTGCCACGTGTGGTGCAGAAGCTGGCCAGCGAAGGTGTGCAAAGCCTGAAGTGGGGGCAGTTCGGCAAGTCTCTGCGCATTGCGCCAATCAGGATTGACAGCGAATCACGCGAAACCGCCCTTTATGACATTAAAGCCGGTGGTCAGATGCCGGAGCATGAACACCGGGGTGAGGAAATCACGGTCCTGCTCAAAGGCAGCTTCTCCGATGCCGAGGGCAAATACGTCAAAGGCGATTTTGTGGTGCGCCACGCCGGTGAGCGCCACCAGCCCACCGCCACGTTGGACACGGACTGCATCTGCCTGGTCAGTCTGGAGCAGCCAGTCAAGCCCAGCTCGGTCTGGTACCGCCTGCTCGAGCCCCTGGTCCAGTACCGCCTGTCCGGCCTGAGCAATTAGGCCGTTTTTTGCTGCGGCAACCCGGTCTGCAACTAGCCGCTGACCGATTGCTGCGGCATAATGCTGGGAAACGTTGAAGACAAGTTACCCAGTATTGACTGTCGCAGCAGTAACAGGAATCCCGATGTCCGCTTACCGACCGGTCTATGATCGTCAGGATGTGACGATTGTAAGCCGCGATACCGCTTTCCAGGGCTTTTTTGCCATCGACCGCATCGTCTTGCGTCACCGCCTCTTTGCCGGTGGCTGGAGCAACGATTTCAGCCGCGAGTTGTTTCGTCGTGACCAGGCCGCCGGTGTGCTGTTATACGACCCCAAGTCCGACAAACTGGTGCTGGTGGAGCAATTCCGCGTCGGCATGCTCGATGCCATGGATCAGAGCCCGTGGGCGCTGGAACTGGTCGCTGGCATTGTCGACGAGGGCGAGTCCGCTGCCGACATGGCGCGCCGTGAAGTCCATGAAGAATCCGGTCTTGAGATCGGCCCCCCGTTATTCATCTGCGACTATTTCAACAGCCCGGGCGGCAGTACTGAGCGTATCAAACTGTTCTACGCCGAAGTGGACGCCGGCCAGGCTGGCGGCATCCATGGCCTGGTTGAGGAAAACGAAGATATCCGCGTTGTGGTCATGAGCTTTGATGATGTGTGGGATGCGTTTGTGTCCGGGCACATCAATAATGCCATGGCGATCATTGCCCTGCAGTGGCTGCGTCTGCGCCGCGCCGGCATCGACGCTACCATGAGCAGCCATGAGCGGGCGACAGCCGTGAGCGGGGAGACAGCCATGAGCGGGGAGACAGCCATGAGCGAGGGGACAGCCATGAGCAAGAGTCTGCCATGAGCGAGATAATCGACAAAGTCAGCGAGCGCTCACGCTACCGGGTCAACCTGGCCGATTACATGGCGACCTGTGATGCCAACTATATTCGTTTACTAACCCTGATCCCTGCACTAGAATCTGAAAGAGCTGGCGGCAGCGGAAAGCTCGCTGTCAATGAGCAGAACTGTGACCTGGACGACATTAAAGAATGGGAATTCCTGATAGGATCCGGGGGTCGAAAAAACCAGGAAAACACGGGTCGCCCGCCGATCCGGGTCAAGGTCAGTCGGCTGGAAGCATTTGCCTACACCAGTACTCTGGAGATTCAGGTGCAGAGCGGCTTTCCGGCCTGGAGTCCGGCGCCGGTGATTGTGGTCAGGATGTATCATGATGCCAATACCGCCGAGCCGATCAGCTTTCAGGGCCACCGACAAATACCCGCCCGGTGTGCCGTTCCCAATGTGGGCATGTACCATCAGGATGAAAAGCGGCAGATCAACGAATTTCTGGCAGAGTGGCTGCGTCTGTGTCTGAGTTCAGGCATCAGTGCACGAACAGCAGACTTTCTATGCACCGAGTAGCGAAAACAATAGCCATGGCCGAAAACAACCGGCCAAAGCCAAACCAGAGCCTGAGCAAGAGTCAGAGCCAGAGCCCAAAAAAGTATGCAGACACAGAAAAGGGATAATCAGGCACGGCCGCTGCGACTGATACAGATTACGGACACACATCTGTACCGGGACCCTGCGGGAGCCCTGCTGGGCCTGAAAACACAGGACAGTTTTGCCAAGGTAGTCGACCTGATTGCCAGTCAGCAACCGGATCCCGACTGGATAATCGCCACCGGTGATATCACGCAGGATTCAACGCCGCAGGCCTACCAGCATTTCGCCGACACCATGGCGCGGTTACCCGCCCCGTTCTGCTGGATACCCGGCAATCATGACAACCGTGAGACCATGGTCAGCACGCCTGCCTTCAAAGCCGCCTTTTTAGAACGTGTGCAACTGGGCAATTGGCAGATCATCATGCTCGACACCAGTGTGCCGGGCGAAGTACACGGCCTGTTATCCGAACATGAGCTGGCGCATCTGGAAAAAAGTCTGGCCAGCGTTGCCACTGACGACAGCCTGCAGCACTCGCTGGTCTGCCTGCACCACAATCCGATACCCGGTACAGCCGGCTGGATGCAGGACATCGGTCTGCACAACGCCCAGGCCTTGCTGGATATTCTGGCCCGCTACGACAGTGTGCGTGGTGTGGTCTATGGCCATATTCACCAGACACTGGACTTTGAAGCACACGACCTGCGTTTTTTCTGCACGCCTTCCACCTGCATTCAGTTTAAACCCGGCGTGGAAGACTTTGCTCTGGACTTGCGTAACCCGGCCTACCGCTGGTTCGATCTGCACGCCGACGGTCGCATTGATTCGCAGGTGGAGCGCCTGCAGGCCTATACCATGGACGTGGATCAGAGCGCGGGCGGGTACTGAGCGCCTGCGGCGAAAAAAGCGCCCGCGGCCATTTAAAAGCCAATAAAAAATTAGATTTAAGACAGAAGGTTCCATAACGATATGAGCAACACTTACAACTCGGCAGCCATTGAAGTCCTCACCGGTCTTGATCCGGTGCGCAAGCGTCCGGGCATGTACACCGACACCACCCGGCCCAATCACCTGGTACAGGAAGTCCTCGACAACAGCGTCGACGAAGCGCTGGCCGGTCACGCCAAGACCATCACCCTGACCATGCACAAGGACGGCTCCATTGAAGTGGAAGACGACGGTCGCGGCATGCCGGTGGACATCCACCCGGAAGAAAAAGTCTCCGGTGTTGAGCTGATCCTGACCCGCCTGCATGCCGGCGGCAAGTTTTCCGACAAGAACTATAACTTCTCCGGCGGTCTGCACGGTGTCGGTGTGTCCGTGGTCAACGCGCTGTCGCATTACGTGGAAGTCAGCGTGCGCCGTAACGGCCTGGTTCACCAGATGCGTTTTGAGAACGGTGACAAAGCCACCGAGCTGAAAGAAATAGGCACCGTCGCCAAGCGCCAGACCGGCACCATCCTGCGCTTTCTGCCCGACGAAAAATACTTCGACTCATCCAAGGTCTCCATTGCCCGCCTGAAACACGTGCTGCGCGCTAAAGCCGTGCTGTGCTCCGGCCTGCGCGTGGTGTTTATTGACAACACTGTGGATGAAGACAAATCACAAAGCGAAGAATGGTTATACCAGGACGGCCTGATCGACTACCTGCTGCAAGGCACTGGCGACTCCATCACCCTGCCGGTAGAACCCTTTAACGGCGAGATGAAAGGCAACGACGAAGGCGTGGACTGGGCCGTGCTGTGGCTGCCCGAAGGCGGCGAGCTGTTGCAGGAAAGCTACGTTAACCTGATCCCCACCGCCCAGGGCGGCACCCACGTCAACGGCCTGCGCACCGGCCTGCTCGATGCCATGCGCGAGTTCTGCGAGTTCCGCAACCTGCTGCCGCGTGGCGTCAAACTGACCCCGGAAGACATCTGGGATCGCTGCAGCTACGTGGTCTCCACAAAGATGAAAGACCCGCAGTTCTCCGGCCAGACCAAAGAACGCCTGTCCTCACGCCAGTGCGCGGTGTTTGTCGCCGGTGTGGTCAAGGACGCTTTCAGCCTGTGGCTGAACCAGCACACGGCTGACGCCGAACAACTGGCGGAGATGTGCATCAACAACGCACAAAGCCGCATGAAGGCCAGCAAGAAAGTGGCACGCAAAAAAGTGACCAGCGGCCCGGCACTGCCAGGCAAGCTCGCCGACTGCGCCACCCAGGACGTCATGGCCGGCGAACTGTTCCTGGTGGAAGGTGACTCCGCCGGCGGCTCCGCCAAACAGGCCCGCGACCGCGAAACCCAGGCCATCATGCCGTTAAGAGGCAAGATCCTGAACACCTGGGAAGTCGACTCCAACGAAATCCTCGCCTCCCAGGAAGTACACGACATCTCCGTCGCCCTCGGCGTCGACCCCGGCTCCAACGACATCACCGGCCTGCGCTACGGCAAAATCTGCATCCTGGCCGACGCCGACTCCGACGGCCTGCACATCGCCACCCTGTTGTGCGCGCTGTTCGTGCGCCACTTCAAACCCCTGGTCGCCGCTGGCCGCATCTACGTCGCCATGCCCCCCCTGTACCGCATCGACGCCGGCAAGGACGTCTACTACGCCCTGGACGAAGACGAACGCATCGGCATCCTCGACCGCATCGCCGCCGAAAAGAAAAACGCCAAAGCCAACGTCCAGCGCTTCAAGGGGCTGGGTGAGATGAACCCGCTGCAGCTGCGTGAGACGACCATGAGCCGTGATACACGGCGGCTGGTGCAGCTGACCTTGCCTGATGATGATGTGGTTGCGGGTAACAGTGCGACTGATGAGGCATTGGATATGTTGTTGGCGAAGAAGCGGGCGGGGGATCGGAAGAGTTGGTTGGAAGAGTATGGGAATTTGGCGGAGGTCGACTAGTTAGTTAGGAAGGGGCGTCCCTGTTAGTTTCTTCCTATGTCAGTTTGTCGTAATTAACCCTATATTAGCCCTATGGCTAGTTGATTCATCTAAATGAATCTGTTCATATCGATCACTGGTCTTGAATCCGTATTTGGCAATTACGCGAGCGCACCAGCGGGGATGTATCGTGTCTGAGGAGTCGTCTATTCACTACTCGTCAATGGCAGAGATGAGCGCACATTCCCGGTCAAAGGTCGAGTCCTTTGATACATCAATATGGCGTGCAGGATAAGGAGGTGATCGTCCTTTAGCGCACACAAATTTAAACTCTATAGGGGAGCTAAATGCAGAAGGAAGTGGAACCAAATAGCGAAGCTATCCATAGAGATATGGCCTCGAAAACCGAATGGCATTATTATGACGAGCACTGCAACCCCATCCACGTTAGCAAAGTTATTCACAAAGATAAGCCGCTGATTCTCATATACCCATTCAGTTACAGCCGTGAGCGTGGGCTGAGTAGGAAAAAAATTAAAACAATAGAACTTAGAGGCTGGTATAGCCTAGAGGATGTTCCGGCGCCTCTTCGATCAGGTGGAAACATAAAAATAACCGTGGGATCTACAAAGTACTTGATGACATTCCTATATCTGTCTCTTATACACATCTCCGAGCCCACGAGACAGGCAGAAATCTC